>Ga0209272_10000019_pt1 | contig 317206 bp, 278 predicted proteins | sample tdDd002_FD_187125 | JGI IMG/M metagenome (GOLD analysis project Ga0209272, IMG submission 187125) | Marine sediment microbial communities from the Atlantic coast under amendment with organic carbon and nitrate - tdDd00.2 (SPAdes)... | ecosystem: Environmental > Aquatic > Marine > Coastal >...
TTTTTCTAAATAGCTAGATGACGCGCCATTTAAGCATTGTTTAGCAATGACACATTTTAGCTCGCGGCTATATTTGGACATAAAAAGACCCCCAATAATTGGTGTCCAACTATTGGGGGTCAGTTCAAGCAGGTGGCTTTTTTGTTTAACTTAGGAAACTGCACATCAATACTTAATTTTAAGTGCTTTATTCAAGGATTGTCTGTCTTGATTTTATCGTGCAACCCATATTGCTAAGCTCACTCTGATTTCTTTTGGACAAAGTGTGTTGGTTGCTTTACTAAAGTAACAATAAACGCATTACCTTTTGTGCATCTGAGATTTTCTCTAATACAAGAGAAAATGTATAATTACAGCCACTTAAATTACAAATCAATCCACTGATATGCCGAATGAAAATATTTGTTTAGAATGTATAGGAAACACCTACCTTTACAGCCAAATGGAAAAAAATAATAACGAGTTATGTAGCTATTGTGGAAAGTCTTTTCCGTGCATGACTTTCGAGGAGCTTCTAGATACTGTTAAGACTGTCTTGATCCAGTATTACTGTATCACGCCTTCTGAGCCTGAAGCTTGGGAGTCTGCCTACATGAATGACAAAGAGTATGATGGGGATGGTTGGTTCCGTGATGGAATGAACTTGTCCACTACACTCGGCGATTTATTAGCATGTCCAGAAGAATTAATTTCGGATTTATGTGACGCATTAGATATCAACGAAATATGGGAAATTGAGGGCTTTAACGAATACGATGATGACCCACATTTTGATATGTCTATAAATCGAGATCATAATTGGGAAGACAAATGGCATGATCTGGAGCAGTCAATCAAAAATGAAAGCCGTTTTTTCAATCAAGAAGTGGAAGAAATATTAGATACAGTATTTGCTGGATTAGATTGTTTAAAGACTAATACTGGAAAACCGGTGGTTGTGTCTGCAGGTCCGCAAAGTGAGCATATTCAAAGCTTATTTAGAGCCCGCGTTCATAGTAGTGAAGATTCATTAAAAGGAACTTTAGCGTCTCCAGAAATAGAACTGGGTCCGCCACCTGGTAATTTAGCCAGTGCCGGGCGAATGAATCCGCGTGGAATTTCCGTATTCTATGGTGCTCTAGAACAGCAAACAGCAATTACAGAAGTCAGACCACATGTTGGTAGTTTCGTCGTTGTTGGAAAGTTTGACCTTATAAAACAACTTCGACTTGTAGATTTGTCCGCCTTACAAGAAGTTGCTAGTGACCGCACTGATCTATTTGATCCAAAAACATACCACTTGGAGCAACAAGCCATCTTTTTAGAGCGGTTGAGTAAAAAGATTTCGAAGCCTATACATCCTCACGAAGCTGAAATCGAGTATATTACAACGCAAGTTATAGCAGAATATCTATCAACGTCGTTCGACGGCTTAGTTTTCAGTTCCGCCCAAAAATCTGATAAACAACATAATGTAGTTTTGTTTCATTCTTCATCTAGGGTTAAGCCAGTTTCTAGAAAGACAGATGAGGAGGTTGATATACATCTATATCGGCCGTTTATGTATGGTGAGTCAACTCTCTCTCCTAGGGTTGTAACATGGAAAGATAAACCATTAGATTCAGTTTCCCAAAGACAAAAGAAACTACATTACTTGTATGATGATACAGACCTAGGCAATTTCACTGATACTCGCGAGAGCACGCTGGAACTCGATAAAAACAACCTTTTTGTCACTGAAATTCAAGGCATTGAATATGAATATAGTGAAGCGAAAGTAGACCATAGTTTTTATGATAAAAGTCAGCTTGAGTTCTAATCGATCTCTTAGAATGTCAGCCCCTTTAGCCAATGGCTAAAGATTTGCAAAAATGCCTTTCAAGTCAGCAACCGTTGTTGAGTTGTTTACTTTAGCTACCATGACACCTTTGAAACTATCCTTTCTAATTTCAATAGTGTCATCACCATGCTCATAACGGAAAGCATACCTCTGTGAATTAGTCGTAAACCATAAAATATTTCCAGTGGCGCCTTTACTTCCCCTAACCTGAATGTCGGAATTATCATCCATTTTCAAGACAATTAAACCAAGTAGCGGATAAATCACTTCGCTTACATTAGGAGCATGGTGCTCTGACCGTTCAACAACACCAAAAAAATACTCTCTCAGCAATTCAACCTGATTAACCTTTACTGCCATAATTCCTCCAAGCTTACGTATTAGCCTAGCGCTTATCAGGCGCCAAGTTGTCGTTTTTCTCCCTTCTATAATGCAGGCTTTTCATATTAGCTCAACGGATAATCAATAAGTTATGCCAGGTTAGAAAGAGTACCTGAAGCCTTAGTCGATTGTTTAGCGGCTTGCTTGACATATTTTCTATTTTCACCACAAGTGCGCTTGACAAAACAACAAAATAGGCAGAAACTTGCTTGACAAAACCAACATTTCACACAAAAGGTTAAACTTAATGGCAAACAAAAAACCGTCTGATTTTGTAGACGCTTTCACTAATGAACGACTTACAATTATTGCTCAAGCACTATTAGAACAATGCTACGAGACTGATGATGATCTACAGTCAGACTTTGATTCTGGTTATTCTGTTGGATGCACGCGTTTTGACAGGCAGAAAAACCGACTTAAGCAAATGGCTCTTGAGTACTCTTGGCTTGATATTCACGATGGCTCTAATCGTCTAGTGATGAAAATTGAAGGCGCACCTTTTCGCTTCACTCGAGACAACTACTTAGCACCTAAAAAGCGGTCTTCTACTGCTGTTTCTGATACTGAAGCAATTCAAATAGAAAAGTTTGAAAAAACGCAGCAATTAGCTTTAGACCTAGGCGATGAAACGAGAGATAATGACGAATATGTCATTAAGTGGCGTTTCTTTGTTGATGTGGCTGAAGACCAAGAAATCTCACAGCGAGACTATGAAATTTTCTTCGTTGGATTTAATGCGATAGACCAACCAAAGTGCGTTTGGTGTTTATCAGAACATCGTTCATCGGTTATTACTTCAGTCGACGATACGAGACCTGAAAAGGTTGCTACTAAAGCACCGAAGATCACATTACCTAAAAGCGATGAAAGCAGAAAGCTTTCAGATGAATAGCAATGAAAAACTTTACAGATACTACTAGCAACTTTTTTGGAAACAACCTGAAATTAGCCCGTATTCTAAACGGGCTAACTCTTGCTGAACTTGCAGAGTCTATTGGTACATCCAGACAATATGTACACCAATTAGAAACTAGTTCAAGAATGCCAACAGAAGAACAAACAAATAGCCTAGCTAAGTTTCTGAAAGTGAAAGTTGACTTTTTCTCGGTTATTCCAACTGGGGTTTTAGATGATACTAGCATTCACTTTAGAAGTAATAGAACTGCTAAGCAGTCTTCAAGAATACAAGCGAAAGTTAACGTTGCACTGTTTATAAGACTTGTAGACTTATTAAGTAAATACGTTAATTTTCCTGAGCTTGATTTCCCAAGTGAAGATGGGTTTACCACCAACAATGATATTGAACGTATAGCAGAGAAGTCACGTGTACACTGGGAACTTGGTTTGGGTCCTATTGACAACATGACTCGAGTTGCTGAGTGTGCAGGTGCAATAACAACAACATTTTCAGGTGTTTCTGCAGAAGTAGATGCTTTATCAAGTGTAATTAAAAGGCCCATTATTGTAAGAAATGATGCTAAAGATAGCCCAGGGCGGTTGAGGTTTGATATTGCACATGAAGTCGGACATATCATAATGCACCAAGATATTGTGACGGGTTGTAAACACACGGAATCACAAGCCAACCGCTATGCAAGCTCTTTTCTCTTACCCAGATCTTCTTTTGTTAAAGAGTTTAAAATTGGCTCTAGAATGGATTGGAGAATGGTTTCGGCATTGAAAGAAAGGTGGGGGGTAAGTAAGGCTGCAATATTGTACCGAGCGAGACAATTAGACCTTCTAACCGAAAGCCGCTACAAAGGGCATGTGATTACATTAAGAAAGTATGAAGCGAAAAAGGAAAAAGATGATCACCTTATTCCTCTTGAACATGCTGAATTAATCCCTGATGCAATAGAAAATTATATGATCGCATATGGTAAAAATCTCGATGACTTACTAGATGAGCTGCATGTTGATATTGAACTCTTAAATCAGATTTTGGATTTTGATCTTTCTAAGTATCAAAACCTCCCACATTCAAACCAAATCGTACCTATTTCTAGATTCAGAAAGTAACCTTGTGGTAGTCATGTTTGAGTGACTGCCGCTTAACGCTAATTTGACTCTTCTTGAACTGTCTTACTTTCTCGGAAAGCGTCCATATGCATTTAAACGATCCGGGCTAATCATTTTTAGCAGCGGATATTAGTGCTTTTTGTTTTTAACTAAGAAATCTGCGTACTTGAACCTTATCTACCTGATTAGGTTCAAACAGTTTTACATCTACCGGCAAGGGATGGAATCTTTGGCATGTTCTTCATTTTTCTGGTCTATTTCACCAATCTAATAGGTTTTCCCTTCGAATAGGAATACGACAGCTTTTTCGAGCATCAGCGGGAAAATCTGCAAGGGGATTTTGAATGACGTTCTTGGCTAGGGATAAGATCACGCCTTTTCTAGAGAGAGTACGCCAAGATAACAGCCCTTCAGCCGAGCAAATTCACCTAGCTTGCAAAGTATGTTTAGCGACAGGGGCGAGAATAGGGGAGGCTCTGAACTTGAAGCGTTCTCAGGTCAGCCAGTACAAATTGCTGTTTACAGAAACGAAAGGCAAGAAGAACCGCTCCGTTTCAATATCTCGCGCTTTGTATAGTGAACTACTGGATGTTGCGGTGAGTGAGTCAACAGTATTTAACGTGACTTACTATGCAGCTTGGGAGTGTATAACACGTGCATTGCCAGACCATCTTCTGCAGGCTGTTTAGCTAAACCCCCTCGAAAACTAGCAATAAAAAAGTGGCGACAACTGTCAGTTAACCTCGGTTATTGTCAGTAAATCGCCACTATTTAGTTAAGCTAGTTTTTAATTAAATCAAATGGTTACGCCACTTCGGTCTCTTCTGCGATAAATCCACCCGTCTGGTGAGCCCACAGTTGAGCGTAGATACCGCCGCTTTCGACCAGTTCCTGGTGGGTGCCTTGCTCGACAACTTCACCTTTATCCAGAACGATTAAGCGGTCCATTGCCGCGATGGTTGATAAACGGTGAGCAATCGCGATAACGGTTTTGCCTTGCATCAACTCGTTTAAGCTTTCCTGAATCGCTGCTTCTACCTCAGAGTCGAGTGCTGAAGTTGCTTCATCAAGGATCAGTAGTGGCGCATCTTTAAGTAGTACGCGTGAGATAGCGATACGTTGACGCTGACCACCAGATAGCTTAACGCCGCGCTCACCGACCTGAGCATCGTAGCCAGTGTTTCCAAACGGGTCGCTTAGGGTTTCAATAAACTCATGAGCGTGTGCCTGTTTGGTGGCTTTTAACAGGTCCTCTTCAGTCGCATCAGGGTTACCATATAAGATGTTATCGCGAATCGAGCGGTGCAGCAGTGAAGTGTCTTGCGTCACCATACCGATTTTGCTGCGTAGTGAATCCTGAGTAACGTCTGAGATCACCTGACCATCAATCTTGATCTTACCGCTCTCAACATCATGGAAGCGTAGCAACAGGTTAACCAGTGTCGATTTACCTGCACCGGAGCGGCCAACCAGACCCACTTTTTCACCCGGTTTGATATTGAGGTTGAGGTTGCTGATTACCCCTTTCTCTTTATCACCATAGTGGAAGCTAACGTCGTCGAACTCGATACCACCCTGGCTTACAGTCAGAGGCTTAGCGTCAGGCTTATCCTCAATATCGATAGGTTTTGCCATGGTTTTCATGCCATCAACAACGGTACCCATGTTTTCAAACAGAGCGCCGACTTCCCACATGATCCACATCGACATGCCGTTAATACGTAGTGCCAGAGCAATGGCAATCGCAATCGCGCCAATGCTGATTGAGTTGTCCATCCATAGGTAGATAGAGAGAGCACTGATGGCGAAAACTAAGATGTAGTTGGTCACTTCTACCGCGACATCAAAGCCTGTTACCAAGCGCATCTGGCGATAAACGGTATCAAGGAAACCGTTCATGCCTTTTTCAGCGTACTCAGTTTCGCGTTTGCTGTGCGAGAACAGTTTTACCGTTGCAATATTGGTATAGCTATCAACAATACGTCCGGTCATCGTCGAACGGGCATCCGCTTGTTCTGTCGCAACCTTCTTTAGCTTAGGCACGAAATACAGCTGAATACCGACATAACAGAACAGCCAGACAACCATAGGGATCATCAGGCGCCAGTCTGCCTGAGCCAGCAGAACAACGATTGAAGTAAAGTAGACTGAGACATAGACAAATACGTCCATGGTTTTCATTACTGTTTCACGTACTGCTAGCGATGTTTGCATAACCTTGGTCGCTACACGGCCTGCAAAGTCGTCCTGATAGAAGTTGAGACTTTGCTTTAGCAGGTAACGGTGCGCCAGCCAACGAATCGACATTGGGTAGTTCCCCAATAGGGTCTGGTGGACAAGCAATGAATAACCGATAACCAGAATCGGCATGACAACCAGCAGAAGAGTTCCGTAGAAAATGAGGTCACTCTGGTTGTCTTGCCAAAAGGTTTCAGGATTACTGTTCGATAGCCAATCAACCAGATTACCCATAGCGCCGAACAGGGATACTTCGACAATCGCAACGATGGTCGCCATGATCGACATGATGATCAGTGGAACTTCGAATCCTCGGGTGTAGTGGCGACAAAAGGCAAAAATGCCCGTTGGCGGCTGATCAGGCTCCTGTTCGGGAAAAGGCTGGGTAAAGCCTTCGAATTTCTTAAACATATATATTTCCTAAACACGCAATTAAAACAGAAGAGATGCCGTAAGGCACAAGCGTTCGTCCATAAATAGGAAGGGCGCGGTTATGGTATACCCTTGGTCTATTAAATGTAACCAGTTTATTATTCTTTCTCTTGCATAATATCCATTGCGCTATGGATAAAATCTGCTCAAGCCATAAGTCTTACTGTAATTCTAATGTTTGGCAGTTAATATTACTGTTGTGCGGGCTAAATTGCAGGTCAATTCAGTAATCTTTCATTTAACAATATGTCTACAATTGGCGTAAGTGAGTGAGATTAATTGAGTTAGTCACAATGTTGAAACAGCAAACCCTACTAAAAAATAAACAATCTTCAGTACAGAACGCTAACTGTGTGGTAATGGTGCCACCAAAAGAATTTGCGTTTAATGCTGAAACGGCTCAAGACAATGAATTCCAACATCAAGTAACCGAATCTACTAGCCAGGTACGCGAAAAAGCGATGCAAGAGTTCAACACTATGGTTGATACTTTGCGTCAGGCTGGTGTTCAGGTTGTGGTATTTGATTATCCGCAGGGTAGTGTCGAAACCCCAGACGCGGTTTTCCCGAACAACTGGTTTAGCACTACGGCTGACGGTCAGCTATACACTTTCCCTATGGCGTGTAAAAACCGCCAGCAAGAAGTGAAGGCAGATGCTTTGGTTGAAGCGTTAGAGCTTGCCGGTCGTCCTGTTCTGGGCCAAGACAGTCTGACCTCTTACTTAGACGATGATGCTCACCTGGAAAGTACAGGTGTGATGGTTAAAGACCATGTTAACAAGACCGTTTATGCCGCGTTGTCTCAGCGTTGTGATCGCGAAGTCCTTGAAGACTACGCTGAGCGTATCGGTTATGACCGTGTCGTATCCTTCCAGACAGCCCTGCCATCAGGTAAGCCGATTTATCACACCAATGTCATGATGGCGGTGGGTGAGAGCTTCTGTGTTATCTGTGACGAAGTAATCCCTGAGTTTGAGCGTCGCTTCGTGATTAAGTCATTGGCGAAAGATAAGCAGGTGATTTCAATCTCGCTAGAGCAGATGAATCAGTTCTGCGGCAACATCCTGCAGCTAGAAACAGTGAATGGCGAGAAAGTGATTGCTATGTCTCAGTCGGCGTTTGATGCCTTCTCTCCAGCGCAACGAGCTCAGCTATCGAGCCACGGTAAGCTGCTACCATTCAATGTTAAGACGATCGAAAACATTGGTGGTGGAAGTGTGCGTTGTATGCTTGGTGAAGTCTTCCTGCCGAGCCGCACCAACCAGTTATAACCAGCAACTGAATAAAACTGAAATCGACACCAAATTGGTGTCGATTTTTTGTTGGGGCGAATGTATCTGAGCTCTGCGATAGTTTTTACTGGTAGTACTTGTCCAGATAATCGCGCAGCGCATCGATATCAACCGGCACGATCCCGGTTTTGTCGGGGCCTTTTTTTACTAGCCCTTCTTTGATCAGCTCGTGAATGATGCGCGTATAGGCTCGTTCAGTACAACCGAACCGTTGCGCTTCCTGATACATATAAGTATGGCTTGATGACCGTGCATCGCTGCTATGGCGACTGATCATATCCTTGATGATGTTGAACTTAAGCGGGTAGAGCGAACGCTCCATCGCGATATGCATGGTATTAAGATAGATATTGGACATTCTATGTGTCATCCAGAAGGTCACGCACGCATCAGATATCAGCAGTTCGGCGAACTTATCTTTGGGGATGACGATCAGTTGAGCATCAGCGGTTGCCACTACACTAAAAGGACTTGGCGCTTCGGAAAAGAATTCCATCTCACCAAAAAAGTTATCTTCAATGTAGTAGTCACCTAAGCTGAGGGTCTTGCCATTCTCTGCGGTGTGCAGGACAGAAAAGCGCGCCGCTTGTGACCAGTAAACCTCATTCACTTCACTGTGCTGACGGATGATGCAGTCGCCTTTCTGAACTTGAATGGTTCGGTATTGTTCGCTTTTCACTAACTGACGAATTTTGTTCAATCCGTCACTTAAAATTTTGTTCTTATCCATAGTGAATTTTGTTTATTCAACAAAGTGTTGAATGATTTCGCCTCTGACCGGACAATTGTCGTGTTACTTATCTAAGATAATCATATAACATGATTTTTATTGTAATCAAAAACAAAGGATAAAGTGTGTGAGTCGCTATTATTGCTATAGTTGCAGTAGCGTATTGTTATCCCCACTTTATCGTATAAGCAGTGAAAGTTAGGACTGAACCAGATGAACTATTTTGATCTCCCGAAAATTGATCTCCATTGCCACCTAGATGGTAGCCTTCGCCCACAAACAGTAATTGATTTAGCTGCTGAGCAGAACATCGAGCTACCAAGTACAGATGCGGAAGTCATCAAAGAGATGATGGTTGCACCAGAAACTTGTCCAAACCTGCAAGAGTACCTTGACCGCTTTGCACTACCAATCAAAGTGATGCAAACCGCAGAAGGTATCGAGCGTATCTCATTTGAGCTATTTGAAGATGCTGCAAAAGAGAACGTTAAATATTTAGAAGTCCGTTTTGCGCCACACCTGCACATTCAACAAGGTCTTAGCCACGAGCAGATCATTGAAAGTGCTGTAAAAGGCATGAAACGCGCTGAAGCACTATACGACATCAAGGGTAACTACATCCTGTCTGCGGTTAAGTTCCTGCCTTCAGATACCATTCCGCCAGTGCTGGACGCGGGTGAGAAGTTCCTTGGTAACGGCGTGGTGGCGTTTGATTTGGCGGGTAGTGAACTAGACAACTTCGCCCATGATTACGTGACTTACACTCAGTACGCACGTGATAAGGGCTACCGCATCACAATTCACGCAGGTGAACAGGGTTGTGGACAGAACGTTTATGATGCGATTGAACTGCTTGGTGCAGAGCGTATCGGTCACGGTGTAGCTATCAAAGATCATGAACAAGCTTACCAGCGTGTTAAGCAAGACGTTGTTGGTCTTGAAGCTTGCCCAAGCAGCAACGTTCAGACTAAAGCGATTCCAGAGCTTAAACTGCACCCACTAAAAGAGTTCCATAAAGATGGTCTGCCAGTGACGATCAACACTGACAACCGTACTGTGTCTAATACCACAATGACTCAAGAAGTTGAGAAAGTAATGGAACTGTTTGAACTGACGGCTGAAGATTACGCGCAAATCTACCGTGCAAGTGTAGAGCAGTGTTTTGCCAGCGACGAAGTGAAACAGAAGCTGATGCAGTACATCTAATCTGTTGTCAGACTGATTGCAGATACAAAAAAACCGCCCACAAGTTGGGCGGTTTTTGGTTTTTACGTGATTAGAACTTCACTTGGTAGTTCAGAGTGAAAGTACGGCCGCGACCTTTGTATTGGTATAGCGCATCGCTACCTGAGTACCAGTGTTGAGCACGCTGACTCCAGGTTGTGTAGTAATCTTCGTTTAGCAGGTTCTTAATACCAAAGCCCAGATTACCCACTGGAAGCTGGTAGTTACCTGTGAAATCAACGACTGTGAAGCCATCTAGCTCACGTTGATCAGCATCTTCGTAGTCAAACATAGTCAGGCTTTGTAGCTTCAGGCTGTAGTCATTGTCGTACCAGCCAACCCACGCACCTGCTTTAGAAGTGCTCGCTTCCATCGCTTTGTGATCTTCCCAGCCAGCGTCTGTTTCAGTTTCTGTCACAACATAGTGACCTAATAGACCAAGCTGTAGCATGTCTGTTGCCCAGTAGCTGATTTGAGCTTCCGCGCCGTAGACACGTTTTGGATCTGCAAGTCCTGAGATAGACAGGTCATCTGCGTACTGAACGGTTGCGCTTGAGTGCGAGTAGTAGATTGCAGATTGCAGTGAGAGATTATCTAAATCGTTACGGTAACCGATCTCATAGCTGTCGGTTGTGATTCCATCTAGCTTAGAGGCTGCGACATCTTGAGTAGCGCTCTTGCCGTAGTAGCGATATAGCTGAGGGATATCGAAACCTTGTGAGAAGTTAGCCCAAACCTGAGAAGTAGGGTTTATGTGATAGATAGTACCAATGTTAAACAAGCCTTCAGCGTAATCTGTCGAGCCACCAGGAATGAAGTCCGAACTAGACGTCGCTTGGAAGTCAGACACGTCTATGTCCATTTTCTGGTAGCGATAACCCGCCTGAAGTGACCAATCTTCCATGATGCGGTATTCCGCTTGAATGAAGCTGGCGATGGATTGAGTGTCGATCCCCGGGTAACGACCTTGCATTTCGCTGATGACGTGTACTAAACCGCCCGTAGCCTCGGTCGTAGCTTGATCGTAGATCGCTTTGTCGCTATCAAACTTATCGATGTAACCGTCGATACCGTAGGTCAGGTTCCAGGAGCCGAATGATTTATTCAGTGCCGCTTTCATTGCCAAAATATCAGTAGATTGGCGAGAGGAGTTAGTCGACAGAGTTGTCTTACCATCAACTGTGTAAGGCATGAAGGTGTGATCTTCGGTACGGTAAGAGAGTTCGGCGATGAGCTGGTGGCTTAAGAAGTTGTTGTTGCTGTATGCCGCACTTAACATGACACGCTCGGTGCCTTGTTCGCGATCCGCTGAGTAGCCTTCTCTGACATCGACAAACTGGAAGTTACCGCTACCATCCTTTTCAAAATACAGGCCATACGGCGTATCTTGTTGACTGTCATAGTACTGCGCTAACAAGTTTAGCTGCTGGCCTTCAGCAATATTAATTTGTAGGTTACCTAGCAGGTCAATGGTTTCGTTAAACTGAGTCGAACCCTGAGTAATATCCGGAGTTACCATCTCACCATCGGAATCGAAAGAGCCTTGTGTTTTGGTGTAAGCGACTGATGCGCGTCCCTGAACTTTCTCGTTACCACCTGCTATTGACTGAGCCAGTTTGTAGTCAAAATCTTCGCTTGATGAGAAGCCTGATGTCCCACCAACAAATGATTCAAATTCGACTTCTTCACCAGATGCTTTTTTAGTGATGATGTTGATAACACCACCCGCAGAACCAGCACCATAAATCGATGTTGCACCAGAGAGTACTTCAATGCGGTCGATGTTGAATGGGTCAATTGAGTCTAATTGACGGCTTAGTGAGCGAACTGATTGTAGCGAAACACCATCAATCATTACCATCAGGCTACGACCACGTAGGTTTTGGCCTGAGTGGGTACGGCCACCACTGCTTACATCCAGTGAAGGGATAGTCGCTGCCAGAATCTCATCGAGGCTTTTACCACCACGGTATTCTTGCTCGATAGTCTCTGAGTCAATGTACCAAACGGTGCCTGGAATATCGCTGATCGCTTTTGGCATGTGGCTCGAAACAACCACCATCTTCTCTTCATTGCTGTATTGTTCTGCGTGCGCGGGGAATACAGTGGTAGCAGCAACTGCTAATGCGATGGCGGATAGTGGAAAACTTCCTTTTTTAACGTTCATTTTCTTCTCTATGTTTATTGTTTATAGGCTCCACAAGAGTTGCTCCCTTGTGTGATGACCTTGGCTATTGCTTTGGTAATTAAGCCTTTGCCCCGGGTGTTCTCCGAGACAAAGTGCTCAAACTGGTAATGAAAAAATTGGCTTAAATAGTGGTTTTTTCGCTGCTTGGCGTCGGGCTCAGCCAGTCGATCATTCCGCGGCCTGCATCGGTATCAAATAAGGTTTCACCGGCAAGACGGTTAATGATCTTGGCACTGCGCCATGCCATCAGGCTTAACTGCGGCTCTGCGATTCCATGGCTGTGCATGCCCGCATTGACCGCAAAGATCTTGTTCGTTTGCTGACCTTCCCACTTAAGTTCGAAGTCGGCATTCATTTGGTAACGGTTGTGCTCGTCCATATCTAACAGCGGCAGCAGATCGCGCAGACACGCTGGGTAAGGTGCTTCAAAACCGGTTGCCAGAATAACGATGTCAGCCTGATGAGTTTCGAGGTTTTGCCCCAGAGCATTGCTGGCGGTAAGCTTGAAGCCCTCAGAGTTCTGGCTCATGTGAGTCAGGGTGCGGTGAGGCAACAATTTGACCCACTTATCCTCTTTAAGAACATCAAAGCGGTGGTAGAGCTCCTGATAAATCGTCAGCAGGGCTTTTTGGGTAATACCGTCAGAGGTGAGCTTCTGGTTGGTGATTTCGGTGTTCTTTACCGTCGGAGAGAGGTTAATAAACGCATCAACGTAATCAGGTGTGAAGAACTCGTTAGTAAATGAAGCTTCATCAAGCGGCTGATAATTAGAACGACGTGACAACCAGTCGAGCGATTTCGGTTTACCCCATTTACTTTGCAGTGCATTGATAAAGATATCCGCACCACTCTGACCGCCACCGATGATCATCACACGCTTGTTGGTGAAATCTCTGTCACGCAGACCGATTTCAGCGGCGTGGAAAACGCGTTCACCGATATGAGATTGAGCACATTCAGGGATGAACGGCACTTTACCGGTACCGATACACAAGTTGTCAGCCTGATAAACCCCTTGGTTTGTATGCAGGTTGAAGGTTTTACCTGTGTATTCGACCTGTTCTACGCGCGTAGAGAACTGAACATTGTCCATCTGATGCGCAGCCCACGCTAGATAGTCAGAGAATTCATGACGACTGATACACTGCAGTTCTGCCGACAGGAAGCGATAAAACTTCTTAGTTTTGACCAGATACGAGAGGAACGAATAACGATTCTCCGGGCTGATCGCCGTGACCAAGTCTTTGAGGAACATGGTCTGCATGTTGGTGTTATCCAACAGTAAGCCTGGATGCCATGCAAAGTGTTCTCTGCCCTCAAAAAAGCGTGACTTAATTTGTGGCTTTTCATTTAACAGCGCAGCGACGCTAAGGTTAAATGGGCCAGCACCAATACCAGCTAGATCGAGTTTGACGTTGTGAGTGTGTTCCATGAGCACAATCCTTTTCTTGGGTTATTTATGCGGCTTAGCTTGCCGTTATTATTGTTTTGTCGCTTTAAACTTGTTGTTCCGCTTGCAGTGCGGTCACTAGCGGGTTGTCGAGCATGTCATCCATATCGGGTAACATTCTCGATGCGCTGGCATCGGTACTGTGGCGGAATTTGGCTAAGTTAAGGCCTATGCGCAAAATGCGCGGTTTGAATAGATCGAATTTACTAAATCGGTGTTGATAGTCAGGCTGCTGCGCCATGTAGGCTTTGATTCGCTGACCCAACAGGGCGTAAAACTGCGACTCTGAGAAGCCGAGCTTAGCGACCAAAGGCGAAATAAAACGCAGCGTGGTAACGAAGTGTCCAGTTTGTAGATCGTGGATGATCAACTCTTCTTCGAGACGCACTGTTACCTCTTTTACGCTCGACTCAAGCGTAGCCTGCTCTGGGTAATCGCTATCAACCAGACGCATGTCGCCCTGAAAATCCTTAAGTAGAATGCGCTTTGGCAGGTCGTTTTCTAACACCAGAGTGACGTTCTGCCCGTGAGCAATCAGAGAGACACCGTATTTACACAATAGGTGGTAGTAAGGAATAACGACCGCATCGAACATCTTACTCAGCCACGTCTCAACAGAGACGCCTGAACGTTCAATGTATTCTGCGATAAGCGGATTGCCCTGATTGTCGCTTTCCATTAATGCCGCCATCAGAATTGCCTGCTCACCTTGCTTGAGCTTTGATGCTGCAGATTCACGCCAGATAACGCCAAGCAGTTCGTGGTAGCGATAAGGTGCCTGTTCTAGTAACTGGTAATCGGCCTGAGCTGCAAAGGCTGCGGCGGGCTCCTGAAGAACTTCAGCTTGCTTTTCAACCAGCAGAGGATCTGAACTAAATACAGATTCTATCCAGTCAGATGCAGTAGGACCTGCAAGAATATAGCGGCCGGGAATGCCTCGGTAGCATGAGGTATTCATTATCGTTAGTGGCAGCTTAATGTCGTAGTTGTCTGGTCGAGTGATGTTACTTAACGTTCGTAGTGAGAGTTGTGGCAGGAACTGATCACCAAACTCGCCGAGGTAGATCAGTTTCTTCTCAGCCATTTCACGGATAAACAGCAGCGATAGCTTGTTGCTCCATTGCCACGGATGAACTGGAACATAGCTGTAGTCTGCAATATCAACCCCGTAGGAAGCGACAATGCTATCCAAGGTTTTACGCTCTGATTCATTCATTGACGCGTTAAGTAGCTCTTGCCAGCTGATGCTATCGTTAGTCGCGAGTTGCAGAATGGAGTGTTCCACTGCCACCCAACCAAGTTGGAAGGCGCGTTCTGATTCTGGTGCGTAGAGCTTTAAATCATCACTGCCCCAGCCGCGTCGCCCTTTGTTAAAGGCAAATTTAGGGTGACCGTCGAAGTAGGTCTGCTGCTGCTCGCAAGGGAGCAGGGCTAAATCTCGAGCGGTCAGCGCCTCTTTTCGCTGCATCAACTTACAGTCGCCGAGCAGAGTCGCATTAAGATCTTCTAAGTGCTCGGCGAATGCGTCATCAGTCATGTTGAGCAGAGACTGTAAGTCACGCATTAACAGGGCTGCGGAAATGCTCTGTTGTGGCTGGCGGACAATTGAGCCAGGTTCAATCAGAACCTGACCCCAAATGTTTTCACTACCTTGGAATTGGTAGCTGACTTGATTGGCGAGCTTTAGCGTATAACCCTGAGCATCCTGCTCGAAACGAAACGCCTGTTCATAGGCGAATTCGCTGATGATCTTGGCGACCATTTTCTGGTTAGCCAGCGGCCAGTATTTATGTAGCGCTATTTGTTCCATTACCACTGCTCCGAGAAGAAACGGTCACGTGTCATCATCAGCAAAGCTGAACGTTTATGCGGGAAGTTAAACTCAAAACACTTTTCGTAACCGAAAGGCAGGATGCGATTAAACAGACGTTGATTGTCCGATCTCGGTTCGAGAACGATACGCTGAGTCCGCGCGTCATCGATAAACAGGTAATGGCTGATCCCTTTCATCCAGGCATTAAAGAACTTAGGACCACGGAACTCTTGTTCACCGACAAGCAGGTGAATACCTCGGTCAAAGTCCTGTACGTCGAAGTAGGGGCTGAGTCTGTCTTCTGCTACCCAGTAAGCTTCCACATAGCCAAAAGGTTGACCGTTAAACTCACCAATCAGTGGAATAATGTGAGGGTCTGCCATGCGTTGCTGAAGGAACTCTGCCAGCTTTTCCTCACTCCATGCCTGTTCCCAGAAATGGGCCACGCGCGGGTCGTTCATCCAGCGAGTAAACTGAGCCAGATCCTTGTCGATATCAACGGTACGGAAGCTTACTTCCAACTCAGCATCAACGTCATATCTCTGATAAACGCAACCTTCGGGCTTTGACGGCCTTAAAGGGTGATGTCGGTATTGGTCGTTCGACTGAACTAAACGCTTTGGGAAATGGGTTGAAGTTTTGTGGCGATGCCAAAACAGCGGTAATTGATAAAAACCGCTGCGATGAAGCTCACCGTTGATGACAGGAAACTCTTGAGTGATTCGCTGCTCTACCTGTTGATCGTCGCTGGCGAAGGCAATGGACTCTAACTGCTTGTGCAGGCTAAACAGTTGGTCAAGTTCGTTAACCAATGTCTCGAATAAGGCCGAGTGCTCAAGGTCACTGGCCTGAACGGTAACGCGTACATTGGGAGTGGGGTTATCCTGATAGATAAAAGTGGTGAAATCAGACATCTGCGGCTTCCTTGACGCGAGCGAGAGGGTTAGGCAGATCAAAGTAAATGACTGCCGGATCGGGAATAGAGTTCTCGTTAAAGTTCTGCAGGTAGCAGAAGAAGTTGCCCTTGCAACACAATGACTCACTGTTCAGAACATAGTTCAGACAGCGATCATCATTAACACCGCTTTGCAGCAGAGCAGCGAGCTTATCGTGAAGAATTTCGATCAGCTGTGACTCTTGGACATCGAGGTTGGCACAGATTGCTGAGATAACGTTAAAGGTAGAGTTGATGATTAGGTAGTAAGCGAAATAGCGCTCGACCTTCTCTTGGTTCCAGTAGTTTTCTAGCGTCTCTTTCTCATCGCCGAGCAGGCTGCCGAAGCGCTGCAGTGCAAGGTCTGTATATCCCGTTCCCTGACAATCTCGGTAGTACATACCGACAGGGAAACCCTGCTCAAGTTGCATCACAATGTTTTGCTGGTGGGCGAGGAAAACAATGCCGAAGTTAGCCTGTAAGTGGAAAAGCGAAACGACACTGTGGGTACAGTAAGCATCAAACCACTGCTTCGCAGCTTGCTGATGTGACAGATTGTCCTGTTGCGCGTAATGGCGAATTCGCTCGGCTACCAAGCTGGAACCACCATAAGGGTTTTGCTGGGTTAATGTCGCGAGAACTACCGCTTCCTGTTCGGGTTTATCTTCGAGAGGGTTGTCTCTGAATGCCACAAGACTCTCGTCAATGATATTTCCCTGACTATCTTTAAGGCCGATATAAGCTGGCTCTTGCATCAGCTGGAAACCAAAGCCTTTACCAAGCTGCTGATCAAGAATTTCTTGCTGGAACAAGTCATTGAGACGTGTGCCGCGAATCACTTCTTTAAGCGACAGGTTACGAATTGAGTTGGTCAGCTTTACGCTTAGAGAGAACTTAAGCATATAAGGCAGTGAAGGCGCGTAGAGCGAACGGGTTGAAGAGGTTGGATACCAGTTGACACCGATTTGGCCAAGGTTATTCAGTTGACCAGTCTTAAGGTATTCCTCTATCGACGGGTTACTTGCCATTACGCTCCATTGCCAAGGGTGGACAGGCAGCAGGCTCTTGTCTTGTGCGATAGCTTCGGTTAACGCTTGTTGTAGTTTTGGCTCATGAGCGACCAGCTCTGACATACGTTGTTGGCATGGGATACCTGCAGAACTTCCCTGGGCAATAAGCTGGTTATCAACGCTTAGCCAGTAGAGCTGGAACTGACCACCAAGTTCTGGTGAGTAAACTTTGGCATCCTCAAGACTAAACTGTTCACGACTTTTCGGTGCTGGGTGGAATGAATGACCTATTAATAAACCTTGTTCTGCGGTTTTGAAGTCCAGTTTGTCGGTAAAGAGTCGGGTTTGATAAGGAGAATGTTGGATGCCTTGACTGGTGTTGCGCTGACTTTCCAGCACGCGAGTCACGAAGATCTGTTTCTGTTCTTCACTGATGAATCCGACAATTGCAGGTTCGGACACCATCAATTCGATAAGCTGATTGTCGGATAATGTCGTTACCGAATCACCACTAAGTAACAGGGCAGGCAGTTGGTACTCGTGACTACCCAGTTGCGAAAAGTAGCTAAGTGGTATGTGAATGGTTCGTCCACCTGATAGTGGCAACTGATAAGTGTAACCTTGCGGATGTGATTCGATTTGTACGGTATGACTTTCTCGGGCAAGAGAGTTGAGAAAACAAGCTAAGGCGGGGTCATTATTGCTGACCTGCTGGTTTGAGTTCTTTGGGTTGAGCCGATCGTTTTTACGATTCATTTTTCTTTCTCAAATTATTATTAATTAAACTGACAGCACGAATGCTAATTATTATCATTCGTATGATCAACTATTTTTTAATAATTTGTCGAAAATGGTAACAAGGGTTCTAAGTGTTTAATTTATCAATAAGCTTTATAGTATGGTTGCACAGCGGAGGCCCATATCGAGACCTCCGCATATGCGCAACTTACTCGCTGTTTCGCGACCATTCGCTGCTACTTCCTCATTAAATAGAGGAAGTAACCACCGCCGATCAGCGAGGCTAATAGTCCAGCAGGGAATTGCCAAGGGAACCATAGTGTCCTGCCTATCCAGTCCGCCGTGACCATAATGATTGCACCTAGAAGTGCCGCCGTGATCATTTGCGGTATCGCGCGATATTGATGGAGTGAACGCGCCATATGTGGCGCTAACAAGCCAATAAAACTTAATGGGCCAATGACTATGGTGCAGAGGGTTGTTAACGCAGCAACGATAAGCAGCAGCACCAATCTGACCATGGTCGCGTTGAGGCCGAGGCTAGTGGCAGTCACTTCACCAAGATTGACCAGAGTAACCCAGCGATGAAGCGAGAGAGCCAGAATTCCAACAAGGCAGACACCGCCAGCTAATAGCCACATGTCACCAAGGCTGACTAAATAGGTTGAGCCTGACAGCCAGGTAAGCAGGGCGGCGGCGTTGTCGTGGCCTGAGCTCATGGCAATTCTTAGCAGGGCGTCCAGTCCTGCGCTAAGTGCGATACCCGTCAATAAAGTTTGCGTTGGGGCGAAATTGTGTCGTCTGCCCATTAACCAGACTAAGCCTGTTACTGAAGCCGCTCCAAGGGTACCGAGTAGCATTTGCTGTTCCCGTTCAATCGCTACGCCAGTCAGAGTACCGAGAACCAGAGCCAATGCTGCGCCAGAGCTGATCCCCAGTACTTCAGGGCTAGCCATTGGGTTATTGGAAATACGCTGAATCACTGTGCCAGCAAAGGCCAGCCCGATCCCTGCCAATAGCGCGACCATGATTCGTGGCGCTCTCAGATCAAACAGAGACTGAGTGAGTGTTGTGCTCCAGCCTGACGGCGTTTTGCCGACCATTAAAGCGATGATGACAGCAGCTAACAGAACACAAATAAGCATGACGGTAATTCTGGTCGCGCCAATGGTTCTATACTGGCCAACCGAATCGGTGCGGGCTTTGAGGTCTGATTGTAGTTTGGTTCGTTGCAATAACCAGAGTAAAAATGGCGCGCCAATCAGGGCGGTCATTGCTCCTGTGGGTAGCAACTCTCCTCCGACACCTGAGAAAGGCTGAATCACAAGATCGACAATCAATAGCAGCAGACTGCCGACTAAGCCACTGACAATAATCTGTTTTTCAAGTGCTCGCGCGCCCAACATTCTCGCTATTGCCGGTGCAACAATACCGACAAAGCCGATCAGACCAACTTCACTGACCACGGCCGCGGTAATAAAAATAGCCAGCGACAGGCAAAGCAATTTAATCTGCTTGATGTTGACCCCTAAGGAAGTAGCAACATTGTCACCGAACTGGAGTACAGACAGAGGTCTCTGCAGTATCAACAGTAGGATCGTGGGAAGGGTCACTAGCGGTAAAAGTACCTGAGTGCTCGACCAGTCATTCTGGTTGAGTACTCCGGCACCCCAGACAAAAACAGTCGTTAAACGTTGCTCATGCAATAGCAACAGCATGGTGTTAACCGAACCAAGGAAAAGGCTGACCACCAGACCGGCCAAAACCATATGTAATGGTGAAAACCCTCTGCTAGAGCTAAGGAGAAAAACCAGTCCTGTAGCGAGGCAGCCACCGATAAAGGCCGGAACAAAAGTAGGAATTAAACTGGTGGCTGGGAGCAGTAACAGACCAAGCACCATGCCGAACTCAGCTCCTGCTGCGACCCCAAGCGTCGTCGGAGAGGCGATTGGGTTGCGCAATACAAACTGCATCACGCAGCCAGCAACCGCGAGTGCGAAGCCGCAAATCAGCGCCACAGCGAGCCTTGGCAGGTAAGTGTAATGGGTAATGATATGTTGGTAGTTGGCCGAATCGAAGTGAAACAGCGATTGCCAAATTAAACCGATTCCCTGTGAATAGGGAGCGGTCACTTGCAGTAACCCACTAACCAGCGCCATGACAGCGATGGTTAGTAGAATGGGTTTGATATTGAAGTTTTGGCTACTGCGTTGCGCGATATTGCCTGCGTCCATTAAGGTTTAACTAACTGTTGAGTGATATGGTCACTGAAACGTTGTGCAGCAATAAGGCCGCCAAACGTCCAGATTGCAGGAAGTTCATAGACTGAATCAGTGCGGGTAAATTCCATTGCCTGCCAAAGTGGCGACTGGTTAAGCTGTTTACGCTCTTTCTCCTTAAGAGGGCCAAAAAGTATCACGCTGGCGCCTTGGTGTTCGGCAAGCTTTTCAGTTCCGGTCGTGGTGAATCCCCACATGTTGGTGGTTTCGTTCCAGTCATTGCGCATGCCCATTGCGTCAATCGTGTCTTGAGCTAAAGAGCCTTTGCTATGGACACGGAGCGTCTTGTCGTTGATGAAACGAGCAAAAATAACCGGTTTTTGTGCAGAACCAGCGGCTTGGATTTTACGACCGTTTTCAGCCAGACGCTGGTGTGTCTGACTGATCACCAATTCTGCTTGCTGTTGCTTGTCGAATAGCTGACCTAAAGAGCGAGTAATGGACTCTGCTGATTTTAGCGGTTGTTTCTCTTCACTGTAGATAGTGAAGACAAGGACAGGAGCGATCTGGCTAAGCGGCTGGTAAGCTGCGGCCATATGGTTACTGATCAGTATTACGTCAGGCTTAAGTTCACTCAGCAGTTCAAGGTTGGGTTCTCTGCGCGAGCCTACATCAGTGACCTCTGGGCTTAGCTCTGGTTCTGCTACCCACTGCTGGTAGCCTTGAGGGTTGGCGACACCTTCCAGTTCAATACCTAAGCTAAGTACGGTTTCAGTAAGTGCCCAGTCTAATGCAACCACCTTTTTTGGTGACTGTTCAAAAGTGCTCACCCCCATTTCATGGGTAATCTCTATTGCGTAACTTTGAGCAGAGACTAAAGCTGCACACAACATCACGAATAACTTTTTCACAATGAATTCCTTTTTTGGGTTAAGGGATATAACTTATTGGCTGACCAGTCGTCGGGTGAGGGAACAGTGCCAGTTCCATACCGTAAATCTTCCTCAGCGTATCTGGTGTCATCAGCTCTTCTGGAGTGCCCGAAGCAATCACTTTGCCTGAGTGAAGGGCGATTAAGCGGTCACTGAATTTGGCGGCCATATTGACGTCATGCAATACCATAATCACGGTCAGACCCAATGACTGATTAAGTTCACGGATTAACGCGAGTAATTCATGCTGGTGGGCGACATCGAGCGCTGAAGTAGGCTCATCGAGTAAGATGCACTGGCTTTGCTGGGCAAGCAGCATTGCTACCCATGCGCGCTGTCTTTCACCACCGGATAAGGTCGCCACATATCGTTCGGCCAGATTACTCAGACCTACTTTTTCAATTGCTGACTCGACGATGGCGTAATCTTGTTGACTATAGCGTCCAAAAGCCCCTTTCCATGGATAACGACCGAAACAGACAAGTTCGCGCACTGTTACGCCATCTGTGACTGGTGGATGCTGTGGCAGGTAAGCAACTTGATGGGCAAATTCCAGATGACTGTAGGAAGAGACTTGCTCATTTTGGAACAATACCTTGCCATGACTTGGCGCGTTTTGCCTGCTTAAGAGTTTAATCAGGGTCGACTTACCACAACCGTTATGACCTAGCAGAGTGGTGATCTCTCCTTGGGCGAAAGTCAGGTTAGTAGGGGAAAGTATGGTCTTGTCGTCGATTTCAAACGACGCGTCGACAAGTTGGTACATGGCGAAATATCAAGTTGTGTTATTGATTACGAGTCGGTAATGTTAACATATCGAAATGGAAATGATAATTACTTTCATAATCACTTTGTGGTGTGAGTTTCTCTAGCCACACTGCACTTTCTTTTGCGCTTATAGTGTTTTCAATATGATGTCAGTTACACAAAATAAAACCGCCCAATTGGGTGTCGTTGGCCTTGCGGCCGCCTTAATGGGGATTGGGCAAAATGGCCTGCTGGTCTCTTTGCCTTTTCTGGTCGAGCAGTCCGCATTCAGTTTGTCGACCTGGTCAATTCTTATCGCAGTCGGTAGTTTACTGTTTCTTCCTTCGGCTCCTTATTGGGGCCGTTACAGCGACCGCCATGGACCAAAGATCGTCGTGGTGAGAGCCCTGGCAGGTATGGCGCTTAGCTTTTCGTTACTCAGCGTGTTTGCTTTTGTCAGCCACATTAATGAAGCACTGGTCAGTCTCTGTTTGGTGGGGCTACTGCTGGCGCGAGTGATTTATGGATGTACGGTTTCAGGCATGGTTCCAGCCAGTCAGCACTGGGCCATTCTGCTGTGTGGTGAAGAGAACCGGCTACAAGCCATCACTTCTGTCAGCATTGGTTTGAGTGCGGGTCGGTTGATTGGTCCACTGATCTCAATTCTGGTGTTAAAGCTGTCTCCCTATGCGCCGTTAATGGTGATGGTGGCGTTGCCTTGCGTGGCGCTGGTCACGGCAATGATGCTTCCTTCGCCATCGGTAGAAGAGAAAACTCAAGCTAAGAAAGAGCCCTTGCCTTGGTTACCGCAAAGAAAACTACTGCCATATCTTTTCAGTGGACTGCTATTGTGCGCGGCGATTGCGTTGCTGCAATACAGCTTCTCTCCATTGATTGGCAGTGTGACACAGTGGAGTACCGGGCAAATTAGTGATGCGATTGGAGTGCTTTTGACTATCAGTGCTGCCTGCACGTTTGTTACGCAAGTTTTGGTGATCAAAAAGAAAAAGCTCACGCCACTATCTATGTATCGAATTGGTTCTGTGCTGTTATTGGCCGGATTCGCCCTGTTTCTTACCGCTAACATCTGGGTATTTGGCGTAGCGATGACGCTGGCTGCCAGTGGCGCAGCGTTACTTGTACCAGCCTATACCAGCTCGGCGACAGAACAGCAGCGTGACTATCCGGGCGCAGTGGCGGGTTACATCTCGATGTTCCACACCATAGGTTACGGTGTGGCGTCTTTAATGGCGGTGACTGCCACCATCTCCGCCAACTATCCAATATATCTGTGTATTACCTTTTCCGCGCTAATCGTGTTGATTGCTTATCTCGCGGTCAACCGACAACAGGAGAAGGAGATAAAGGCCGTTTAGCGTTTATTATCCGGATGCCTTGGGCAGTCACTGCATAACTCACGCCCATGGCATTTATAAACTAGGCAGCAACTGGTTCGAACCAGTTTCAGGCTGTTTGAATGAGGGTTATAGCTAAGAGTATTAAGCTGTTTCTCTGGTAGCTGGCAGGCCTGTAACCACAGTCGAGCCTGCTGCATCAGGTACTCTTCACCCAAATCAGGAGAGAACTGATGAAGTTTGACCATGCAGCCCAGCACACCATCGGCGAACAGATGACGCGTAAATCCGGGCCGGATGCGCGTCCACTGGCTCATCTCGTTTCGGAAGTACTCAAACAGTTCGACGAGTTGCTTACCTGCCTGCTCAATCAGTTCTGATTCTGTGCCTTGAGAAAAGTCTGAGGATTCAAATTGAAAACCGCTAATAAATCTTGGCTGAACCTTTTGCGCCATTGTGGTCAGGTCGGGTAAACCGCGACAGGCGTAAATAGAGATAAATGCGACATAAATCGGTTGCCAGCAGAGTAGAGTCCAGGTGCGGGTTAACCAGTAAGGGGCGCCAGCTTCTGGGTGTTCTTTCTCCAGACTTAAATAGAGATCGCGAATAGATTGCGAACTAGGATGGCCAAGATGAATTAACGACGGATCACTAGTTGCCAAAGGGGCTAACTGTCCATCTAGATATGGGGTGACCTGTTTGGAATGTTCAAACAGATGTTCAAAGAACGAATGATCACTCATTGGATAGTGCTTATCTGTGCTAACTAGGGAGCGCACAGGATAAGTAATTGTGTCATTTACTGCAATCGATTCTCATTACGATTTGTGTTGAAGGCAATAAAAAAGCGGCTCGATGACAAGCCGCTTAAGATTGGTTTGATTAAAGATCGCGATTTTGAGCGAATTTCTCCAGGCCTAGTACCAGACCGATAGCGCACAGCATCAGAACAATCGCAATACCAAGCTGAGCCGGTTGCGAGGTGAGTGCTTCAAAGTCAGATGGAGACAGGTTGTGTTGGATCAGAGGTACCTGCTCACCTTTCGAGTTAGTGCGCCAACTGATGGTCTCTTTCCATGGCCAGATTTTTGGTAGCGTTCCAAGCATCAGACCAGTCAAGAAAACCAATGTGAGATCTCGGAAGCGTTTCAATAACCAAGAAAGGACGTGCGAAAAGCTCAGTAGACCAATCACGCAGCCAGCTAAGAACAGAAGCAAAATAGAGAAATCAAATGACTTCACTGCGCCAAGAACCGGGGTGTACATACCAATCAGAAGCAGGATAAAGCTGCCAGAAATTCCCGGCAGAATCATGGCACAAATAGCAATACCGCCAGCGAGTAATACGTTAATGCTCGTTGGCTCTAACTGAAGTGGGTTCAACACAGTAATGCTATAGGCGAACGCGACTCCAAGCAGGAGGAAGATCAGCCGACTCAAACTACGTTGCTCGATCTGTTTTAGCATGTGGAACACAGAAACCAGAATCAGGCCAAAGAAAAAAGACCACAATGGAATTGGATGAGTCACTAATAGCCAGGAGATCAATTTGGCTAAGGTCGCGATACTGGTGAGTACCCCGCCGAAAAGAGCAATAAGGAACAGACCGTTAATATGTTGAAAAGCGGCCTTGAAGCCGTCTTTTTTCCAAATGCCGATGACTGAAGGGTTAATACGTCGAATACTCTCAAGCAAGGTATCGTAGATACCAGTGATAAATGCGATCGTACCGCCAGAGACGCCGGGTACGACATCGGCAGCGCCCATCGCCATGCCTTTAAGAAAAGTCGTTAGGTAATTCATTATTGAAGGTTAACTAAAATAGGATGCGGGGATTATATCGGCTCTGAGGTGAAAAAAGTATGAAAAATGATAGATGAGCAACATGTTGATAGGAGTGTAGTTTAATATGCATTTGCGAATCGTTGCAAAATGCAATTTTCATTTTGCATTTTGAAATGGCTAATAGCGCAAAAAATGTGCTGAACAACAAAAAAATCCCTACTTTTAAAGTTGGCACGCTACATGCATTAATTAGATTGACCCTTCTTAAGCCGAGGGTCACCTAGCCAACTGACGTTGTTAGTGAATGAATTTTGTTCACACTATATATAAGCCAATCGCACCATTGCGGTTGGCTATTTTTTTGTCTGCTATGTCAGTTATTTCCTGCGTATTTCTTTGCTTTTACCGTTATTTTCGCGCTGTTTTACAGGGTGATGTCGAACGATTTTTGCGTCTGCACTCGACAAGCGGGGGCAAGATTATTAATAATGTGCGCTTTCATTTTTGAAACCCTAGTCATTTTGACAGGGTTAGCTGTTGAAACGAGCCTCTTGAGGCTGTTTGAATAAGGACAAATTTCAATAGAAAAGTTGAATCAATGAGCATTGCTCCTCAGAGCTATTTTGGGCTCTGTACTCGTTAAGGAAGATGAGTGAATAACTAAAAAGAGGTTATATGAATCAGATAATTTCAGTTGGACCGCTAGAATCTTTCTTAATCGCAATCAGCGTTTTATTCTTAGGGCACTTCGTAAATTCCAAACTTCCGATCCTGAAGAAGTTTAATATCCCTGAGCCGATTGTGGGCGGTCTTATCGTCGCGGTTATCATCACAATAATGCACTTTAACGGCATTAATCTCGAATTCTCTCTGCCATTGCAGAAAGTCTTTATGCTGATGTTCTTTAGTACTGTCGGCCTTGCTGCTAACTACACCCAGCTTATGAAGGGTGGCGCCAAGGTGTTTATTTTCCTGGCGGTGGCATCTTTCTACATCATCATTCAGAACGGCGTCGGCGTATCTATGGCGACCGCACTAGGGTTAGATCCTTTGATGGGGCTTATTGCTGGCTCGATTACCCTTTCTGGCGGACACGGTACTGGTGCAGCCTGGTCTCAAACTTTCTCTGAGACTTACGGTCTGACAAACACGCTTGAGATCGCTATGGCCTCGGCTACGTTTGGTCTGATCATCGGTGGTATTATCGGTAGCCCTGTGGCGCAGAAACTGATCAACAAAAATGGCTTTGAATCTGAGTACGGTAGTGGTACGCAGACTCACGAACGCTTCCCTGAGCTTGTGACGTACAACGAGTATGAAGAAGATAAAGTAACAGCGAAGAAGGTTATTGAGATTCTGTTCATTCTGCTTATCTGTGTCACTGGTGCGAAGTATTTAGAGCAGTGGGTAAGCAGCTTTAACATTAGCTGGCTGATGATTCCTGACTTCGTTTATGCCTTGTTTATTGGTGTTTTTATTACCAATGTTCTGGAAGTGACCAAAGCGCATAAGGTTGATGCTGAAACCGTCGATATTCTGGGTACGGTGTCGTTATCACTGTTTTTGGCGATGGCTTTAATGAGCCTCAAGCTTTGGAACATCTTTGATCTTGCGATCCCGTTCCTGGTTATTCTCGCTATTCAGTCTGTGGTATTGGGCATCTTCTCTTACTTTGTCACATTTAAAGTGATGGGTTCCAACTACGATGCAGCGGTTATTGCTGGTGGACATTGTGGTTTTGGTTTAGGTGCGACACCGACAGCGGTAATGAATATGGGTTCTCTGGTCAACAAATATGGTCCGTCGCCCCAAGCCTTTATGGTCGTACCAATCGTCGGTGCATTCTTTATCGACATCGTAAACCTGATCATCCTTCAAGGTTACATCTCGTTTATCGGATAAAGATTCTGAGGAATAAAAAACGCCCTGCTGATAGCAGGGCGTTTTTGTTTCATTCGCTTATCTTAGTGTCAACTTAGTGCCGTTGAATTTTAAGTGACCGAGCAGTATTTTTGCGTTGTTTTTACCACTGTCGGTAAAGGCAACTCCATAGCGCGCATAGTGGAGTGAGCGTTGAAGATTGCATACTTTGCCATACAGCGGTTCGAAACGTGGGCCTTTCGGGGTGTTAAGCTGTACATGTAGGGCAATCTCTTCACCAACCTGAAATGGTCGACTGAGTGGTGCTGTGATAAAACGGCAGCCACCTTTAGAGAGGTCGCGGATTTCACACTCAAGTCTGTGACTATCTGCCTCAACTCGCGCAAGAAGGTTAACATCGAAACGAGGTTCCTTACGTAACTGAGTGACCTGCATAGTCTGAGGTACTGATAGCGCCACCATTGGTACCGGGGCTGTCATTACATGCTGAAGCTGCGCGCGGAAATGAACCACAGCCCCTTCACCGCGTGGTGAGATAGCGCGAATCGTTGCCCAGAAGCCTTCCTGGAAAAAGTACTCCAAGTCATCTTCAGAGATCTTTGGCAGTTCTGCTAAAACAATATTGTTGGAATGTGTGCCAATAAAAGAAGTTTTACAACGAAAACTGGTACCGACAGGTGTCGAAATGCCAATGGTCAGTTCACCACCATGTTCAATCATTGCCAGCGCGTCAGTGCTATTTAATATCGAAACACTTTTTTCATTTGAGGAGCGAGCTGTATGCTCTTTATGCGCCACCGCTGAGTTATTCATCTAGCCTCCGTTGCTCCTACCTTATTATTCTTGTTACGGTAGGTCTGTATTTGTCATCCGACCTGTAAGGTTTATACAGACGGATAAGCTCAATTCTATGTGGGGTTTGCTGATTGTTCAAATACCAAATAGGCCTATAAATTTGATTTGGGTATCATTTTTGATAGATATAGAAGTTTATAAGTGCATGTTTGGTGAATTAAACTCACATTTTTTATCTGGATAATTGGACTAGTCACCACATGGCTTGGCAATTATGATAGGGCTCCTGTTTGGCTGAGTCTCACTAGCGAGTAAACATGAATCAAGACTTTTATCTGCCGTTAATCTCTGAGTTGGGTTATCGGAATATTAACTCGTTGGAGGTTCTACAAACTCTTTGGGGAGGTTATGGACAGTTAGTCAGACTTCATCTCGACGGTGGTAGCATTATTGTAAAGCATATCCAGCTACCTCAACCTGCTCATCACCCCAGAGGCTGGAATACTGAGTTATCCCACCAAAGAAAACTGCGCTCATATCAGGTCGAGCTGAACTGGTATCAGAATACGGCGGGTAACTGTTTCGCCAGAGTGCCAAAACCGTTTAAGGTAATTCAGCACGATGACGAGTTGCTGCTAGTCATGGAAGATCTAAAGCAGGCAGGGTTTAGTGAGGTTATCACTCAGGCAAGCAAAGCTCATCTGAGTGCGTGTCTGCGTTGGTTGGCGGAGTTTCATGCCCAACATATCGGTCACACTGGTGAAGAGTTGTGGGAAGTCGGCACCTACTGGCACCTGGATACTCGTCCTGATGAATTACTGGCGCTGAAAGACTCAGAGCTTAAACAGCAGGCAAAGCGTATTGATCAAGTGTTGCGAGACGCTCCTTATCAGACGTTGGTCCATGGTGATGCTAAGCTGGCAAATTTCTGTTTTACCCCTGATGGTCAGCAGGCTGCAGCGGTTGATTTTCAATACATTGGTCGTGGTTGTGCGATGAAAGATGTCGCCCTTTTTATTAGCAGTGCGGTGGAACCTGAACAGTGTGAAGAGCTAGAAGAGTGGCTTTTGGATGAGTATTTCGTTTACCTTGAAAGTGCGGTTAAGGCTCATCAACCAGAGTTATCCGCTGAGGATGTGGAGCTGGCGTTGCGACCACTGTTTGCTATTGCCTGGGCTGACTTTCAGCGTTTTGTCAAAGGCTGGAGCCCGGGCCACTGGAAGATCAATCCTTACACAGAAGGTTTGAAAGAACGGGCCTTAGATATGCTAAAGGCTTACCCTGATAGGTAAGCCTTGATTCATTTTATGCTTTTATCCGCGCCATGTAGAGAGTATTGATGTACTCCCCATCTCTGAACGAGGCACATTTGGCTTCGCCTTCAATTTCAAAACCAAACTTTTTGTAGCAGGCAATCGCGGTTTGGTTATCACTGTTAACGTCAATCTGGACGCGCTTGATCTGCAACCAGTTATCGGCAAGATCCAGCACAGTTTCGATCATCCTGCTACCGATACCTAATCCATGAAAGTCATCATGAACACCAAGACCGAAGCTACCACAGTGCGCTGTTCTCGGGCGTTGTGACTGCTCAAAACCAATGTTGCCAACAATTTTCCCATCCACTTCAGCAACGAAGCTATAGACTCCCTCAGGCATGTTTTCCAGTCGGTTCGTCCACATTGCTACAGAAGGCTTTGGCAGTTGGAGGGTCTCACGCTGTGCTTTTGGCTGAGCGTAGATTTCACATATTGCAGCTGCATCACTGACTTGAGTCGGACGAATTACTATTTCCATATTATTGTCTCTTCGACTGGTTAAACATTAGTTCACCATAACGAGATTAATCGTAATGATAAAGCATTGTTTTTACATTTATCTTCCCAGTGGTGATTGATGCTATCTGTTGATAAAAGCATCGAATTCGGGACGCGAAAGTAAAATTTGCAAATCTGATTGTTTCTTATCTGCAAGCGATCTAATGTAACAACTTGTTTACTTAAGGAATCCGTCATGAATCATTCTGCGAGTTGGAAAACTCCGCAAAACTTCCTGCTACTTATCTCGATTGTGGTGCCTGTTGCTTTCTCCAGCTGGATGGCGCTGTTGAATAACTTTGTTATTGAGCGGGCGAATTTTGACGGTTCGGATATTGGTCTGCTGCAAAGTGTGCGCGAGATACCAGGCTTTCTGGCTTTTACTGCAGTGTTTGTGCTGCTGTTTATTCGCGAGCAACGCTTTATGCTGCTGTCCCTTAGCGCATTAACCATAGGTACTGCAATAACTGGCTTTTTCCCTTCCATTTTTGGTTTATTGCTGACGACCTTGTTGATGTCGACCGGATTTCATTATTTTGAAACCCTTAAGCAATCCCTGTCTCTGCAATGGCTGACCAAAGAAGAAGCGCCAGAGATGTTAGGCAAGTTTATCTCCGTTGGTGCATTAGCATCACTGGTGACTTACGGTGCACTGTGGGTGTGCCTTGAAGTTTTTGCGATGGATTTTAAATGGGTCTATCTGACCTTTGGTGGCATAGGTTTCTTGCTGGTCGCCTGGATGGCGTTTGCTTTTCCGCAGTTTGAAACCCATGTTCAGCAGAACAAAAAGCTGGTGCTTCGCAAGCGTTACTGGCTCTACTATGCGTTGACCTTTATGAGTGGCGCCCGCCGCCAAATCTTTACCGTGTTTGCTGGTTTCCTGATGGTAGAAAAGTTTGGTTATTCTGCAGCCGACGTCACTATGCTGTTTCTCATTAACTACCTGTTCAACTTCCTGTTCGCCAAGCGTATTGGTAAGTTCATCGGTCAGGTCGGTGAGCGCAAAGCACTGATGTTTGAATATACCGGTCTGATTTGTGTTTTCGTTGGCTATGCATTGGTTGAAACGGCAGAGTGGGCAGCTGCTCTGTACGTGATTGATCATTTGTTCTTCGCTCTGGCGCTTGCGATCAAGACCTACTTCCAGAAGATCGCTGATCCTGCAGATATGGCTTCAACGGCGGGTGTCTCATTCACCATCAACCATATCGCGGCCGTATTTATTCCCGTGACGTTTGGCTTTATCTGGCTGGTTTCCCCTGCCGCGGTATTCTACATTGGTGCGGCGATGGCACTGGTTTCCTTTACCCTGTCACTCAACATTCCTAAGTTGCCTCAAGAGGGTAATGAAGTTCGTGTCTTAAACTGGAGTTAATCAAGGGTATGAAAGTAGCGATTGTTGGACTGGGTGATATTGCTCAGAAAGCGTACTTACCAGTTATCACTCAACTGGCTGATGTCGAGCCGATCTTCTGTACTCGTAACGGTGACACACTGAAAGCGTTAGGCCAGAAGTATCGCGTGGAACATCTTTGTCAGGATTATCGTGATGTTATGGCGTTTAAACCTGATGCGGTAATGATTCACGCCGCCACTGCTGCACATCGTGAAATCGCAGGTTTCTTCCTTGCGCAGGGGGTGGCGACGTTTGTTGACAAGCCGTTGGCGGACTCAGCGCAAGATGTTGAGTTTCTCTATGAAGTTGCCGAGCGTCACAGGCAGCCACTGTATGTCGGCTTTAACCGTCGACATATACCGCTCTACAATCAGCATATTCCTGAGTTGAGTCAGGGGACGGCTGGTGAGCTGACTTCATTAAGATGGGAGAAGCACAGATATAACCTCAGTGGCGATATCCGTACTTTTGTCTTTGATGATTTTATTCATCCTCTCGATAGCATCAATCTCAATGCTCAATCGACCTTAGAACATGTCTATGTGACCCGTCAGTTTGATGGCGACAAGCTGGCTCGGCTTGATGTGCAGTGGCAGGTAGGGGAGACCTTGTTACACGCTTCAATGAATCGCCAGTTTGGCATCACTAAAGAACGAGTCTCGGCGACTTATGTCAACAAGGCGCTGGAGTTTGATTCCTTTACCTCTGGTCGTATATGGCAGCAGTCTGAAGAGTCAGTGATTGCGTTAAAAGACTGGACGCCAATGCTCGCCAGCAAAGGCTTTGAAGCGATGATTACCGATTGGCTCAATGTGGTACGAAGCGGAAAAATAGCCACTGAAGTCGTCACGCGTAATATCGCTACTCATCAATTGGCGCAACAGTTGGTCGATCACTTAACTGCCAAATAGGTTACTGCTGAGTGAATTTGCTCTGCATGTAATCGACAAACGCTTTGATTTGCCCGGGAATAAATTTTGACTGGGCATATTGAGCGATAACCTGCCCCTGATAGTTTCCACCGATATGCCAATCTTGCAGCACTTCTACGACCTGTCCAGAATCAAGATACTCTTGGATCGCAAACTCAGGAAACACCGACAGTCCAATGCCTCGCAACACGGCTTCGCGACGAATCTCACTATGGTTTACCGCAAAAGACCCATTGGCATTGATCGATAGCTTTTGCTCATCTTGAGTGAAATCCCAAATTCGGTCACGAGGGTTTTCCCCCAGACATAAACAGTTGTGCTCGGTGATTTGGTCGGGGTGCTGAGGAGTACCATATTGTTTTAGATAATCCGGACTGGCACACAGGACTAAACGGCATTGGCTAAGTGTCCGTGCAATCAGACCAATGTTAGGTTTATCGGTGATATGGATAATGACATCCACTTCATCACCTATCGGGTCGATATAGTGGTCGGCGACTTTCAGCTGCAAACTCACCTTTGGAAACTCTTGGATAAAGTCGAGAATCATTGGCATCAGCACCTGACGAGAGAGGGCTTTAGGCGCTGCTACCCGCAGTACACCTGATACTTCTGACTTATCGGTCTGTGCCGCAGAGACTGCGAGTTTGGCCGAGTGCATCATGTCTGAGCACAAGCTGTACACTTCCTGACCTGTGGTACTTAGGCGCATCTGGCGGGTGGTACGTTCAAGCAACTTTTCTTCGAGGGTATTTTCTAATCGGGTTATTGAACGGCTGACTGAAGAGGGGGAAACCCCAAGCTTCTTCGCCGTTTTAGAGAAACTTCCTGTTTCGACAACGTTAACGAAGATCGCCATTTCCGAAAGTAGTGGAATAAGCTTATTTGTGTCCATGGTGCAAAAATCCTTTGCAGAATAACCATATTGTTTCACTTACGTTACTTGTGGATACTGATGTAGTCAACAACGACTCATTGCTTAGCCCTGATGCTACTGTCCGATATGGTGTTGAGTGACGATAGAAATAGTATGCATGGGATATCCGCTATTGCCTCTGTGACAAACGGCAGATACGCGTACCGGGATGTACTGGTGGTCACTTTTACCAAGATGGAGAATTAGAATGACAACCACAACGGAACAACTGAAAAAAGGAAGTTTCAGATTACCGTTAACAGAATTGATGTTACTTCTTGTCGCGATTTTCTGGGGAACCAGTTATGGTCTGACAAAAAGTGCCCTTGTGTTTACCAGTGTTCTGGTATTCATTTCAATCCGTTTTTCGATCACTTTTCTGTGTATGCTACCTGTAGTGATTCGAGACTTTCGCCAAGGACTGAGCAAAGACTGGCAAATAGCCCTCCCAACCGGTCTGATCCTATCGGCGATTTTTTTCTGCGAAGTGTTTGGGGTCTCTCAGACCTCTGCATCAAATGCGGCGTTCCTTATCAGCCTGTCGGTAATCCTGACTGCCTTTGCTGAACTGATCATCAACAAGAAAAGGGTCAGCAATACCTTATGGTTACTGACTCTATGCAGTGTAGTTGGGGTTTTGCTGCTAACCAGTGATGAGGGGTTTGAGTTGTCATTGAATGGTGGCGACTACTTTATCTTAGCCGCTGCACTTTTGAGGGCGCTAATGGTAACGCTGACTAAGCGCTTTACCGAAGGCAAGCAGATCACAACCAGTACCTTAACCGCCCTGCAGTCACTGGTTGTTGCGACTGTCGCGATAATTTGTGCGGTGACATACTTACCCGCGTCAGAGTTTGTTATCCCGACCAGTGTTGAGTTCTGGTTAACCGTGGCATATCTGGTTCTGTTCTGTACTCTGTTTGCATTTTATGTTCAGAACTATGCTGTGCGTCGAACTTCTCCAACACGCGTGTCGCTCTTGATGGGCAGTGAACCTCTGTTTGGCGCCATCTTTGCGATGATCTGGCTGCAAGAGTCACTCACCACACTGCAAATTGTTGGTGGCTTATTGATCCTGTTTAGTGTCATCGTGACTTCAACCAAAGAAAGCTAGTCAGTAAGCTCAAAGCGGTCAAAAATTCTGTTCAATGACTACTTTATTGATCGCTTCCATATTAAAGTAACCCTCAATGAAGAATTTAAGGCGCGCAGCGGATGCGCGCCTTTGTTTGCTGAGGATGAAAATGACCAAACCGTTGAACGAATGTATTGTCCCAATGTACCCCACGATTCAGGCACTGGATGTGAACGCGCTTGAACCTGGTGAGCATAAGTTTTGGTTTGCAGTAGCAACGGATGCGATTGGTCATCCGCAAACTTTACCTGTACGTGTATTTAAAGGTTCTAAACCGGGCAAACGCATCATGATCACCGCTGGTGTGCATGGAGATGAGCAAAACGGAATCCTCACCGCGCAGAAGCTCGCTCGTGAACTGGAAGGGAAGAGCATCTCTGGCTGTGTGACCATAGTACCCGCAGTTAACTTATCAGGTATCGCTCGCCACAGCCGTGACTTCCATTCTGCGGCACCAGACAGCTCGTCGGCTAACCTCAACCGGATCTTTCCCGGCAATCCTCATGGTGATGATGCCAGCCGGTATGCCAATAGCCTATGGGAAAACCTCCTTAAGCCGAATGCGGATCTGGCTATTGATCTTCATTCTCAAACCAGTGGCAGTGCTTACCCTCTGTATGCTTTTGCCGACTATCGTATTGATGATGCCATTCGTATGGCGCGTCTTATCAACCCTGATGTGATTCTTAATGATCCGGGTGATCCTGGTATTTTAGAAACCGTGTATAACCGAGCGGATATTCCATCGATAACGATTGAAGTAGGCGTTGGACGTTATACTGATCTGGAGATGGTGGATAGGGCAACAACTGGCGTGCTCAATGTACTGCGCTGTTATGAACTACTGGATGGCGAGGTTGAGAGCGCCAACAATGCCTGTGTTGAAGGTAATACCATCACCAGTGTCAGAGCGGAGCAAGGTGGATTTGTTATTTGCCATGTTGAACTGCTTGAAGAGGTTAAGCAGGGTCAGAAGCTCGCCACTCAATACAACAGTTTTGGTGATGAGATTCAGACCTACTTTTCGCCGTCTGCAGGGGTTGTTATTAGCCACAACGTAGAGTCGGTGCGCGCTCCGGGCTCGCTGGTGGTCAGATTGATCTGCTAGCTTTTGTGCTTGTTAATCAGCGTCAGCAGTATGTCTAGCTGGCGCTTTGCTTCTCCTTCCAGCGGATAGCCTATGTTGATCCGCAGACAATCCCGGTAAAGATCAAGAGTACTAAACAGCTTGCCAAGCCGGATATCAAGCTTGTGCTGATCAACCGCAATCGCAAAAGCTTCGCAGTCTAATCCCGGAACCTGTAACCAAAGCACCATGCCACCTTGTGGATTACTGATGTTAACGCCTGCTGGTAAGTGCTCGGCTAAGTAATCGAGATATTGGCGTCTTAGATCGAGGAGTTTTGCTCTACGATGTCGAACATGCTTAGCGTATTGACCTGAGTCGATAAAGTCGGCGACGGCAAGCTGAGTGGGCAGTGCTACCCCGTAGCTGGCGGCGGTGAACTTCTCTTTGTAGACATCAAGGTATCTGCCCGGCAAGCACCAGCCGAGTCGGTAGCTCGGTGACAGGCTTTTCGATACAGAACCACACCACAACACGTAGCCACCCTTGTCGTAATACTTGGCAGGTAGAGGTGTATGGTCGCTATACGACAGTTCAAGATAGACATCATCTTCGATGATCGGTACCCGATATTTGTTAGCCAGATTTGCCAGAGCCTGTTTCTGACTGGCTGACATATTGATCCCTTGCGGGTTCATATGCGAGGTACAGAAAATCGCCGCATCAACCCGTTTATGTTTAAGATGTGTTTCTAACTGTTCGAGATCGATACCGTCATCCAGAGAGGGTATCTCTACGATTTGTCGCTTCATCTGGCCGAGCAGTTCCAGAATACCGTTAAAGCATGGTGAGCTAATGGCAATGGTATCGCCCTCATTACTGCATGACTCCAGAGCTGCTTTGATTGCAGACATACAACCTGCGGTAATCACAACTTGTTCGGCGGGGAAGTGCAGGTTGATCTTAGCGAAATGAGTCGCGAGAGCCTGTCGCAGTAACGGTTCTCCCTGAGTATCCGGGTAGTGGTTGAGACGGTCACCTAAACGCTTCAATGAACGACGGAAACTGCGCTCTAGTTCGGTAACGGATTGCTGGTCATTAATGGTGGTTGAGACGCCTAGTGGGCCCTGAACTGATGGGTGGGAAGGGTAGCTCTGGGTAACATTCGATACTTTGCTGACAAATTGAGCCCACTCTGGCGTTGAATGGCGTGGCTTGCGTGGCGCAACAAAATATCCAGCCTGAGGACGAGAGAGAATCCAGCCTTGTGACTCCAACTCTTGATAGCAGCTAACTACCGTCGACATGCTGACTGACTGCTGTTTGGCTAACTGCCTGAGTGATGGCATTCGGCCACCTTCCTGACGTAATCCGGATTCAATCTCTTCAACAAATTGATTGGCTAATTGTTTATAGATGCTCATCTGTCCCCGCCTGCCGCGCGATTGTCTAACTGTACCGGTTTTTCTTTTAAAAATTGTATCTGTATATGATTTTGCGCTCAAGGGATACTGACTCAAAACATAGAGGAGGTGAATATGAAAAGAAATGATTTGCTACTGGCAATTGCAGTAATGGCCATCTGGGGATTCAATTTTTCAATGATCAAGATGGGGGTGACCAATGTTCATCCTTTGCTGGCAACGGCGGCACGTTTTGCTTTAGCAGTAATGCCAGCGATTTTCTTTATCGCCAGACCTAACGTTCAGTGGCGCTATCTGGTTAGCTACGGTTTAGTGTTTGGTGTCGGTATCTGGGGTATGGCGTCGTGGTCAATTACCGCAGGTTTATCATCGGGGATCTCGTCGGTCTTGCTCTCAACTAACGTTATCATCGGGATGATTGTAGGCGTGTGGGTGTTTAAGGAGCAGGCATCGACACGTAAGATCACGGGTGCCGTATTGGCTATGGTGGCGTTACTGGTCCTGGTAATGTCGACCACAGGTAACGTGACGTTAGCTGGTGTGGTGCTAATCATGATTGCGGCGTGTAGCTGGACATTAATGGGCGTGATTGTCAAAGCATCAAAAACGACTCAGGCCTTTGCATTTAATGTATGGGGAATGCTGTTTGCGCCGATTCCTCTGGTGCTGTTTGCTACTGCGCTACATGGCGAACAGATCTTGTGGTCTGCGCTGGATAACTGGGACTGGAGCACAACGGTTGCGGTATTATTTCAGGCATATCCGACAACTCTGTTTGGCTACTGGGTCTGGAATCGAACTCTGATTAAATATCCGTTGAGTACAGCGGCTCCACTAACTCTGTTGGTACCTGTGTTTGCACTTATCAGTGGTTACTTTATGTATGACGAGGTGCTGTCTGTTGCTCAGGTGGTCGCATCAGGACTGTTTTTGGTCGGGATTGGTCTAATTGTTAAACCAGCAAAAGCTAAGGTTGAACAGCCGATAATCGCTGAGAGGGATGCCTTGATCAAAACGGCAAGATAAACGTTCAAAACCGGGTCAGCTGTTACTGACCCGGTTTGTTGACTGTTGCTACATGAGCTCGACTTCGACGTCTGTCTCTATCTGGCTTGAACAAGCCAAAGTATAGCCGTTGGCAATATCTTCTTCGCTCAGTGTTTCGGTACTGGTGCGAGTCACCTGACCTTTATTAACCTTACATTTGCATGAGCCACACATACCGCTACGGCAGGCAATAATGATTGGCACACCTTGCTGTTCGAGCACGTCAGCCAGCGTTGAGCCCTGTTCTACTTGAGCAGAAACACCAAATGCAGGCACTTCAAACTGTACTACACCGCCGGACGAAGAGTCTTGCTTGGACTCGATTGGTGTAAAGCTTTCCTGATGGAACTGATCTGCTTCAACCCCAAGAGCCAGAGAGTATTGCTCCATGTCTTGCATAAAGCGAGTTGGACCACATAGGTAGACGGTACGCTGCCCGATGTCTGGGCAGAGTGTTTTTAACCATTGCTGATCAAGACGACCCTGAGGGTGCTGTGTACCTGTGTTGTCTTTCAGCAATAGCTTAAGATCAAAGTTACTGTGCACCGCGTTGATTGACTCTAACTCATCAAAATAGATGGTTTTCGCCGCACTCTTGGCCATATGAATGAAGACGATGTCGAGCTGTTCTTTGTCGCGCAACCAAGTTTTCGCCATCGACATCACGGGTGTGATTCCGCAACCAGCGCTCAGCAACACGACTTTTTCTTTTGGCTGATTATCGACACAATTAAACGGTCCTGTCGGAGCGAGAACCTGCACTGTATCTCCAATCGAGAATTGGTCGACGATATGGTTAGAAACTAAACCTCCATCAACACGCTTTACGGTCAGTTTGAGGTGATCATCACCTGGCATCGAAGCGATAGAGTAAGCTCGATACTCCAGTTTGTCATTTAACTCGAAGCCCAATGAGACGAATTGACCGGGCTTGAAGCTACTAAAATGAAGGTGGCAGCCATCAGCAGCTTGTAACTTGATGCTGACGGTATCTTCCGTTTCCTGCCACTTGTCGCTGCAGCGCATAAGTGCTGGTTGGTTATTTTGCCATTCAATAAACATCTTGGTTCTCTCGCAAAGAAACACCCAGTACACAGGATCTCTATGCACTGGGTGTGGGCAGTGAAATGATTACGCAGCTAAGATGGTTTTTAGATCTTCTTCCACGTTGCCGATACTACGCATATCGAACTTCTCCTGAATGATAGCCAGCAGGTTATCAGTCAGGAATGCAGGTGCAGTCGGACCTGTGTAGATGCCTTTAACGCCAAGTGCGAACAGGGTCAGCAGAATAACGATCGCTTTCTGTTCGAACCAAGAAAGAACCAGTGTTAGCGGTAGTTCGTTAATGTCACAATCGAACTCTTTAGACAGTGCCAGAGCAAGCTGAATCGCTGAATAAGCATCATTACACTGACCAACATCCAATAGACGAGGGATACCATTGATGTCACCAAACTGGTTTTTGTTGAAGCGGAACTTACCACAAGCAAGGGTAAGGATTACGCTATCTTCTGGTGCCTGAGCAGTGAAGTCTGTGTAGTAGCTACGTTCTGATTTGTCACCGTCACAACCACCAACAAGGAAGAAGTGTTTAATGTTGCCTTCTTTCACTTGCTCTACAACAGCCGGAGCAGCTTCCATTAGCGCGTTACGACCGAAACCAACCGTGATCATTTGCTCAATTTCATCGTGTTTGAAGCCTTCCTGCGCGAGTGCACATTCGATTGCCTGGCTGAAATCGTCACCTTCAATATGAGCAACACCTGGCCAGCCAACGATGCTACGAGTAAACAGGCGATCTGCATATTGACCCACGTTCGGGTTAAGCAGGCAGTTTGACGTCATCACGATTGCGCCAGGGAAGTTGGCAAATTCTTTTTGCTGGTTCTGCCATGCGCTACCGTAGTTACCTACCAGGTGAGGGTATTTGTTCAGTTCTGGGTAGCCGTGTGCCGGGAGCATTTCACCATTGGTGTAAACGTTAATGCCTTTGCCTTCAGTTTGCTGAAGGATTTTTTCTAAGTCATGCAGGTCGTGACCAGAAACCAGAATCGCTTTACCTTTAACGGTTTTAACGTTAACCGCTGTTGGAGTCGGGTGACCGAATGTCGCTGTTTCACCCGCATCGAGCATTTCCATCACTTTGTAGTTCATCAGACCGATCTGCATTGAACACTCAAGCAGAGCGTTAAGATCTTCTGGATCGGTACCCAGCCACGCCATGATTTGGTGGTACTCGGCGTAGATGTCGTTGTTAGTCTGCTCAAGAACACGCGCGTGCTCCATGTATGCCGCCGCACCTTTAAGGCCGTATAGACATAGCAGACGAAGACCAATCACGTCTTCGCTGATTTCCTGATAGCCACGGTTTACCGCAACCTGCGGCGCAAAAGCCAGAATCTCTTCCGCAGAGGCTGGTAGTTCGAAGTTTGCAACGACTGGTGCCGCGTCCAGCTCAACATTGCCCAGTTTAGCGGCTGCCAGAGTTTGCTCTTTAAGACGTGCTTTATACATTGCCGCCTGAGCAGATAGTTCAAGAATGCGTTGAGGGTCAAAGTTAACGTTAGTCAGGGTAGAGAAGAAGGCTTTTGGCGCCCATTGGTTTACCGCGTCATCGACAATATCAAACTTCAGAGCCTGTTCAGCCCAGTAAGAAACGCCCTGTAGGGTGTAAACTAATACGTCTTGTAGGTCAGAAACTTCAGATGTTTTGCCACACATACCTTGTGCAAATGAGCAGCCTTTAACAGTAGGGGTTTGAATTGTCTGTTCACATTGAATACAGAACATTGCGCGTCTCCAGTAATAATCGTTATCCAGCCACAATGGCTGTTTGTTTCGTTTTGCTCCCTATAGAGCACTTAACGTGCCAATATTTAAACTGTTGATTTTATTGGATTAAATTAAAGTAAAGAGCGAGTGGTGATGTCAATACAACAACGCTGGTGATGTGTTTTTTACATCACGCTTTGGTGGGGTAAGTAGCCCTAAAACTTGGAGACAGTACAGTGCTAGCGAGACAATGGTGATGAATTGCACAAAAAAATGTCTATGACTCAAGATACTAGCGGATGAAGTAGCAGAAAAAATAAGCAGCAGAATGAGGCTTACCAATGATGTATTTTTTACATCAGCCATGAATGGCTATGGCTGTTGCTATTCGACAGCCATAGGACTGAAGGGAGCGCAGTGTAGTCAACCGAGGGGCTCACTACACGACCATCAGGCTTCGACACCAAGCTTTTTACCCATGCGGTACAGGTTACCACGGTCCATTTGCAGGAACTCTGCAGCTTGTGACCAGGTGCCGTTGGATTTATTCAGAGCGTGTACGATTAAGCGCTTCTGATACGATTCAACCAGACCACGCATCGCCTGACTTTCGTTGGGTAGCGCGTCCTGAAAGATACCTTCATCAGAACTACCGAGACCAGCGTCAAAATGGCCAATACGGATCATTTGCTGCTGTTGCTGAATTGCCCTCAGTGCTGCACGAGTCAGGGTGTGTTCTAGTTCCCTGACGTTTCCTGGCCAGCTCTGTTTTTCTAACCAAGTCAGACTTTTAGGATGCAGGTGCAGGTTAGGAATGTTGAACTGACTACGAACTTTTTCCAGTAGATAACCTGCCAGAACAGGTAGGTCTCCGTCACGCTTACGCAGCGGCGGGACTGAAATTGGAAACACATTTAAACGGTGATAAAGGTCCGCGCGGAACTGACCCGTTGCTACTTCCTGTTCGAGGGAACGGTTAGTTGCAGCAATGATTCTGACGTTGACCAGCAGGTGTTGATCGCTACCAACACGCTGCAATTCACCCTGCTGAATGACACGTAGCAGCTTGGCCTGAAGCATCAGTGGCAACTCACCCAATTCGTCAAGAAAAATGGTACCTCCATCAGCAAGTTCAAACTTACCAGCCCGTGAACTGTTGGCGCCAGTAAACGCTCCTTTGACGTGGCCAAACAGTTCACTTTCTGCCAGACCTTCCGGTAGTGCGGCACAGTTGACGTAGATCATCGGCTTGTCGGCGCGGTGGCTTTGGGCGTGGACGCTATGAGCGACCAGCTCTTTACCAACGCCGGTCTCACCAGTGATTAGCACGGCGTAGTCTGACTGAGCAACCGTCGCAATATTTGTTCGTAACTGTTCGATTTGTGGGCTAAGGCCGACCATTTCTCCTTTCTGCAGGCGAGCCTGCTGGATAAGGGTCTGAGTAACCGATTTGTGTTTTTTGTTCTGCGCTTTTAGCGCTTTAACCTGAGCGATATTACGCAGAGTCGCAGCAGCCAGAGCCGCGAAGGTTTCCATCGTGACGGGATCGATGTCATCGAATGCGCCAACGGTCAGGGAATCTAAAGTCAGTACGCCAACCAGCTGACCTTCAACATAGAGGCTACAGCCCATACAGTCATGAACGTCGAGCTCGGCTTCTTCACTAAGCAGGATGCCACTGAATGGGTCGGGCAACTCACAGTCAGCGCCAAACCTGACGGGTTGTTTACTCTGCATAATGGTTTCCAGTCGCGGGTGGGTCGCAGGAAAGAAGCGTCGTGCCAGAATGCTGGTGGAAATACCTTTGACTGCTACAGGGGTAAGAAAGCCATCCTGATCGAGAACAAACAGAGCACTGGCATCGCAGGGGAAGACTTTGTCGATACCATCGATTAATAGCTGATACTGAGCTTCGCTGTGCTGGTTGGAACTAAGGTTGAGCGCGATGTCGAGCAGGACTTTGTTTAGGTTGGCTTTCATTTGGTTCACTCACTGACTTTGGAGTGGGCATGCTAGCAACTAGATGTCATTTTTACATCGCCGGAAGAGCAGTAACTGAACCTGAGTTGATTTACATCAAGAGTGCTTAACTTTGCTGAATCAAATCGTGATCTATTTATCGTTAAACTGCGCTCGGTATTGTTGAGGTGATACGCCAACTAAGCGACGAAAGTGATGGCGCAGAGTGGTGGCATTTTCAAACCCGGCCATGTTGGCTAGCCGCTCAATGGAATGTGCTTCCACTTCGAGTAAGCCCTTGGCTCGTTCAATACGTTGCTGAGTGAGCCACTCTTTAGGTGAGAGGTTAAAGCTGGCGCGAAATCTCCGGTCAAAGGTACGTCGCGACATATTGGCTTTTTCAGCCAGGATATCGACGGTAATGCTTTTGTCGAGTTGGCTATTGGCCCAGTCGATTGCGGCGGAAAACTGGTTTGGCACTTCCAGTATCGGTGTCTCAACAAACTGTGCCTGTCCTCCGAGTCGGTGTGCCGAAATCACCAGTCTTTTCGCAACCTGGTTGGCAATGTTGTAACCATAATCCTGTCGAATCACTGCCAGTCCAAGATCGAGAGCCGCAGCACTGCCAGCGGAACAACCAATGTTGCCATCAAATACATACAGTACATCTGGCTGGTAGTGAACAAGGGGGAACTGCTGACGAAATTTCTGTTCGTACATCCAATGAGTGGTCGCTGTTTTTCCGTCAAGCAGTCCTAGTCTGGCTAGCAAAAACGAACCGGAACAAAGTGTAAGTACTCGCTTACCCTCTTGAGTAAATTGACTGACCTGCTGCCTGATTATTTCTGGAATCGGATAGTCCCAAGTAGGCCAGCCTGGAATGATTAGGGTGTCATAGGGCTCAAGAGAGTTGCTGTGCTGCGCAGTGACGAGCAGATTTCCAGTGGTGTGAATATCGTCGCCTTCGAGATTGATGACATCTGCCTGATACCAGTTTTCAAACTCTGGTCTTGGCAACGCAAATAGCTCTATCGCACACGACATTTCAAACAGGGTGACGTGTGAATGGGCAAGTATGGCAACTTTGTTCATCTTCATTCCTTGAGATAGTCGGTTTAACTTGGCTGAAAATTAACGATAACTGTCTTTTACGCCAATGTCACCCTCGGTTAATCCTCGGCATGATAGTGACGTAGTTAATTAATCAGGGAGAGGATAGTATGTCTAGTGCAGTATTAAGAGTGACAGCGGCAGGGAGTGAAGAAGCTCTAAAGCATTTTGAACAGTTGCTTAAGTTCGAAACGGATTGCTGGGATGTGCACCATGCGCTAACTAACGGTTTACAAGATTTTGTCTTGGTTGATGTCAGGGCTGAAGTATTGTTTGAACAAGGGCATATTGAAGGGGCGATCAATATTCCTCAGCCGCGATTGAATGAGAAAAGACTGGCGGAGTATCCAACAGACACCTTGTTTGTGGTCTATTGCGCCGGGCCACATTGTAACGGAACTGAAAAAGCCGCCATTCGATTAGCCAAACTTGGTCGTCCGGTGAAAAAAATGATCGGCGGAGTGACCGGATGGCTGGATGAAGGATTTACACTTGTCTCACAGGAGGTGGAGCAATGCAGTTAATTGTTGGAACGGATTCTACATGGTCTTTGCGCGCATGGTTGTGCGCAAAGATTGCTGATATTGATGTCAGCGTTAAGGTGGTCGACCTGACTAAGCCCGACTATCGTCAGCAATTGGCGCTGTTATCACCAACCGGACTGGTTCCGGCACTCAAAGCAGAAAACCTGCTGGTTCACGATTCTCTTGCCATTACTGAGTATTTCAATGAGCTTGCGGATGGTGCTCTGTTGCCTGCTTCGCGTGAACAGCGAGCCTATGCCCGCTCTTTGTGTAGCGAACTGCACGCTGGGTTCTTTAACCTGCGGAGCCTATGCGGATTCACTCTCGAACCCGTTGCGCCAGTTGATCGAAATACACCTCAACTGCGACCAGAAATTGAGCGAGTGGAAGCGATATTTGACGCTGCCGAGCTACCATTTATGTTCGACAAACCGACAGCTGTTGATGCTTTCTACGCAGTGCTTGCCTATCGTCTCAATAGTTACGGAATCCGGCTGACAGGCAAAGCTGGCGAGTACCAGCTAAGCCTTCTTAATTGGGATCTTATGACAGACGGTATCGAGCAAATGCGTACCTGGAAGGGGTAGCGCAGTCTTTGTTTGATAGGGTGTGCATATAACTATGCATGTTATGCATACTCTGATTGTCAAAATGTCATTTGAGTCATCGCGCGTCGATCTCTACACTTCGCGCTCTTTTTAAACCCATGCTGAGATTAAGAATCATGTTTTCTCAATCACTTTTCGCTCAGCTAGTGAGAATGACCCTGTTACTGACGTTATCACTTGTTGCTGTCCATAACTCGCCAGCCTTACTGGAGTTGTTGGCCCAGCAAGCGATTAACAGTGGCTGTCACCAAACTACTGGTGACCACCAAGACCATTCTCACCACCATCATCACTAAGGTTTTGCGATGAGCATTTTTCGATTTCCTTTAATGGTTTGGCTTGGAATTGCCATTCTGATTATCTGTCTTGGGATTAGACAATCTTTCGGTATCTTTATGATGCCTATTTCTGACCACTTTCAGACTGGTCGAGAGTTCTTTAGCTTTGCTATTGCACTGCAAAACTTGTTGTTTGGTGTGTTTCAGCCGTTTGTCGGTATGGCATCAGACCGCTTTGGCGCAAAGCGAATCATTATTCTCGGTGCCATCGCATACAGCTTAGGTTTATACCTGACTTCAATCGCTGTTGAACCGAGTCTGCTTTACCTTTCGCTTGGTGTTTTGGTTGGTTTAGGTTTAAGTGCGACCAGCTATGTGATTGTACTGGGCGCGGTTGCCAAAGTAGTGCCTGCAGAACACGCAGCAAAGGCATTTGGTTTAACGACTGCGGCGGGTTCGTTTGGTATGTTCGCTATGATCCCAGGTGCGCAGACGCTGCTGACCGATTTGGGCTGGCAGGGAGCACTGCAAGGTTTTGCTATCTTGTGTAGCACCATGATCGCTTTCGCATTGTTTATGAAGAGCGGTAAACCTAAGCAGATGGCTAGCGGCAACCATGCCGACGAGAATCAGACTCTGAAGCAGGCCTTAAAAGAAGCATTTGCGCATAAAGGTTATTGGCTAATTCATCTTGGATTCTTCGTTTGTGGCTTCCATGTGATGTTTATTGCCACTCACTTACCGAGTTATCTGGCTGACAAGCATCTGCCAGCTTCGACCGCAGCCATGGCATTGGCCTACGTCGGTATATTTAACATCTTTGGCTCTTATTTTTGGGGCGTGATGGGTGACAGATACAGCAAACGCCATGTGATGTCAGCACTCTATCTGATGCGCACTCTGGTTATTGGTGCCTTTGTGACCTTACCGGTGACTGAACACACTGCTGCTATCTTTGGTGGAGCAATTGGTTTCTGCTGGTTGGGTACTGTGCCACTGACGTCTGGCTTAGTGCGTCAGATCTTTGGTGCTAAGTACCTTTCAACTCTCTATGGCCTGGTTTTCTTTACGCATCAGGTAGGCAGTTTTCTGGGTGCCTGGGCTGGCGGTCGTATCTATGACTACTACGGCTCTTACGATCCAATCTGGTGGTCAACCGTTGTACTCGCATTCGCTGCAGCTTTGATTCATCTGCCAATTAATGACCGACCTGTGCAACGTTATGCAACTGCATAATAAATAGCAAATAGTGAGCCCGTTTTAGTCCAACTTAGATTATGATGGGCTCATCTACTTTTAAATATTTTCTTACATGTTTGCTGAATGGGTCACTACAGAGGCACTGATTGCTGCCTTTCTTTTCTTCCTTGGATCGTTTGTCCAGACCGCAATCGGTTTTGGATTGGCGATTGTCTCTGCGCCACTATTGATCTTAGTTGCTCCTGAGTACGTTCCCGCACCAATCTGTCTGGTGGCACTGTTTATTTCTCTGCTCAATGCTTTTAAGCATCGTGACAGTGTGGAAATCGGGGGCCTTAAAATGGCGCTGATCGGCCGTGTTCCTGGCTCGATAGCTGGTGGTGTTTTACTGGTGATGGTGTCTACAAACTTGATGGCGATATGGCTTGGTGCTTTGGTGTTGTTTGCCGTAGCAGTGAGCTTACTTCCGTTCCGTATTGAACCGACGTCGACACGTATGGGCGTAGCTGGTTTTTTCTCAGGACTCTTTGGGACCAGTTCGGGCATAGGCGGTCCGCCGATGGCACTGTTGTTACAGCATCAGGAGGCGAACCAGTTACGGGGTAATCTGTCAGCGTTTTTTGTCTTTAGCTCATTTATCTCGTTGTTGATTCAGATGCCAGCAGGCTTTTTAACACTACACCATGTATGGATCAGTATTCCCCTTGTTCCTGCTGCGTGGGTTGGTTATAAACTGGCTCAGTTAACCACCCATTCGCTGCCGAAAGAGAAGATTCGCATCGGAGCTTTAACCTTGTGCAGTATCAGCGGTGCGACTGCGGTTTGGCAGGGGTTAGCTTAAGCTGTTCATGTTAGGTTAAGGAAAAATCCTGATACTGATAACCAATAGGGAAGGCACTTTGAGATTCGATTTATGACCCTTCCTGGCTATGAGCAGTATTTGCCCAGAAGCGAGGTTTCTAACAAAGGAGAGAGTAGGTGTTAAGAACACTCGGTAATATTATTTGGTTCCTGTGCGGTGGTATTGTGATGGGATTGATGTGGTGGTTCTTCGGACTACTCGCATTTATCAGTATCATTGGTATTCCATGGGGACGTGCGTGTTTTGTTATGGGTAACTTTTCGTTCTTCCCATTTGGGCAAGAGGCGATTGCTCGTGATGAACTGACCAATGAAACCGATATCGGCACCAGCCCGCTTGGCCTGGTCGGTAATGTTATTTGGTTTGTGTTTGCAGGTATCTGGTTGGCTATTGGCCACATCATGTCAGCAGTGGCATGTTTCATTACCATCATTGGTATTCCGTTCGCACTGCAGCATCTGAAATTGGCGTATATTTCACTGGCGCCAATTGGCAAGACTGTCGTGCCAAAAGAGCAAGTGGCAATGGCAAGATACTCGAAGTAATAGTTGATTACTTCTCTTTGCAACAAGCTTTCAAAAGATCCCTTAATGGGATCTTTTTTCGTTTATGGCATGTGAGATTTATCTCTCGAGTAGGGCATGATGAGGAGTAATAAAGTCGCGAATGATAGTGTCGGCGATTTGTTACACAACTAAAGATGGGCGCTTTTTGGTGACTTGAGCACATTTTGTACTAATCGCTTATTGATCTGATGAATCAGTTAGTTATAGTAGCCGCGTTTGCTGTTATGCTGATTTAAGAATAAAAATAAATATGTTACCCCAATTGATTAACACTAAGCGTTTAGGTCTCGCATTGCTCAGCGGGATGTTTTGCGTGAGCAGTTTTGCTAAGCCGGTTGAGCTAGAACTGTATACTCAGGAATTCCCCCCTCTCCAGGTTCAGGTCGGAGAGCAAGCCGAAGGCTATGTGGTTAAGTTTGTTGAAGCTGTGGTTGAACATGCTTCACAGAATCTGGAGATGGAAATCAGTGGTATCCATTTCCTGCCCTGGAAGCGCGCTATACGCAATACTCAAGAGAATGAGAACGTCTTGTTCTTTTCTCTCTCACGTACCCCTAATCGTGAGCAACAGTTTCAGTGGATAGGTCCGGTTTCTCCATATGAAGTAGCGGTCTATCGTCACATCGAAGGTCCTCCAGTCAACCCTGATTACCTTTCTGACCTCAAAAACTATAGCTTCGCTGCTCAGGCTGCCAGCTCTTTTGAAGAGGTGATTAAAGAAGAGGGCTTCAACAATATTATTCCCGTCAACTACGGACAAGTTGCAATCAAGCTGCTACGCGCTCATCGTGTAGACTTCGCTCCTCTGGTGACCTCAAGTTACTATTATCGCATGGAGCAGTACGGCTATAACCCGGACGAATTTATCGAAGTTATCAAGATAGATAAGTTGTGTAAGGAGTTATGGCTGGTGACGGGGAATAACACCTCTCCTGAGGTAGTTGCAGCCTTGCAAGAGAGCTTCAACCAGTTAAAAAACGACGGTTTACTTGAGCAGTTGATCGCTGAATATCAGCCAGACAGTGAAGTGATGGTTCGCTATCGAAATGCGAAACTGAACTAAACAAAAGAGGCTTATTCAGCCTCTTTTTTGATTGTGGTTACAGCTCTTCACCATAGATATCGAAGGAGAAGTACTTAGCTGCAATCTTATCGTAGGTACCATTTTTGCGAATGGTATCGATGGCTTGATTGAATTTTTCTGCCAGAGCTTTATCTTGCTGACGCAACGCTAATGCAGTTCCTTCACCAATATAGGCTTTATCTGTTACTGGTTTGCCGATGAACTCAAATCCCTGACCGATCTCCTTGTCCAAAAATGCCAAGGCTAATTGATCGGAATTACCAAAAGTCACATCGAGTCGCCCATTATTCATATCAATATAGACTTCATCCTGACCTGAATAGCGTTTGATTTCAGCAACATCACCAAATTTATCTGTCACGTAACGATCGTGGATAGTGCCGCTTTGTACACCAATCACCTTACCTTTCATCTCTGACTGAGTCAGAGCAATATCACTGCCTGTTTTAGCAACGAAGCGCGCTGGAGTTTGGTAGTATTTGTTGGTGAACAGGATACGTTTCTTACGCTCTTCAGTGATTCGCATTGATGCCATGATGACGTCAGATTTACGTGCTAGCAGGCTTGGAATTAACGAGTCCCAGCCTTGTGAAACCCAGGTACATTTGAGCTGGGCTTCAGCACATAGTGCATCGGCGATCTCGATATCAAATCCGACTGGCTTGCCATTAGTGTCCATGTAATTGAATGGCGGATAGGTGAAGTCAGAAGCAAGACGGACTTCTTTAGCCACAACAGGAGTTGCTAGAAGTGTTGCTGCGCAAGCGATAGCACTAAGCATTTTGTTCATGATAAAAATCCTTATTATCTTTCGGTGGATGGTGTCAGGACGTCTGAGAAGTTGCAAATAATTTGACTCACTTCTTGCATAGTTTGAGCGGAGCCAATGGTGATCCTCACGCAGTGTTTCAGCGCGGCTTCGTGCCCTTGATTTCTTGTTACTACGCCATGCTGGACTAAGTAATCAAACAGATTAATGCCAGCTTGAGTACGGATCAGGACAAAATTAGTCGCTGACGGATACACGTTTTCTATCCAGGGTAGGCGCCTGATAGCGCTGACAAACTGGTCTCTGGTCTCAATCAATGTGCGAGTGTGCGACGCAACCTTTTTTAGCCCCTGAGGGCTAAGAGCATGCAATACAATCTCCGATGAGCTGTCCGGCATTGGGTATGGTGGAACCAGACGAGCGATAAAGTCCATTACGCTAGGGGAAGAAAGGATAAACCCACAGCGTAGAGCCGCTAGACCAAAGGCTTTGGATAAGGTTCGAATCACGATCAGATGTGGGTAACGTTCGATAAGATCTACCACACTTTCGGCCAGTTCGAATTCGATATAGGCTTCGTCGACAACCACTAATGAGTGTTGAGCGGTTTGTTCTAAAACAGAGATGATGTTCTCTCTGCCAAGTGGCTGTCCGGTTGGGTTGTTTGGCGAACAGAGAAAAACCACCTTGGCTTGTTTCGCCGCATTAACCACTTGCTCAACATCGAGTGAAAAGTCGTTAGCACGTAATGGGCAGTCGATAGTCGTTACCGAGAAAGATTCAGCGCAAAACTGATACATAGCGTAGGTCGGACTGCAGGTGATGATACTATCCTTACCTGGCTGACAGAAGGTTCTTATGACCAGGTCGATTGCTTCATCAGCACCTCGCACCGCAAGTGTTGGCTGACTGGTATGACAGTATGCCTGATACGCGGCAGCGATATCTTGCGGTAAGAAGTCTGGGTAACGGTGCAGCTCAGGCTGATGCCGTTTAAACAGTAAAGGTTGCTCCAATTCATTGGCGTTAAGCCATAGTCGCCCACTGCCTCCAATGCGTCGTGCGGATTGATAAGGTATTAATTTTTTTATGTTCTCTGGCGCAAGTTTTTCTGCAAGTGACGTCATTGTTCAAATCCATTAATGAATTATTAATCAAGATATATAGGCATAATTAACTATATTTCCCTTTTAAGTAACAATTTAATCAAAAACTAATGATGCTAGAATCGAAATAAAGGCATACTAGCCATGCAAAAAGATCATGGATTACAATAGTGAATACTCGACTACCCTCGACAAAAAATCTGCAAGCATTTCTCGCTACCGCTTACTACCTAAACTTTACGCATGCCGCTGAATCATTGAACATGACTCAAGGTGCAATTAGTCGCCAAATCCAGTCGCTGGAAAGTGTTATGGGGGTGACGTTGTTTTACCGTCAGGCTAGAGGCTTAGCTTTGACTGAGGAAGGGGATAAGTTTGTTCCTTTTGCTGAAGATATTATTCGACGCCTGCAGACATCAATACGTGAGGTCGCCGACAGTGCTAATCGAATAAAGATCAATGCACCTAGTTGTATCACCTCATGGCTTTTGACACGTCTAGCTCACTTTCAGCAGCAGTATCCAGATGTCAATGTTGAACTTACTTCGACCACAGAACATAACGTGGTGCCTAGTTTTGATCGATTTGACCTGATAATTCGTTACGGTAAACCGATTCGCAGTAAGGCTTACGAGCAGATACTTCTGTTTGAAGAGGTATTGGCACCAGTTTGTTCACCTGAGTTGTGGCATAAGATCGCGACTGAGTCTGACAATGAAGTCATTGATATATCAGCAACGTTGCGCCGTTGCACTTGGTTACACGCTAATCAGGAACAGTCTGACTGGTTAATGTGGCTCGATACGCTTGAGCAGAATAATGCCCAGGGCAAAGGCAACCAAACCTTCGCAACTTTAGATCAAGCCGTAAATGCAGCACTACAAGGCTTTGGAATGGCCATTGGCGATATCACGTTGGCGAAACAAGATCTGCAGTTAAAACGCTTGATTCAACCATTTGAGCAAAGCGTTAGATCTGGCAGTGGCTATCATCTACTGATGCCTTTACAGGAAGATAATAGTCGAGTGAGGCATTTGGTCGATTGGTTAGTCAAATAGTGAAGTCATAAGCCTTCGTGCCTGACTGTTGCTAGTATGCCTTAATGCCATATGGCTTAAGTTTGGCGGGCAGGACTTCATCAAGCTTGTCGATTTCAGCGGGAAAAACTTCTATCAGGGCGAAATTATGCTCTTGATAGATGGCTCTGATCTGGTGCTGCTGTCTTTCATCGGTCTCGCCGCTATCGTTACCCCAGTATTGCAAATAGACTTTACCTGTAGGCAGGTAGAAGTCACTTAATACATCTTGCTCTATGGGCAACTGGCGGTCATAGGCGTGGACGACCCCATTCATATATAGCCAGTTATCGATGATCAGTTCGCCTTTCGAACGCACATAATGTCCATCAAGAGTGCGGTGTTTAGCTTCGAATTTTTGCCTGAAACTGGAAAGAGACTTATCTGTGGCGTGCGCTTGTGCATCCTGGCCTGAGAACTCGACAATCGACTGCTTTAGGCGTTTATTACGCACTATGGAATCGTGCCAAACGACGAACTGTTGCTCGCGCTCTTTATCTTCACGCTGATAGCCGCCGACGGTAAGACCAGAGGCGGTGACATGCCAGCCATTATCCTCTTTAGCGATCCAGCCGAGTTCTTGCAGTAACTGGTTGATCTTCTTGGCACTTAGTGAGAAGCGTTGACCTATCTGGGTTGCGCTAAGGGTTTTGCCGCTGGTGGCAGCGGTGTCGATAAGAAGATTTTCAGGCCAGACAATGAATTGACCAAATTTAGGGTGGTCGACATATTCTCCGCCAAACTTCGCGCCGATTTCCGTCAGTACCCAGCCATCTTCTGAGCGATTGATATAACCTGCACTCTTGAGATCGCTAAACAACTGCTTAGCGTCGAGTTCGCGTTGTTTGGCTAAGGCGGTGGTAGAGATTTTATCGGGCATTCTGTTCTCCTTATCATTGTTGCTATTGTTGGATTAAAGTGACCTTTAATCAAGCAGATATAGGAAAATTTTGTCGCACAGGTAGGGTTTAATTGGCGATGTTAGCTACTGGGCTGCCAGAGCAATTCCAGCTGAAATGAGTCGGGGAGGTGACCTCCCTGACCATTATTGGTAGAGGTAACCGTCAACAACGACTGCCTGAGTCTGATAGTTGTCATCAAGCACGGTTGCGGCGGCGCGGAAATGGGGCTCAAGCAAGCCAAGGTCGTTGCAGTTAATTGCTTGTGCAGGGTAGGTTGAGGCCATTCTCAAAGCTTCGTCTTCTTCAATGCCCCACTTGATCACATTAGCGACCGATTGATCCATGCCGATATGAGCGCCTGCCAGACTACCGTTACTATTAACCAGTTTGTTGTCGACCACTTTGATGGTTTCACCGTCGAGCACAAACTGATTGGTTTTACTGCCTAACGTTGCCATAGCATCTGTGACTATGAGGAGTTTTCCTTGCGGTTTAGCTTTATGGGCGAGGACAAAGCTTTGTGGATGAACATGAATGCCATCCGTAATGATTGAGCACCAGCTATGGTCGGTATTGAGTGCTGTACCGACCACGCCAGGTTCGCGACCTTCAAAAGGAGACATAGCGTTGAATAAGTGGGTAAAGCCATCAACAAGTGACAACTTCTCTTCAGTAAGCTGAGCCGCTTTAGCGTTGCTGTGGCCACATGAAAGAATAATGCCGTGCTTTTTCATCCAATTCAGAGCAGAGCTATCAATGTTTTCGACTGCCGCTGTAACCAGTACTTTGCCCTGAGTTGGCCATTGAAACTGTTCTAACTGGTCACTACTTGGCGCATAGAACAAGTTAGCATCATGAGCACCTTTCTTATCTTTATTTAGCCATGGGCCCTCTAAGTGAACGCCAAGCACGCCTGCAACCGATTCTGCGATTGCCTGCTCTGTTGCATTGAGTGCTGCTTGAATGTTTTGCGGGGTCGAGCTGATTAGAGTTGGTAACAGGTAAGCCGTACCGTGTTGACGGTGTGCCCGACAAATTGTCTCCATGCCCTGAGCGGTAATGTCATTATTAAACATCACATCTCCACCACCATTTACCTGAATATCGATAAATCCGGGAGCAATAATACCGTTTGGAAAATGCTGATGCTCGATCTCGTTAGGTAGTTCACTCATCGGCAGGATAGAGACGATCTGGTCTTCTTGCCAAACTAAAGCACAGTTATGGTGGTAATGATTTCCGTCAAAAAGACGGGGGGCGGATATCGCTTTGAGGGTCATTGTTTACTCCCTGAACTGAAATGCAGCGCCTAGCAGACAAGCATCGTAGTCCCCTTTTGCTGCAACAACAGGTACCTGAAATGCAGCGGGACGAGTTTTGATCGCCTGATTTACACGCGTTAAATAACCTGTCGCCAATCCAATGCCACCGCCAAGGACAATCACATCGAGATCTAAACAAGCCTTCAAGTTACAGCATAGTATTGCGATAGCTTGCGCGCTTTGGCAAATAATGGCTTCTGCATCAGTGTCGCTGTCAGCTTTTTCAAACAGCTCGATGTTAGAAATGGGTGGAGAAAAGCATTGATTACTGGCTTTTTGGATCGCGGTACCGGACGCTATAGCTTCAACACAACCAATCTGACCACAACCGCATTTGGGTTCGGATAGAGACACCGACATATGACCTATATGCCCGGCGAGCCCACTTTGACCCTGGTGAAGTCTGCCATTGATAATGATACCGCCTCCAACTCCGGTTGAAACCGTAATAAAGGCCATGTTCTCAACCTGACTGTCGAGTTGAGTATATTCAAACCAGGCTGCGGCCTGGGCATCATTGAGCATCGAGACTGGCAGAAGGGATTTCTTTTCCAATGCTTGGGCGAGAGGAAAGGGAGCAGGGAAAGCCAGGGTATCAGGGTTGATAGCACTGATACCTTGTTCGGTGACCAAGCCTGTGGTCGAAACACCGATATTGTCGCATCGGCTTAACCACTCCCCAGCGCATTCGAGTAGTGTATCAGCAAACAGGTTTACGTCATTCACGGTTGGAGTAGCGATCTGTCTGCGATCTACAAGGGTTCCCTGTTCGACCAGACCTAAGGCTATTTTTGTTCCACCAATGTCGATCGCTAAAGTGCGCATTCCTTTACCCCTGCTGCCTGAGTTGCTGAGTTAAACCATTGGGTTACCACTTCCAGACGAGTAATTGCTGAACCTACCGTAACAGCGGTGGCTCCATATTCGATCGCTTTAGCTGCCAGTTCTGGTGTGTTGTAACGTCCTTCAGCCATTGTAAAGAATCCAGCTTGCGAAAACTGCCTTACCAATAGCAAATCTGGTTCTGTCGGTTCTGTGTCTCCCACATAACCCGACAAGGTAGAGCCGATAATTTCAACGCCTTTCGAGTGCGCCCACTCTCCATCAGCAAAACACGAGCTGTCAGCCATAGCAAAACATCCTGAGTTTTTAATCGCCTGAGCGATACGCTCCCGACTCTCTGGACGTGGGCGGTCAGTGGCGTCAAATGCGATGATTGTTGCTCCGGCATTGGCAAGATCATCAACATCACTGGCAAATGGTGTGATCCGGACTGGACTGTCCTGTAAGTCACGTTTCACAATTCCAATAATTGGTACACTGACCGCCGCTGCCACTGCTTTGACATTTTTTACACCCTCGATACGAAATGCTTTAGCCCCAGCTTGTTCTGCAGCGACAGCCATCGCGACGATAAAGTCGGTGTTTTCCAAAGGACTGCCTACCACTGGCTGTATCGACACTACGGTCTGACCGAGTAGTGATTGCTTTAATTCATTGATATTTATACTTTTTGTATTCACAACGGGCCTCATAACTTAAGCGATGTCTTTGCGGAGTGAAGGAGAAATAAAAACCATCACAATTCGTCCAATCAGTGTGCCAATTGATATGTCTGGCGAATTTTTGTCCGCGATCACATTTTGTAAAAAGTTGGTTTGAAAATAATCTTCACGGCAATAATAATCCATAACGAAGATTTTTTTCAAACAAAATAAAAGTTTTTTTTGAAAATGGTGAAACAAGGTATAAATCGTATAAAAAGGGAACAATATGAAAGCCATCAATAAGATTACTCTCGCTATGCTGACCCTAAGCTGTGCTACTACTCTACACGCAGCGACCACACTAAAAATGGGCATGCAGGCCTCGGTGGGGTCAGTTGAGTACACATCAGCGAAACTACTAGCAGATACGTTAGAAGAGATGAGTAACGGTGATCTGAAGCTAGCGCTTTACCCAAGTGCACAGCTTGGTGATGACCGTGCGATGCTACAGCAGTTGAGCATGGGTGATTTAGACATTACTTATGCTGAGTTTGGTCGTATGGGTCTTTGGATCCCGCGTGCTGAAGCGGTAACTTTGCCATATGTTGCTCGCGATTTTGATCACTTGCGCCGCATGTTTGATTCAGATTTCGGCCAGGGCATTCGTCAAGAAATGCTGACTAAGTTCAACTGGCGAGCACTGGATACCTGGTATAACGGTACACGCGAAACCACTTCTAACCGTCCACTTAATACAATTGAAGACTTTAAAGGTCTGAAATTACGCGTACCGAATGCTAAGCCAAACCTCAACTACGCTAAGTTGTCGGGTGCATCGCCAACACCAATGGCGTTTTCTGAAGTGTATCTTGCACTGCAAACCAATGCGGTAGATGGCCAGGAAAACCCATTACCAACCATCAAAACCATGAAGTTCTATGAGGTTCAGGGCAACCTTGCGATGACTAACCACATCGTCAACGACCAGATGGTCATCATCTCAGATTCAACCTGGCAAAAACTGTCTGACAAAGAGAAGAAGATTGTAGAAGAAGCGGTCGCTAAAGCGGGTAAAGCGCATACAGCGTCGGTGAAGAAGCAAGAAGCTGAGCTTATTTCTTTCTTTGAAAAACAGGGAGTTAACGTGACTTATCCAGACCTTACTCCTTTCCGCGAAGCGATGCAGCCACTGTACGCAGAGTTTGAAGAGAAGGTAGGTCAGCCGATCGTTAAGAAACTCGCGGCTATGTAAGAGAGTAGCGTTAGCTATTTTCGTTTGTTCGGGCTGGCCGTAAAGGCCAGCCATGGAGCTCAAGATGTTACGTAAGATAATTAATAATATTGAAGAGATCATTACCGTACCTTTGATGGCTGCTTTGCTAGTGGTTCTGACATGGCAGATAGGTACGCGCTGGTTGCTCAATGATCCTTCCCTTTGGAGTGAAGAACTCGCCCGGGTTCTGTTTATGTACATGTCGCTGATTGGTTGTGCTATTGCGATTAAACGCAGCACTCATGTCAACATCACTTTCTTCTCAGACAAATTGCCAGAGAAAGCTCGCTTGTGCTTGGTGTTATCGCTTGAGCTTGCGGTTCTGGTGTCGATTTTTGCAATTATTGTATTGGGTTATCAGCACGTTCAGCGCACAGCTTTCTTTGAGCTGATCACGCTTGGAGTGTCAAGCAGTTGGATGAACTACAGCTTGCCAATTGGTGGCGTGTTTATGGTGTTCAGACAGCTGGAGAAAATGGTTGGTATTGGTAAGCAATTGTTCAACGGCAGTCAATCAGTATCTTCCACAGATTCGCAAATAGCTCAGAGGTAGGGATTCCATATGGCGGGTTCAATTTTTGGCTGGCTAGGGCTGCTATTTGCAGGAATGCCAGTAGGTTTTTCTCTTATTTTCGTTGCCTTAGTATTTTTGGTTTTAACCAATAGTACAGGGATAAATTTCGCTGCTCAGCAGATGCTGGGTGGTATCGATAACTTTACTTTGTTGGCCGTTCCTTTCTTCGTTCTGACCGGGCACTTAATGAACAGTGCTGGTATTACTGAGCGAATCTTCAACTTTGCTAAGTCCATGGTCGGCCACATTACTGGTAGTCTTGGCCACGTAAATATCATGGCGAGTTTACTCTTTTCTGGCATGTCTGGTTCTGCTTTAGCTGATGCTGGTGGTTTAGGACAGCTTGAAATCAAATCTATGCGTGATGCAAAGTATCACGATGATTTTGCCGGTGGTTTGACGGCTGCCTCGTGTATCATTGGTCCATTAGTTCCCCCTTCTGTCCCTTTGGTGATCTACGGTGTAGTGTCAAATACCTCCATCGGCGCTCTATTCCTTGCAGGTGCGATTCCTGGCTTGTTGTGCTGTGCAGCGTTGATGACCATGAGTTACTTCATCTGTAAGAAACGTGGTTATATGACTTTGCCTCGCGCGACTCGAAAAGAGCAGCTGACGTCATTCAAAGAAGCTTTCTTATCACTGCTTACTCCGGTAATCATCATTGGCGGTATCTTTTCAGGTAAGTTCACTCCGACGGAAGCCGCGGTAGTCTCTTCTCTGTATGCGCTTTTCCTTGGTACTGTTGTTTACAAGCAGCTTACCCTGGGTGGTTTTGTTGAGATCCTTAAAGAGACGGTAAACACGACTGCAGTTGTCGCTCTAATGGTAATGGGTGTGACTGTATTTGGTTGGATCGTTGCCCGTGAACAGTTACCGCAGATGTTGGCTGATTACTTCCTGACAATCAGTGAAAACCCGTTGGTGCTGCTGCTACTGATCAACTTGCTACTACTCTTCCTTGGTACCTTTATCGAGTCATTGGCGCTGTTGCTACTCTTAGTTCCATTCCTTGTTCCGGTTGCTGCGGCGGTTGGTATTGACCCGGTTCACTTTGGTGTAATGGCAATCCTGAACCTGATGATCGGCATTCTTACTCCACCGATGGGCATGGCACTTTACGTGGTATCCCGCGTGGGAGATATCCCATTCCACGTTCTGACTCGCGGTGTTCTACCGTTACTGGTTCCACTGTTTATCGTATTGGCGCTTGTTGCTGTATTCCCACAATTTACTCTGCTGTTGCCTGAGCTAATGCTTGGTTACGGGCAGTGATGACAATTTGAAGTTAAGGTAATTAAGATGAAAAAACTAACTGGCCTGATTGCTGCTCCACACACTCCTTTTACCGTGGACAACAAGGTGAACTTTGCTGCAATTGATCAAATTGCTCAACTGTTAATCGAGCAAGGGGTAAAGGGCGCTTACGTTTGTGGTACGACTGGTGAAGGCATTCACTGTTCTGTAGAAGAACGTAAAGCGATTGCTGAGCGTTGGGTCAAAGCCGCAGACGGTAAGCTGGATCTTATCCTGCACACTGGTGCGCTGAGTATTGTCGATACCATCAACTTAACTGAGCATGCGGAAACGTTAGATGTTCTGGCAACGTCAGCGATTGGTCCGTGCTTCTTTAAACCAGGCAGTGTTGATGATTTAGTTGAATACTGCGCTCAGGTTGCAGCTGCTGCGCCGTCAAAAGGTTTCTACTACTACCACTCAGGTATGTCAGGAGTGAACCTGGATCTTGAGCAGTTCTTAATCAAGGGGGAGCAACGTATTCCGAACCTGTATGGTGCTAAATTCAATAACGCGGATTTGTACGAGTATCAACGTTGTGTTCGTGTCTCAGGCGGCAAATTTGATATCCCGTTCGGTGTTGATGAATTCCTTCCTGCCGGTTTGGCTGTCGGCGCTGTTGGAGCGGTTGGGAGTACTTACAACTATGCGGCGCCACTTTACCTGAAGATTATTGAAGCCTTCAATCAAGGTAAGCACGAAGAAGTGGCGGCATTGATGGATAAGGTTATCGCTATTATCCGTGTGTTGGTCGAGTACGGTGGTGTTGCAGCTGGCAAAGTCGCTATGCAGCTGCACGGTATTGACGCTGGCGATCCGCGTCAGCCTATTCGTGCCCTGACCGCCAAACAGAAGTCTGATGTTATGGCTAAGATGCGCGACGCTGACTTTATCTAACTTCCACAGGGAGGTTCGCCTCCCTGCCTTTAATCATCCGTTCAGAGGTCATTATGCAGGGAATTTATCTTCCTTTGATGACGCCGTTTTCCTGTCGAGGCGCGCTGCAACTAGAAAAAATACCCGCAATGGTCGAGCATCATATCCGTCAGGGTGTCGATGGTTTCTATGTTGGAGGCAGTTCATCAGAATGTTTCATGATGAGTGGGCAAGAGCGTCAACAAGTACTTGCAGCGGTTGCCAGTGCGAATCAGGGGCGCCTTCCTTTAATAGCCCATGTGGGCGCTATCGCGTTACATGAAGTCAAAACACTGATTGATTGCGCGGTTAGCTATGAATACGATGCGATTTCTGCCACGCCGCCATTCTACTACGGTTTTAGTCGCGCTGAAGTTGAACACTATTATCGAACCATAGCTGACTATTCCCGATTGCCCTTGTTGCTGTATAACATCCCGGGCACAACTGGGGTCGACTTTAGTCATCAACAACTGATCAATTTGTCGCTTCTCGATAACGTTGTCGGTATTAAGCATACGACTAGCGATATGTTTTTTATTGAGCGGTTGAGAAACAGCTTACCGGGCAGCACCATTTTCCATGGCGAGGATACCATGCTGGTTAATGGTTTGCAGATGGGGGCTAGCGGCGGAATAGGTAGCACCTACAATCTGATGTCGCGACATTATGTCGAGCTCTATCAGGCGATGATATCGGGTGAGCTTGAGTTGGCGATGTCGATCCAGAAACGGGTTAATCGCGTGACGGAAGTACTGTTAGAAGTCGGTGTGTATCAGGGCATCAAATATGCGATGTGTGAGCTGGGTATCGATTACGGAGTTTGTCGTGAGCCTTTTCTTCCGTTAGACCCAAGCGCAAAACAGAAGATAACTGACACGATTGAAACGTTTGATTTCAATTAGTTTATTATAGCGAGATAGTACGATTGTTGGTGTTCAAGAGACACTGAGTCTGATACTTTTATCTAAGCCAAGTAAATCTGAAGAGGCCGTTGTGAATTCGCCTAAAAATCTAATGGTTCGATTACGTTCAAATATCGAACCTTTGAGTAAAAAATTGAGACTGGTTGCGGACTACGTGCTTGAAAATGCACATGATGTCCAGTTTCAAACCATTACCGAGCTTGCTCGCAATACACAGACGAGTGAAGCAACGGTAGTGCGCCTGTGTCGTGATATGGGCTACAAAGGATACTCTGACTTCAGAATGGCTCTTGCTGTGGACTTGAGCCAGACAGCCAGTCAAAATCAGCCTCAGGTAGAAGGCGATATCTGTGATGTATCTGCGCAAAGTGCTGTAGATAGTTTGCAAGATACTGCTAAGTTGATTGATCGAAAATCATTAAGCCGTATTTGCGAACTGGTTCATAACGCCCAGTTTATTGGTTGTGTGGGGGTTGGCGCATCAAGCATTGTTGGCCGTTACCTTGCTTACCGTTTGGTACGTATTGGTAAAAAAGCCATCATGTATGAAGATACCCACTTAGCGGCAATGAGTGCTGGTCGCAGCAGTGACGGTGATTTGTGGTTCTCGGTTTCTAGCTCTGGCTCTACTAAAGAAGTTATCTACGCCGCCAGTCAGGCACATCGTCGTAATGTCCCTGTGGTTGCTCTGACTAATATCAGCCATAGCCCATTATCTGCGATTTCTGACGAACTTCTCGTTGCAGCTCGCCCTGAAGGGCCTTTAACCGGTGGTGCGTTCGCATCTAAAGTTGGTGCGCTATTATTGGTTGATGTGCTGATCAACACCTTGCTGGATACTTATCCTGAATATACTGAGTCTGTAATGGAAACTGCAGAAGTGGTTCTGCCACTGATGAATAGCTAGTATCTAGCTGATAGTAAAGGTAAATGTCTAAAGCTCACTACTCAGTGAGCTTTTATTTTCTCGATTGGTGAAAATATTTTTTATTGTTAAGTTGATCAAAGAAATGTTTTTTCATTGATCAATAATTAGTATGAAATCTAACCAACATGGAACAAGGGTTTGAGCCGATTGCCAACTCTGAAGTCGGTTATTCAAACTACTTTCCAATAAGGAAATAACAATAATGAACATCAAAAATCATCTGATTCACACACCTTTGCTTGCTGTTTATCTGTTGCTAACTGCTAACGCCAGTGCGGCGAATCAGTGGCCGGATCTACCTGTTGGGATTAAAAGTGGTATCGGCGCGCAGGTTGGCGACAAAGTGTTTGTCGGACTGGGTTCGGCAGGGCAAAGCTTCTTTATGTTGGATCTGAACAACATTGCGGAAGGTTGGCAGCAGAAAGCGAGCTTTAATGGGCCTGCAAGAAGTGGGGCTACCGCCTCAGTCGTTGGTAATGAAATCTATGTTTTTGGTGGTTCGGGTAAAGCCAATTCAAGCGATCCTGCTCCGATCCTGTTTGATAGCGTATATCGTTACGATGTTGAAAGTGACTCATGGTCACAGGCCAATACCTCTACACCAGTCGGACTGTTAGGAGCCGCTTCCTATTCGCCGGACGGCAAACAAGTGGTGTTTTTTGGTGGCTACAACAAGGGGTACTTTGATCGGTATTTAAATGATGTGATGACCACCGACAAAGCCGCTGAGCCTGAAGCGTGGCAAAAGATTGTCGATGACTATATGGGTATGAAGCCCCTTGACTACAAGTGGAACCGACAGGTAGTCAGCTACAAGCCGGAAACTGGTCAATGGAGTGATCTTGGCTCCTCGCCTTATTTGCCAAACTGCGGTAGCGCTCTGGTTACTGAAGGCGCGAAAGCAACCTTGATTAGTGGCGAAATTAAACCGGGTCTGAGAACCGCAGAAGTGAAGCAGTACCAGTTCGCACAACAGCAGCCGTGGCAGAGTATGCACTCACTTCCAGCACCTAAAACAAGTTCGGTTCAGGAAGGGGTCGCAGGTGCCTTTGCCGGGCAAAGTAACGGGGTGATAATCGTAGCAGGCGGCGCTAACTTCCATGGGGCAAAAGCAGCGTTTGAAAGCGGAAATATGTTCGCTCACAACGGCTTTGGTAAAGCATTCAATCCCGAGATGTATGTACAGCAAAATGGTTTGTGGCAACAGGTTAATGCATTACCTGAAGGCCTTGCTTATGGTGCATCGTTCTCAACGGGTAATGGAGTCCTGATTGCCGGTGGAGAAAAGAGTGACCGTACCGCCAGTAAAAAGGTTTACCTGCTAGCGTGGAATGGCTCAAGCGTTGATATTGCGGATTAATCAGGAGACCAGTTATGTCGTTACTTATTGACTCATTTCCAGCTTTACCTGTCGGGATCAAAAATGGCATTGGAGGTCTGCTTGGCACGCGACTCTATGTTGGTTTGGGCAGTGCAGGAAAACAGCTGTTTTATTATGACTTAGAGCAACCAGAATCTGGTTGGCAGCAAGCGGCCGACTTTCCAGGGACTGAGCGTAATGATGCCTGTTATGTGGTAAGTAACGACAAACTTTATGTTTTTTCCGGAGCCGGGAAACTGCCAGATGGACACGCACCAGTTGTACTCGATGACGCGTATCAGTTTGATGCTATTACTAATCAATGGAGCAAGCTAAGCACTACTTTACCTATTGGTTTGCTAGGTGCTTCTGCCTGTGGATTATCCACTGGGCAATTGGTGTTCTTCGGTGGCTATTGTAAAGAAACCTTCGACTCCTTTGTTGTCAGACTCTCATCTGTTAATGTGAAAGCAGAACCAGAAAAACACCAAAGCTTACTGACCGAGTTTATGTCGCGTCCAGTATTTGGCTATGGTTGGAACCGTGACATCTGGGCCTATGACCTTGCAACCAATAGTTGGTCGGTGTTGGCTGAAAACCCTTTTGCGGCCAACTGTGGAGCGGGGATTGTCCAGCAGGGGAAGACGGTGACTCTGATTGAAGGTGAAATCAAACCCGGCTTGAGAAGTCTACAAACCAAACAGTTTCAGTTTGATTCATTAACCGATATAACCAGCAATCTGTGTGCCTCGATTTATGATTTGGATTGTCAACATGAAGGACTGGCCGGTCACTATGTCGGTGTGATTGCCAATCAAATCCTTGCCGTTGGAGGTGCCTATTTTGTTGGCAGTCAGCGCAACTTCAATAACAAACAGTGGTATAGCCACCAAGGCCTGAGCAAGCACTATAGTAACAGCATCTGGCGTTTTGATGGTAAAGCCTGGTATCGCGAACGTGCCTTGCCGCAAGGGGTGGCATACGGGGTTGCGATTTCAGCTGACAATAGAATCTACATCTTAGGTGGCGAGAATAAGTTTGGAATAGCGCAGACCCGTTGTTACGTATTGAGTTGATTAAACTGTATGAATATACAGTTATTTATTGCTCTCACCGAGCGCTCGTTGTATGTTATTGAGCAACAGTAATCTAAATGGACAGAGACCAATGCGAGACTCATTACGAGGCAAAATCACCGAGGTTTGCACTAAGAAAATTAACCAGAAAGGGGACAACGTCGGTGTTTCATTTTATGCCTTCTTTGCCAACAAAAATGATGATCCAGTGCTGTTGATGGAGGCCGCTACCTGGTGGATTCAGACGCATAAACTAGACCATTTTGAGAAAGCTCATAAAATTCTCGATATGGTTAAGTCCGGTGAATAGAGGCAGTTGTTGCTTACTTGCCAAGTCGACTGGATAGAGTTGGCTAAGTAAGCAACAGTCGAATCTAGCGTGACTTATGACCCTGCATAACAAGGGCGTATAACCAGCCGACAATCAGCCCCCACATGGTTGAACCAATCCCAAATATGCTGATGCCTGAAAGGGTGACTAAAAAAGTCAGCAGTGCAGGCTCGCGAAGTTTGTCACTTTGAAAAGCAGTTTGCAGACACATCATTAAGGTTCCAAGCAAAGCGAAGCCTGCCAGCATATGAGTGATTTGTTGTGGAAGCGCTAAGAATAAGGCAACAACGGAAGAGGCGAGTATTCCTGCGACCAAGTAGAAGCCTCCCGCCCACAACACTGCTTTATAGCGGGCAGCTTTATCACTATCGACATCTTCATTCATACATAGTGCCGCAGAAATTGCCGCCAGATTGATACTGAATCCACCGAAGGGCGCGGAGAGTACGTTTACAATTCCGGTACCAAGTAAAATCGGCTTCACAGGTGCTGGATAGCCATAACTTCTCAGCATTGCGATACCTGGTAAGTTCTGTGAAAGCATAGTTACTATGTATAACGGCAGCGCTATGTTCAGTATCGTTGATAGCTTGAAGTCAGGCGTTACCCAGCTTGGCTTGGCAACTTCCAGCTGCGCTGAACTAAGCAGTGAACCGTCTAGCTGAAATGCAGCGAGAAAACCAATCACCAGCAATATCAGCATGGTGTACTTAGCCATAAATCGTTTACTGACCAGATAGGCGGTAAACATAGCGAAGAAGACGATCGGCATTGTCATTATTGGCTCAAATGCATTAACACAAAAAGGCATTAAGATGGCACCTAACATGGCTGTCGCGAGCGGTGACGGAATTCTTTGCAGCGCTTTAGAGAGTGGTGTGATCAGTCCTGTAAGGAAGATAAGAACGCCAGTTACCGCGAATGCGCCAATCAGAGCCGGCAGTTGATATTGAGCCGCTGAACTGACCAGAATCGCCGCACCGGGAGTCGACCAAGCGGTGAGTATCGGTGTTTTGTAATACCACGAGTAACCGATTGAGGTGATGCCCATGGTTATTCCTAATGCTAACAGCCAGCTCTCGATCTGACTCGGGGAAGCACCAGAAGCCGATGCGGCCTGCATGATAATCACCACAGAACTTGTGTAACCGACTAAAACTGCGCTAAAGCCAGCGGTTAAATGATTTAAAACTGATGATCTTTGGCTCATTGTTGTCCCATCCTATATGGTAAACTTGTTTGTGCGTGATAACGCACATTTGACAAGATAGCATTGTGCGCTATAACGCACAACCGGGGTTGTATGAATGAAAGACACAATTTTTAAGTCGCAAATCGCTAATCACTTAAAGTCAGAAAGAAAAAAGCAAAAGCTGAGTTTGGACGCTACCGCCAAGCTCACTGGTGTTTCTAAGGCGATGCTCGGCCAAATCGAGCGAGAAGAGTCGAGCCCAACGATTGCTACGCTATGGAAAATAGCCAGTGGCTTGGAAACGTCATTCTCGGCATTCTTTGCCAATGAACCTAATTTGCAATCGGCGGAGCGGGTCTTTCCCCAAGATCCCCGCATGAGGGTAAAAACACTCTTCCCGTACAAAGATGATACGGCGATGGAGGTGTTTGAAATTACGCTGTCTGAGCATCATCAACAGATGTCAGACGCCCATAGTGCTGGGGTAATCGAACATGTGCATGTAATTGAGGGAGAGGGCAAGTTCTTCTTTGACCAACAGTGGCACGCGCTTAAAGCAGGGGAAAGTTTACGTTTCTACAGTGATCAACCCCACGGGTATCAAGCGATAACCGAATCCATGGTATTCCACAATATCGTCTGTTATCCGAAGTAGTAAAAATAAATCGTCGCTGTTCCTGACTAGAAATAGCAGCGGAAAGTGATGACTCACTTTCCGCCATTAATGATTAAAACGTATTCAATACCACCTGATTGCGACCAAAGCCTTTGGCTTGATACATGGCTTTATCGGCGCGACTAATGGTACTGTGTGGGCTGACTTGGTTATCGGTAATACCAATACTAATCGTAAAATTAATCGTCGTGTCATCGATCTCGACACTTGATTGCTCGACCATTTGACGCAAAAACTCACACTGTTCATAGGCGTCGTTCTCATCATTGGCGTTGAACAATATACAGAACTCTTCGCCACCATATCGGGCCAGACTGAGTGCTCCAGGCTTGGGAAAACAACGTCGTATTAAATCAGCCGTGTGATAAATGACTTTATCTCCTCCCAAATGGCCGATGTTGTCATTAATGGCTTTGAAGTGGTCAATATCAATCATGGCCAGGTAGAGGCCCGGCTGTTCGAGGTTCAGTTCGATTTGCTCTCTGAGTGCCAACTTGTTGTCGAGGTGTGTCATTACATCGCTATTACGCAGCTGTTTATGCAGTAACAGGTTAGATAGAGCAACCTCAGAGTAGTCTCTGATCATAGTTAGTATGGTGCGATAAGTGGGAATCGTTGCGTTGATATACATCACCGCAATTAAACAATCTTTGTCGAAAAGCGGAATCGTGTAGTGGCGCGACTTGATATGAAGCTTCTTGGCGAGTGGATCGACATAATGCTTAGTGGTGTAGCTGAGTGAACTTGGCGAAAAACGCTTAGCCAGTGCAGTGTCGGTCAGCACAACTTTGGTGTTGCCGTGATAATCAACGGTGGTGAAATGGCCATAATCTGCGTCATAAAAACAGAGCTGCATCCCTTTGTGGTGGCAAAAGCGATCTAATACCGACTTCAAATAACGTTTAAAGTCAGCCAGATCTTCGCGGTTGTTGAGCTGAGAAAGGCTTTTGTTCAGCTGGTAAGTGAGATAATTAATCGCTACTGCAAGTAACATCAATGAAGCTATCACAATCGCTGACAGAGAAAACTGATAAGACGTGGCCAGGATGTCGGCACGATCGGTACCAGCGATGAATACCCAGTTATGTTGGTTGTCTGCATTAAACACCGACATCTTATATTGGCCTTGGTAATAGTACTCGTGCTTACCGAAGTAAAGACCACTGTTAATTAATTCGCTGATACCCGCATGGTAGCTAATTGATGGTGTACCAACACGTTGCGGATCAGGGTGAAACACCAGTCGGCCTGTATTGGCATCAACAACAAACACATACCCACTGTCTAACGTCCTTAAAGCGCGCAGACTTTGCGTTGCCGATTTGAGGTCAAACTCGATCCAAATCTCTTTGCCCTTGTCTTGCACATAACGTACCGCGAATACCCACTGAGCTGAGGACTTTGGATAAATAGACGAAACCGTAAAGTCAGGCGAGATCTCATCTAATGGTTGCCAAACGATGTCTGCGTGCTGCTCGGCATAGGTAGAGTTGAGTTGTACGGATTGATACTTTGAGTACTTCTCGTTGATGTAAATAATGTCGCTATAGGCTGGGGTATATTTAAGAATTCGCTTAGCGGTCGAGATAAATTCATCATGGTTCGCTGAATCAGATAAGAGATATAACTTGCTTGATGCTGCTTCAAGTTGCGAGGAGACTAAGTCAGCTGCCGTTTTGATATTTACAAATGACTGCTGGTAAGCATTGTGTTCCGATTGTTTGAGTTGATGGTATGCCGCATAAGCCATACCAATTACTAATAGTATGATATACGGTCTCAGAGTTCGAATAACGAACTTGGGTAACGCCATGGAGTGCCAACTGATCTTATAAGAGGGGGAGATATGACAGATAGTGTAAACTTATTTCATATTCACATCAATCCATATAAGTCCAGATTTTCTGTAGGAAAAGTGTTAAAAATTAGCGACATATCACTATGCCGCTAGATTGGTCATCAGGCTTTTAAGTGGAAGATGGCTAACGATGCAGGGGCCACCAAAGCTTGTTTATGATCTATGGTTTGATGGAGCTCGTGTGAGTCGGTGTTACACACCATTACCCACTCTCTGCCATCAGCCTCTGGAAGAGTAAATCGAGCGGGCGCATTGGTTTGGTTGATACAGTAGAACAACTCATCACCATGTTTGCCAATGCCCAGATGCAAGGCGACTGAACTGAGGCGATTCCAGTCATCGTGCTCCATGAAACTGCCGTCGATTCTACGCCAGAAAATACGGTTGTTATTGCGCTTGGCACCACTAAATGCACGAATGAAAGGCACCATGTAACGCTGTCGCGCTTCGACCATATCTGCTAACCACGACTTGAAACTCTCTTTATCTGGAGCCTTTTCCCAGTTAATCCAGCTTAATTCATTATCCTGACAGTAGGCATTATTGTTGCCGTTTTGAGTATGTGAAAGCACATCAGCAGTCAGGACATGCGGAATACCGAAGGCAAAAAGCAGACTGGCCATAAAGTTACGCTTCTGCTTTTCACGCTTCTCTATGATCACCGGGTTGTCGCTGTTACCTTCAACGCCATAGTTATCCGAACGGTTGTCACCGTGTCCATCACGGTTCTGCTCTCCGTTGGCCTCATTATGCTTGTGCTTGTACGAGACAAGATCCTGCATGCAGAAACCGTCATGATATGTGATGTAATTGACGGTCAGTTTATACGGCCAGTTAGCGGCACTATAAAGGTCTCGCGAGCCCATAATTCGGGTCGCAAACTCTTTGAGGAAGCCTTGATCACCACGCCAGAAGCTACGGGTGATATCACGTAGCCGGTCATTACACTCATTCCAGCCGAATGGGAAATTACCGACCTGATAACCATTAGGGCCTATATCCCATGGCTCGGCAATCAGTTTTACTTGTTTAAGGACAGGGTCTTGGCCAACTGCTTTAAAGAAAGCGGCCTCGGGACTGAAGTTCTCGCCATTACGACCCAGAGTGGCTGCCAAATCGAAGCGGAAGCCGTCAACCTTATATTCGTTAACCCAGTAACGCAGGGTATCCATGACCAGATTTAATGTCGACTGATGAGAGAGGTCGAGAGTGTTACCACAACCGGTAAAGTTCGCGTAGTGCTCACCCTGCTTGAAGTAGTAGCGCTTATCGAGAGCTTTGAGGTTAAAAGTTGGCCCTTCCGCTCCACCTTCTGCAGTATGGTTGTAAACCACATCGAGAATGACCTCGATACCATGTCGATGCAGTTCGCGGATCGCGGTTTTTAATTCAGTTACAGCATCATGATCGGCATATCTGGGATCCGGAACCATAAACAGGTAAGGGTTATAGCCCCAGTAGTTGACCTTATCCATTTTCAACAGGTGTGGCTCGTGCATGCAGGCTGCGACAGGGAGTAGCTGCAGCGTATTGATGTTCTGTTGTTTATAGAAATCAAGCATCGCATCACTGACTAAGCCAAGGTAGCGCCCTTTGTGACTCTCTTCTACTTGTGGGTGCAGCTTTGAGAGGCCTTTTACGTGCGTTTCAAACAGTACCATTTCGTCACGAGGTCTGCGTGGGCTCTCCACTCCCTGCCAGTCAAAACTGTCATCGACAACCAGACATTTTGCCAGAGTAAAGCTCTGTTCACTGTTGAATGGCACCTGATAAAACAGTGGTTTTTCCAGGGCTTTGGCATAAGGGTCAGAAATGAGATGTGGCTTACCGTCACGCTGGACTATGTACCCATACTTCTGCCCTTTAGTGATATTTGGAATAAAGGTGAAGCGTATACCGGCGTACTCTCCGTCCAAAGGATAGGTGGTGAACTGATCCTGTTCATCAAATAGCGCGAGCTGAATATCTTTTGCATCAGGAGCAAATATCGAAAAATTACAACCTTCGGCACTGAGCGTAGCACCTAAAGGGTAGGGACGGGAGCACTGCATTATCATGACTTATTAAAATAATTTATCGTTTGATCTTTAGTAAATAGTTTTGCAATGAATTGGTCAAGCGCCTCTGACAAAAATAATAATTGTAATTTTATTTCATAAATATGACGGTTTTGATTCGTTAAGTGAGCTATCTAACATTTGGCGTCAGTTATTTTTGTCATAAAGTTATTTCTCACCCTAATTTTTGTGACTAAGCCCGTAAAAACATTGTCCGGTATGATTTCTCATCCTTTCTCATCCCCCTTAACTATTTTTCATCTGGATGAGTTGCCATTTCTACTCCCCAGTTAATCTTGCAGCAGCTGAAACAAACGGGGACAAGGGCTCTGGCCTGACTCCCATCTTACCTCTCTTTTATTAACAATCTGTTTCTGCCTTTACAGAGTGAGCCAAGAAGAGAGCCAAAGAATAATAATCCCTAAATGGAGTTAATAATGAAAAAAGTAAGTGTAATTGCTGCTGCAGTGGCTTCTGCTTTGATGGCTGGTTCAGTACTAGCTGAAACAGAAGTAGCGTTAGATGTTGTTTCTGGTGATGAAGCAGCACCTGTTGTTGAAAAAGTGAATGGTACTGACGTTCTGACTGATGGTTGGGAAGTTCACGGTTACGCATCAATGAACGCTCGCGTTGTTGATGGCGAGACAGTAGATACTGAGTTTGGTAAGCCAGACTACAAAACGGCAGGTACACACGGCAAGAGTACTAACCAGGTTGAGTTTGTAATCAAGAAGCACACTGAGCACGCTAACGGTGTTTGGTCTGATTTCGTAGTACGTACAGAGTATGGCAACGGCAACTCTTACGCTTACTCTTCACCAGGTTCGCAAAAAGATAACACAACGGCACAATTTGAAGTAAAAGAGACTTTTGTTGAGATTGGTGGTCTTTCTTACCTAGGCGAAGATACGTCTATCTGGGGTGGTCAACGTTACCTAAACCGTGCTGCTGGTCTTCTTTCTGGCGAATTCTGGAAACAGTCTTCAGGTGTAGGTGCTGGTCTACAGACTAAACTAGGTGGCAACACTGCAGGTATCGCATACGTAATGGCGGATCCGGATGCAGGCTCTGCTGACTCTTACGCTATCGACTGTACTCAAGAAGACGGTTCAGTATCAACTAACCCTAATGAATGTAAAGTTAGCAAAAATGGTGCAGCTGAGCGTACAACGCTATCTTCTGTTGACCTGTACTACTACGGCGTAGATGTTGGCTTCGGTAGCCTGGACTTTGACTTTAAATACATTTCGCAAGCGAACAAAGACAGCTCATCTGAAGATGGCTTTGGCGCTGCAATCACACTTAACTCAAGCTACTACGGCCTGGATGGTTGGACGCAAACAGCACTATCTTACGGTAAAGGCACTGCACAAAACCGTGGTGTGAACTTCGGTAGCTGGTCAGGCGGTGATGACAATGCAGAGTCAATTTTCTTCACTTCTTACGGTGTTCTAAACATCTCTGACAGCTGGCAGATGGGTTCTGAATTCACTTACTTTGCGGCACTAGATGAGCTATTTACTGCTAAAGATCTGAAGCGTTACATTGCAGCAGTTCGCCCATCTTACAAAGTGAACGACAACCTACGTCTAGAGTTCACAGGTTCTTACGCTCATGAAGAGGGTGCGGATGGTTACTGGGGTCGTTCTGGTGATGATGTAGAAAGCGATATCTTCAACGCAGAGATCGCAGCGGCATTTACAGTGAACGCAGACTACTTCGGTCGTCCACAAATTAAACCATACGTGAGCTACATCTCAGCAGATGATGAAGCAAGTGCTAGCCAACTAGGTATTAAAGATGGTAAATCTGAAACCGTTATTGGTGTGCATACTGAAATCTGGTTCTAAACCAAGCTAAGTAAACGGCAGCCGCTTCGGCTGCCTTTTTGCCATTAATGCATAGCACGTTTGAAAAACATAATGAGAAAGCACTATGAATAACAAAAAATCAATCATCGCCTTAGTACTTGGCATGGCATTAACGGCGTGTGCTTCAACTTCCCCGCAAGAAAATAAACAAGCACTAATCTCTCCGTTACCTTATTCCGAAGTTTGTTGTACAAACTATGCTGAGTTCCCTTGGATTCAACTTGGCACCAATGAAGATCTGGATTTCCAGATTGACCAGAGTGCACCTATTGGTCACTTTACTGACGGCAACAGCTACTTCAATGCATTTAAGCTGTCACCGCGCTCAGGTCGAGTACAGATTCGACTGGGTAGTTACATGGTTGATGGTGACGTATTCGCACCAAAACTCATCGCTCTTGATGAGAACTTTAACGTGGTAAGCGAAGCTAATCTGGATGACTTTTCGATTAAAGCATCAGATGCATTTACCCGCACTCAATACCAGTTAAATTTTGCACTGGATGCGGCTAAGACTCCCTATTTCGTTATCTACACACCAGAAACGACACTTGGTGAGTCGATCAAAGTTGATCACCCTGCCAAGGTTCGCGCTAAAGAACTGGGTGAAGCCATGCCAATGGTGACCGACCCGACCTATGTCCACGGTTACTATGGCAAACTGCATTTGTCGGTAAAAACACTCTCTTTAACCGCTTACAAAGCTAAACCAACTGCACAGACTAAGCCTGCAGTGCAGCCAGCGAAACCTGTCGCAGAGCCAGTGAAAGCGAGTAGTAAGCTAGTGGTTCAGCCTGATACACAAAAATACTACTTTGATTCAATTGAAAAAGCAGTCGCAAGTAACGACCTTGCTAAAGCCCTGAGTCTGCTTGATGAAGCGAAAGCACTCAATATTGAAGGCGCGCAGCAAGTGTTTATTAAGGCAGTTAACGCTAAATAGCCTTGCACAAAGCAATACAATCAGACGCCCCGTCAGACAAACTGTTTGGCGGGGTGTTTTTGTTTGTGGCTGTGCAGCACTATAGCGTTTCAGCTCTGAATTGTTGGCAAAGAATAGCAATGCTCCTGCTCGGCCAGAGCAGGAGCGGTTAGGTTAGTTGCGGTCGGTCGCTATGCTCAGTCCTTGATGACTGCGCTTATTGAGCAAGTAATTGGACTCGCTTAAGCAGTTAAATGAACGCTTCCAGTCTGGCTTACTAAAGGTCAGATTATCCAGTAGAGGATAGTGTTGACGTGTTGTTAGTTTAGCGGAGTCCACTTCACGATTGAGAGAGAAGGTCTGATTTACGCTATTTAACGTCACTTTAAGCTGTTGTTCCGTGTCGGTGACAATGTCAAGATGCTCGCAACCAAGTTCCAGTTGTAACTCAAGTTTGAGCTCAGGAGCTGGGTAAAGCGTGTTAACGGTATACGTGGTTTGCGTTTGCTCTTTTTCAAACGTGACCAGTAAGGCGTTGTTATCGCCAAAAGGAACGCGAGCGGAGAAGGTTTCCCAGCAATTGGGTAGTCGCGGAGTGAGCTTAATCTTGCTGACACTGAGCAGGGGTTTGAAACCAAGATAGTCTTGTTGTGCATTGCGGGCGTATTCAGAAACAGACCACGCCTGAGCATAGGTACCGCTCTCAATCAGGTTGTCTTCATCAGCCTGAAAAGCGTCGAGGTTCTCGCTCATGGTACCTCTATGCCCCTGACCTAACAGTTGTTTAGCCAGATTTTTTGACAGTCGGTATGCGAGTTCTTGTTGATCATACTGAACTAACGCAGAGACGGTAAAGCCTGCATTCCAGCCCCAAATAGTACCGTTGTGATAGGCTGCGTCTTTATGGTATTCGCTACGATTATCGTGGTAGGGATGGAAGTCCTGATGGGATTGATCTAATGAGCAAATCCCCCAAGGGAAGAGTAACTGTTCAACACAGTTTTTAACCATGTGCTGACCAACATCTGGTGAAATCAGTTTGGTTGTCTGCGGGATAGTCAGTGTCATCAACTGATTAGGTCTGACTGAGTAGTCAGCAACATCATTCTCACCGAGTCGGTCCGCCAGACGTAATTGGTCGCCGTCCCAGAATTTATCGCTAAAACTGCTTGTTACTTGGCTAAGCAGGGAGTGTAAATGGTCAATATATTCACTGTCTTGATTCAGTTCGGCAAGCTGTTTGGCAACCTGAAGGCTTTCATACCATAGTGCCTGAATGTCATTAGCTTTAGGGCCACGCGGCGACCAAGGGATCTGGCCTTCGATCTTGGCATCCATCCAGGTGTCAGGATGACGATGTTTAATCAAGCCGTCACTATCCAGATAGTGTTTCTCTACCCCTTGAATAAATCTTTTCACCATTGGGTAGATAGCTTTGGCGTATTCGTCATCACCGCTGTAGTCGATGTATTCACCGATCTCGCGAATTAACCAGGGAGTGCCATCGGTGGTGTTGTAGATGATATTGGTCTTACTGGTGACTCGGTTAGGTATTCGGCCAAGATTGAGCGAGTCTGGGTCTGTCATCTGCATGGAAGCGAAGTTATCGATGATCTCACGCGCCTGTTTAAACTGTCCATTGACCAGACAGGTGCCCGATAGGGCGATAAATGTATCCCTTCCCCAGCAATCTTTAAACCAAGGCAGCCCGGCCCATATACCTCGGCCAAATTCTTTGCTGACAAAGGTTCGACTTGCAAGGCGAGCCCACATCACTGCTCGGTTATACTCTAAGTCACTGGTCCATAAATAGTTGCTAGTCAGGAACTGGTATAGCTCTTTTTTATACTGTTGGTAACCATTGTTTATGCTGGCGGTTTTTGCCGCATTTATCACCTGCTGCTTGTCGTGAGCAAAACAGAGATAGACGGTAAGGCTCTTGCAAGGCTCGATAGCGGTTAGCATCCAGTTGGTGTTGCTGGTGGACAATCCCATCGCTTGTTCCAGCTGTGGGAAGTCTGTCACCGAGAGCTCTTGAGCAGCGATTGGTTGGTCAGCACTGATTGCTACAAAGCGTGGGCAACCCTCAGGACATTGATCCGGATTAACGCTAATAACAACGACGTTATCGACACTTTCAATGTTTGAGTGGTTGAGGCTGATATTGAGCTCAGGAACGATCGACAGCTGAGCGGCCTGTTCGCTGTCAACGCTAAAGTATGCCATGCGTTGATTGTGGATTAGTGAAAAGCAATCTCTGCTTCTCGAATAGTGATGCTCAATACCGAAAGGCATAAGGCGCGCCTTTTCAGCGTGTTGCTTATCGTTCAGTTCGCCATTAACTAACGAAGCGAAGCCTCCTAAGTGCCATCCCTGATGGTGGCGGTATCGGCCGGCGGCTCTCAGAGAATGCGTTGTGCCTTCGAAGTAGCCATCAATATTGTCTCCGAATACGAAGGGAAAGGCGGTTTCACTCTCTATCGCAAGTTGATTAAAAAGCTCGTCAGCGCTTAAGGCATAAGGCGCGTCCTTAATTTCTGCTCTTGGCTCACTGCGGCTGTTAAGTTGATACCAAAGCCGTTCTCGGCTCACTGACTCGACCAGATCATTGTTGTGTTTTTCTACTTTGATCACAGGCTGATCATTACTGAAATCAAGAGTAACGGTAAATCTGCCCGCTGCTTTTGGGGTAAAGAGTAGATCGTTGCCAATGCCTTGAGTGGTAATAAGCGGTGTACTTCGTGACGGTGTCAGGGTTAGTGGTCGATCCGGGTAGGCCGAAAAGGTCCAGCGCGCCGTGCCATCAATATCTGCAACTTTAAAGCGATGAGTATCGGCGGAAAGCACCACGCTGGCAGATAGCTGATGGGTATTTATCTGTGACAAAGGAGTATCGAGCCCCCAGCCATTAAAGGTACCTTTTAAATAGAGATTTGGTGTTGTGATTGTCATTATCTATCCTCGTGCAATAGCGCAAGAATAGACAAGCGGCGAGTGAAGAAGAAATAGATATTACCAAGCTTGCTATTGGAAAAATTTATATCACTGCTTAGCCATCATTGAGTGAAGAAAAATCAAAACCAACTTGCGTTATTGTGGCAGAAGAAGCGGCTCAATTTCATTGACAGGTACTCCATTTCCCCTTCAGTTTGCTTAGTAATGAACGCCAAATATCGTCAACTAATGAGCCGTTGATTTACTTGGTTTTTTACCAGTCTGGTTAAAAGTTCCCCATAAAATGCTAAAAGTGTGACATTGATCACTCAATTGTTTGGGTGGTAGTTTTGGTTAAGAAACCATAGATAATTTATATGCTTACGGGTTAGTAATAAATTAAATAGTTACGCTGTGACAAAATAAATTCCTAACTAAGCATTCAGTTGCACTTAAATTTTTAAAATTCCGTACTAGGGTTTAGATGTTCGTGCAGTAATTAGTCATTAAGTGCTAATTCGGACACTGGTTAAACCAAATACGGACATTAACTATGAATACTAAATTATTAGCCGCGGCTATCGTGGCAGCAGCAAGTGGTACTAACGCCTTCGCGGCAGAAATCTACAACAGCGAAGGTTCGACAATCTCAATCGGTGGTTATGTCGATGTCGGGATTGGTGAATACGATAAAGGAACCTCGACTCGTGCGGCGAATCAAGACGTCGATGTCAATCAGGTCTCACCTCGAATCAACATTTCCGGTACTCAGGATCTTGGTAACGGTGTGGTGGTTGATGCCAAAGGTGAATGGGCACTTAACTACCTTGATGGTGGAGAAAACACCTTTTCTACACGTCTGGGCTACTTAGGTATCACCCATGAACAAGCTGGCCGTGCCGTGGTAGGTACACAGTGGGCACCTTATTACGATATCGCTGGTGTAGCAGACTTACCTATTGCTTTCGCTAACGACTATCTATATGAAAACCATAACTTACTCGGAACAGGGCGCGCTGAACGAATGGTCAGCTATCGAAAATCGCTGATGTTCGGGGAAGATGGCGGTATGGATTTCGGTTTAGGCTGGCAAGGTGAGGAAACTGAATCCAACGCTGACGCAAGAGTACAAGTTGCCCTTAAAGCTAACTTTATGGGTATTGGACTGGGGTATACCTACTCTGGCGGTGACCTTGAGATCTCTAGTGTAAAACGAGACGCTAACTCTCACATGTTTGCGCTTAATTACGGTAGCTACGGCAATGGCCTTTATGTGGCGGGTGTCTACGGTATGAATGAGTACTTCTATGATGACTTGGAAGAGACGGTTCAGCTAGAGGGTCTGCTGGCGTTTGGTATGGAAAACGGTCTCAACCTGAGTGTTAACTACGAAGCAGTAGAGAATGATAAGACCAATTTCACTCTCTACAGCCAGACAGCTATTCAGGCTGAATACAGCATCACACCTAAACTGATGACCTTTGCCGGATATGAAATCGACTTAGGTGATGACGACCCGGCAACCAAAGATGATGATAAATGGATCATTGGCGCACGCTATTTCCTATAATTAAAGTTCTACTGCCTTAACACACTATCGTGTTAGCGCCTATTCAATGTTGAATAGGCGTTTTTCTATTGTGCTGTTCGAAACATCAAGAATAATGGGCAGTGGTTCTTATATTTAGTTTTAAATCGTTTCTTTATTAGCCACTTAGATTAGAATAGCCCTCTCTTAATTTAACAGTCAGGGATGGTGACATGAGTTCAGTAAAGCTTGGTGATTCGTTGGTAGAACCAACCAAAATATTATGTGTTGGACGCAACTATTTAGAACATATCCAAGAGCTGAACAATGCTATTCCTGATCAAATGGTGGTTTTTCTGAAACCGCCAAGCTCTATATCTGGCCAACTACGCTCGTTTCATCAAGAGCGCTTACATTATGAAGCTGAAATCTGTTTTCTGGTTAATGAAGGGCAATTGTCTGCGGTTGGGCTTGGGCTCGATCTTACCAAACGAGATTTACAGTCGAGTCTTAAATCTAAAGGCTTACCATGGGAGCGCGCCAAAGCGTTTGATGGTTCGGCGGTGTTTAGTCGGTTTATTCCGCTGCAAGACCTCGATATCAATCAGCTAGAGATTGAACTGTTTATTAACTGTGTTCGAGTGCAAAAAGGCTCGGTGCCGCAGATGATCTACTCACCGCAGGTGATCTTAGATGAGCTGAAGAGTTACACCACCTTATGCGATGGTGACATCATCATGACAGGTACACCGCAAGGGGTAGGGGAAGTTCATCCGTCGGACGTCTTTCTCGCCAGATTGAAGTCCGCTGATAAGACCCTGATTGAAATAGAGTGGGTCGCTGAGTAATAAACGCTTTACTCTGCCCCAGGGACAAGGATTAACCTCCAATTGAAGACTCAATTGGAGGTTTTTTATGGGATGTTGCAATCAGGCGCCTAACGGAGGCAGTAACAATATTGGTCTACTGCTTAAATGTATCGGCGTCATGGCGCTAATGTTGCTGGTACTGGCAGCTCTGTTTGGCTAGAGTAATTTAAGGCACAGAAACAGAACCATACTGACAATAGTCGTTAGCAGGACGTTTTTGGTTTTCCATGCCAGCAGAGCGGCAACGAGCGCACCAATCAGGTAAGGGTTGCTTGCTGATAGCCACAACTCCTGATCTGGCATGAACACGATCGGCGCCCAAATTGCGGTCAGTACCGAAGGACTGGAGTATGCCAGTAAACGTTGAGCTTGTGGATTGAGTCTCAGCGGCAAGCGAGGCTCTAAAAACAGGTAGCGGCTTAGAAACACTAATACGGTCATTGCCAGAATTGATAACATAATCATGATGCGCGCCCCTTAAATGACTCAGTAACGTAACCAGCCAGCATGCCAGCGACACTGGCTATCATCAGACCTGATTCAATGCCTGACAGAGCGCATAACACTGATGTTGTTAATGAGACGACTACCGCAACCAATACTGGTGATGACTTAATATTGGGAATGACCAGTGCGATAAAGGTCGCGGCTACGGCGAACTCCAAACCAAGTTCATTCATTGCTGGAATATAACTGCCAGCGACGATACCGACTAAGGTGGCCAGATTCCAGCACAGATAAAAGCTCAGTCCGGCTCCGAGTGCGTACCAGCGATTAAATTGCTTTTCTGACTGTTGACCACAAATAGCGAAGAGTTCGTCTGTGAGCAGAAAACCGAGGCCAAGTCGCCATTTCAGCGGCAGAGGGCTGATCTTGTCGCGCATCGAAACGCTGTAGAGTAGATGTCTGGAGGTGATAAAAAAGATCGCCAGCAGCATGGTGGTCAGCGATGCTCCCACTTTAAACATTCCCGTCGCCACCAATTGAGCGGAACCTGCAAACAGGATGGCAGATAAGGCCTGGCTTTCGACCACATTCAGGCCGGATTCCAGAGCAAAAGAGCCTGCGAGCAGACCCCAGGGTACGACGGCGATGCTTAGCGGCACCATTGCGAGTGCACCTTGCCAGAACAGTTGTGAGCGGCTTAGGTGTGGGTGTGAATCTATGGTCATGGTACTCATAATTATTCTTTTGATAGTGGCTGATACATCCATTTAGTCACACACTGGTGACGGTCGGCTTGTACGTTTTTGCTGTCTAATTGTTACCGACAAACTGTTTTGGAGTTACACCTAATGCGCGTTTGAAATGACGATGAAAATGGCTTTGGTCATGAAAGCCAGTTTCTTGAGCCACATCTGAAATGCGCATTCCCTGACGCAGTAACTGCTTAGCAACTCTCAAGCGAGCCTGGATCTGATAAGCGTGAGGCGGTAAGCCAAACTCTTTTTGGAAACTTCGCGTTAGGTAGTAGGGACTGAGTCCAGCCAGTTTCGACAGATCTTCCAAACTAACATCGGCTTGAGGAAAATCATCGAGAAACTCCTTTACTAACACCAGTTGTCGTTGACTGCGGGTTTTGGGTTCCCAATCAACTCGGGTTTTACTATGGCGCGAGACCAACTTGACCAGAGTGCCATAGACCAAGGTTTCTCTTAGCAGCTTGTTATCGGACTGAGCGAGAGTGTTAAAGACTAACCTCAATTGCTGCGCCATTTCAGGGTCATAGACGACTGGCTCGGTAAAGTATGGCGTCGCAATTCTTGATGAAAGCCCCTGACTGAGCTGCTCAAACTGTTCAGGAAGCGGATACATAGCTTTGTATTCCCAGCCGCCTTCCGTTGCCGTCTGACCATTATGCACCTCGTCGGCATTAACCAGAATGATACTGTCCTGCGGTGCGATATGGTTGCCGCCAGTTCGATAGAACCTTTGGGCTCCTTTCTCTATCACTCCTATGGTATAGCCTTCATGACTATGTCGTGAAAAGTTCTGATTAGTGTACTTCGCATCCAGAAGTTCAAGCCCACCCAGCTCACCGGCGAGATGAAAGCTGGCAGATTCTTTAGCACTTTTTGCCATTCGCTCTCCTTGCTGATTAGGTTGTTAACGGGCTGCAGATTGAGTCTAGCTTATAGCGGTTGATTATTTTTGTACAAAATTGCTCTATTTTTGTTATCAGATTTAACACTCTGTGGTTGTTATTTGTTCTGATTATTTGCTTGATTGCTTTTCTTTTATCTATGGAATCTGGTTATTTTTTAGTATAAAATCCCGCACTTTGCTGTTGTTGTGAAATTATAAGAATGATTGATATTACTGTTCTGCCGGTCTATTTAACCGCAGTCGTTGCTTTATTATTGTTGCCTGGTCCTGATATGTTGCTCATCGCCAGTTCAAGTATGAGTTATGGACGCAAAGTGGGAATCTTTGCCAGCTTAGGTAACGCGACTTCAGGAATTATTCTTACTTTGTTAGCAGCGCTTGGTGTGTCGGCACTTATAGCTATGAGTCCGGTAGCCCTTAAAGTACTGCACTTACTCGGCGGTGCTTACCTGTTAAAAATGGGTTGGGACTGTCTGCGCGCCAGTGCGGCTGATGCGCCTGAGTTGGAAGGCAGCAGTAAAGTGGCAACAACTTTCTATCAGCGAGCTTTGGTGAGTAATTTACTCAATCCGAAGGCGTTAGTGTTCTTCGTTATGTTCTTACCTCAGTTTGTATCAAGCAACATCACTGCTACTTCGGGTGAGCAGATGTTAGCGCTTGGCCTGCTGTTAAATGTCCTTGGCCTGCTATTTAACCTGTTACTGGTGGCGTTAGTCGGTACTTTGGGCAAACCCTTGTTAGAGAGTGAAAAATTCCGTACCTATCAGCACAAATTTATGGGGTTGATATTTGTCGTACTCGCCGTTTGGATGCTAAGCTCATTTGCAAGCTAAGTAGTCAGTTAAAGGTCAGCAGTTAGCTGGCCTTTTTTGTATCTGAATATTGTCGAGGAAAGGAAGTAACATGAATGTTCAGTTTGTTCTCAACCCGCCTAAGAACATTAAAGACGTTATCTACAACGGTCTGAAATCCTTTAATATGCGCCACCTGCCTGACGAGGAGATCCAGACACTGGCATGCTACGTTGAGGACGATGAGGGTAACTTTGCTGGCGGCCTTACGGGCGACATCTATACCAATACTCTGTTTGTTGAGTTTCTCTGGGTTGATGATAAACATCGCAACTCTGGAATAGGTTCGATGTTAATGGAACGGATAGAGGCGGAGGCGAAAGGATTTGGTGTTACGCATCTCTATCTTGATACTTACAGTTTTCAAGCGCCCGATTTTTACGCCAAGTTAGGCTTCGAGGAAGTGGGGCGATATAGTGGATTTCCCACTGCCGGTACGGACAAGATTTTCTTACAAAAGAAAATACAGTAAGACTTTTCAGACATTACACTAACATTCGTTGCCAATCAGTCTGATAACATTCATCATTTAACACAGAGAAGCCGATAAGTTTTGATATCTAGCCCTAAGACTCCTGCCAGAACAGCTCGAATCACCCTGATGCTTATCGGGTGGGTTTTTGCTATCTGTCTTATGCAGAACTCAGGGCTATTTAGTGTGTGTCAGTTTAAGCAGTCTGTATTTGCGAATAAGGCTCAGATAACTGATCAAAAGTCAGACATCGGTGAGCAGTGCGATTTAACCGAAAAGCTACTAAACAGCGCCAAGGTCAATCTTGAACATATTGTTATTACTAGCTTTATTGCTCTGTTAGTCATTGTCGCCTGGTTGATTTCAACCCGACCTGTCGCCGCGCAATTTACCGAACCGATTGTCCCTAAGTCCCGGCTTCATCTTACTTTATGTGTGTTCAGAGAATAACGATTGTGCAAACTGATCAATGAGATCAGAGAAGGTTTGTATTTGTTATTTTTTACCCTGAAATCAGGGTGTTATTGGACACATAAATGAACAATAAAACACTATATGCACTGCGCACCATACTTGGCCTCTGGCTGTTAGTTGCGAGCGTGCTCTTTTCTGCAACCTCTAATGCAGAGGTGGATACTGGCTGGATGACAAAGCCAGAACACCCACCAGTGAAGACCCGTTTTGTGGTTACCGGGCAAGTTAATCAAGCAGAGAAAACCGTCGAAGGATTCTTACAGGTTGAGCTTGATGACGACTGGAAAACCTACTGGCGCTCTCCCGGTGAAGGAGGGGTTGCCCCTAGTATCAGCTGGGAGAACTCGGTAAACCTCCAGTCTGTTGAATGGCACTGGCCTTACCCACAGCAGTTCAACCTGCTTGGTATTCATACCTTAGGCTATAAGAGTGCCACCGTCATACCGATGACGCTACACATCAAAGACTTCAACCAGCCAGTAAAGCTGGATGCTGATCTCACTCTGTCATCATGTACGACTATCTGTGTGCTAACGGATTATCCATTCTCTCTGACGTTTGTGCCGAGTGAACTTGAGGTGTCTGAATCGGCAATGTTCACCCACGCCCAGGCGATCAGTCAGGTGCCAAAATCGTCGCCACTGATAGAACAGCAAAATGCTATCTGGGACCCGAACAGCAATCAGTTACAAGTTACCTTAACTAAGTCGCTTGGTTGGAGCTCTCCTGAGCTGATAGTCGATAGCCGTAATGAAGCGATTAGTGATTACAGTTATCAGCTTAAATCGGTTGGGGTGGATGGCTCAAAGCTGGTGGCGCTGTTTGATGTCTCGACATGGTTAGGTGAGATTGACCTTAGTGGCCAATCGGTCGATGTGACGGTTAAAGACAATGACTTCGTTGCTGAACAATCTACAGCGGTGAGTACTGGCGCGATCTCAACAGTCAGTGGCGGTTTCAGCTTGATCGAAATGGTCGGCTTTGCGCTACTTGGTGGGTTGATCCTCAACGTCATGCCTTGTGTATTGCCAGTCTTAGGCATGAAACTCAGTGGCGTGATTCACGCTCAGGGACTGGAGAGGAGCAAGGTACGGCTGCAGTTTATTGCATCATCAGCGGGCATTATTACCTCGTTTTGGTTACTGGCTGCTTTCTTATTGATATTGAAGATGTCAGGTAATGCGATAGGCTGGGGTATACAGTTCCAGAGTCCATGGTTTATCGGCTTTATGGTAGCGGTCACTGCACTGTTCGGCGCCAACATGTTGGGACTGTTTGAGTTTCGCCTCTCTGCCAATACCAATACATGGCTGGCGTCGAAAGGAGATGATTCCTATGCGGGTCATTACTTTCAGGGGATGTTTGCCACCTTACTGGCTACCCCATGTTCAGCGCCTTTCCTTGGCACTGCAGTGGCTTTTGCACTGGCGGCGAGCGCACTGGAAATGATACTGATATTCACCGCTTTAGCGTTAGGTATGGCCTTGCCGTGGCTTGTTGTGGCTACCTTTCCTGGTGTGGCAGCGTACTTGCCTAAACCGGGAGCGTGGATGAATAAGGTTAAGCTGCTGTTTGGGGCAATGATGTTAATAACCAGCGTCTGGCTGCTTTATCTGCTTACTAACCATCTACCGCCTTTTTGGGTGGTGGTCATTGCAGTGGTGATACTTGTTGCCTTGTTGGCAAAGACCAAACGTGTCTATGGCGATAAGGCCCTGGCAATCTCAGGTGGAGCGTCGCTTATTCTGTTAGTTGGCGCGCTGGTCGGTGGTAGCGTGACTGCAAAACACTGGTCGACACCACTGCCGGAAGATCTGGCTTGGAGGCCATTATCAGATGAGATCATCACCAACTCAGTGGCGCAGGGTAAAACCGTGTTCGTTAATGTTACCGCAGATTGGTGTGTGACCTGTAAGGCCAACAAAATTGGCGTGATTCTACAAGATCCTGTTTACTCGGCACTTAATCACAGCAAGGTGGTACCGGTACAGGGAGACTGGACTCATCCCGACGGCGCTGTGACGGATTATCTGCGTGCCAATGGTCGCTTTGGTGTGCCATTCAATATTGTCTACGGACCTTCAGCGCCGCAGGGGATCGCATTACCTGTGATTCTGACAAGCGATATGGTGATGTCAGCACTTGAACAAGCGAGTGGAGAACGCAGTTAATGAAAAAGCGCGCTCTTTACTGGTTGAAAGAGATCACCAAGTATCTGGTGATTGCTATTGTGATCACGAGTGCGGTGGATATCTACCGTAGTCAGGATATCGCGACCGAAAGTGCCCCACACATAGTGGCTTATCACAGTGACGGAACGGAACTTGACGTCATTGAGATGAGCTACCAGACGCCAGTGGTGATCTACTTCTGGGCTACCTGGTGTCCGGTGTGCAAATTTGTTGGCCCGACCGTCGACTGGATAAGTCAGTACTATCCAGTTGTTGCGGTCTCCGGAGCATCGGGCTCAGAGGCAAGAGTCGAGGCGTTCAAACAAGCTCACGGCTATCAATTCAACAATATCAATGATCAGAATTCATCCCTGTTCCGACAGTGGGCAATCTCGGTCACACCTACCATTTTTATCGTTAAAGACGGCAAAATTGAATCTGTTACAACTGGCATTACGACTCCGCCAGGGTTACTTGCCCGTCTTTGGCTGAATCAATAGGAATTTATTATGTTTAACAAGTTAACCTTAACGCTACTTGTCAGCGCGCTATTCGCAACACCGACATTCGCTGCATCCGACAATCATGAAATTGAAGAAATTGTTGAGATGCTGGAGGCCAATCCTGAGGTTGTGGATGGTCTGCATGAAAGTCTGGCGATGTATATCAAACAACAGCAGCAGTTTAACCAGTTACTATCGAGTAGTAAGACTTACCTGAATGACCCTCGCCATACCTATATGGGGGCGGAGAACGGAGAGATTACTCTATACAACGTTACCGACTTCAGCTGCCCGTTCTGCAAAAAACTCGATGCAGAGCTAGCTAAACTTGTCGCTGACTACCCACAAGTCAAAGTGGTTAACCTTTACGTGCCACTTAAAGAGGGTAGCTCGTCAGTAAACTCAGCAGCCTATGCGCTTAACGTTTGGAATAATCAGCGTGATAAGTTTGAGCAGGTGAATCAATTACTGATTGCTAAACCGGGTACTCATAACGCAGCTTCACTGATGAAGATTGCGCAGAAAACCGGCACGACAAAGCAACTTAATGTCAGTGACTCAGTGGAAAAACAGTTAGAGAATAACTATGCCATGTTTACTGGTTTAGGCCTGAGGGGTACGCCAGCTTTGATTGTGGGTGAGCAGGTGATTCCGGGTTATGTGCCTTATCAGCAGCTTGAGCAAGTGCTTAAAGAGCAGCTATAAACGTCAACGCTGACTAAGGTTTATTAATAATAAAGCCCCACACTATTGAGTGTGGGGCTTTTTGCTAACTCAGGTAATGGATATCAAAGCAGACTGTGCTGATGCTCTGAGATCAACATTCCCATCGATTCTGATGCTTTATCGAATACTTGCTCAAACGTGTCCGATTCAGCGAAGGCTTCGATGACTTCATAGTAACATTTGAGTTTAGGCTCTGTACCGGAAGGGCGAACAATCACACGAGCGCCACATGAGAGGTGGTAGATCAAAACGTCACTGGCTGGTAAATCGATTCGCTGCTCAGTTCCATCAGCAAATCGTTTGGTCTGAGTTTTGAGATCTTGTGTAACTTCCACCTTGCTACCTGCGATCATGGTGGGTGGATTTGCTCTTAGTTTGTCACCCACTGGCGGAGATTTTGGATCCAGGGCAATACTGCGTTGAGCATTGAGATACATACCATGTTGACGATAAAGTGCTTCCAGCTGATCCCAGATTGTCTTGCCCTGACTTTTGAGCTCTGCGGTTAGCTGAGCAAAAGCGACCAGTGCCGACAGACCATCTTTATCCCACACTTTATTGCCCACGGTGTAGCCCAGAGCCTCTTCATAGGCGAACAAGAACGGTTGCTCGTCGGTTTGCTTCTGCATAGCGACATTGGTTAGCCATTTAAAGCCTGTCAGAGTCTGGTAGTACTGTGCGCCATGAGCCTGAGCAACTTTATCCAGCAGGGTAGACGATACGATGGTATTACCGACCAGAGGTGTCGCGCTGTCTGATTGCGACAGTAGATAATGGCCAAACAGCGTTCCGACCTGATCCCCTGTCAGCATCTGGTAGTCACCATCCGGTTTACGTACCGCAACAGCAAATCGGTCAGCGTCCGGGTCATTGGCGCAAGCGAGTTCAGCACCGTGCTCTTTTGCCAACGCAACCACCATATCCATAGCCCCCGCTTCCTCCGGGTTAGGGAAGTTGACTGTCGGGAAGGTACCATCAGGTTCCCGTTGTTCCGCGACGCTATAAACTTTGTTAAAGCCAGCATCTGCGAGTAGGGTTTCTGCCATCTCTGCGCCAACGCCGTGCATTGCGGTATACGCGACAGCAATGCTATCTGGCTGAGTATGGTTGTTCAACAGCGGATTATCATTCATGGTTTGACGATAGGTTTGGTAGTAGTCATCTTTCAACCACTCCAGTAAACCGTTCGTTTCAGCATCGCTAAGCGACATCAGTGGGATCGGCTTAGTCGCTGCGATATCAATTTCTGCAGCAATTCCTGAATCATGGGGCGGGATGATTTGCGCGCCGTTTTCCCAATACACTTTAAATCCATTGTATTCAGGCGGGTTGTGGCTGGCAGTGACCACGACTGCGGCAGCCGCGTTAAAATGCTTTACGCCAAATGCGACGATCGGAGTTGCCGCAACTGCGTGGGTTAGGAATACCTTAATCCCCAGTGAAGTCAGCACAGAAGCGGTATCATGAGCAAATTGTCTGGAATCTGTACGGCCATCGTAACCAATCACGACACCGCGAGTTTTGGCATTTTCTACCTGCTCAATAAGGTAATGACCTAGTCCAGTCGCGGTTTCCTGAATGACTAATCGGTTCATTCGATTCGGACCACAGCCCACTTTGCCACGTAAGCCAGCCGTGCCGAATTCAAGGCGCTGACTAAAACGGTCTTCAAGGTCAGCCAGGGCTTGCTGGTCAATTAAGTGTTGCAGTTCTTCACGCGTCTGTGGGTCAGGATCTTTTTCTAACCAACGAGTTACTTGTTCCATCATGGTGTCTTACCTTTTTATTAGCTCAAGTCTGTTCGTAACTTAAGTCTATGTTATATCCGAAATTTCGCTTAATTTTAGTTGATATTGATTATCATTTGCGAGAGCGCAATCGCTAAACATTGTGTTATTTCTCTGTCAGTCAAATCTGATAGGACTTTCTTGCACAATTTAAAAACGCCAACTAACGTTTATTAACATAAATATAACAACTTGCTTCAAATTTACTGGTTATAAGGAATTTTCCAAGTCCAAAGGCTGATTGGTACTTTTTTGCGCATGACGAGGCTTATGTCAAAAAAGTGACCAGCATCACGGTTGATGACTCTGGCAAAGGGGAGGTCTTTTGAAAAGTTTACAGGTTTCACTGTGGCGACTGAGTAATGTGTCGTTGGTTGGATTAACGGCGTCTGCGCACGCAGAGCAAAGCACTTATAACATGACACAAGGTGTCACGAATATTAGCGAACAGGTTTACGATCTGCACATGCTGATATTCTACATCTGTTGTGCAATTGCAGTTGTCGTGTTTGGTGTGATGTTTTACTCCATGTATCACCACCGCAAGTCTAAAGGGGCGGTTGCTGCACACTTCCATGAAAGTACTAAGGTGGAAGTTGTTTGGACTGTCATCCCTATTCTCATACTTGTTCTAATGGCCATTCCTGCGACCAAAACTCTGGTTGCAATGGAAGACACCTCCCAGTCCGATCTCACCATCAAAATAACCGGCTCCCAATGGAAGTGGCACTACAGCTATTTCGATCAGGATGTTGAGTTCTTTAGTCTGCTGGCAACCAGCCAGAAAGCTATCGATGGCGTTGAAGAAAAAGGCGCCCACTACCTGCTTGAAGTGGATAACCCGTTGGTGCTGCCGATCAATCGTAAAGTCCGTTTTCTGATGACATCCGATGATGTGATTCACTCCTGGTGGGTACCGGACTTTGCCGTTAAGAAAGATACGATTCCTGGTTTTATTAATGAAGCCTGGACACGGATTGATAAGCCCGGAGTGTATCGTGGTCAGTGTGCTGAGTTATGTGGTCGGGCACACGGGTTTATGCCGGTGGTCGTTCATGCGATGGAAGAAGAAGAGTATGACGCCTGGTTATTGGCTAAGAAGGCTGAAATTGCACAGGCCAAGCAGGAAGCAGCTGCTTCACTGACGGCTTCGCTATCACTCGATGAGCTGATGGGTATTGGTGAGAAGGTCTATCTGGACCGATGCGCCGTCTGCCACCAGGCTAATGGTGCTGGTATACCGGGAGCATTTCCTGCCATTACCGGAAGTAAAGTGGCAACGGGGGATGCGACTGGACACATCGACATTGTGACTAATGGTCGTGCGGGTACAGCGATGCAGGCTTTTGCTAATCAATTGACTGACAAGGAAATTGCCGCCGTGGTGACTTATCAGCGTAATGGCTTAGGCAACAGTGTCGGAGACTTGGTTCAGGCAGCGGATGTCAACCAATTTAAGGCGTCTAAGGAGGGGCAATGAAAACGTCCAAACCTGATTCTATCGTAGAAGATAAATCCAAATCAGCGCCTGTTGCAGACGCCGATATCAGTCGAGCCAACAGCACGATTGTGATTGATGAACATGAGCATCATGAGGCTCCGAAAGGGATTACTCGTTGGCTCTACTCAACCAATCATAAGGATATAGGCACACTTTATCTCTGGTTCAGCTTTATTATGTTCCTGACTGGTGGGGCGATGGCGATGATCATTCGCGCTGAGCTATTCCAGCCTGGTTTGCAGTTGGTTGAGCCACAGTTTTTCAACCAGATGACCACGGTTCATGGTCTGGTGATGGTATTTGGTGCAGTAATGCCAGCATTTACCGGTCTGGCAAACTGGATGATTCCAATGATGATTGGTGCTCCGGATATGGCACTGCCACGAATGAACAATCTGAGTTTCTGGATCTTACCTTTTGCCTTCCTGATCCTACTCGCGTCACTGTTCACCGAAGGAGGCGGCCCGGATTTCGGCTGGACCTTCTATGCGCCGCTGTCGACCACTTATGGCCCAGACAGTACTGCGTTGTTTGTCTTCTCGGTTCATATCATGGGCATCAGTTCGATCATGGGTGCGATTAACGTTATCGTAACCATAGTGAATATGCGCGCTCCGGGTATGACCTGGTTTAAAATGCCAATGTTCGTCTGGACCTGGTTAATCACCGCATTCCTGCTTATCGCGGTTATGCCGGTGCTGGCCGGAGCGGTGACCATGGTTCTGACAGATAAGTACTTTGGCACTTCATTCTTTGATGCCGCGGGTGGTGGTGATCCGGTCATGTTCCAGCATATTTTCTGGTTCTTCGGCCACCCTGAAGTGTACATCATGATCCTGCCGTCCTTCGGTATCATCTCAGCGATTATTCCTGCCTTTAGTGGTAAGAAACTCTTTGGCTACCACTCGATGGTTTACGCGACCTGTAGTATTGCCCTGCTGTCATTCCTTGTCTGGGCGCACCATATGTTTACGACCGGTATGCCCGTTTTTGCTGAACTGTTCTTCATGTATTGCACCATGCTGATTGCGGTACCGACCGGGGTTAAGGTGTTTAACTGGGTTGCGACCATGTGGCGAGGTGCAATGACCTTTGAGACGCCGATGCTGTTCGCGATTGCCTTTATCATTCTGTTCACCATCGGTGGTTTTTCTGGTTTGATGCTGGCGATTGTTCCCGCAGATTTCCAGTATCACGATACCTACTTTGTGGTGGCGCACTTCCATTATGTTCTGGTATCTGGCGCGGTGTTCTCGATCATGGCAGCGGCCTACTACTGGTTACCGAAATGGACAGGGCATATGTATGACCACAAGCTGAGTCTGTGGCACTTCTGGTGTTCGGTAATTTCAGTCAATGTGCTGTTCTTCCCGATGCACTTCCTCGGTCTGGCAGGTATGCCACGTCGAATACCAGATTATGCGATTCAGTTTGCCGATGTGAATCAGATTGTTTCCATTGGTGGATTTGCCTTTGGCCTGTCGCAACTTATCTTCCTCTGGCTGGTGATTAAGTGCATTAAAGGCGGCGAGAAAGTTTCTGAGAAACCATGGGAACGTGCTGAAGGTCTGGAGTGGACCGTGCCAAGCCCGGCGCCGCATCATACTTTCTCCACACCACCGAAGATCGACTAGGAGCAGGTCATGCAAGGACAAGCAAAATCGCATCGAACTCTGACACTCAAGCTATGTGCTGCGGTAGTGGCTATGTTTGGCTTCGGTTTTGCTTTGGTCCCGTTATATGACGTGATGTGCGATGCATTAGGAATCAATGGAAAAACCAACAGTGAGTCTGCGCTACAACCACAAGGTATGGTTCCTGACACATCACGTCTCATTCGGGTCGAATTTATGGCCCACAATAATCAGGGTATTCCCTGGTCGTTTGTCCCGGAACAGGCGTTTATGGAAGTGCATCCGGGGCAAGTTATTCAGACTGCCTATCATGCAAAGAATCTTTCGCCAAAAGATATAGTCGGCCAGGCGGTCCCATCGGTATCGCCTGGGTTAGGGGCAACCTATTTCAATAAAATTGAGTGTTTCTGTTTTAACCAGCAGCCGTTACAGGCAAATGCCCAAGCTGAGATGCCACTGATTTTTTATATTGAACCGGATATTCCCGACACCATCCATACCCTGACTTTGTCCTACACCCTTTATGACATTAGTGAAAAAGTAGCGACAACAGAGTTAGCCAAGGTCTCATCAAATACGGTGGATGAGACAGTGCAAGGAGCGACACAATGAGTTCAAAACATCCATCCTACTATGTTCCAGCGCAAAGCAGTTGGCCGATCGTCGGTGCTGTTTCGCTATTTCTAATTGCCGTCGGTGCGGGTCTTACGGTGCAAAATATGGCGGAGGGGGGTGATGGCAGTGTCTTCGGAAAACTGATCCTGCTGGCCGGGTTTATCTTCCTGCTATATATGTTCGCTGGCTGGTTTAGTAGTGTGATTACTGAGTCAATGAGTGGTAAATACTCAGCTCAGTTATCGCGCTCGTTCAGGCAGGGAATGAGTTGGTTTATCTTTTCTGAAATCATGTTCTTTGGTGCGTTTTTTGGTGCTCTGTTTTACGCCCGGATGATTTCGGTACCCTGGTTAGGTGGTGCGGGTAACAATGCCATGACTCACGAGGTGATTTGGCCTGCCTTTGAAGCTTTATGGCCGTTAACCACGACTCCGGGCGGGACAACAACAACGGCAATGTCATGGCAGGGTATCCCATTAATCAATACCATTTTGCTGCTCACATCGTCAGTGACTTTGCACATGGCACATATCAGTCTGGAACAGAACAAACGTATGGCGCTGATTGTGTGGCTGGAAATCACCATCGTTCTGGCTGGCTTCTTCCTCTACTACCAAGGCGTTGAGTATGCTCACGCCTATCAGGATCTTGGGCTGACCTTGCAGTCCGGCATTTATGGTAACACCTTTTTCCTACTGACCGGCTTCCATGGCATGCACGTATTGCTCGGCACCATATTCTTGATTGTATTGTTGGCAAGGGTTGCGAAGGATCACTTTACGCCAAAGGAACATTTTGCCTTTCAGGCTGGCAGTTGGTACTGGCATTTCGTCGATGTGGTATGGCTGTGCCTATTCGTCTTTGTTTATGTGCTTTAACGATTGGACGTGCGCCGCTTAGTAGGGGCGCACATTTGGCTCAATTAAGCCGCTTAGCAGAGCGGCGACCATCAATACGACTGCGAGAGCAGAAAGGAAAACACGACGGCCGAGATAGAAACTCATCGGTTTGTCATCTTCAGGGGATTCGTTGGAGTCTTCATTTGAATCAGGCCCTTTGACCATCTCAAACATCGCTCGGCCGAGGTTGATTAAGATGAAAAGTAGCAGCAATACCAATACCAGTTTGAAGATGAATACCATGAGACGGTCCTTTGTTTCTCACATAAGAATTGGGCGAATTATTGTTGTTTGTGTATTAACTGTGGTTGCCTTTTCGATATTGGTCAACTTGGGCTTGTGGCAATTATCCCGGGCAGAAGAAAAAAGCGAAACAGAGCAACAGGTTAATCAGAGAGAACAATTTCCGGCGATTGCACTGGAGCAATTGAGTGACCAAATGGTAGTCAATCCAGTCGGGATCAGAGTCCATTTCAACGCTCAGCCAATCAAAGGAAAGTATTTGTTACTGGATAACCAGAATTTTGAGGGAAAAGTGGGGTATCTGGCATTGCAGCTGACACGGAGTGAAGGTGGCAAGATGGTTTTAGTTGAGAGAGGGTTTGTCGCTGCCCCCGCGCTTCGCAGCGACCTCCCTGACGTGAACTGGCTGGAGCAACCTCAAGCATTGAATGGACGTTTGTATCGTAAGTCAGCTAACCCACTGAGTCATGACTTGCTGCTTGAACCAGGCTCTGTCAGTCGTATTCAAAACCTTAACTTTGAGCAGTTAGAGCAGCATTGGCAGATGAGTATTGAACCCTATGTGATTCAGCCGATTAGTGATAGCTGGCCTTATGCGCAACCTTGGCAACCTGTGTCGATGAATTCGGAGAAACATCGAGGTTACGCGGTACAGTGGTTTGCTATGGCAGCGGCGTTAGCTGTTCTCAGCGGTCTGCTACTGCTGCGTACCATCAGAAAAGGAGCAACACATGATTAATCCAGTTTATCGGGGAAGAATTATTTTCATTGGTTTAGTTGTGATGTTCGCTTTACCTGCGATTATCGCTAAGACCGTGCTCTCACAGCATTGGTATCAATCTGGCGTGACCAACAAAGGTGAGTTGATTGAGCCCGTCGCGACACTGGAGTCGCTAGGTATCGCCAATCCTTACCAACAGAGTCAATGGCAACTTGGCTATGTGATTCCCCCTGAGTGTGATGAATTTTGTCAGCAGCAGGTCTATCTGCTGGGTCAGAGCCATTTAGCACTGGGTAAGTATCAGCAGCGTGTTCAGCCTGTATTGTTGGTGACTGGGCAGAGTGCCGCTATTGAGGTGGAAAAGGGGAAGTACGCGCAACTGATGGTGAATCAGGACTTTGAGCAGATCGTTCACCCATTTGAATACGTGATTGTTGATCCACTCGGGCAACTGGTGATGCGTTATCCACGTGTGGAATCACAATCTGAATTGGTGTCCCAGAGTAAGGGGCTGCTCGCCGATTTACGCAAATTACTTAAGTTATCTCGTGTAGGCTAACCGCAAGGAGTGCGGATATGAAGTTAATACACTTAGTTAGATTCAGCTTAATCCTGACCTTTATTGTCGTCATGCTAGGTGCGTATACACGTCTTGCTGACGCGGGACTGGGCTGCCCCGACTGGCCCGGTTGTTACGGACATCTGACCGTGCCCAATGAACAACATGAAATCGCCCTTGCACAGTCACTCTACCCCTCACTGACTGTTGAAGCGGATAAAGCCTGGCTTGAGATGATTCATCGCTACTTCGCGGGCACACTAGGGCTGGTTGTATTTGCCATTAGCGTTATCGCGATGAAGACTCGTCAGCTATCGTATCTACTCGCTTCCTCGATATCCGTCGTGGTGATATTTCAGGCTCTACTGGGCATGTGGACTGTCACTATGAAACTGATGCCGATTGTGGTGATGGGCCATCTGCTCGGAGGGTTTACTCTGTTTAGCTTATTGGCCATTACTCACTGGAAACTTCAGGCTAACGAACGGACTGACATACCACCGCAGACGAGTAACGACAACGGCTTGAGACTCTTAGCTGGTGTGACCTTGCTGGTGGTCATCGGTCAGATTGCTCTGGGTGGCTGGACATCGTCTAACTATGCTGCGTTGATGTGTACCACATTGCCGATTTGTCAGGGAGATTGGGTCGCTTATCTCGACTTCCCGCGAGCATTTGAGTTGATTCAGCCTAAACAAGAAAGTTATGAGTTCGGTACGCTGGATTATGGTGCTCGAATGACTATTCATGTCACCCATCGCTTTGGCGCTCTGTTGGTTACCTTAATGGTGACGGCTCTGGCCTATCGCTTATGGGCAAGCAAAGCAGCCGATTTTCGTAAGGTCTCCATCTCATTATTGATTATGTTAGTGGTGCAAATTGCACTAGGAATTGGCAACGTTGTGCTGAGCCTACCTCTCGTCGTTGCGGTAGCACATAACCTTGGTGCGGCAATGTTGCTGATCATTGTATTACGGACTAACTATCTGCTTTGGCAATCTGAATCGTTAACTTCAACCAGTGCAAGCCTGTACCGTAAGGAGAATGCTCATGAGTAAATCTATTTCTGCCACCGATGTGGAACCGCGAGCATTATGGCGCAGCTACCTGGCGCTAACCAAACCGAAGGTGGTGGCGCTAATGTTGCTGACTGCCTTGGTCGGGATGTGTCTGGCAGTACCGGGTACTTTGCCTGCGACTTATACCATACTTGGACTGACCGGGATTGGACTGATGGCGGGCTCTGCCGCCGCATTTAACCATCTTATCGATCAGCGTATTGATGCCATTATGGCTCGAACCTATCAGCGTCCACTGCCTTCCGGTGAGATTAAATCGAGCCATGTATTTATGTTTGCGCTGGCGATAGGTGTTGTGGGATTTGCTGTCCTTTACGCTGGAGTGAATGCATTAACGGCTTGGCTGACCTTCGCTAGCTTGCTTGGCTATGCGGTGGTTTACACCCTCTATTTAAAACGAGCGACACCGCAAAACATTGTTATTGCGGGTATCGCTGGTGCGATGCCGCCGCTATTAGGCTGGACCGCAGTGACGGGCGAGCTACATGCTCATGCCTGGTTGCTGGTGATGATTATCTTCATCTGGACTCCGCCACACTTCTGGGCTCTGGCGATCCATCGTAAAGAAGATTATGCCAAAGCAGATATCCCGATGTTGCCAGTAACTCATGGCGTCGAGTACACCAAAACCTCAATTCTGCTCTACACGATTCTGCTCTTTTTAATCTGCTTGTTACCGGTTTTGGTGGAAATGGCAGGCGTCTTTTATCTTACGGCTTCATCGATACTCTGCTCGATGTTTGTATGGCACGCCTGGAAACTTAAGTTTAGCGATCAACCAAGTCGGGCGATTAAGACCTTCGTGTTTTCTATCTACCACTTGATGCTGCTGTTCGTCGCTCTATTGATTGATCATTATCTTCTGTAATCGCTGGTCTCAGGCTGAAGTAGCTAGCGCTGCAGATGCTTGAGACTGCGCTTTTCAATGCGCTTAAACAGCAGCGACAAGGACATACACAGAGTGAAATAAGCCAGTCCGACGATCAGCCAGATTTCAAAAATTAAGCCAGAAGAGTTGGCAATTTCGGTACCGACAAAAGTCATTTCCTGAATCGAAATCAGTGACACAATCGAGGTGTCTTTTATTAAGGATATTGCCTGTCCTGCCAGCGCAGGCGTGATCGCTGCTAATACCTGTGGTGCAATGACGTAGCGGTACTTTGCCCAAGAAGATAAACCTAAAGAGTCAGCCGCTTCCCACTGTCCCTGGGCAATGTTGCTAAGGCCAGAGCGCACCACTTCGGCAACATACGCTGAAGACAACAGACCAACACATAGAATCCCTGACAGGAGGTTTTCCCACAGGCTTGCCGGACCAAACAGAAAGTTCTGAACCTCGTTTATATCGCCGCTGTGTTGGCGAAGTATCTGGTCAAGTCCAAGTAAAGGGATTAACTGGTTAGAAATAAAGAAATAGAAAATAAACACAAATACCAAAGGTGGTATGTTGCGAATTAACTGAACGAATGCATTGGCAGGCATGCGCAAGATAGCAATACTCGAATGCCTTGCTATACCTAAGGCGGTGCCTAAGCCTAATGCCAACAACATTCCCCAAATACTAATGCGCAGCGTCGAAATCAATCCCTGAAAAAAGTAGGGCAGTGAGCCGTCTGAGCGAGGAGTAAAGATTAACTCAATCGCATCATGCCAGCGCCAGTTATAGTTTACGCCCGCGACTGAGCGTTGATAGAGCCAGAACCCAGCAGCTATCAGGATCAGAATCAGCATAATATCGAGCTTGTTAAACGTGCGTTTTGTCGCCGCTAACGATGGCTGATGGAGTGATTTCGCTTTAGACACCTAGTATTACTTCCTAGTTGTAGCCATGGTCACTTAATTTAAGTGACCATGGCTATTGTGATTATTGACCAGAGGCGATTTGGTTCTGCCAATCAAGAGTAGAGAACCAGTACTCGTAGCGCTCTTTCAACCAGCCATCTTCAGTGCGTGCCTGAATCCAACTATTAAAGAAAGCCTCTTTGTCACTTTCACCTAAGCGTACGGCAAATGCTTCGTTACCCTTAGACAGACGATCGGTGAAAGGAATAAAAAGCTTATCGCTGTTTTTCACTGTTTCATGTTCTGGCTTAGGGCTAGACGCTATTACCGCGTGCGCGTTGCCGTTAAGCACTTCCTGAAACGCTTGGGCATCGTCATCAAACTGAAGAATTTTTGCTTTCGGGAAAGTTTCTCGTGCTACCTGTACAGTAAATGCCCCACGGCGAGCGGCGATTTTTACCCGGCGTGAATCGAAATCACTCAGCTGAGAAAAACCTTCAGCTAACTCTTTGTTCGCTGCTACCTGAACACCTGAGTGAGAATATGGAGAGGTGAAAAGGACACTTTTGGCGCGTTCAGGAGTAATACTCATACCACCGATGATAACGTCGAACTTCTGAGCCAGTAGCGCTGGAATAATGCCATCCCATGCGGTAGGAACAAACTCTACTTTCCAACCTGAATCGGCTGCCAGTCGGTTAGCGACATCAATTTCAAAGCCGATTAAATCCCCCTGTTTATCTCGCATTGCCCAAGGGACGAAAGTCGACATACCAACTCTTAGGGTTCCGCGCTCATTAATTTTATCAAGATTCGGAGTATCAGACGCCAGACTCGGCAAGCTAATCGCCAGGCCTAACAGTGTGGTAATGGCGGCTTTAAAACCTTTACCCCTTAACAATGCTCTTCCAATGTTTCGCATAGTAATTTTCCTTTATTGTGTACGCCAACTAGCGCCAAGTTTATGTTCCATCCAAGCAGAAAGCCCTGACAGCATGAGTGTCAGGGTGAGATAAATTGCCGCTACAGTGAACCAGATTTCAAATGGCATTGCTGTTTCAGAAACGATATTTCGCCCTTCAGTCGTTAAGTCAAAAATCGCCATCACACTAACGATTGAAGAGTTTTTGATTAAGGAAACGACTTCATTGGTCAGCGGCGGTAACGTCCGTTGTAACAGTTGCGGTAAAATCACATCATAGAACGTGAAAAATCGACTCAGACCAAGTGATTTTGCTGCTTCAAACTGACCTTTGGGGATACTGTTTAGTCCGCCACGAAATACTTCCGCTGTATAGGCTCCTTGGAAAAGAGAGAGTGCGAATACCGCAGTGGCAAATCGATCAAGACCGATTACAGGACCGAATATAAAATAGAGTAGGTAGATCTGAACCAGAAGCGGTGTATTACGGATCACTTCGATATAAATGTTGGCCAGCCCTCGACCAACCCAAGAGTCGGAAAGTTTTAGTGCTGCGGTTGTCAGCCCGATCAAGAGCGTGAAAGCCAGACTTAGCGCTGATATTTTAATTGTAACTAGCAGACCTTCTAACAGTTCGGCAGGCCACCACTCTCCATCTTCGAAAAACAGGATGTAATCTGGCACGCGATGCCACTGCCATTGGTAACCAATACTTTTTGCGCCAGAGTCTAGTAACCAAACTATGCCGACTAGCAAAAGAGCGATTTGTAGCAGAGCTGATAAAACAGGTTTTAATACTTTTATCATCGACTAGTGACTCAAAATCTGTTGTAGGAACTGTTGAGTTCTCGGGTGATTTGGTTGAGAGAACAGCTGCTCTGGTGAGTTGATTTCCAGAATCTCGCCCTGATCCATAAAGATCACCCTGTCAGCCACTTTGCGGGCGAAGCCCATCTCGTGCGTCACACACATCATAGTGATACCGTCGTTAGCCAGATCAACCATAACGTCGAGCACTTCCTGAATGGTTTCTGGATCGAGAGCTGAGGTAGGTTCGTCGAAGAGCAAAATCTCAGGCTGCATACACAGAGAGCGTGCAATTGCCACCCGCTGCTGCTGGCCCCCCGACAGTTGTACTGGATATTTATCGGCTTGCTGTTCAATGTTTACCCGACTGAGAAAGTGCATTGCTCGCTGGTTAGCTTGTGCTTTTGATAAACCGAGTGTTCTGATGGGTGCCAGGGTCAGGTTTTCGAGCACAGTCAGGTGAGGGAACAAATTAAAGTGTTGAAACACCATGCCCACTTTGCCCGCTTTGGGCAGGGATTGGTCGTCACCGAGAACGAAAATCGTTCCGTTAGAAATCGATTCAAGTCCATTGACTGTGCGGATTAAGGTTGACTTACCTGAACCCGAAGGGCCACAGACGACCAAAATCTCGCCTTTTACCACACTAAGGTTAATGCCCTTTAGTGCGTGAAATTCACCGTACCATTTATCGACGTTACTAAACTCAATGGCTTTCATGCCTGATCTTATAGTGATTTTAATTATCTACTTACCTTAACAATATCAGCAACATATTGCATCTTGTACGTAAGAGTATTACTACAAAGATCAGTGGTAGTGGTTGTTTTTATTGGGTGTAATTAAAATTTTACACCTTGTGTAAAATGTAAAAAAGGCAAAAATATTGCCTTTTATTTGAAATAGTGGTTGCAACCTGAGTTTTTGATAGATAAGTTACAGAGAACAGGAACAAGAAAAGCTGAACGTTTTTTCACCGCTTAATTTTGGTGCTGCGTTCAACCAAGAGAAATAGGAAGAAGTAAGCAATGTTTCAGACAGATGATGTACGAATTAATAAAGTAAAAGAGTTATTACCGCCAGTTGCGGTTTTAGAGAAGTTTCCAGCGACTGAATCGGCTTCTTCGACCACATTTCGTTCGCGTGAAGCAATCTCAAATATTCTTAAAGGGGACGATGATCGCCTGTTGGTCATTATCGGTCCATGTTCAATTCATGATCCAGAAGCGGCTATCGAATACGGTAAGCGCCTCAAGGTGCTGCGTGATGAGCTTGGCGATCGCCTTGAAGTGGTTATGCGTGTTTACTTCGAAAAACCGCGTACAACAGTCGGTTGGAAAGGTCTGATTAATGACCCGTACCTAAACGACACGTTTAAGATTAACGACGGTCTGCGCATGGGTCGTAAACTGTTGCTAGACCTTACGGATATGGGCATGCCGACAGCGAGTGAATTCTTAGATATGATTTCACCGCAATACGTTGCCGATCTTATTAGCTGGGGCGCGATTGGCGCACGTACGACTGAGTCTCAGGTACACCGTGAGCTAGCATCTGGTATCTCGTGTCCAGTTGGCTTTAAGAACGGTACAGATGGTAACATCAAGATCGCTTCTGATGCTATTCGTTCTGCAAGTGCTTCACACCACTTCCTGTCAGTAACTAAGTACGGTCACTCTGCGATTATTGAAACAGCGGGTAATCCGGATTGTCATATCATTCTTCGTGGCGGTAAAGAGCCTAACTACAGTGCTGATCATGTTGGTGCTATCAAGCAAGAGCTTGAGAAGTCGGGTCTGCCTCAAAAAGTGATGATTGACTTCAGCCACGCTAACAGCTCTAAACAGTACCAACGCCAGATGGTTGTTGCTGAAGATGTCGCAGGCCAGATTTCTGGTGGTGAAGATGCGATCTTCGGTGTGATGATTGAATCACACCTGGTTGAAGGTCGTCAGGATCTGGTTGAAGGTGAAACTCTGACTTACGGTCAGTCTATCACTGACGCATGTATCGGTTGGGATGACACTGAAAAAGTACTTCGCCAGCTAGCAGATGCGGTTGCGGCTCGCCGCAACAACAAGTAAGCATTTTACGCTGACAATAAAAAAGCTCCGTCGGGAGCTTTTTTTGATCGCAACTGTTATCAATCAAAGTTGTCTAACGAGTTAGCGCCCCATATAGGCAACGACTATCTTGTCTTGACCAAGAGTCCTGGAGAATACGTAGGCATCCTTGTTGTCAATCTGCTTGTGTACTCCAGCGCCGATAGCTGGATGGTTTTGGCGGAACTTACCGACAGTTTGCCAGTGTGACAGAAGCTGCTCTCTATCTTTGTCGAGTTTCCACACCATATCTGAGCGAGTTCCCTGGTGGAAATCATCGGCGTATGGCCCTAACTCCCGACCCACTTCATCACCATAATAGATCTGGACTGCACCCGGGCTAAGAAGCAGTGCGTTGGCAGCATTGCGTTGCATGTCGAACGATTTGAAACGGTTGAAGAACAGTTCTGTGTCGTGGGATGACATGTAGCTAACAGGTGTGAAGTCCGGCGTTAACTGAATTGAATCAGAGTAGTTCTGATACACATCCTGCATCTGGCTAAAGCAAGTCGCCCCTTTATCGAGCTTTTTCTGCATATCAAAGTTAATCAAGGCATCGAACCCCTGATCTGCATATGGTGAACGGTAGGCAGAGTGACCCCAGACTTCGCCCATCATCCAGAATGGCGCACCTTGTTGATCGTTTTCCGCTCTCCATGCGTTCAAACTATCGCTGGCAGCTTGTTTTAACTTAAGCCAGACGTCACCTTCTACGTGTTTGACGGTATCGACCCTGAACCCGTCGATACCGAAACGTTTGACCCAATCCGATTGCCATTCGACCAGGTAGTCGGCGACGGTGTAACCCTCTTTAGCGACCACGCGCGTGTCTGGATTGTTAAGTAGCCACTGAGGAGGGGTGACAACCTTCGATGACTCAGTGAGGAAGTCGGGTAAACCTGCAAGATTCATTGTGGTGTCACTGCTACCCGGTTGTGAGTAGCCTGGTAGGCCAGCGCGAACCCAGTCTGGCCCCCACCAGTTAACCCATTGGTCGCTTTGGTAGTCAATATGGTCGTTGTAACTATGCCAGTTCTGTCCTGATTGCGGCTTCCATTTGGCCCAGCTGTCAGTCATACCATTTCTGTCGACGACTGCTAAGTTATCGAACTGCATATCTGCCAGAGTTGAATAACCAGCGTGGTTGATCACTGCGTCAAGCAGGATCTTGATACCGCGCTTGTGAGCTTCAGCCACCAGAGTTCGCAAGTCTTCTTCATTACCAAAGTTCTGGTCAATCTTGGTGAAGTCGCGAGTCCAGTAACCGTGGTATGAATAGAAAGGAAAGCTGCCGCTCTCGCCCCCACCGACAAAGCCGTGCACCTGCTCGACAATTGGAGACAGCCAGATGGCGTCGGTACCTAAGCTCTTAATATAGTCGAGCTTGGCGATCACCCCTTTCAGGTCACCGCCATGAAAGGTCCCGACTTCTTGCTGGTGATCTTTCTGGCGTTGGTAGCTGTGATCATTACTAGCATCGCCGTTATTAAAGCGATCGACCATTACAAAATAGATGTTGGCATTGTGATAGGTGAACTCTGGCTCCATTTGTTGTTGGGAAGCCGGTTCTAGCAACACTAAGCCGCCACTCTGCTGAGTGGCAGCAAGGGTGACTGAGTTGTTTGCCACTTTTACCGTCTGTCCACTAAGGGCATCTCTCAAAACTGTGCCGTCAGCAAAGGTGTCGCCAAGCTTAATGGTGACAGGATCACCCGCATATTGCTGACACTGGACATCGGGGATTGGCCTACTGAAGGTTTTGGTACTCTTTTTAGCTTCGCGAGCAATGGTCAGAGTATTGAGTTGTGGGTCGAAATTGAATGAGTAGTCGCCTTTAAAACGGATTTTCAGAGGCAGAACGGTATCTTCACCACAGTTCAGATTAAGTGGTCGGCGAAACTTAACTTTCTGATTGTCAGCGACCTCACAGGAGCCTTCAATTCCGGAGATGGTTATCTGATAGTTATCTTTAGAGAGTGTTAAGACTGCTGGTTCAGTCGCTGACAGAGGAACATCGCGACTGGTTGTAGTGGTTGATATGGTCAGGTTAGGACTCGCTGCTACGGGTAAACTGCACAGGGTAGCAAGCATAATCGCATTGGGGACAAATTGGCTTTTCACGTTACATCCTTGAGTTATTAGTATTGGTCACTTTGCACTCTAACTTAGCTCCTCATGTTCAACATCATTCCCCTCGTCTACGCCCCAAACTCAGAGAGTGGTCACATAATCTGCTTTGAAGGGAGGAATTAGTGATTAATTTTTTAGGGGCTGTTGTTTGGTAATTAGGGCTCAGAAATCTTAAAAATAAGACAGCAGCTGTCTCACTGTGTAAAAACTAACCCAAAAACAGTTCATTAGTATCAATGATTTGTTTCACTTAACATTTATTAGGCTTATTGATTATAAATAACTCAAATAACCGCTGGAATAAGCTGCAATATTTGCTATTTTGTTCGAATAAATAAAATGATACCAAATGTTTCCATCCCCTTGATATTTACTAAGGGAGATGTTGTGGGGAACCTTTATGGACGTGGATGTTTTGCGCCAAGCTGCTGTAATAAAAGAGATATCTGGTGATGTTGTTATTGTGTCTCCAGATGGGAAGGCACGTAAAGCCGAAGTCGGTGATACGGTAGCTAAAAATGAGATAGTTATTACGGCTAATCAGTCGACTATTCTGATGGAATCGCCAAATACCGCATTTCATCTTGATTCAAATGCCGTTGCCACAGAGCCTGAAGTGGGCGAGTGGGGGGCGGTTCCTATTGCTGGGGAGGTCAACTTCGATCTCGCTAATTTAAGCGATAGTGCATTTGGAGAAGATGAATTTGCCGCCATTCAGGAAGCTATCTTAGCTGGCGCTGACCCAACAGAATTACTTGAAGCGACCGCCGCTGGTGGTGGTGCAGGCTCAGCGAACGCGGGCTTTGTGACTATCGACTATAACGGGGCTGAAGTTCTAGCCAGTACCTTTTTTGAAACATCTGGTTTCGCATCTGATAACGTAACCGAGACTGATGACGAAGGCAGACCACTTGTTTTTGCTGCCGGTGGTGAAAGTATCAGTGAAACACTGGTTGAAGGTTCTTTATCTCAAGGAACCTACCCACAAACAACAACCAGCTCCGTAACCATTTTTGCTGGTGATCTCCCTCTTGATCCAACCTCTTTTGTTCCCAGCGAAACCTCACTTGCTTCGCTGATTAGTGAACTTAACAGCGATATCACTTCTAACGGACAGTCAGTCACCTTCAGCTACGACGCTGCTGAAAACGCCATTGTAGGTGTTTTAGGTGGCGAAGAAGTACTCCGCATTGATATCGATACCAGCAATCTTGGTAAAGACGTTGTTCTCGAACTTACCACCACGATTTCTCAGCCAATTGATCACGTTCCTTCTGTTGGTGGCGGTCAGGTTGCTTTCGACAATGACCAGATTGTTGTGTCTTTCGAAATTGAAGGTAAAGACAGTGGCGGCAACTCGATTCGAACGCCAATTGATGCCCAGGTTACCATCGGGGATGGTGCCAATGCTGAATTTACCTCGATTGATAGCGCAGATGTTTATGAAGCGGGCCTGAGTGATGGCTCTGGTGTTGGAGCAACAAATACAGAGTTTAACGGTACTCTCAATGGAGCATTGGGCAGTGACCAGGTGACTGAACTGCAGATTGATGTTGATGCCTTTAATGCGGCGCAGCAGGATTCAGCGATCACCTCACAAGGTCAAACTATTATTCTGGAAGCCGTTGATGGCCAGCCGGGTGTGTATTCAGGTTATATCTTACTTGAAGGTGTGCGAGTTGATGTACTCAAGATCACTATCGGTGATGTGACCAACAGTGACACTTCATTTAGCGCGGATTACAAAATAGAGCTTCTTGATGAACTTGATCAGGGTCAGCAGGGCATGGATTCGATCGCTATTCCGCTACCCGTATTCGCGATTGATGCAGATAACGATCAGTCACAACGCTCTCAACTAGTGATTAATGTTGGCGACGATGTTCAGGTCGTTGTCGACGGTAGTTTGACTGTCACAGAACCAGATTTCGGCGCCACTGAAACCAGCAATGAAATTGATGTGATCAGCAAAGCTGGTGCAGATAATGGCGAAGTTACCTCATTTACTTTTGATGGCAAAGAGTACCTCCTGGAAGAGGGGAAAACTGAGTACTCAGTGACGGATGGCACAGTTAAGATCTCTACTGATGGACAGTTATCATTCATCGCCAATAGTGACCTCGACCATTCTGCGAGCGATACCATCAAGCACACCATTGTTGTCACTGTAACGGATAAAGATGGCGACGAGCTGACCAGCACCGTCGATGTTGAGATTGCTGACGGTAAAAATCCTGTGATCAACAGCATCACAGCGGTCGACGTATTTGAAGCGGGTCTGAGCGATGGCTCGAAAGTGGGTGATACAGACGTAACTGCCAGTGGCACAATTGACTTTACCACTGGCAGTGATGAAGTCGTCGCGATGGAGATTGATATTAAAACATTCAACGACTCATCGACCCTGACATCTGGCGGCAAGGATGTGCTGCTTGAAGAAGTATCTGCAGGCGTTTACCGCGGTTATATCACTGCCAGTGATGGTAGCAAAGTTGAAGTACTGACGATTAACCTCGACCAAAACAATCTTGGTGAGTACAGCGTCACATTACATCAAGAAGTGGATCACGCGACTCAAGGTCAGGACAGCCTTGCGGTAAGTATTCCTGTCTATGCCGTAGATAGTGACAATGACCATTCTGCCAATAGCCAGTTAGTGATTAACATTGGCGACGATCTGCAGGTTGTTACTGACGGTAGTCTGAGCGTCATCGAGCCGGATCATGTTGGTACGGAAACCAGTAACCAGATTGATGTAATTACTAACGCCGGCGCCGATAATGGTGAAGTAAGCTCGTTCACATTCGATGGTAACCCGCAACAAATCGTACCGGGGCAAACGGAATATTCAGTTACTGATGGTACTGTGGTGATTACGCCTGATGGTAAATTATCATTTATTGCCAACAGTGACGTTGACCACTCAAGTAGCGACACTGTTAAGCATACTATCGTTGTTACGGTAACCGATAATGATGGCGATGAGCTGACCAGTACAGTCAATCTGGAAATTAAAGATGGTAACAATCCGGTGATTAATAGCATCACCGAGGTTGACGTATTTGAAGCTGGTTTGAGTGACGGCTCGAAAGTGGGTGACACTGATACGACTGCCAGTGGCACGATTGACTTTACAACAGGTAGTGATCAAGTCGTCGCAATGGGTGTTGATGTTAAAGCGTTTAATGATTCATCAACGCTGACATCAGGTGGTAAGGATGTGGTGCTTGAAGAAGTTTCTGCTGGCGTTTATCGCGGCTACATAACCACAGACGATGGCAAACAAGTCGACGTACTATCGATTACCCTCGATCAAAATAAACTTGGTGAGTACAGCGTCACTTTGCTTGAGGAAGTCGACCATTCAACTCAAGGGCAAGACAGCCTTGCGGTAAACATTCCGGTTTATGCCGTTGACAGTGATAACGACCATTCGGCGAACAGCCAGCTAGTGATTAACATTGGTGATGATCTACAAGTGGTCACTAACGGTAATTTAAGCGTTACTGAACCTGATCATACTGGTACTGAAAACAGTAACCAGATTGATGTGATTACTCAGGCTGGTGCAGACAATGGTGAAGTCACTTCGTTTACTTTTGATGGCACTAAGTACCCACTTGAAGAGGGTAAAACCGAATATCCAGTTACCGATGGCACGGTAGTGATTACCGCTGATGGGCAGTTATCCTTTATTGCTAACAGTGACCTTGACCATAAAGCCAGCGATACCATAACCCACACCATTGTTGTGTCAGTTAAAGATCAAGATGGTGATGAGCTGACCAGCACAGTTACACTCGAAATTGCTGACGGAAAAAATCCAGTCATCGATAGTATTACATCAGTAGACGTGTTCGAAGCTGGCCTGAGCGATGGCTCTGGTGTTGGCGACACTGATATCACAGCGACGGGTACGATTGACTTTACTACTGGTAGTGATCAGGTCGTTGCGATGGGAGTTGATGTCAAAGCATTCAATGATTCATCAACACTTAAATCAGGCGGTCAGGATGTGATACTTGAAGAAGTATCAGACGGTGTTTATCGCGGCTACATTACAGAGAACAACGTTAAAGTTGACGTCCTGACTATTAAGCTCGACCAAACTAAGCTTGGCGATTACAGCGTGACACTGCATCAAGAAGTCGATCATGGTGCGCAAGGTCAGGATAGCCTGGCTGTGAGTATTCCAGTTTATGCGGTCGACAGCGATAACGATCATTCAGCCAACAGCCAGTTAGTGATAAACATTGGAGATGACTTGCAAGTCGTTACTGATGGTAGTCTGAGCGTTACTGAGCCGGATCACATTGGCACTGAAACCAGTAACGAGATTGATGTGATTACTGAGGCTGGGGCGGATAATGGCCAAGTAACGTCGTTTAGCTTTGATGGTAAAGAATACACCTTCGAAGAGGGCAAAACCGAATATGCCGTTACTGACGGTACGGTCAAGATCACCGCAGATGGTCAGTTATCATTTATTGCAAACAGCAACCTTAACCACAAAGCCAGCGATACGATTACCCATACCATAGTTGTTACCGTCACCGATCAAGATGGCGACAAGCTATCCAGCACCGTCAATCTGGATATTACTGATGGTAATGACCCAGTGATTAAAAGCATCACAGCAGTCGATGTGTTTGAAGCCGGATTGGGTGACGGCTCAGGTTCAGGTGCGACTGACGTTACCGCAGAGGGTACTATTGATGTTACCACTGGCAGTGATGAAGTTGTCGCACTGGCCGTCGATGTTAAAGCATTCAATGATGCCTCGACCCTGACATCGGATGGTAAAGACGTAGTGCTTGAAGAGGTTTCAGCGGGTGTTTATCGCGGGTATATCACTGAGAACGGTGTCAAAGTCGATGTACTGACTATCACGCTCGACCAAGACAAGCTTGGTGAGTACAGCGTGACACTGCACAAAGAAGTCGACCACCCTACGCAGGGGCAAGATAGTGTTGCCGTGAGTATCCCGGTTTACGCAGTAGACAGTGATAACGACCACTCTGCGAATAGCCAGTTAGTGATCAACATCGGCGATGATATGGCCACGATTGAAGGCTTTGCTGATGGGAGCAAATTCAAAGTCAACGAAGATGATACCGCGACAGGCTCTTCACCGGGTCAGGCGTACGTTACCGGGGAGTTTGTTACAACTCAAGGCGCAGATACGGTCGTTAAGTACGAGTTAGTCAATCTCGGTAACTCTGAAAGCGGCCTTAAATCGGGTGGCGTTGAAGTGACAATTCAAGATGTCAGTACACCGACGGGTCCAACGGTATATCACGGCGTCGCCAATGGTATCGTGGTCTTTACGCTTGAGTTAGAGAGTGACGGCAGCTACACCTATAGCCAAATTAAAGCACTCGATCACGCTCAGGGTGAAGATAGCTTAACCATCCCATTTGATGTGGTCGCAATTGATCGTGATGGGGATAAATCCCAACCTATTCGCCTGCCGATTGAAGTAATCGATGACAAACCAACTTTGACTGGTACCACGGGGGCTACACAAGTCGATGAAGATGACTTATCTGGAGTGGGCTCAGACCAGAGTCAGAGCACTCACGTTTCCGGTTCGTTTACCGTAACCGAAGGGGCAGATAGTGTTGTTAAATATGAATTAGCCGATGCTGATAAAATTCTCGAAGATTTAACCAGTGGCGGTGAGGACCTTTCATGGCGACCCGTTGCACAAAATGGCAGCGAATTTAGTTATACCGCTGAAACTGCAAGCGGTGATGCGGTGTTTACCATCATTTTTGATACGGCTGACAATAGCTACCGTTTCGAACTGCTTAAATCCCTCGACCACCTTGCTGGTGACGGAGAGAACACTCTTCAGATCGATTTTACTATTAAAGCCACTGACTTTGATGGCGATGAAAGTAATGTGATCACTTTGCCTATTCGAGTGGTTGATGATATTCCGACCTTAACGGGACAGGCACTTACCGCTGAAGAGGGAGAAGGCTGGAGTAGTACGGTCAATATGTTTGCTGACCAGACTGATAAAGGCGCCGACAATGCTTCTCTGACCCAGATTGAAGGTACCCAAGATAATCACGGTGCACAAATTGTCTTTGATGATGGTCATGGTGGCTATACAAGCGTTGTAGATTTAACCCCCGGTTCTCAAAGCTTGTTTGTTTTCGAGCAGACCACAGGTTCAGATGGTCAGGTTAGCCAGCGCCATATAGGTTGGTTAGTGGTTGATTCTAATGGCGAAGTGACATTCGCTGCGGCGAAAGATCTAGAGCACAGCGGCGAAGAAATCAACTTCACAGTTAATGTTACGGCGACTGATGGCGATAAAGATACGTCAGTGGTGCCGTTAGACATTACCATCACAGACCATGAAGCAGAACCAATTACCCTTAACGTTGTCACTTTCGAGGACGCTGGTCGCGACTCGAAAATCAACTATGCCCCGGGCGATGCGCCTGAGTGGGAAAATACGCAAGATAACCAAGGCGGATTGTCTGACTCACCCGCGAAGGTCGAGTTGTCTGTTGACCTATTTGATAGAGATAACGCAGAAGATATTGGTCAGTTGACCATTGAATCGGGCAATCACCATGGAACCTTCTATTACCAACAAAATGGTGTGTTCTACAAGCTAGAACCTAATGCGGATGGAGACATCATTTTTGATGGCTCGGTTCTGCAGCAAAGCTTTACGCAAAATGGCGGTCATACTATTGCCACGATTGATAACCTCTACTTTGTTCCGGATCGTAACTTCTCGACCAATGGCAAAGGCGTTGATATCAATTACCAGTTACAAATTGATAATAATGGCAGCAAAGACCATACCCTTGATTCTAGCTTCAATATTGAGATTGAAAGTGTCGCGGACATCGCGACCTGGGATGATGCGAATAGCCAGTATCATTACTCATTAACCGAAGATGGTGATAACGCGACTCTCGAACTTCAAGCGGTAACGCAGGACAGCAGTACACCAGAGACCATCAGTTATGATCTCCGTGTTACTGCAGGTGAAGGAAATTTCGAGCTGGTGGACAAAGATGGTAATCCTCTGACTCCAGATAGCCATGGTGTTTATCATGTCTCATCGGCAGACATTAATACCATTCAGGTCAATCCAGCGGATAACTTCTCAGGTACGATTAAGCTTGAAGCCGTCGCGGTTACCAATGAGACTAAGAACCCACTATCAGGTAAGGGTGAGGCTCACTCTCAGCCTCAAGAACTGATCTTTGATGTTGCACCTCAAGCGGATAAAGGCAGCTTTAGCGTCAACCGTATCAACATCTTCGAAGATAATGCTGCCACTCAAGATACCCTTGATCCGACAACTGATCGTGATCCGTTGACTCTTGATGAAGTGATTTCAATGTCACCATCGCAAGATACCGATGGTTCAGAAACCCTCTACGTGCGTATCTCAGACATTACTGAAGGTGCGGAACTAGCTTGGGCTGGTAGTGGTGCTAGCCAGATCACTCAAGTGACGATCAATGGTGTAACCTACCAAGAAGTCCCTTATGACCAGCTTCAAAATGTAGAAGTTATTCCAAAGCTGCACAGCAATAATGATTTTAAATTTGACGTTACCGGTGTCGTTAAAGACAGCGCCTCTCTGAGCAGTGGCACTCAGGTCAGTGAGCAAATACTCGGCACTAAAACGGTTAACGTTGAAGTGAAAGGTGTGGTTGATCTTCCTCAGGGTAACACTACGGATTCAGGTTGGACAAACTTCGAAGAGAATGGTGTTGATGGTGTCGAAATCACCATTAAGGAAGACCAAGAAGCAGCGCTTAACTTCACCATTCAGTCTGGAGAACACGCTGACAACGCTAACGATACTTCTGAGTCGGTTACCGTGCTGTTATCGAATATTCCTCATGGCGTTGTCATTGAAGACAGTGATGGCAAGGTGATAGACCTCAACTTCGTCGGCTATGAAAAGAATCCGGACGGTACGCCAAACCTCGATAAGCCGATTTATGAAGCCAACATTACTGGCGAACAAAATGAAACTGGCATTGTCATCAAGCCAGTAGCCTCGTCGACTGAGAATATTGACCTTAAGGCCACTGTGATCGTAACGGAAAATGATGGCCACAGTCGTAGCTTCGAGCAAATTGTGCGAGTCAATGTTGAGCCTGTCATTGATACCAACCTGAATTACAACAATGAAACTTCAGTTGGTCTTGAGGACTCCGCTATTAGCATCAACTGGTATCCAGAAGGTAAAGATTATCCAGATAGTGATGAGCACTTTACTTCGATTACTATTGGCGGCATTCAGCCTGGTTACACCGTTGAGGTCGCAGGACAGCCTGTGACGGTTAACTCCGATGGCACTATTGTCATTGAACCTCTGCCTGGTCAGTCGCATGCCGACTTTACCACTGAGGCTCTTAAAGACGGCTTTATTAAAATCACGCCACCGAAGGATTCAAGCACAGACTTCGATCTGACGACGACCGTTCAAATCGAAGAGCGCGATCATGAATACACCAGCGATAATATTGTTGGTGAAGGTGGTCGTGTAACCGCAACTCTTAACGGGTCGGTTCATGTTGAAGTGCGTCCTGTCGTCGAGCCTGAAAACGCTGATAACAGACTGGTTGTGACCAATGAATCTGGTGATGCTATCCAGACCGCGATTCAGGCCGATAATAAAGGTCTGATTCGATTTACCACTAACAGCGATAACACAAATACTAACGACGAGTATGTCGTCAAGTACCAAAACACTGATGCTTCATCGGATGAGCTGGTACAAGATGTCATTATTCAGCTGACCGATGAAAACGGCGATGCATTGTCTGATGCTGTTCTTAACCAACTGGTGGTGACCGGAGCTGCATATGAAGGTGATGGTCGTTGGGTGATTCTAGATGAAGACAACTTCAGTATTAGCGCGCCACACGGGCTGGATTTTGACCCCGATACACCGAATTTGCCTAACGTCTACAACAAGCTTACGTTAGATCTCTTTACTCGAGTGATTGATGAAGGTGAAGACAGCAATGAAAACTCATTGGTAGCACGTCGCGAAACGTCTTTAGAGCTTTCGTTCCCGGAATTGGTCAATGCTGGCAACGAAGTTGCAGCGGAAATTGATATCGTTGATAACGCCGTTATCGATGCAACCGAGGATACGCAGGTAGATTTAGGTCATCAGCTTAACAACGTTATTACCCTGACTCCTCCGACTGGAAATGAGTCGGCCGATGAAGTGACCATTATTATCGCGGGTAATGTCATGATTGGCGGACAATCCTACCCAGTGAATATCAGCGGTGCAGAAGTCGATTTCGTCAATGGAAACTATGTGTTCCAGACAAAAGTCTCTGCTGATGGTACGGTCGATCCGTTTGATGGTTTAACGCTTAATCTGCCAAAAGATTATTCTGGTGATTTTAAATTGCCGATTACCGTTATCACTAAAGATACGTCTTCCGGCGATGAGAACACCGATTCTGCTGATTTGATTATCAAAGTTGATCCGGTTGCTGATGTTAATGGCGACAAACCTTCGATCACTGTTGAAGTGACGGGTTCACTGGATAGCGCAGGCAATCAGATTGATCAGAATGGTGATGGTAACCCTGACAAGGTTGGTTACGAAGACAGCTATATTCAGCTCGATTTCGACCAGCAACTGGGTGATACCAATAATGGTGGTGTCGAGGGTGGTAGTGAAGCATTTAGCTCGATTACTCTAACGCTTGCCTCCCCAGCAGAGGGCGCTTTCTATGAAAAAGTGGTCGCTTCTGATGGCAGTGTGACGTTTAACAATCTCGGCACTTCGGTCACCTTCGATAAGAGCGAGATTGACGCGGGTGCGTTAGACAATATTTTGTTTAAGCCGACGAAAAATTACCCGACTGGAAACGACGATAAAAAAGTCGCAATTAACATTACGGGTACGGTGACAGATACGGCTACCTTCGATGAAAGTGGCTCTACAAGTACCACCAGTCACTCTGGTGATTTCTCTACCAGTGTTGAGTTTGAAGTGGTGCCAGTGTTGGATGACGTGGTTGTCACTGGTCCTGAAAACAGTTCTGGCCAGATAGAAGTATCAGGTACTGAAGATCAGCCTATTTCGTTGAGCAGCTCCGGTAATGTATCTATCTCACTGACCGATACCGATGGTTCAGAATCGTTTGTGTCAATTAAGTTCACAGATGTGCCAGACGGCTTCCAGTTCACAGCGGAATCTGGCAGTGGTTATACGGTTAAAAACAATGGCAATGGTGAGTGGAGTGTCAAACTACCTGCAGGCAGCGCTGACAGTCTGGATTTAACAGCGATATCGGTTGTGCCTCCGAAACATTTCAGTGGTTCGGCAGAGTTTGGTGTTAGCGTGTTCACTCAAGAATCGTTGCTAGGTATGCCAACAGAAGCTGCGAATCTGCCTAAATTTGTTGTTAATGTGGCTCCAGAGGGAGACAGCATTGATACCGATGTAACCGATTCAGTTAGCGGTAACGAAGGTCAGAACATTGATATCGCCATCAACGCATCTGTGGTTGATAGAGCAATGTCAGCGACCGGTGGTGGCACATTTAACGAAAACGCTCCGGAAACTATCCGCGTAGAAGTGACTAACGTACCTGCGGATGCGTCAATTCTTTATCCAGATGGTACTCCAGCCAGTTACAATGCTGCGACAGGTACTTGGACATTGGAAGTTGATGCTCAGAAACTGGACAAAATCATCTTCAATTCAGGTCAACATAACAGTGATACGGGCAATGCATCAGGTATTGATAGCCCGATTCATATCTCAGTTCAGTCAGTGGATAATGGTGCTCTTGGGCCTAAATCTGAGTTCGATGTAGAACTGGTCATTGACCCAGTCAACGACCAGCCAACTTTCGTCAATGTGATTGATCTTGAGACCACAGAAGATGTAGTGGGTGGCCTGGCGATTAACCAGTTTGGTATTGCTGATATAGATGCGACCTATGATGACCCTGATGCCACCTACGAGTTGACGCTACAAGTGAATTCAGGAACGCTAGAGTTCCTGAGTGATGTTAATGTTAACTTTACCATCGCGGCTGATGGTAGCCTTGTTGCCACAGGAAAACTGGCTGACATCAATGCTGCGTTGGCTGCTGGTAAAGTCATCTTTAAACCTGATGCCGACTTTAACGGGCCGGTTACTGTGACAGCGACTGTCGATGACGGCGGTAATAACGGTACGATTGATCCGGGTGATAGTTCAACTTCTTCAACCAATCAGACAACTTTTGTGATTAACGTTACTGAGGTAAATGATGCGCCTGAGCCGAAAGATTTTGACTTAGGTGATTTGCCAGAAGAAGGCAGTCTGACCATCAGCGTACAAGACTTGATTGATGGCACTTTTGATAAAGAAGGCGACACAATCAGCGTTGAAAGTCTGACCCTCGTGGAAGGTCAGGGCTCCTTAGTTCAACAAGGTGATAACTGGGTGTTTGTTGCTGCGAAAGACTACAACGGTCCGGTGAAGATTAGCTACGCGGTCAAAGATGATGGCACGACCGATGGTCATGCGGATCATCAGACTGGTAGCGCTGAGATTACCTTCGACGTAACTCCGGTGAATGACAAGCCGGTATTGGATATTGACGACATTACCGCGCAGATTGATGAAGATGCGAACCAGCAATTGAGCGGAATCTCAGTCAGTGATGTCGATTATGTTGGTGCTTCTGCTAATGACCTGATGACGGTTACGCTAAGCGTCGATGACGGTACACTTTCTCTCGTTGCTCCTGCGGGTTCGAGTGTTACTGCGACAGGCAACGGTAGCGGTACTCTGACGTTGTCAGGTACGCTCGCTGACCTGAACGCGTTACTTGATAAACCAGGTAGTAGCACGGTAGGAGTGTTTATTGATGCGAGTTCTGTGTCAGGAGATAGCGTCGATCTGGAAGTCACAGCGAAAGACAGCTGGAACTCTTCAGGTCTTGCGCTAGAGGCTGAACCAAAGAACTATACCATTACCGTTAATCCAGTCGCGGATGCACCAACCCTGGCGCTTGATAGCAGATATAGCTTCAACAAGAACATTACTGCAACGCAAAGCGCCAGCACGAGCGGAATTGCGATTGTAGGTATTATGGCGGCGTTAACTGATACAAGCGAAGCGCTCACATTAGAAGTGAGGGATGTACCTGCCGGTGCGACGATTGAGAGCACTACAGGTTCGGTAACTCTGGTCGGTGATGTATGGCAAGTTTCACCACAAGCGATTGAAGGTTTAACCATCAAAGGCGCTACTGAGGGAGATCATACGCTGCAGGTCACTGCGGTATCGCATGAACTCGCCCAAGATGGAAGCATCATTGATCAGGCTGAGTCGAGTAACCATATCGAGATTAATCTCAATGTGGTCGACAATATTGCTGATTTAGAGATTAACCGCGCCTCTGAGACCGAAGCGGTTCATCTCGATGGTAGTGGCTCAGATAGCACGCTTACTGGTGGCAGTGGTAATGACCTATTAGTCGGCGGTGATGGTAATGACACGCTTATTGGTGGTGACGGTGATGACACCCTTTATGGTGGCTTAGGTTCGGATATACTCGTCGGTGGTACAGGCATGGATACCTTTGTCTGGGATCATATCGATGATGGTTCACTCGACACCATCAAAGACTTCCAGGTGAGCGAAGGTGATAAGATTGATCTGCGAGAAGTTCTGCCAGAGCTCAAGCAAAGCTCTTTGGACATGGATAGTCTGCTGGAACATTTAGATGTCAAGGTCGACGGAGACAACGTTGAACTGAGCATTCACCCAGCAGGAGTGGGTGCAGAAGAACAGTCGATTGTGGTTGAGAATCTGGCTCACCAATTAGATAGTGGCTTCAGCGCCATGTCGCAGGAAGATATGGTCTCATCCTTACTGCAACACGTGATGGTTCACGATAACAACTAATGTACGACGCCCCTCACTGAGGGGCGTTTTTATCGCTGAGTGCTGATTTATTTATTGGCGTTGACCTGATAGGTTGCAACAAAACTTGCGACCGCCATTTTTACTGCTTGCTCAACCTGTTGGCAGGTTGGCGGAGGTAAATGAGCGATCAACTGTGGCCAGAAAATGACAGCTTTAATGCTGCCGATATACTGCTCAATTGCCGTGCCAATATCTGGTATTTCCAAAGCGCCAGCATCAATACCTTGCTGGGCCCATCTCTGTAGTCCGTATGAGTCTTCGATAGATTCGAATTTACTTACCAGTAGCTTAGATGTTTCCTGACAGCGAATACATTCCGCCATCACGAGACGAGCGGTGATCTGAAAATCCTGATTGCTGATATAACACATCTGCTTAAGTGTAAATTCCAGCAGCTGTTGGTCGACAGGTTGCGAGGGTTCAAATTCGACTTCACACTGCTCATCAAAGCGACACATGAGATTATCGACAATCACATCAAACAAGGCTTCTTTATTAGGATAGTACTTGTATAGGGTGCGCTTAGAGACGCCCGCATGTTTAGAAATACCCTCCATACTGGCCTGGTTGAAGCCTTTTTGAGAAAAAACTTCAATCGCAGATCTGATGATATCTTCTTGTTTTATATCACTTCTTTTTATCATTACGTAAACCTGAATAAATAAAAGTAAACGCATGTGTTTACTTTTTCTCTGGTAGTGCCTAAAGTATACACCATCGTTTACTTTTTTGGATAGTGTACTTGTGATGACTATGGGTAATGTGATTAAAGCCTCAGTAATTTCAGTGTTGGGTGTATTGGGCTACAACCAATGTATTGCAGATGATGGGGATCAGACCCGTCGACAGAGTGAGTTGCAAAGAGCGGAACGTATTGCGCAGTCAGCACAGTTCAAAGATGGCAAAGCGATCACAAGAATGCCAAGTGTCGCTTCATCAGAGAGTACATTAGAAGTTATGAGGCAGTTTTTCTTTGAAAGAGCCTCGTTGAAACCCAGTCACAAACTCCCTCATTATCCAACCAATCTTACTCAGTTGAAGCAGAGAAGTGACCAGATGCGTGTGACCTGGCTTGGTCATTCAAGTTTATTTATCGACCTGGATAGTACACGTATTCTGATTGATCCTGTGTTTGAATATGCGTCGCCTTGGATTGCTAAGACTCTGTTTAATAGGAACGTAAATGCGCCTCTGGAGCGTGAACAGTTACCGGTTCCTGATGTCATTGTTATATCTCACGATCACTATGACCATCTAGAAGAGTCTACTGTGCGCCACTTTGCCAACAAGGATGTGACGTTCTTTGTGCCTCTTGGCGTGGGGCGTCACCTGGAGTCGTGGGGGGTAGCTCCGGGCAAAATCAATGAGTTCGATTGGTGGCAAGAGGCAAACATCAATGGCATAACATTCACCTCAACGCCAGCCAACCATAACTCTGGTCGTACGGGTTTTGATTCTAACTCGACGCTGTGGTGCTCGTGGGCTATCAAGGGGCAAAATGGTTCGTTTTTCTATAGTGGTGACAGTGCTTACGATGACCACTTTAGCCAGATCGGTGAAAAACTGGGGCCTTTCGATCTTGCTTTTATTGAAGTAGCGGCCAATGTCAAAAATGGTCGCGGTTTTCCAGTTGAGAACTGGGGGCATATGCAGGCCAGACATACAATGCAAGCTTTCCAAGACCTTAATGCTGAACAGCTGTTTCCTGTTCATTGGTCTACCTATGAGTTGTTTGCTCATAAGTGGGATGAACCTATGACAGACTTGATAGCAGAAGCTCAGACGACGGGTGCTCATCTGGTGACACCTATGGTTGGAGAGACATTAGAAGTAACAAAACAAATGAAAACAGCATTTTGGTGGAAAAACTTGCAATATAACCTGGCAAGTGCACGTTTAAATACTGATAAGTTATACAATTAACCATCTAATTATTAATGTCTTTTTCCATTAAAGCCTGCTAATAGCAGGCTTTTTTACATTCTCATGAATAAACCTTTTGTTTACATTAATTATTTGTATACTGATGTTAACAATATGAAACAGGTTGGCTTAAGGAGTGGCGTATGGAAAAAGAGCAAAGTCTATTTGAATGGCAAAGAGTAAAGCGCTTCAACCTACCTGTGTGGACCGTGCTTATTGGCGTATTGATAGCCAGAACCAGTTACTTTATGGCGTGGCCGTTTCTGGTCGTATTTCTCTATCAGGATTACAACGCATCGGCGATAGAAGTTGGCGCTATGTTAGCCGCATCAGCGCTAATTGGCTCACTGGTAGGAGTTTATTCTGGTTACCTGTCGGATAAGTTTGGTCGTAAGTGGTTGATGGTCATTGGATGTGTTCTCGGCTTTGTGGCTTACAGTGGTATCGCACTTGCCAGCGAAATGTGGCACTTCCATCTGCTCATTCTACTCACTGGTTTCATGCGCCCAATGATTGATGGGCCAGCTAAAGCAGTGATTGGGGACTCTTTACCCGACCTTAAAGATAGAGAGTTGGCGCTTAACTTACGTTACTTCCTACTCAATATCGGTGGCGCAGTGGGGCCTCTTATGGGCGTGACGCTGGCGCTAGCCCAACCGCAGAGTCTTTTTCTGATCACGGGCTTTACTCACCTTTTCTATGCGTTTTGGATTCTGTTTGGTGTTGAACGTAAGAGCGCCAAAGTGAACCAGCAAGCGGATGAAACCCTGTTACCTGATTTTACCCAGACTCTGAAAGTCATTGCCCGTGACAAAATCTTTGTATTCTTGCTGGTGGCTAACTTGTTATTGATGTTTGTCTATGCTCAATTGGAATCCTCAGTCCCGCAGGTGATCGTTCGTAGCGGCATAGAGGATGCAGCGAGCCTGATAGCAATGTTGATGGTTGTTAACACCGCGACCATCGTATTATTCCAATTTCCTTTGCTGAAAATGCTTGAGCGTGTTCCGCTATTTTCGCGCACAAGAATAGGCATGGTGTTAATTGCCGCCGGGCAAGTTGCTTTTATCGTGTCACCCAATGATTCTGCCATAGGGTGGGCACTGGCTTGCTTCATTATCAGTTTAGGTGAGGTGATTACCTTCCCGACACTTAATGTCCAGATTGACCGCCTTGCACCGGCTCATCTAAGGGGATCTTATTTTGGTGCTACAGCCTTGTATTCTCTTGGCTTTGCCATTGGCCCTATTGTCGGTGGTGCAATGATTGAATGGTTTGGTGCCAGCTGGTTGTTTGCGCTCTGTTTTATTGTCAGCGTGACTATGATTTGGCTCTATGCCTTAGCGTCAAAAGTGGAAGATACGGTTGAGCGAGAGGTTGCAATGCAGTAGCCCGACATATCGGGCTACTGGCTATTTTTGTTAGCTGATGAGCTTAGGTTGCTCATCACTTTCGCCGGCATGTTGCGGATCGAGCTGAATCGTCTGAGTTGGAAAGGCGATGTCGGCGCCATGCTGCTGAATAATGCCGTAGATCTGCAGCAGTACGTCCTGTTTCACTTCGTGGTAGCGAATCCAGTTGACCGTCTTAGTGAAGGTGTAGACTAGCAACGTCAGTGACGATGGCGCAAAGCCGTTAAAGTTAACGATCAAGGTTTGCTGGGCATCAATGTCCGGGTGATTCTCTAGCATCGATTTGATGTCTGAAACGATCACTTCAACCTTCGCGCCATCTTTATAGCGGATGCCAATATTTTCGTTGATGCGTCGGTTGAGCATACGGGACGGGTTCTCAACCACAATATTACTGAATACGGAGTTAGGAACGTAAATCGGACGCTTATCAAAAGTGCGGATAATAGTCATACGCCAGCCGATTCTCTCGACTGTCCCTTCAATCTGGCGATCGGGAGAACGAATCCAGTCTCCGACTTTAAACGGACGGTCAAAGTAGATCATCATTCCGCCAAAGAAGTTAGAAAGTAGATCTTTCGCTGCCAAACCGACAATTAAGCCACCGACACCACCAAAGGTCAGTAAACCAGACAGGCTGAGGCCAAACGCCTGCATGACGGTTAATGCACCTATGACGATAAAGAACAGCCGCGATACTTTGGCAACCGCTTGAACCGTTGTCTCGTCTCTATTTTTCTGGTTAAGCACGTACTCTTCGATGTTGTTAATCAAGCGCATTGTGATCCAGACAAAGATGCCAATAACCAATATCAGCTTCAGAGTGCTAAGCCAGTTGAGCTTGGTGCCCATATAGTCTTGCAATATAAAGCCGAGAGAAATGGTCGCAGGCCAACACCAGATCAAAGTGCTGACCGGAGTTTTTAGTGACAGCAGGGTGAGATCATCCCAATGAAAGCTGGTTTTACTGACTAGTATTTCGAGTCGACTGTAGACGATTCGCCAGGTTATCCAGGCGAAAAAGCTGGCGACGGTGATGAGCAACACATTGGTGTCCCAGCTTTGCAGCAGAGTCGCCAGTGGTTGAGGCAAATGTGTGATTAACTCGTTCATTTTTAGCTCAAATTCTATCTGTTGTTGAACAAGTATAAGGGTTTGTCTATACCCAAACTAGTGGGTTTGTGCTGGGGTGGGAATGAATACCGCGATTAAAGTTAAAAAGATGTCAGAATTTCTCATTCAGTTTGATCCCTCACCGTGTCAGGAGCAAACTGCCACATCTTGTCGTTATGCATTAAGGTAAAACCATGAAATCAGGTGATAAACAGTATGCAGTTATCGGGTTAGGTCGCTTTGGTCTTTCCGTTTGTCAGGAACTTCAGCAAGCTGGCGCAGAGGTGTTGGCGATTGATATTGACGAAGACCGAGTTCGAGCGGTAGCCGGCTTTGTTAGCCAGGCTTTAGTTGCTAATTGCACCAATGAAGAAACGGTAGCAGAGCTTAGATTAAGTGATTATGACATGGTGATGGTCTCAATTGGTGCCGACGTCAACGCCAGTATCTTAACCACTTTGGTGGTAAAGGAAGCGGGTGTGAAAAATGTCTGGGTAAAAGCCAACGATAAAAAGCACTCCAAGATTTTACACAAGATCGGTGCTGATCACGTGATCATGCCTGAGCGCGATATGGGTGTTCGAGTTGCGCGCAAAATGCTTGATAGACGAGTCCTGGAGTTTCAGGAGTTAGGTTCAGATCTGGCGATGACGGAAATCGTCGTTGGCTCACGCTTACTGGGTAAAACACTGGGCGACCTAGCCCTATGTAAAGAGCAGGGAGTACAGGTCTTAGGCTTCAAACGTGGACCAGATATTACTAAAGCACCGGAACTTGATCGTACTCTGGAGATTGGTGATCTGATAATTATTGCCGGGCCACGAGAGACCTTATCTAGAAAGCTGAGTTCGTTATGAGTCCGTTTCAGCGCAGGGATCTTTTCTATGCGTTAGACGCGCAGCAAAAGCAGACTAAGGGCTCTGAGCCAAGAGTCATCCTACTCAGCTTTCTTGGTGTGCTTTTGCCATCCGCGGTATTGCTGACGTTGCCAGTATTTTCTGTCACCGGGCTTTCGATTACTGACGCTCTGTTTACGGCTACCTCCGCAATCAGTGTGACAGGCCTGGGGGTTGTTGATACCGGTCAGCACTTTACCTTAGCGGGTAAGATCTTGTTGATGTTGCTAATGCAAATTGGTGGTTTGGGTCAAATGACTCTATCTGCCGTCCTGCTCTATATGTTTGGTGTTCGCCTCACGTTGAAACAACAAGCTTTGGCTAAAGATGCGTTGGGTCAGGATCGAAGAGTAAACCTTCGATTGCTGGTGAAACGCATCATCATCTTTGCCTGCATCGCGGAGATGATCGGCTTTATTGTTCTTGCTGTTCGTTGGGTTCCTGAAATGGGCTGGGGACAAGGACTATTTTATGCTTTGTTCCATGCTATCTCCGCTTTTAATAATGCTGGGTTTGCGTTGTTTTCTGACAGCATGATGAGCTTTGTTGATGATCCGTTGGTGATATCTACTCTGGCTGCACTGTTTATTTTTGGTGGTTTAGGATTCACTGTGGTGGGTGATGTTTCGAGTAACTGGAGAGGTGGTTTCCGCTCTCTGCAATTGCACACAAAAATCATGTTAGTTGCCACTCCTGCTCTACTTATGCTGGGGACGCTATTGTTTTGGTTACTAGAGAAGACCAACCCCAATACCATGGCGGAACTCTCTCCTTCGGGTCAGTGGCTGGCGGCCTTTTTCCAGTCAGCAAGTGCCCGGACTGCAGGTTTTAATAGTGTCGACTTATCCCAGTTTACTCAACCCGCCTTACTCGTAATGATCATCCTGATGTTAATCGGTGCTGGTTCAACATCAACTGGTGGTGGCATCAAGGTATCCACATTTGCTGTTGCTTTTGTCGCAACATGGAGCTTCTTGCGTCAGAAAAAACATGTCGTCATGTTCAAGCGTACCGTCGGCTGGCCAGTTGTGACTAAGTCACTGGCAATCATCGTTGTTAGCGGCGCGATTCTGACCATTGCGATGTTTTTACTGATGATTACTGAGCAGGCGAGCTTTGATAAAGTAATGTTTGAAACTATCTCTGCGTTTGCCACTGTTGGTCTGACAGCCGGTCTGACAGGCGAGTTATCGGAGCCGGGTAAATACATCATGATAGTTGTAATGGTGATAGGCCGAATCGGACCACTGACACTTGCTTACATGCTGGCGCGTCCAGAACCAAGCTTAGTTAAGCACCCAGAGGGAATGGTACTCACGGGGTAAAGGGCTATTTATTACCAAAATGGTCAGAAAGGGCGGCGCGGCGATTCTTCGCTGAACCGCCTCCTTGCATATCAATCGTATTCTCAAATCCTTCTTTGATGAACCGCTGAGTCGGGCTGTTGGGTTCCAAACGTCTTAGCTGCGGAGAATCGAATGTCCCCGCAATCTGATAAACAGACTTGCCACCACCTGTTTTGACCGTCACCCGTTTACCATCAAACTCAAAGTTAGTAGCGATTAATCTGTTGTTTCGATAAACGCCTTGTGCGTTCAGGGTTAGGACTTCGGTTTGATACGGAGGTGCACCGACTTCAATCCATCGACCATAAACATGTTTTGGATGAATATAGTCCTGATAGCTGAAGTAAAGCAGGCTGGCAAAGCCTAGTGCTAATAATACAAAGACGATGGCAGCGGCGGATTTTATGGCAGAACTCTTAGTCATAACAGCAGGTCGTCGCTTTTGAGATGAATACAGCATTAAGCTTGCAAAGGTTTAGAGCGTAACATGATATTGCTTTGTTAATCTTTGAACCTCTGCCCAAATATTAATGTACGAAAACTGGTCTATTGCTTAAAGTTTAGCTGACCTGGCTATATTGGTTCCATTATGGAAGTTAAATTTGGATTTTTATTTGTTTGTAGATGGTTCTCTTGGTGAGTTGTAGATTGCCAGTTTTAATCTTGGTTTACTTGTTATGAGGTAGTGGATAATCCACTTAAACTCTGGGCTCTGCATCTGGATATTGGTTGCTGACTTTATGTAATTCCTATAAAACAAGGACTTTGCTTCTATGACGAAATATCCACGGAGAATGAAATGATCAAAGCAAACAGCTATTTTGAAGGACAAGTACAGTCGTTAGGTTTTTCTCAGCAAGACGGTGAGTCGAGTGTTGGTGTGATGGCGCCAGGTGAGTATACCTTTGGTACTGCGGCTGCTGAGCGCATGACTGTGGTTAAAGGTGCACTTACCGTTAAGCTGGCAGGTGAGCAGGAGTGGGTAACTTATGAAGCGGGATCATCTTTTAACGTAGAAAGTGACTCTTCATTTGATCTTAAAGTCGCTGTTGCAACGGCTTATCTTTGTGAATATTTGAGCTAATCAATCATGGCCTGAAGTATCCTCAGTGTTACTCAGGCCTGTTCAATATGACACTCAAATTGCGACAGTGACTGCCACCTGACATTAACTTTTTCCATTGTTAAATAAAATCAATCCCTTACCTCTAAGTTATGTGCTGGCATATAACTTGCTGCTTGTTAAATAGGCCAATGAGGCCAGAACGTTTAAATAAATAATCGAAAATTCCGAATTTAACGTCAGTTATTATCAGTTTTATTAGTGTAACTATTGGCTATACTTAGAATTGATATTCAGCTGAGAGGAGGTGCTTATGGCTGTTGTACCAAAACACACTGACTCCCATGGTCGTTACGATCCAAGTAAGGAGTTAACGGCAGATCAACTTCACCGTTTCGGTAAAGTTGCACAAAAAGCGCAAAAGCGTCGTGAAGAGGAAGTCGAAAGAGGAACTATCGCTGCAACTGCTCGAGCTGCGAAAGCGGCTGCGCTGCGCCCGGTAGTGACCCCAAAACGTGATAAACCTAATACAGTCCGTTATGCCGCATGGATGTTGGTAGTCATGGCGCTATCGCTATGGCTTATGTACATGACCCGTTAAACTTTTTTATGGGAGTAACACTCGCTAAGTCCGCCTTATCATGACTACTAAGAGGTGAAGTGTAATCCCCACGGTAGAATCTATATTGGTTCTTTCCCTTGTGTTTAGCGGCATACATCGCTTTGTCTGCGCAGCGCGTTAACTCCGGCAGGGTGGCTGCATCTTGAGGGTATAACGCAACGCCTGCGCTCACTGTCAATTCATTGATACGCTCTGTTGACTGATAGTTGCCAGAAAATAGATGGCATATACGTTTCAGGATGCCTTCTAAGTCCTTAATTGAATTCACGTCATACAATAAAAGCACAAACTCATCGCCGGCAAATCGAGCAATTGAGTAATCATGGCGGTCGGTTTGTCGGTCTTTGTTACGAATATTATTTTTCAGACGGTTAGCGAGATGTTGCAAAACGCGGTCTCCCACGTCATGGCCGTAGGTATCGTTTATCGACTTGAAATTATCGATATCAAGGAACACCATTGCCGTGACCTTGTTGCTACTTTTCTGCTCTTCAAGCTTTCCTGCAGCCCAGTTTTCAAAACTCCATCGGTTGGCGAGACCTGTCAGTTGATCCAGGTAAGCCAGATCTTCAATACCTTCCTGATAAAGCTCCTGAACATACTTCATTACCTTGGAGTAATAATAGGCCGCTACGTTACACAGTATACAAAGGGCGAGTAAGCTAAGTACAAACCGACCCTGCGAAGCATCAGTATTGTAAGGCACCGTCTGAGTAAAAAGCACCGCGAGTAGAGTCACTGTACAAAAGCCAAAGCTTAATATAGCGCCAACTCTGAAGTTATTAGCAAAGATAAGCACAGCAACAATGGGATAGAGCCACAGTAAACGGTCAGCGACATGATCACCATAAAGAATCAGCAACACACCTTGGAAAAGCAGGATCCCACTTAAAATTAAATCACAATGGTTGTTGCGCTGATGTTTGAACAAGTAGTAGAGGTTGAGGGTAAGTACAGTTGCTGAGAACAAGTTAATCGAAGCAAAGAAGTAATCATGAGTAGCGAATCTCAAAACACTATAGCCAATCAGGATAAGAACCGATATGACAGAACACAGCAATACCAGCTTACTCTTACGAGTCGCTCTGATATCGGCCATTTCAGCAATCTGTCGTCCGGCAAATTGTGGCATATAGTAGTTATCCTTTGCACATAGTCCCTCAAGCAAAGTCTAGAAGAAATTTTAAAGTCTGAAGCAGCCATAAATTTTGCAAAATTCAGGTTCTTCATATATTTATGTGAAATGAGTTTCTTATCTGGGGCGAAGGAAAGTCTTTATAATGAATTTTGACGCATATCTAAGCCACTGTATTAATGCGTAAATTATTAATTATGATGGATTATTGACGGAATGTGATGTTTATCAGTAAGTTGGAATCGTTATGGAACATGATGTACTTATAATAAATAAATCTATCAGTTTCTGAAATTTTCGTGCGCTGGCTCGCTTTAATATTGGATGGCGAAAAACAGCCCTGACGAGCAGGGCTGTACCGAATGTGGTGTTATTGTGGCACAAGGCCATAAGGTAGGTTGGAGAATACTTTTGGCTGTCCTTTCACCGTAGGAGCTTCGTTGACCTTCTGCCAGTCAAGCAACATGATAGCAAGCACGTTGCGGTGCTCCCCATAAGTTATATCGAAATCGCCAGTTACGGACGGAATCATCCCCTTGTCGAGGTTGATCGATTTCTGGATTGCATAGCGGGTTTTTTCTACCACAGGGTCATTTTCCAGACCCGCAAGTAAGAAGGTAATGCCAACTTCGGCAATAACGTCTTCTTTTGCTCGAATTAGAATCGTGTCGATATTGCGGCGGAAATAGTCGTAGATCCACTGGTGTTGCTGTTCACTAACCTGATGTTGATAGTACTCTGAATCACCAAAGATGATGTGAGTCATACCGTAGAGTTTGTTGCCATACTGCTGTTTTGATAGCTTTTTATCTTGGACATCTGGATAAGCTTGTTTAAATGCAGTGGTAAATTCATTAACTACGTCTTGCTCGCCAAGCTGTCTTAGCCAGTAGACCTGGTTGGCTAGCTGAGCCGCCCATGCCTTTATCATCTCTTCATCCGAGGCATACTTCTTGAAATCATAGCGACGAATCACTTCACGCAGTTTCGCGTCTTGTTTGTGCTTTAGGCCGTATTCATTCGCACGCGCCATTGAACCGAGCAGGTCAACGCCGAGATAGAGATACTCTGGCATATGTTTGGTGACGTTATAACGCCTGACACTTCTCTCATCCGTTTCATCGACATACCCAGAGAGACGCTTTTCTGAGTAAAGCAGGATTTGTTCAGGGGTATTTACTTCTGCGGCAAACCGATTAAGTCGACTCGCTACACGAGCCATGTCACTCCACACCGCAGCCGAGTATTTGTCATCCAGAGTCTGACGATACATACGCAAACCATAATGGCCTTCTTTGAAAGCAGGTAGCGTGTAGAGCTGGCTTTCGTAGGTATTACGAATCACATCTGCCGATGCTTCGAAGCTAGTGTCATTGGTTGCTGCGACAGATGTGTGAGAAAGGACAACGCCGAGGCATAGCCCTAAGAGCTTCTTATGCATGGTCTAACCTTTACAAAGTGATGTGATGATATTATGGCAGGATATCAGGTATTGCTTACTCAAATGTAAGCTAATGGTCAGATATGAGTAATATTTGAATACTTACATTATCGCTACATAAGTATTGAGGTCATTATCACTTCTTGTCTGGAACAAGAGTGCTAAACGGCTATTTTTGCCACTTGAAGAGGGTGTTTGTTCGATAGGGTGCAAATAAATCAGCTGTTTTAATAATATATTTGTAGTTAATTGGTGAAGTTTCGAGCGATTTAATGTACTTTTTATATAACTAATTTTAATAATAATTAACGCTTGCAGGCATTGAAACCTAGTTCGTTGGGACTAAGTTCGCTCAAGTAGATGTGAGTAGTTGTGGGGGATGAATGGCCTATCATAAGGGCAGGCAGCATTATATTAATGCGCTGTTTTTGATGACCTTTATATTTTTCGTTGGGCTGATTGAGTCTATTGATCAGAGCCAGAAGACCTTTTTGCGTGATAGTTTGCTTGCGCGTGCCAAAGAAGAGTTGTCCATTGTTCGCTCAGAACTAGAAGCTGCGATTGTCTCTGATATTTACGTAGCCAATGGCCTTTCAGCATTAGTCGCATCGGCTCCTGATTTTGAATTCTCAGGCTGGGATTTGATCGCATCAAGCATTATGCGTAAGAGTAATCATGTCCAGCTATTAGGATTAGCTCCAGACGATGTGGTGGACTATGTTTATCCTCTCGAAGGTAATGAAGCTGTTTTAGGACTTAATTATCGCAATATTCCGAGCCAGTGGCGCTCGGTCAAAAAAGCTCAGGAAATCCAAGAGATCTTTATATCCGGGCCAGTTAACCTTGTGCAGGGTGGCCGGGCTCTTATCGCGCGAGTACCCATTTTTTCTGATCCTCCATACAACACTAAGTATTGGGGTGTATGTAGTGTCGTGATTTCTCTCGACTCACTCTTTTCTGAGGCGGGTATCGCTTCATTTGAGCATCGCTATAACCTTGCTATTCGTGGCACAGACAGCTCCGGGGCAGATGGCGAGATATTTTATGGTTACCAAACCACTTTTGATCAGGCTTTTGCATCTGAATCCGTTCACTTTCCTTATGGAAGCTGGCAAATAGCGGCATCTACCAAAAATGACTTATTGGATAGTGGTAAGTGGTACCGTGTTCACGCTGTGAGATTGCTTGGTTATCCGATGATCATCATGTTGGTACTGGCATTTATCGCTACTTATCGACTTTACACTGCCGCGAATGATCGCGCCTTACATGATGAACTGACTCGCTTACCGAATCGTCGTTACTTTATGTACACCTTTGGTGAACACTTTAATGCCGTTAAAAAGAGTGCAAGTAGTGACTCATTTGCCATTCTCAATATCGATCTGGATAAGTTTAAGGCAATTAATGATACCTACGGACACGCTGCGGGCGATAAGGTCCTGATTGCAACCGCAGAGCGTTTGAAGAGCGTTCTTAGAGCTTCTGATGTCGTTGCTCGGATGGGGGGAGATGAGTTCCTTATCTTGCTTCCGAGAATTGAAAGTAGCGACGATATTGATGTGATTAATATCGAACTACAAAAAGCAGTTTGTCATACGCCAGTTATTTACGACCAACACCTTATCAATCTTCGGGTTAGTGTGGGATACGCTATTTATGATCCGGCTTTCGAAGACATAGAAGAGATGTTCAAGCTTGCTGATAGCAGAATGTACGAAGAAAAACGTCGTCAGAGCTAAAGAGTTCTCACAAAAAGAGATTTTACCGCTGCAATGCTGGTAAACCCATGCTATAGAAATAGTAAAGGAGTTTACTAGGTATACGAGTATGAAGGATCTTGCTCAGTGGTTAAGTGAGTATGGTGAGAGTCATCAGAACCCCATTAACCAAAAAATTCATAAGGTTGCCGTTCCTGGCATCTTTCTATCAGTGGTGGGATTGATTTGGTCAATTCCACCTATTCATCTGTTTGGTTTGACCCTTAACTGGGTTTGGCTTGCTGCGCTACCAGTGATGGTATTCTATTTCAGGTTATCGCTGAGTGTATTTTTAATGATGCTGGGATTTACCCTTGCATGTATTTCGCTTATTTGGTCGCTGGAAATACTGCAGTTGTCCGTGTTGCTGGTATCGCTGGTGTTGTTTGCGGTGCTGTGGTTGTTCCAGTTTATCGGTCATAAAATTGAGGGCAAGAAGCCTTCTTTCTTTGAAGATCTTCAGTTTTTACTTATCGGCCCAGTGTGGGTATTCCGCAAGCACTAATTTTTCCTACCTCTTATTAGTTATTCACTTGCCCACCTTGATGTGGGCAAGCTCACATTTATTTTGTTCATTATTAAATTCTCATTATCACAATTAACAATTGTGACACTCATCATGGTAAACGGTTGCTTGTTACCGGTAACATCTCGTTAAAGTTACCGGTAACATAAGAATTACATCCGGTAGTCAACCAAAAGTCATTTAGGCTTAATTGGACAACTGAAACAAATAAAGGATACCCCTCATTATGAAAGCGATGACTAAAACTCTGCTTGCAACCACCATCACCGGTCTATTCTCTGTGTCTGCACTTGCAGCAGATTTTAACCTTAAGATTCAGTCGTCGGATCCATCTGGAGACTTAAACTACAAGGTTCAGCAGAACTGGGCTGAGCGCGTGGAAAAAATGTCTGACGGTCGTATCGAAATTGACCTGTTACCTGTAGGTTCAGTGGTTAAACACACAGAGACATTGGGCGCTATCAAAATGGGTATCCTTGACGGTCAGGTAACCGCAACGGGCTATTTCTCAGGTAAAGATCCAGCATTCGGCCTGATTGGTAACATGGTGGGTGCATGGTCTGATACTACTCAGCTTCTTCAATACATGAACTACGGCGGTGGTAATGAGTTAATGACTGAGCTTTACGCTCCTTATGGCGTAAAGTTTGTTGGCGCGTCTACGACGGGTGTTGAATCATTTATCTCTAAGAAGCCAATCGATGGTGTTGATGATCTGAAAGGTCTTAAGCTTCGTGCTCCTGAAGGTCTGGTACAACAGGTATTTGCTGCTGCGGGCGCGACACCAGTTAACCTACCGGGTTCTGAAGTATTCACAGGTCTGAGCAAAGGCGTAATCGACGCAGCTGACTACACGGTATTTTCAACTAACCAAAAAGCAGGCATGAATGATATCGCTACCCACCCGGTTCAGCCTGGATTCCATTCCCTGCCACTGATCGACATTTCGATTTCGCAGAAGAAGTGGGACAAGATGCCAGAGGATCTACAAACAATCCTGCAAACGTCAGTACGTGACTTCTCATACGATATGACGACACAGCTAAAGATGGCGGATCAGGCTGCGGTGAAAGAGGCGCAGGCTAACCCAAATATCACCATTCACAACTGGTCGGACGAAGAGCGTAAGAAATTCCGCGAAATCGCTAAGACTCAATGGAAAGTATTTGCTGAACGTTCGCCAAATGCACAAAAGGTATACGACTCTGTGACGACGTTCCTAGAGTCTAATGGCCTGCTTTAACCGATAGTTTAACAGCGAGTATTTCTGCTTTGCTTCTCTATGGAGGGCTCGTGCCCTCCAATTTTTTGGACATCTTGTTATGACTGATAAAACGCCGCATACCCCACCAGAACCGGAAGAGCAGCCACGTAACATTCTTGATCGTGCGATCATCAAAATCAGCAATCTGCTCAGCTGGCTATTTATCGTGACGGTTCTGATCTCCTTTTACGAAGTGGTGATGCGCTATGCGTTCGATGCGCCGACGACTTGGGTGCATGAAACGGCTTCCTTTATTGGTGGCTCTCTGTTCATCGTTGGCGGTATCTATGCTTTTGCGGCCAATAAGCACGTTCGAGTGGTACTTATTTACGATGCAGTGTCATCACGTACCCGAAAATACCTCAATTTAGTCCATCACATTGTCGGGCTGGCTTTTGCGGGCATGCTCGCTTATGCGGCCTATTCATTAGCGAATGAAGCATGGTTTACGCCATGGGGTGAACTACGTTTAGAAACGTCGGGATCAGTGCTTAACGCACCTTATCCCGCGCTACTGAAGGGCATCATCTTTGTTGCCTTGTGTATTCTTGTTGTCCAGTTTGTATTGCACCTGATTCAGGAAATCATGGAGCTAAGGAACAATGATAATGTTTGATTTATCCTCGATAGGTATTGCCTGGGGCAGTGTACTAATGCTGGTCATGATGATCGGCCTGCTGTTAACTGGTATGCAACTCGCGTTCGTCACGGGCTTTGTTGCAATCTTCTTTACCTTATTCTGGTTTGGCCCTGATGCCTTACCACTGATTGCTAGTCGCACTTACAGCTTTGCTTCTGGCTATGTCTTCCTCGCTGTGCCGATGTTCGTATTGATGGCGGCTTTGCTGGACCGCTCGGGTATTGCCAAAGACTTGTTTGATGCGATGAAATCGGTAGGGCGCAAAGTACGCGGTGGTGTTGCCGTTCAGACTCTTATGGTTGCAGTTCTTCTGGCATCCATGTCAGGGGTGATTGGCGGTGAAACCGTACTGCTCGGTATTCTGGCTCTGCCACAAATGCTTCGTCTTGGTTATGACCGTAAGTTAGCGATCGGTACCACTTGTGCTGGTGGTGCTCTGGGCACCATGTTACCGCCAAGTATTGTCCTTATTATTTATGGTATGACCGCGAGCGTATCGATTGGTGACCTGTTTAAAGCCTCTTTCCTGCCTGCATTTATTCTTGCTGGCTGTTACATCGCCTATGTACTGATTCGCTGTAAGCTAAACCCCGCGTTAGCGCCAATTCCTGGTGACAGTGAAGACGATGACGAACCACAAGTTAGCTACTTCAAAGCATTATTCTTCCCGTTGCTTTCGGTAGCGGTTGTATTAGGCAGCATATACACCGGCGTTGCTTCGGTCACTGAAGCGTCTGCATTGGGCGTAGTTGGAATCATGATATCAGCCGTTATCCGAGGTGAAATGAACTTCACCATGCTGAAAGAGAGTGCCATCGCGACGATGAGAACGTGCGGCATGATCATGTGGATTGGTATCGGTGCTAGCGCATTAGTGGGAATCTACAACCTGATGGGCGGTATCGACTTTGTTGAAGAAGTGATTCTTAGCCTGAGTGGTGGTAGTGCCATCGGTACGCTACTTATCATGATGGTCATTCTACTGGTGCTGGGGATGTTCCTTGACTGGGTAGGCGTTGCGCTACTTACCATGCCGATTTTCGTGCCAATTATTACTGGCTTAGGTTTTGACCCTGTCTGGTTTGGTGTGGTGTTCTGTCTCAATATGCAGGTGTCATTCTTGTCACCACCGTTTGGTCCGGCTGCTTTTTACCTGAAATCTGTCGCTCCTAAAGACATCAGTCTTGGCGAAATCTTTAGTTCACTGCTGCCATTTATCGCGCTGCAAGTGTTTGTATTAGGCCTGGTTATTCTCTTCCCAGAATTAGCAATGTGGTGGAAGTAATCCACTGAACTGTATAGCAAATTTGAAATTCACAGCCTTCAGTATCTGTTGAAGGCTAAGGATTGTATTGTCCGATGAAAGCGAAAAAAATCTTAGTAATGGGCGTGTCGGGTTGCGGCAAAAGCCTGATAGGTAGTGAACTGGCAAAGTCACTGAAGTTACCCTTTTACGATGGCGATGATTTCCATCCTCAAGCGAATGTCGAAAAGATGCGTCAGGGTATTCCACTTGATGATGCTGACCGCAGCGGTTGGCTGGACACACTTAACAAGCTCTATGTCGACAACGAGTGTGCGGTGATTGCTTGCTCAGCATTAAAGCCAGAGTATCGCGATATTCTGCGCCGCAATAATGAGTCACTGGTGATTGTTTATCTTAAAGGGGACTTCGATACCATATGGGCTCGTCATAAGAACCGTGCTAACCACTATTTTAATGGTGAAGCGATGTTAAGAAGCCAGTTTGACACTCTTGTTGAACCAGCTAATGCAGAAGCACTGCATATCGACATCGCGCAATCTGTTGAACAAGTGCTGCAACAAGCATTAACCGCAATTGAGGCCAGATCATTATGAGTCAGGCAAACATCGCCATGATTGGCTTGGGAGTGATGGGTAAAAGCCTGGCTTTAAATCTTATCGATAATGGCTTTATCGTCACAGGATTCGATATCGATCCAACTCATCGAGCCAGAGCGAAATCAGAGGCAGAGCCACTGTCGCAACAACAAGGTAAGGGCCGCTTTCTATGTGCCGAAAACCTGGATGAGGTATTAGCCAAGCTTGAATCTCCAAGGGTTATTGCTCTTTCTGTTCCAGCGGGCCCAATTATAGATTCGGTGATCAAAGACCTGATTAATGCTGGGTTAAGCCGCGATGATATCGTTATTGATACCGGTAATAGCCTCTGGACGGATAGTGAGCGACGCGAGGCTGAATATCAGGGTAAGCTGCGCTTTTTCAGTACCGCCGTTTCTGGCGGTGAAGTTGGGGCGAGGTTCGGCCCTTCACTAATGGCGAGTGGAGACAAGCAGGCGTGGGATTCCATTCAACCCATGTGGCAGGCGATCGCTGCCAAGGTTGATAAAGAGGGTTTGCCTGTCGGACAGTTTGAGTCTGGCGAAGCTTGTGCTGCTTACTTGGGCCCTGCAGGCGCTGGGCACTATGTGAAGATGGTACATAACGGCATTGAGTACGCCGATATGCAGCTTATTTGTGAAGCGTACCATTTTATGTCGACCGTGTTAGCCATGTCTGCTGAGCAGATTGGCCGAGTATTCGAACAATGGAATCAAGGTGTTCTCAACAGTTATCTGATGGAAATCAGCGCTGATATTCTGCAAACCCTCGATCCGCAAACGGGTAAACCTTTTGTTGAAATTGTACTGGATAAAGCAGGCCAAAAGGGAACCGGTTTATGGACAGCGGTTAACTCTCTTCAGCAGGGAGCGCCGGCGCCGACGATTGCTCAGTCTGTGTTTGCACGAGCTCAGAGCAGCCAGAAAACTATGCGTGTTAATGCTGCCAAGCGTTTACGTACTCAAACCGATTCATTGGCAGGCATCGATCAGCAACAGGCAGTTGATCAACTTCGCGACGCGCTTTACTGCGCCAAGCTGACGGTTTATGCCCAAGGTTTTGACTTATTAAAAGTGACTTCGGATAAAGAAGGCTGGCAGCTCGACTTTGCCAATATCGCGAAGATATGGCGCTCTGGCTGTATTATCCGCGCGATCTTCCTGCAAGAGATTACTCATGCGTATTGTCGTGATCCTCAGTTGGAGAACCTGCTGTTTGCCGACCATTTTGCTGATGAACTTAATTCCCGTTGTTGTGGCTGGCGATCAAGTGTGTCGAATGCGGCATTGTCAGGAGTACCAATGCCAGGGGTCAGCTCGGCCCTGAACTATTTTGACTCTCTTCGTTGCGAGACTCTGCCGGCTAACTTACTGCAGGCACAACGGGACTATTTTGGCGCTCATAGCTACTCGCGGGTGGATGACGATGAAGCCAATAAGTACCATTTAAACTGGAGCTTAGAGCCAAGAAAGCAAATCCGTGTATGAAAACAGAGCGTTCACATAACTGTGAACGCTTTTTTGTTATCTGCAACAACAAAAAAATATCCTTACAAAGGTACTATGTTACCAGTAACACAAAATGGAAGATGTATAGAAACTCAGTCATGGCTAATAAGAAAAAAAGACCGACCTTACAAGATATCGCTGACCGGGTGGGCGTAACTAAGATGACGGTGAGTCGCTGTTTACGTGACCCGTCGCAAGTGTCCGAGACTCTTAAAGACAAAATTAATCAAGCCGTTGAAGAGCTGGGTTACATTCCCAACCGAGCACCGGACATACTTTCCAACGCTAAATCGAATGCAATAGGTGTACTTGTGCCGTCATTGACGAACCAAGTATTCGCGGAAGTGATTCGTGGTATTGAGTCTGTAACCACTCCTGCTGGTTATCAAACCATGATTGCTCACTATGGTTATAGCGCAGAACTGGAAGAACGCAGCATCGCCTCCCTGCTATCGTATAACGTTGATGCGATCATCCTGTCGGAAAACATTCACACCGAGAAAGCGCGCAAAATGCTCCAGACTGCCTCGATTCCCATTATCGAAATCATGGACAGTTATTCACCCCGAATCGAGCAGGCTGTCGGTTTCGACAACGCTAAAGCATCAAAGTCGATGACCGAGGCAATACTGGCTAAAGGGCGTAACAACATAGCCTATTTTGCGGCGCGTATGGATGAGCGTACTCGTCTAAAGATGGCTGGATATCAACAGGCCATGTCAGAAGCGGGGCTAGAGACTGTAAGCTTGCAGACTGAAGATGCCTCGTCGTTTACATTAGGTGCGAAATTGTTAGGTCAGCTCGTCGAACAGCACCCAGATGTCAACGGCATCGTGTGTACCAATGATGACCTTGCTATTGGTGCGCTGTATGAATGCCAGAGAAGAGGAATTCGCGTCCCGGAACAAATGGCGATTGCCGGGTTTCACGGACATGACATTAGTCAGGCGATGATTCCAAAACTTGCAACAGTAATGACACCACGTGAACAGATTGGTCATGTGGCCGCGACACAGTTAATCGAACGATTAAAAGGAGCGACAGACTGGCAGCCAAGTATCGATCTTGGTTATCGGATTGAGCTTGGTGAGAGTATTTGATTTGCATTATGCAATTTTGGTTATTCGCATTATGTCGCGATTTGCAAAATGGAAATACATTATGCGCTTAGTTTTTATGAATTAGGTTATGAAATAAGCAAAAACAAAGGTTTTTAGTGCTTTTAAAAGTTGGCACGCATTCTGCTTTATAGGTAATGACCCTTCTTAAGCCGAGGGTCACCTAGCCAACTGACGTTGTTAGTGAACCTTATTATTGTTCACACATATATATAGCCAATCACCCTTATTGTGATTGGCTTTTTTTCTTTCTATAGCTAGGAAATCGTGCAATTGCAGGACGAGAGTTTAGCCAGCGTCCTGACAACCGTTATAGCAACTTGGTTTACGCGGACACACTGCACCACGCGAACAAATCACTCGCGCATCTGACTCAATACCACGCTCGATCCAGTTGATATTAAGAATCTTAGCGATTGTAGTGAACTCTTTTTGCATGTAGCGAGGAATTGCAGCACTTCCTCCATTGCTGACACACAATGACTTAAGCTCCTCAGCAATTTCTAGCGAATTTCCGCCCTGTGCATCAATGGCTGGATTCAAATCAATCCCAGCACATAGTACCCGGTTGTTACCTGCTGGGTCTGTCATATTGACCGACTCACAACAGTAGATTCGAGGCTCATCACCGACATTGAGTATTGAAATTTGAGCTGAACTCCCTTGCTGAGGCTCAGAAAGCTTGCGGAATACCGCCCAGTGCTGACAAGGGTCATTAACTTTACGCATATTACCCCAAGGCAGAGGGATACCATTACCACGGTAAACCGCTTTGAGTTTGTTTTGACCATAAGCATCAAAGTAATGCCAGTGTGGGTAAGGGGATACGACCGTCATTCGACGCATAGCCACAGATGGAGATACGCCCGCTTTCAAGTGCACATCAATTTCATATCCACTACGGTCGAGTAACTGTCTGAATGGGACTTTAGGGCAGAGTAGCGCTCCGGCAAAGAAGCTCGACTCGAAGTCTCGCCATGCCTGAAGAATATCTTGTGAGTTAAGCTCTGAAGTTGGCGTAGACAGGCTGTTTTCTTCCCAACTGTTGGCATGACCAACAGAGAGCACACTTTTTAGTCCTTCTTTACTGTGCAGAACACAATGACCGATGTAGACAGCCAAATCGTATTTAAGGCGAGTTGGGTAGTGTTTAAGGATCTCATTAAGGAAAATGGTACCCGGCGGTTCAAAAAACGATGTCACTACCTGTTTTGCACTCACACCCAGCTCATCGACGACATCTTTTGGTGGCCTTGAGATCCAGCGAATGGTTAAGCCAAGGCTACGAGCAATATCCATCAAATCTTCAGCAGAGAGGTTAAGTCGCTTTAAGCCAACTTCTTCAGCTGCACGTTCCAAATCAGGGAAGTGGTTTTGATTGCTTTCCTGATGTGCACGAATAAGTAGATGGGCGAACTGGCGGCCAGTAATACCAGTTTGAGAAAGCATCTCGGGAATCGCGATCTGTAAAATATCATTCGAGAACAAAAAGCTCGGTTCCAGTGCCATACCACTGATCCCGCCGCGATTGCCTTTATCCGGTGTGATGTCTGCCTGTTCAGGTTCATCGTCAAGAAACCAGGCGGGATCTTTTTGAAAAACTTCAGCGATCACTTCCAACATATCGATGCTAGGAACCCGTTTTCCGCGCTCAATCATCGATAAGTAAGAAACCGAAGGTGCGTACTCAGGGTTGACTCTTATACAACGCGCAGAGAGATCTTCCATCGTTAAGTGGTTGCGTTTCCTAAGATTTCTTATCTTAGTACCTAAAAAATGAGACTGACGAATTAAGCTTTTTGACACTGGCATTTTGTAAAATTCACACTGTAAAATTTTTGTTGTGAAATTGTAGTCAAAAAATCACTAGTATAGAAAGTAAGCAAAGTCACAAATTCACACAGCAACGGAATGGGAATTTGAAATATTTGCTCAAGGACAAATAAGTTGTGAAATATCCGCGAGGGAAACACTATGAACATGCTGACAATCGATAAGACTGAAATCCAAGATCAAAACATGCCATTTATCGCTGAAGCTGTCTTCGCGGTAGAGACGATAAACGCTAATCAAGCGATGGAAAAACAACAGAACGCTAAGCAACTGCTAGACCGTCTGTTCCCACTAGAGAATGGTTCACATAAAGAAGTAACAGCTTACGTAATTGATTACCGTCACGTTATGGCTTACTTCAAAGATGGTAGCCACAGTGGTCTGAAGCATTCAAAACACTTTGTTGCTTACACGGGTGAAAAGGAAGACCCAGCGTCAATTCTGTTCCGTGACGGTACAGGTAGCCACGTAGAGGTAACATTCGGCAACCATAAAGGTACTGGCTGCGTTGAGCTAATCGATATTGAAGATATCCAGCTTGAAACATGCACTATGTTCCCGACTGAAATGACAGAAATCGCGGCAATGCGTCACTGGATCAGCCTGGTTAAAGGTGATGAAAAAGGTAAGCCAAGAGCGTGTACGGAAGAGAAAGAGTACACAGCGAAAAATGGTGACGATTACCAACTAGAACGCTGTTACACAATGAGCAAATAGTCGCTAACGAGCACAACTAAAAAAGGATACCTCGCGGTATCCTTTTTTGTATAAGCTGAAACTTTGCTTAGAAGTGAAGTTGAATTACTGATGTAACAACAGCACCCGGGCGGCGTACACCTTCAATTTCTACCTTGATTTCACGCTCAATTTCTAACCCTTTGCGGATTGGCGTGACTGTCGAAAGAGTACTTACCGCACGCACGCGATTGTCTGATTTCACCGGGTAAGGGAAACGAACCTGATTAAGACCAATGTTGACAACCATCTTAGCTGTCGGGAACAAGTTGTTGTCTGGGTCAACACTGTCAGTCAGTTTTGGCAGCAGTGCCAAAGTAAGGAAACCGTGTGCAATCGTTGTTTTAAATGGTGATTCAGTCGCCGCGCGCTCTGGATCTGTATGGATCCACTGCATATCTTCAGTCACCTGACCAAACTGGTTGATGCGTTCTTGCGAGATATCTAGCCAATCACCAGTATGAATGACTTCACCAATCTTAGACTGCAACTCAACAAACACTTTTTGTGCCTCTGGTTTCATCTCGATAGGTTGCGGCTGCTGAGGCTTTGGCGTCTCAATCGGAGTCTGTAACTCGTCATTCACTGCAGGGATATGAAAATCACGCAGACGTGTAAACAGGTGGCGGTTATGAGCCTTGTTAACAATTTCACCCCAGTATTCGCGCACAGTTGGAGCCATCCACTGCATAAACTCAGAATGCTGTTTAGAATTTGATTCACCACGATGTTTAAATAAGTCAGCGACTTTCATGAAAACCTCAGAAATAGATCACGTTACTCGGTTAATTCCGTAATTTTGAAACAGTTCACACTATTGTGCAATTACTTTCGGGCGTACACCTGTTGTCTGAAAGTACTTTTTTATTTTTAAAACATGTGCTTATAAATAAAACACTATTTTATTGCAATGCCTGTAATAGAGTGTTTACACCAAGGGTTTTGACTTCTAGAGCTATAAAACGCGCCCTAGTGGCGTGAAAACTGTTTAGTTTCTCAGCACTTAAAACATAGAAGGCGAATTAGTGCTTTACAAGTGGCAGGGCAATACCTAATATACGCCACGCAACGGAGAGATGGCTGAGTGGTTGAAAGCACCGGTCTTGAAAACCGGCATACGTTAATAGCGTATCTAGGGTTCAAATCCCTATCTCTCCGCCACATTTAGAAAGCCCGCTGAGAAATCAGCGGGCTTTCGTCGTTCTGAATGCTCGCAACTATATTGTGTGCCCCCTGTTAAAGTGTATGTCCTCTTATTCTTTGAATGTGTGTCCTGTCATCTTCTTTTAAAAGGACAGTCGCAATAATACATACCGCTGACAAGGGAAGTTGAGCTCACAGCAGCTTCTATTAATCTCATTTAGTGATTGATTCAGTTTTTCTGAGCAGTGTTTGTAGGGTTTATGCTCTTGGAGCTGAAAGCCAAGGAATAGAGGTAACCAAGCGAATGCTTGGCCTAGTGAGAATGTATTAGAACCCGGTTGATTTTTGTTTGCGGATTAGCCATCTAATCGGAATAGATTGATTCGCCTCCGGTTCAATGCGAGTTTGGCATGTATGGCACTTGCAGAACAGCCGACAACTGTGCTGCGTTTACGTTCTAACGTTGTACATACCTCAAGCCACTTCAGTTGATTTATCTTTAGTCTTTGTAATATTGGTGGCACATTTACACTCAAGCTGGCTTTGTTTTCTCGGTATTGGCGAGCACTCCAATCGACAAGTTCGATGTAGTCCATCAGTCGGAAAGGAATACCATCAAGATGTTTGTTGGTAGCAGATCCTATAAACGGATGAAGGCAAGGAGCCGTTTCTTGGTGTTTATCTAAAGCATCCAGCCTTGCTTGGATAGAGGTATAATCTGAAGCTTCCGGAGTTTTTGCTATGCCTGCCCTTAACGGGTTTAAGTCAACATACGCCATGGCGGCAATCAGTGCTTGTTCATCAAGCAGTGCCTGACTTTTATAGCGACTCTCCCAAAAGTGCCCTTTGCATTCGTCTTCTTTGTTAGCTTGGCAAGCAATGTCAAAATTGAGCTCTTTCATAAACCAACTCAGGCTCCACAGCCTTTCTCGCCACGACTCTACGATTGCCATGCATGCTTCAATTTCTGGATTAGAGGTGAGTTGTCCGTCTAACCATCGAGCCACGAGATTCGGAAGTTTGTGCGCGAGCCGCCAGCGCTCAATAACCTCTCTGGCAGATAACTTTTGCGCTTTGTCTCGATTGATATGCAGAACTAGATGATAATGGTTGTTCATAATGGCGTAGGCGCAGATGTCGATGCAATACACATGTGTTAGTGCCAGCATTTTACGTTTGATCCAGGCTCGACGATGCTCATAGCTTTTTTGCGTCAGGGGATCTACGCCACATAAGAGACTGCGTCTAACACAGCGAGACACACAGTGGTAATAAGGAGTGGCGTCGACACATATTTGGTGCCTTCTTGCGGTTGTCATTTTTTGTCTCTGATAGTCAACAATCTATTGAGCGTAATAAAGTCCCCAATCGGCAGCAAGCCTTTAGAATTCAACCTCTGGCATAGGTATCAACAACTCATCCTATTTTCATTCTTTATGGTGTGTGTCCCCTTAACTAAAAGCGTGTGTCCCGATAAAGAAAGCCCGCTAAGAATGAGGCGGGCTTGGTTCGGCTTGCAGCTAAGTTATGTGAGTTAAAGCGATAGTTTTCAGCCTTAACCGTCATTCATGTTGGTGGGCTCTACTTTTAGGCTAGAGCTCCACAGATATTGCTCCGTGTCGTTGGCATCACGGTCGTAGATTTTAACTGACCAGTATTGTCCTGCTTCTGCCAATAGCGCCCAGGTTGCTGTCCAACCGTCTTGATCGAACATGATAGAGAGATACCCATCTTGAGTTAGACTCCAGGAAATAGCTTCATTGCCCTTACTACCGACGAACATTCCGCTACCATCTGGATTAAAGGTATAGACCCGTGTTTTGCCTTTTTTGTTGGTACGGGTAACTGTCATGCCTTCAACCATGTCTTCGGTGAAAATCTCAAATCCACCACAGTCCATAATTGACTGTTTGTAAGCGTCCCAGCTACTTGATTTATCATCTGCGTCATCGCCGGCCCTACAAACGTTTTTCACCAGAGCTGACTCTTCTGAAGTCATTGAGGTAGACTGACATCCAGCAAGCGCTAGTGCCCCAACTAACGTTAATCCAATATAATGTTTCATAGTTTTCCTTATCACGTTTGTTCATAATTGAAACTAGCACTGATATCAGAATGTGCAAATATGATTGGACTTCATATTATTCACGGGGCTTATTTTTGATATTTCTCGACATCGGCGACAAGGGAATGTGATGAAAGTATTAGTTACAGGCTCAGCAGGCAGAGTGGGCCGTGCGATTTACGTGAAATTAATGAGAACTCACGATGTTGTGGGTATCGACAAAATCCCTTGCTCTACCGCTGATTATATTGGTGACATTCGCGACAGTGAAATGGTTAAGCAAGCTCTAGCGGGAGTCGATGTTATTGTTCATACCGCCGCTTTACATGCGCCGCATGTTGGCTTGTTGACAGACGATGAGTTTCAGTTGATTAATGTCGATGCCACAGAGCAACTCGCCCTAGAAGGCATCAAAGCCGGAGTCAAGCAGTTCGTTTTCACCAGCACCACCGCTTTGTATGGTCATTCATCTACGCCAGATGGAATTGCGGGTTGGATAGATGAACAAGTCGCACCTTTGCCTAAGTCAGTTTACCACCGAAGCAAGATCGCTGCTGAGGCGAAACTAAAAGAGATTTCACATCTGTTCGGCCTTCCAGTGACCGTGTTGCAAATGTCGCGCTGCTTTCCTGAGTCGGCAGACTTAATGGCGCTTTATCGTCTGACAAGAGGTATCGATGCGCGAGATGTAGCGACGGCCCATTTGCAAGCAATAGAAAAGCGTTTAACCGGTTTCAATCGTTTTATTGTTTCCGGGGCCACGCCGTTTAGTCGTAGTGATTGTGAACTTCTCTATAGCGATGCCAGCAGTGTCATTAGACAAGTTTGTCCCGAGGTTGCAGAAGTATTTGAACAGCGTGGTTGGGTGTTGCCGTCCAGGCTTGATAGGATATATGACTCATCGGCTGCTCAGAAGCTGTTGGATTGGGCTCCTGCCTATGGTTTTCAGGCAGTGTTAGAAATGCTGGATAATGAAACAGCGGAAGTCCTTCCTGTCTTGAAGCGCGGTTAAGTTGCTAATGGCGCCAGCACAGCGCCATGATAGATTAACGTTACATTTCTACCCTGTGAGCCATATCTAGATAGCTGAGCATTTCTTGGTCTGGAACCATTCCTCCGCCTGTGGCCCAAACCAGATGAGTCGCATTATTCATTACTTTGTCGTCGAACTGCATTCGTTGGCGATATTCATGGTTGTTGGTCACTACAACTGGCCCCAGCATTCCAGCTAAAGCAGAAGGCTCCAGTTGAATATCTTCCAACTCGCTTAATTGGCCGAGTAACTGGTACATACGTTGATCAGAGACGGTAAAATAGCCGTCTAACAGCCGTTCCATTGCTCGCCCGACAAAACCCGATGCCCGACCAACGGCAAGACCATCTGCGGCGGTAATATTGTCAATACCGATATCCTGAACACTGATTTCATCGTGCAGACCAGTATGAACACCAAGCAGCATGCAAGGGGAGTGGGTGGGCTCGGCGAACAGGCAGTGGACATGATCACCAAAGGCCATTTTCAGGCCGAAGGCAACACCACCAGGGCCACCGCCGACACCACATGGTAAGTAGACAAACAGTGGGTGCTCAGCGTCGACTAGGATACCTTGTTGAGTGAATTGTTGTTTCAAGCGCTCCCCGGCAACCGAGTAGCCTAAGAACAGGGTTTGAGAGTTTTCATCATCGATGAAGAAACAGTTAGGATCGTTTTCTGCCTCTTTTCGCCCCTGAGCGACCGCCACACCATAGTCCTGTTCATACTCGACGACAGTTACACCATGAGAGCGAAGCTTGGCTTTCTTCCATTCTCTCGCATCAGCCGACATATGAACTGATACCGAGAAACCCAACTTGGCGCTAATGATGCCAATAGACATCCCCAGATTACCCGTTGAACCAACCGCAATACTGTATTGTTGAAAGAAATGGCGAAACTTTTCGCTAAACAACTGACTGTAATCGTCAGATTCGCTTAGCAGTCCAGCCTCAATCGCTAGCTTCTCTGCATGTGTCAGTACTTCATAAATACCACCCCGAGCTTTAATTGAACCAGAGATTGGTAAGTGACTGTCCTTTTTAATAAGCAGGCGTCCTGCTATTTGAGTATGGTACTGGCGCTCAAGTTGAGTCTGCATGTTAGCGATGGTGACTACGTCAGATTCAATGATTCCGCCTGTTGGCGCAGTTTCTGGAAACGCTTTAGCAAGATAAGGAGCGAATCGAGTGAGCCTGTCACTGGCGTCCTTAATATTAGCGGCACCGAGTCCAACGTAAGGCAAGCCCTGCTCAAGAGTTGTGATAGCAGGGTTAAACCAAGCTACCTCTTTAAGTTCGATAAGCTCTTTGACTAAAGGATATTGCTCAATAAGCAGTTCAGTGTGAGTTGTCATCATAAGCCCTTGTTGTCATTGTGTCGGACAGCGGTGTTATCAATGAGTACATTACACAGAATTGCTGCACATCTGACAAACGATCAATATTCATCTTTGCATGAGCCAGATTAAAACAAAGGTGTGATGTGATGGTGGTTTTATAGATTTTTCATGTCATGTTGTTATTTGTTTCATGTGAATGAATTAAAATAGTGCATCAAGGCAGATGTTTTAGATCAACAAGAGTTTCGATATGTACACGAAAGAGAATTTATTCAGTCAGCAGAGCCGAATAAATAGTTTTCAACTTGCCAAGCTTCATACCTTTGAAGTGGTGGCGAGACACTGTTCTTTCTCTTTAGCGGCTGAAGAACTTTCGCTCACACCCAGTGCCATATCCCATCGTATCAACAAGCTTGAACATGAGATTGGGGTACGACTGTTTACCCGAACTCACCGTAAGATAACCCTTACCGAGCAGGGGGAGCGTATCTATCAATCTTTGCAAAGAACGCTCAACGATCTCAATCAGGAAATTCTCGATGTGAAAAGCGGCGATATATCGGGACCGTTGACTATCTATACCCGACCTTCTTTTGCTCAGTGTTGGTTGGTACCACGCATTCATTTATTTAAAGAGAATTACCCATCCATCGACCTTAAACTTCTGACAGGTAATGAAAAGATAAACTTTCAGGGATACGGTATTGATGTCGCAATCTATTTCGATGACCACATGCCGGAAAAGCTGTTCTGCAAAGAGATACTGTCGGAAACCATTATCCCGGTTTGTACCCGAGAGTATGCTGACAAACATCAGCTCAATGCGGCAAAGGAAAACCTGCGCCATGTCACCTTACTTCACGACAATCAGGCCTGGGGGTATGACTCCAATCAAGATGAGTGGAACAGTTGGGCACAGGCGAACCATATTGCCGACGTTTCAGGGATTTCAAGTATCGGCTTTGACCGTTCTGACCTTGCGTTGGTCGCAGCACTTAATAATGCTGGAGTTGCAATGGGGCGCTACAGTCAGATAAAGGACAGACTCTCTTCAGGAGAGTTGGTGACTCCATTTCCTGACACGCAAGTGCTATGTAAGCAGAAGTATTATGTTGCGACCTCTGCCGATAATCATTCGCCGAAGGTAAAGCTATTTATTGAATGGCTTGAGGCTCAAGCAAGCTAGCAGAGCAGGCCGGATTTTAATCCGAGGCTGCTTTCTATCGCGTTAGGCTATTCATTAATGTCTACCAGAACACAACTCTGTTCTTGCCCGACTCTTTAGCCTTATACAACGCTTTATCCGCCCGCGCCAATACCACGCCAATATGAGAATCTTGCAGTTGATACTCCGCAACTCCGATACTGACGGTGGTTGAAATCAGGGCTTTTTTACTCTCTACATGATTGTTTTCGACAGTGGAGCGAATTCTTTCTGTCAGGTTTTCAACTTGATCATAAGGAGTATTAGTTAAGATCAGGGCAAACTCTTCTCCCCCGATTCGAGCAACGACATCGGACTTACGAGTCACCGAAGTGATACTAGTGGTGATACTTTGTATTACCTTATCGCCAACCGCGTGCCCATAGCTGTCATTCACATGTTTAAAGCTATCGATGTCGATCATAACGATGGTGTAAGGGATAAGCGTGCGTGTGGTTTGATTGTGGATTAACTCGCCCAGTTCGAAAAACTCGCGGCGGTTACTGATCCCGGTAAGCTCATCGACGCGTGCTCTTTTTTCGGCTTGTTTATATAAATCTGAAAGTTCCTGAGTACGTTCAGCGACTTTTTGTTCTAACAGCTCTCGCTCCTGGAACAAAGCGAATTTTACACTGGCTAACTTGCGGTTATAGATAGTCAAGGCCACTAACAGAGCGATTAAGGTCGCGAGGAAAGCGGCGATTAACATCGTCTCTTTTTGATGTTCATGCCAAATCGAATGTGGCATGAAGCGAATCTCAGAGTTGAGGCTGATTTTGTCTCTATAGTCCCAACGTACGATTTCATTCCAGTCATAAACTAACTCAAAACCATCTACAGAATAGTCGATTGGCTGATTGGAGACGATGTTGATTACCGCTTCAGCCGCCATTATTCCGAGTTCATTTGGTGAATAGAGGTGACCTCCGACGGTGCCTGAGCCAATCGCAGTGACCGAAGTGGCAAAAATAGGAGCCTTTGCCACTTGATGCAGTCGCTTAAGAACCTGAATCGGGTAGAGGCTTTTGCCCTCATGTTCCCGATAAATGGGCGTAAAGAATATCGCGCTGTCCGTCGGGACCTGTGAAATAGCCTTGAGGAGTGAAGATAAATCCAGATTTACAAGCGGGATGTACGAGCGACTCTCCGCTTCTATTTCCTTAGAGAGATTTTCCAGCCTGTGGTGGTCACTAGAATCAATGGAGTCGCCAATCAGGTAAATTTGATTCGGGTTGGATAATCGCAGAGCCTCCTCGACCATCGAGGTATAGTTTAACTTGGGGCTGATAATGATGGCATTATCATGGTTGTTGTCACTGTTTGGCTGTATCAGAATTGGTGTCGAGCCGGGAAAAAGATCCGGATACATACGTGAAAAATCTGATGTCACTGGGCCGGCAGCGATAAAAATATCAGGCTGTTGCTGAGCATACTTATTCAGCAAGTATTGATACATCACCTCATACTGCTTGCGCTCGTTAAAGCGTCCAGCATCTAAATGGTCTGAGTAATAAATTATGGGTAGATCACTTTGAGTGAGAGTGGTGCTGAGACCTTGTTCTATGGCGACTGTCCAGGGCGATTGGGGTGTTCCAGAGCCTAATAAAAATACCCGTGTTGGTGAGCTGCTTTGAGGGGTTGACCAAGCCAGAGAAGAGGCGGTCAGCAAAAACATTGTAAAGAATTTCTTTATCAGGTCCATGTGCATTAGTTGTTGAGTTTCCGTCCGTTGGAATCCAAGAGCATGCCGACATATCGAAGAGTGTGATTTATTCATGTTATAGATTGGCGTTCTATATATTCAAGGTAGCATATGTAGCTTGACTACTAGGAAGAACTTCCTGATTCATAGAGATGTGTCAAATATAGCCATAAGTTTATGATTGACGGTTTCATGCGCAATAGCTCATAAGGAGTAGATTTGCCCTTTATAGGTGCAAAAGAGCTTATTTTTCCGCTAGTTAATTTGATTGTTATGTCGATACTGGGATAGAGAATAGAGAATAGAGAATAGAGAATAGAGAATAGAGAATAGAGAATAGAGAATAGAGAATAGAGAATAGAGAAGGGGAAGTTGCGACTCTCTCCGAGACGGCTTTGCGGTACTCGGAGAGAGATGGGTGTTGGTGATATTACTTAGTATGGAAAATCTGTTCTGTTTCCAGTGAGGTCATAGCGCGGATTTGACGCCAAACGTAGTAAAAAATACCGAACATCATCAACATGCTTGGAATAGCAATAATCGGGTAGCTGTATAGCGTTAGTTTACCTAGCTCTTCATTGAACTCAGGTGTTCCTGCCGGACTAGTAACAATCCAGGTCGCAAGGAAATAGTTCATTGCTGAAGAGAATGCGAAGGTACTGGCGAATAAATAGTTCGATGACATTAGACAACGCTCGAAAGCTTGCGATTTACCATTCTCTTTTAAGCGCTCAGTGATTAAGGCTAGGTTTAGTACGCTGTCGTTAAGTACCATCTTTTGCATGAATGGGTAACGCGTAAAGGTTGAAACCAGTACAGCCAAACCAATAAGACCTGGGATCAAAGCTTCTTTAAGGGCTAGCCAACGCGTATCTAGCTCCAATAGACCAATCCCGCCAGTTAATAATACGCTGACAAAACCCAAGGCTGCGATAAAATTGAATTTCTTGTTGCGGATAAGATCCATGCCGCCGTAAGCAATCGGAAATGCCAGAGCAACAACCAGTGCCATCGCGGTTCCCAGATGCTCATCACCACTGAACTTCATCAGAATGAATGAAGGGATGACAACGTTAAATAAGATTTCGAATAGAGGATTCGACTTTTTTTGGCTGGTGCTGTTCATAATTTCCTACTGACTCTACAAGGTCGGCTTGCGTATAAATTTCGAGAGGAAGTGTTCATCGTATAGCGTCAGATGTAAAGCACTAAAGTATCAGTTATGTAACTACATATGAAATAAATCGGATCGGCGCATGACTCCAACCCCTCACTTACAATTATAGCTTTAAACCAATCAACCTAACGTTTGCCTGAGTGGGCTCAGGCACCAGATTAACTATTATTGGTACTGTTGCCACAACTTACCCGAACGCTCAGGTGGGACAGGTTGATAGCTAAGTGATGTATAAATGGCTAGAACCGGCTAAATTTAGTGGGAATTTAAGCTAATTTCACATTAACACTCCCATCTCGGGATTATTGCTCTATAATCAGCGACCGTAATTTTGGTTACGCTTAATATTTGTCGTTAGCTTTAGGAACAAGATATGTCATTTGCATCACAAAACTTTTCTCCAGAAATCGTGAAAGCTCTTACTGAATGTGGGTATGAAAAACTCACTCCAGTACAGCAAAAAGCGATTCCTTTAGCTCGCCGTGGACATGACATTCTAGCTAACGCTCAAACAGGTACTGGTAAAACCGCTGCTTTTGCATTGCCGATCGTTCAGAACATTCTTGATAGTGATAAATCGGCTAACCGACACCAGACTCGAGCGGTTATCTTGACTCCAACACGTGAGCTGGCAGAGCAGGTAGCGTCGAATATCCAAGATTACACTAAATACACTGACATCAAGACAGTCGCGATTTTTGGCGGTAAGAAAATGGCGACCCAGCAAAAAGCGCTGGAAGCTGGTGTTGACGTGTTGGTTGCCACTCCGGGTCGTTTGATTGAGCATATCGAACTTAACAACGTTTCCTTGGCTAACTTAGAGTTTCTGGTATTTGATGAAGCAGACCGTATGTTGGATATGGGCTTTATCGCTTCGATTGAAAAGATCATGTCTGGCGTAACCACTAAACCTCAGACAATGCTATTTTCAGCGACCTTCTCTACTCAAATGAACAAACTAGCGAGTGAGATCTTGCGTCAGCCAAAACGTGTTTCTGTTGCGCGTGAAAACGTAACGGCAGATACCATCGCGCACGTTGTTTACCCAGTAGAACAAGAGCGTAAGCGCGAGCTACTGTCAGAACTGATTGGTCGAAAAAACTGGAAACAGGTGCTGGTGTTTGTGAACTACAAAGAGACAGCAAACGAGTTAGTCAAAGAGCTTAAACTTGACGGTATTAAAGCGGTCCTTTGTCACGGTGATAAAGCGCAAAGTGCTCGTCGTCGTGCGCTCGAAGAGTTCAAAACAGGTAAAGCGCGAGTAATGATCGCAACGGATGTTGCTGCTCGCGGTCTTGATATCCAGAACCTGCCACACGTCGTTAACTTTGATATGCCTTTCCTTGCAGAAGACTACGTTCACCGTATTGGTCGTACAGGTCGCGCTGGTCAGCGTGGTAACGCAGTGTCATTTGTTAACCGTGAAGAAGAACTGACACTACAGCAGGTAGAAACTCTGATTGGTCAGCGTATCTACCGTAAAGAGCTTGAAGGTTACGAGCCAAAGAACCGCGATGCACTGCTTGAGAAAATGCACTCTAAACCTGCATTTAAGAATCGTAAGACTCGCACCAACAACCCAAGTGATGCGAGCCAGGGTGAAGCAGAGCGCCGCTCACGTTTACGTCGTATGATTCGCAACAAGAACGGTAAATAGCAAAAAGGAGCCCTGAGGCTCCTTTTTTATTGCTGGTGGTTACTGTTTATGTAATTGGTAATGCTCGGCTAAATCACCTTCTACCCGTTCGCCATTCATATCTAATTTAAACAAGATATTTTCGCCGACAAAGTATTGGTTTGCGCCAGTTTCATTTTCAAGAGTGATGATGTTGCCTTTGTCATTCCAGTGGAACTGACCCTGGGATTCAAACAAGCCATCTTCTTTACCCAGATAAGTCTGCGTTGCAGTGTAACTACCATCGTGGTTAAGCGTGATTTGGGTTTCGATACCGCTGCAGTCTGCACAGGGCAATATGCCGACATACGTACCGTTCCAATCTAGCGCCGTATTTGCGGTGTGTTGGTTATCGGCTGGGGCATCAATGACAATTTCTGCTTGAGCCTCTGATACGGGTTTAGCACTTTGTTGTGGTTGTTCGTCTTGGCAGCCAGCTAACACAAAAGCAGCACCAGTTAACAGGAGTAGGGCCTTTTTCATCTTAGGTTCCTTTGCTTACGGGGGATGACGTTATGATATCGCCGCACTGATTTTGACCGTCAATGAGAGGTGAGGTTTTGGTTAAGCTTGATTACGCTCTTGGTCAATGCTCTGACTAAAAGCTAACGGATTAAACCATCCGGTTAACACCTTTCTCGAATCAACGAGCAACGACTTGTCCCAATTAAACAAATCGTTGTCTTGCGTTAGTTGCGTCTTAGCGGCGTCAGTAAGTGTTTACCAAACACATTAATCATTGCGCCAGTGACGATTAAACCACCGCCTAAGAAGGTCCACACGGAAGGAACTTCGTTAAACAGCCACACACCAAGCAGGGCAGAGAAAACAATTTGAATATAGGAGTAGGCGGATGCCTTACCCGCTGCCTGAGTCTGCATTGCTTTGGTCAGGCCGTATTGACCTACCTGCGTAAATATACCGACCAACACGAGCAGGAATAGCAGCGGTAAACTTGGCCAGGTAAAGTCTTGCCACATTAGAACCACAGATGTTGGCAGAGCCATCAACGGGAAGTAGAAAATGATTACCGAGCTGTCTTCGGTCTGACTTAGTTTACGTACGATGACATAAGCGATAGAACTTCCTAGTGCGCCAAGTAAAGCGGTGGTGACACTGAATATCGGCAGTTGATAGTCAATGTTGCTATTGAGGCTAGGCTGAACCATAGCCCACAGACCGGCGAGGCAGAAAGCAATGCAGATCATGGTTGATGTCTGAATACGTTCCTTCAGAAACAGCAGTCCAAGCAAAGCGGTAAAGACCGGATGAACGTATTGGAGAATTGTCGCTTCCGCCAGAGGAAGTGTGGTGACTGAGTAGTAGACGCACATCAGAGCGATGGTACCAATAAATCCTCTCACCAACAGCAGAAGCTTGTTGTTGCCCCATACGGAAAGGCGCTTACGCTTGATATCGATATAGCTGATGATCAACGAAACCAGTGCGCGGGCGGCGACAATTTCAAATAATGGTATACCGTGGTTACTGACATACTTCACGCAGGCTGACATTAATGCGAAACCAAGCGCTGAAAGAAGCATAAAGCGAACCCCGACAGGGATCTGAGTGAAATAGCTGTTTGGCATAATAGTCATCGCATTAAATATATATGGCTCGAAGTACTTTGTTTACGGAGAGCATTAACGATATTCCGAAATCAACATCGCTTTGGTGTTGGGTTCAAGTGCCTCAAACATATGCGGACGGTCACCCGGGTAGGTGATGTAGTCACCCTCACTGAGCTCATGAGCGTCATTAGTGGTACCGAGTCTGGCTCGTCCCTGGATGATCACAACATGCTCGATAGTACCCGGGTTATGGGGCTCAGAGTAAAATGGTTCGTTTGGTGCTACTTCCAACCAATAGATGTCACGACTCGCGTTTGGTGGACAAGCTGCCAACAAGGTTGCTTGATAGTCTTCACTTTTAGAAAAAACCGAGACGCCTTCTCCGTAGCGAATAACTTTGGTCTCTGCACTCGGCTCTTCAATCAGTCGAGAAAAAGGGATGTCTAATACTACGCAGATTGACCATAGGGTTTCGATACTTGGGTTACCTGCTCCGTTTTCTAACTGCGACAGAGTTGATTTAGCGATTTGAGCCCGTTTCGCCACTTCACTAAGACTTAGCCCTGAGCGTTGTCTTTCTCTGGATAACGTCGCAGCAATTTGAGCAATCGGTGGCTTTTTCATGGTCATAACAGATTTCCGTAATGCGGCTGGCCTGTTCATTATAAAAAACAAGAGGACGATTTGACAAACGCTTTCTTTGTGTTCAGTATAAAAAACACTCGTTCAATATATCGAATTTACGTTTGCTAAAGCGAACGATGTCCAACGCTGAAAAAGGAAAACGGGAATATGGAATATCTGCTCTCTGTCGCTCTGTTTGCTGTGTCATCTTCGGTCACACCGGGCCCGAACAACATTATGGTGATGACATCTGGTGTTAACTTTGGTGCGCGCAAAAGCTTGCCACTGCTGAGCGGGATATGTGTTGGCTTTACCATCATGTTACTGCTGGTGGGTGTGGGATTCGGTCAGGTGTTTCACTTTTTTCCCCAACTCGAACTGATCATTAAAGTGCTTGGTAGCGCTTATTTACTCTACCTGGCGTGGCAAATCGCGATAACCAAAGAGATTGGCAAAGGACAGCAGCAAGGGGCGCCGTTTGGGTTTATGAAAGGGGCACTGTTCCAGTGGGTCAATGCTAAGGCATGGGTGGTAGCGATTGGGGCTATTTCTGCTTTTACCACTGTTGGCGAAGGGTATTTTTCTCAAAACCTCACTATTGCCGGGACGTTTCTGGTCGCATCTTTTCCTTGTGTCGGAGTATGGCTGATGTTCGGTTCAGCGCTGCGTCGTTGGCTAACCAAGCAGCACTATTTGCGTTGGTTTAACCTGACCATGGCCATGCTGCTTGTGGTGTCGATTGTGCCGGTAATCCGAGGTGTGGTGGAACAAATCATCGTGTAGAAAGCTCAAGTTACTGCTTGTATTCGCCTGAGAATCGAGCAGCGATAGCCTGTCATTGTTCTACGCTTATCAATAGCCATCAATATAGATAGGTATTAAAAGGAAAGCACTATGAGCAAGCCAGTTATCGCCAGTAACAAGCCAGTCAAGGTCGAGCTATCTAAGGGTAACGAATATTACTTCTGCCGTTGTGGACGATCTAAAAAGCAACCCTACTGTGATGGTTCTCATGCCGGAACAGAGTTTAAGCCGATGAGTTTCACAGCGGAAAAGGACGAAGAAGCTTATTTGTGTCAGTGTAAGCACTCGGCTAATTTGCCGTTTTGCGATGGTACACATAAGAAGTTTACTGCTGAGCAAGTGGGTCAGGAAGGCCCGGGAATAGAGGCTTCAACTCAAGGTGCTCCGATAGCGGTTACTACTGTTGAAGAACCCGCTGTAGAACTGATTCACCAACTGGCTCGTGAAGGGCTTTCAAAGCTTGGACATCATGGTCCTATGACAGCAATGGGCGTACCACGAAATCTGCTGCCTGATTGGGATGATATCCAAATAATGGTGGCGCAGATGGCGACTAAGCCATTAATGGAAGATGCGCAGGTGACGACAGAACTGATCATCGGCCCTGAGGCAAAACGTCCGCTAAAGCTGGATATTCCACTGTTTGTTTCTGATATGAGTTTTGGCGCTTTGTCGGAAGAGGCAAAGATATCTCTGGCTAAAGGTGCAGAGCTGGCCGGCACTGGTATTTGTTCTGGGGAAGGAGGCATGTTACCCGAAGAGCAGGCGGCTAACTCGCGCTATTTCTATGAACTGGCCAGCGCCGGATTCGGATATAGTGAAGACAAGTTACTTGGTGTGCAGGCGTTCCACTTTAAGGGCGGTCAGGGGGCGAAAACCGGTACCGGAGGTCACCTGCCTGCCAGCAAAAACATCGGTAAGATTTCACAGGTTCGCGGTATTCCTGAAGGTCAGCCAGCTATCTCTCCACCAACGTTTAAAGATCTTCATACCAGCCAGGACTTTGCCAAGTTTGCCGATCGAGTCAGAGAAATCACTGGCGGCATTCCAATTGGCTTCAAACTCAGCGCCAATCATATAGAGCAGGATATACAGTTTGCTTTGGATGCGGGAGCGGATTACATCATTCTTGATGGTCGAGGTGGCGGTACAGGGGCTGCGCCAGCTATGTTCCGCGATCATATTAGCGTGCCAACTATTCCGGCTCTGGCACGTGCCAGAAGGTATCTCGATCAGCAGAATGCGTCCGGTAGAGTGACCTTGATTATCACTGGCGGACTGCGTCTGCCGATGGATTTTGTTAAAGCGATGGCATTAGGTGCGGATGGTGTGGCGATTTCGAACAGTGCGATGCAGTCGATTGGTTGTGTAGCCGCACGAATGTGCAATACCAATAACTGTCCTGCCGGGATTGCGACACAAAAAGCCGATTTAAGGCAGCGACTGAATGTGGAGAAAGCCTCTCATCAGTTGCACAACTTCTTCCGTGCCTCAGTCGAGATGATGCAGGTGATGGCAAGGGCCTGTGGGCATAACTCGTTGAGTGGCTTTAACCATAACGACTTAGCAACCTGGAGTAAGGAGATGTCCCAGTTGTCGGGCATTCGTTATTCTGGCTATAACTGATCGCCTGATGCAGGGTGAATGATTTCATTTGCCCTGCGTCCGTCAGATATTTACAGCTCTGTGCTAACGGGTTAGATTGCAAAAGGCATGACAATCTATGGAAAGAACAATGAGCAGCCAGCTAAAACAACTCTGTACAATCCACATTCCCGGCAATAAAGAAGACTCTCCCGCTGAACACTTTTCTAAAATGGCGCAATGGTGCGAACAGCACGATATTGAACACGATGTGTATGGCGAAGGAGAAACCATTCAGGCGTTCGAGAAAAAGGTCGCAGACCTGTTAGGCTATGAGGCTGGTTTGTTCGTCATCACGGGTACCATGACTCAACCGACGGTGCTTGAACTGGTCACTAAGCAAAAGCGTAATCCAATTGTTGCGATGCACCCTTCCAGTCACATCTATCTTCACGAAAGGCAGGGGTACCAGCTGCAAAACCGCTTCAATATCTTACCGATTGGTAATGCTTATAAACCATGGAAGCTTGAAGACCTTCAGCAGTGGCCAGATGAAATTGCGGCGGCTTTGTACGAGTTGCCAATGCGTGAAATTGGAGGTCAGTTACCTTCGTGGCAAGAGTTGAACGAGATTAAGCAATATTGTGCTAAGAATGGCATTCACCTACATATGGATGGTGCGCGGTTGTGGGAGACTGCTGCATACTGGCAAAAAGAGTATCAGCAGATAGCGCAAGGATTTGATAGCGCTTATGTCTCACTCTACAAGGGGATTAACGGGCTCGGTGGTTCAATGTTACTTGGCTCGAAACAATTTATTAAACTGGCCTCGATGTGGATGAAACGTCAGGGGGGCAATGTTTATCACAGGACGCCGTATGTCGTCTCAGCGGCAATGCAGTTTGACGATAGGCTTGCTCAGTTGCCAGCGCTGTTCGAACGTACTAAGCAGGTTTATCAAATTATTGAAGAGTTCCCAACATTGGCGGTTAATCCTCCCCAGCCGCAATCGAATATGCTCCATCTGATCTTACCTTTCAGTCATAAGGAAGCGCTGGAACTTCAACAGGCATTTGCAACCAAGCGCGGTATCTGGTTTGGCAATCCGCAGGTCACAGCCCATCCAAACCAATCTGTGGTTGAATGGTATGTCGGTGACAACCTGTTAGCCCTTGATGACGAGCAATTACGCGAGTTTTTTGCTGAGTTGACCACCAGTTAACGCTGCATTTTCCGGATAAGGAGCATTCGACAAGATGAAAATAGGCGTAGTTAGCGACAAGACCGGACTTGGAATTCATACAATTCGGTACTACGAAAAACAGGGGCTGGTAATACAACCGGAGAAAGACGCTAGCGGTCACCGTTCTTATACTTCAACCGATGTTGATGTATTGAATTGGGTATCCTGCATGAAGAATTCGGGCATGTCGCTTAGTAAGATCAAGAAGTACACAGAGGCCTTCTATGCGGGCGATAAGTCGCAATGTATCGCCTTTCTCCAAGACCACCTTGAGCACCTCTATAAACAGCAACAGGATATCGAGCACTATATCGAGGTGACAGAAAACAAAATAAATCGCTTCAAAAACGCTTGACCTAGAGTATGGTCTAGATTGCTAACCTCATTGAACTAACCCAATGAGGAGCAGCAAAATGGAAGTGAAAGTAGCAATTGTCGATGCGTTTGTAGATGGTGAAAAAGGTGGCAACCCAGCGGGTGTTGTGCTTAATGCCGACCAACTGACTGACCAACAGAAACTGTCGATTGCGAACCAAGTCGGCTTGTCGGAAACCGCCTTTATTTCTCATTCGACCAGTGCCGACTTCAAGCTCGACTTTTTTACGCCACAGAGACAGATCGCTCATTGCGGTCATGCCACTATCGCCAGCTTTAGTTATCTGTCTCAGCTAGATTTGATTCCACAATCTCATACTTCGAAAGAGACCATTGATGGCAATCGAAACATCATTGTTAAAGATGGCTTTGCTTATATGCAACAGCTGGCGCCGCGCTATACTGATATCACTGAAGAAACACCGAGAGTGCTGACAGCGTTAGGGTTGAGCTCAGAGCAGGTAACAGCCCAACCCGTCATCGCCAACACAGGTAACGGCTTTATTGTGGTTGGAGTGAAAGACATAGCGACGCTACAGGGCATTGTTCCTGACCATGCCTTGATTAATAAGCTGTCAGAAAAACACGACCTAATCGGTTTCTATGTATTTAGTCGTGAAACAAATCTGCCAGGTAGAGATGCCTCAACAAGAATGTTCGCGCCTCGTTACGGCATTAAAGAAGAGGCAGCAACGGGCATGGCTGCAGGGCCATTGGCATGTTATCTCTACGACTACCTGAAACTGGAACAGACTCGATTTGTGATCGAGCAGGGCTATTCCATGCCGATGCCTTCACCAAGCTGCATTGAAGTCTCCATCTGTGTTGAAAACGATGCTATATCCTCACTGCTTGCTGGTGGTGTAGGTGTACCTTCTCGCTTTGTGACGATGGAGATTTAGTCGCTGATGGTAAAATAGTGTAGGTTAGTCATTGGGTTGACTAACCTGCTTACATGGAGGACGTATGCTTGACAGAACAAATACAGGACTGGTGATCGTTGATGTGCAGGGAAAGCTTGCCAGTCTGGTTCATGATTCCGATACTCTGATGGCGAATTGTGCCAAGCTGATTCAGGGAGCTCAATTGCTAGGGTTGCCTATAGTCTGGCTGGAGCAAAACCCCGAGAAACTGGGCCCAACGGTAGATTCTGTACGTCAGTTACTTAAAGATGTAACACCGATCAGCAAGTTTACCTTTAACGGCTGCGGTGAACCTGAGTTTGTCGAAGCTGTTCGTCGGGCAAACGTCGAGAACTTTTTGCTATGCGGTATCGAAGCGCACATCTGCGTTTATCAAACCGCGCTGGCCCTGTCACAGCGTGATTATGACGTTCACCTGGTGACGGACTGTATATCCTCTCGCTTAGAGCAAAATAAACAACTGAGCGTCCGCAAACTATTGAACAAGGGGATAGACATTACTTGTTTGGAGATGTGCCTCTATGAGCTGGTCAAAGATTGTCGTAGTGATGAGTTCAGGTCGATCTTAAAGCTGATCAAATAACGTTGAGCTGCAAAGAGACTAACCTCAGTCATCAGCCCTGTCATCTTGTGTATCGCTAAACTCTTTTTCTACCCAAGATTTTAGTTTGAGGACATTATCGTTACGCAGTTTGTCCGGTTTACAAACAAAGAAAAACGCCTGATGGGGGTTATTAACCGGTTTGCCTATCTCGACTAAAAAGCCATGTTTGATTTCATCACGGACAAACAAACGGTGAGTGACAAAGACGCCGAGCTTTTGTATCGCCGCCTGTATCGCATGAACAGAGGCGATAAAGTTTAAATTGTTATGCTGTTTAGGCACTGGCAGCGAGTTACCCTCACACCAGACATTCCAGTCATTTTTTCTCCGTAAGTTGTCAGCATAAATAGCGGGGTAGCGTTGTAATAATTCAGCAGCGGAAGGTCTGGATCGCGATGATTCTAATAACTGCGGACTGCAAACGAGCAACAACTCATCATCACCGAGCTTTTCGCAATAGTAATCCTGCCATTCATCTGTTTTACCGTGGATGATAGCGACATCGACCCCCTCCTGATTTAAATCAAATGCACCAATAAGATTTGACAGGCGCACATCGACATCAGGTGCGTGGTGCTGAAAGTCATTCACCTTTGGAACCCACCAGTGAATCGCCAATGAGTTGACCATATTAACGGTGATTTTGCTCGATTGAGGTTGTTGAGTTATCGCTTCTGTTGCATCGACGATAGCGGTTAGAGCGGGAGCAATGTCGTTGTAATAATTCTGGCCAATTGAGTTGAGCTGAACTTGTCTGCCCACGCGCTGAAAAAGTGGTTGGCCGAGTTGCGACTCAAGGCTTTTGATCGCTTGACTGATAGCAGAATGACTGACACTGAGTAAATCTGCGGCTTTGGTCATACTGCCAGTCTCTGCGACAGCCACAAATGCATACAGAGATTTTAGAGGTGCTCGTCGATTCATGTGTAAGTTTTGCTAACAGGTTTGGTTAAATATACTCGTTTTTTATCCGCTTGTCATTGCAATAGTATGAGCCTGCCTATAGGGAGGAATCATATTGCTAAATAACCGTGCTGTACCTTATATGCTAGTTTCAACGCTCAGTTTGTCGTTAACTGGTCTATTTTTAAAAAAACTAACAGAAATGCTAAGCGTCGATCTGTTGACATTTCTGCGTCTTCTAATGCCTGCACTGCTGTTTTTCTTCATCGTCGTGATGTCGAAGTTGCATTGGCCGCCAAGGAACTTAATCAGACCTATTATCGTGCGTGGTCTGTGCATTGCGGCATGCCAACTCTGTTTTATTGCCTCACTGAGCAGGTTATCGCTGGTGGAAAGTTCGGTGCTGTTTGCGACCGGACCAATTTTTATTGCTGTGTTAGAAAAACTGTTGTTTCAGATTGAGATTAAGACTCAAACTAAAGTTAGTTTAGTTGCCACTTTTATAGGAGTTGTATTGCTGGCGGGAGATGTGTCTGGTATCCAGTTTCGACCTGAATTGTTAATCGGTTTGGCGTCCGGAGTGTTTAGTGCGGGATCTCAGGTGAGTCTGTTTCGTGCCAGCAAAGCAGAAGTTGCCCCTGCGACCATCAACGGGTGGACGTTTCTCATTGCCGCTGTTAGCGTCTTACCGATCTTGTCCATTTCCGGTCTGTCCGTCGCGGATCAGAAAATCCTGTTAGCGCCAATAGAACATGGTGCAGTGTGGTTGCTGTTATGCACACTGTCAGTCTCTGTCGCGACGACTCAGATAATGCGCTCAAAAGCGTACAAACTGGCGCAGACGAACTCTCAGATTGCTCCACTGATCTTCACTAGTTTGCTGTTCAGCACACTGTGGCAGGTACTGTTCTTTGATCAGACGTTCTCAAACTATCAGATAGCGGGGGTTGCACTGATTGTCACTGCTGCAGTGATGAACAGCTTTGCTGCTCAATTATACAAGTTGATTGGCGTTGCCAGCGCCCGGTTGGTGTGAATAGTGTTAATAACAAATTTATCAGTATGAACTAAGGTTAATGTGAGGGTTATTCTGAACCGCGTGCGCGGGGGAGGATATAAATGAAAGAATACCGGACAGTCATACTGGTCTCATTAGGAGCCGTATGTTTAGTCTCAATGGTATTGGCGAGTTACTTTATGATCAGTCAGTACCGTGCGAAGGCTAGAGCTGAACTGATGGGAGAATGGGTGGAATCTCGTGTCGCTGGCTATTCTGCTGCGACGGTTCGTATCGGCAAAGATGGCGTATATTGGGATCAACACCTGGTCAGTACAAAATATTCGTTTGACGGAGAATTACTCGAGTTCACAAGAGGGGGGCGCGAGCAACGATTCACATTCGATATGGATAAAGGGACACTCGTCCATCTCAATGGTGATTACAAAGCGGTTTTTAAGAAGTCAGAATGACCAGAACGTCATAGAAACTTAGCCATTATATTATTGATGTGTCCGGATGCTATGTGGTTAATATCACTCAGTATTCGGGCACGTTCTTGTTTATGAGCATGAAGAAAGCAACACTGATGTGATAACCTCTGCTGTGTTGTAGCAATGATACCCGGAGAGCAGTAATGGTAGTAGCAGAGCGTTATTCGTTTCCTTATGAGGCTCAGATTGCCAAGGCGAGTTTAGAAAGTGCCGGCATTGAATGCTGTATCGCCGACGAGCATACCGTTAATGCTCAGTGGCTGTACTCTAACGCTATCGGTGGTGTAAAGCTGATGGTCGCGGAGGAAGACTTAGATCAGGCTCGACTTATCCTGAGTAGTGATTTTTCGGCCGCACTTGAATGTGAGGAGGAAGTGAACACTGCCGATGAGTGCCCTCACTGTGGCAGCACGGAGCTTATTGCTCACACGCAAGGCAAGCGCCCGGCATTTGTTGTTTTCATTCTGCTTGGTTTTCCGCTGTTTTTCTACAAGCATGGATATAAATGTAATCAGTGTGGCGAGTTTAGTCACAAACTGTAGATAGAGAGGAATAGGCCTTCCATATCAGGCAAGAAAAAGGCGAACCAAATGGTTCGCCTTTTTAATTCAAGTTAGTTTCCAACTTGGTTATCTGTGATCAACTACCAAATTAATCTTCGTAGTTGTCGATGCTAGGGCATGAACAGATTAGGTTACGGTCACCGTAAACGTTGTCTACGCGGTTAACCGTTGGCCAGTATTTCCAGCTCTTAGTTGCCGGTGAAGGGAAACAGCCTAGCTCACGAGAGTATGGGCGATCCCATTCGTCTTTCGACAGGTCAACTTGAGTGTGAGGTGCGTTAACCAGAGGGTTGTTCTCTAGCGGCCATTCACCGTTCTTCACTTTAGCCATCTCTTCACGGATTGCGATCATTGCTTCACAGAAACGGTCTAGCTCTTCCAGATCTTCAGACTCCGTTGGCTCAACCATTAGTGTGCCCGCAACCGGGAACGACATAGTTGGCGCGTGGAAACCGTAGTCCATCAGACGCTTAGCGATATCTTCTTCGCTGATGCCTGTCTCTTCTTTTAGCGGACGAATATCGATAATACATTCGTGTGCTACGCGGCCGTTAGTGCCACGGTAAAGAACAGGGTAGTGAGGGCGTAGGCGCTCCATCACGTAGTTAGCATTTAGAATCGCGACTTTCGTTGCATCTGTCAGACCTGCTTCACCCATCATCGCGATGTAAGCCCACGAGATAGGAAGGATAGAAGCACTACCAAGGTCAGCTGCTGAGATTGCGTAATCATCACCTTCGACACCGTTTTCGATGTGACCAGGCAGGAAAGGTGCCAGATGCGATTTAACACCGATAGGACCCATACCCGGACCACCGCCACCGTGTGGGATACAGAAAGTTTTGTGTAGGTTCAGGTGCGAAACGTCAGAGCCGATAAAGCCAGGAGAAGTCAGACCAACCTGAGCATTCATGTTAGCACCGTCCAGGTAAACCTGACCGCCTGCTGCGTGTACCATTTCACATACTTCTTTCACTTGCTCTTCGTATACGCCGTGCGTAGAAGGGTAAGTGATCATGATGCTTGATAGGTTTTCAGCGTGTTTTTCGATTTTAGCCGCCAGGTCGACCATATCGATGTTACCCTCGTCATCACACTTAACAACGACTACCTTCATTGACACCATTGAAGCTGTCGCTGGGTTAGTACCGTGTGCAGAACTAGGGATAAGACATACGTTACGGTGTCCTTCACCGCGGCTGTCATGGTAACGCTGGATAGCGATAAGACCTGCGTATTCACCTGATGCACCAGAGTTTGGCTGAAGTGAGAACGCGTCGTAGCCAGTGATTTCACATAGCTTTTCTTTGAGATCTTTTGCCAGAGCAGAGTAACCAGCTGCCTGATCCATTGGTGCGAATGGGTGAATTGAGCCGAATTCAGGCCATGTCACAGGGATCATTTCAGCAGCAGCGTTAAGCTTCATGGTACAGCTGCCCAGAGGGATCATACCGTGAGTCAGTGAGAAGTCTTTGTTCTCAAGCTGCTTCAGGTAACGCATCATCTGTGTTTCGCTGTGGTGCGTGTTGAATACAGGGTGAGTCAGATACTCAGAAGTACGACGTAGTGCTTCTGGAATCGCCGCAAATTCGTTACCAGCGATCTCAGATGACAGTGCGTTAACTTCATCTTTCACGCCAAATACTGCGAATAGAGCTTCGATATCAGCAGTTGTGGTTGTTTCGTCACAGCTGATACCTAGTTTGCCATCTAGCTTACGTAGGTTCAGGTCAACTGCTTGAGCTTTTGCGTATAGCTCTTCTGTTTGACCAGCCGTGTTGATAGTGATGGTGTCGAAGAAGCTGTTGTGAGCCAGTTCGAAACCAGATTTAGTCAGACCAGCAGCCAAAATAGCGGTCATGTGGTGCGTACGACGAGCAATTGTGCGCAGACCTTCAGCGCCGTGATAAACAGCGTAGAAAGAAGCCATGTTTGCTAGTAGTGCCTGAGCAGTACAGATGTTTGATGTCGCTTTTTCGCGGCGGATATGTTGCTCACGAGTCTGCATTGCCATACGCAGTGCCTGGTTGCCGTTGCTATCGATAGAAACACCGATAACACGACCTGGCATAGTACGTTTGTGCTTGTCACGTGTTGCCATAAATGCTGCGTGTGGACCACCGTAGCCCATTGGTACGCCAAAGCGTTGTGCACTACCGATTACAACGTCTGCGCCCATTTCGCCAGCAGGCTTAAGCAGAGCAGAAGCCAGCAGGTCTGTCGCTACCGTTACCAGTGTTTTATTCGCTTGCGCTTTTGCGATAACGTCAGTCAGATCACGTACTTCACCAGTTGTGCCAGGATACTGAACCAGTGCACCGAATACGTCTTGCTCCGGAAGAGACTCTAGAGTGCCAACCAGTACTTCAAAACCAATGTACTTAGCACGAGTTTTAACTACTTCAAGCGTTTGTGGGTGAACGTCATCTGCAACGAAGAATACGTTGCTCTTACTCTTACCAGCACGCTTACATAGCGTCATTGCTTCGCCAGCGGCGGTTGCTTCATCAAGTAGCGACGCGTTGGCAATGTCCATAGCAGTCAGGTCCATTACCATCTGCTGGAAGTTAAGCAGTGCTTCTAGACGACCTTGAGAGATTTCTGGTTGGTATGGTGTGTAAGCCGTGTACCAACCTGGGTTCTCAAGTACGTTACGTAAGATTACGTTAGGCGTAAAAGTGTTGTAGTAGCCCTGACCAATAAAGGTACGCTTAATTTTGTTTTGGTCAGCAAATTCGCGCATTGCAACCAACATGTCTGCTTCGCTTTTCGCTTCAGCAAGGGTCATTGGTTTTTCCAGGCGAATTTGCGCTGGAACTGTTTCTTCGATCAGTGCATCCAGGTTAGCTACGTTGATCGCGTCCAACATCTTCTGTTGGTCAGATTTGTTTGGTCCGTTGTGGCGTGCAACGAACTCATTTTGTGTGCTGAGGCTTTGAAGTAATTCAGTCATTGTCCTTTACCTACTCCATCATTCGGGTAACGGATTACAGCGTTACTGATAATATTAATTATACGTCCGAACTTTGAAAAAAAGCTGCCACCTGAACGGGGCAGCTTTGCTGATTTCCTAATTACTCGTCTTCGATTGAGTTTAGGTACTCTTCTGCGTCTTTTAGGTTGTCTAGTTCAGATGCGTCAGACATCTTCACTTTAACAATCCAACCGCCTTCATAAGGTTCTTCGTTAATAAGCTCTGGGCTGTCTTCTAGCTCTTCGTTGATTTCAACAATTTCACCAGTGATTGGTGCGTAGATATCAGAAGCCGCTTTAACTGACTCAACAAGTGAGAAGCTATCACCTGCTTCGATTTCGTCTTCTACTGCTGGAAGGTCTACGAATACTACATCGCCAAGCATCTCTTGTGCGTGCTCTGAAATACCGATAGTTACTGTGCCGTCACCGTTGTCACGAACCCATTCATGGCTATCTGCAAACTTCAGTGTGTTGTCCATTGCTTATTCTCCAAAAATAACTTTATTAAAATTGTTTACTGGTAAAGTGGGAAGCGAGCGCAAAGTGTTTTCACTTCTTTACGAACACGTTGCTCTACTTCAGCGTCACCTTCAGGGTTATTTACTAGCCCATCGAGTACATCGCCAATCCAGTTACCGATGAGTTTGAATTCTTCAGCGCCAAAGCCGCGGCTTGTTCCCGCAGGCGTACCCAAACGGATGCCCGATGTAATCATAGGCTTCTCTGAATCGAATGGGATGCCATTTTTGTTACATGTGATCCCAGCACGTTCTAGGGCTTCTTCTGCTTTGTTGCCTTTCAGTCCTTTAGGACGTAGGTCAACCAGCATCAGGTGCGTATCTGTACCACCAGTCACAATGTCACAACCGCGAGTTTGCAATACTTCCGCAAGAACTTTTGCGTTGTCGATCACTGAATCAATATAAGTTGAAAATTCAGGACCTAACGCTTCACCAAATGCGACTGCTTTAGCTGCGATTACGTGCATTAGTGGGCCGCCTTGTAGACCAGGGAATACCGCTGAGTTAATCTTCTTGATGATATCTTCGTGGTTGGTCAGGATCATACCGCCACGTGGGCCACGTAGTGTTTTGTGTGTTGTTGTAGTCACAACGTGTGCATGCGGTAGTGGGCTAGGGTGTGCTCCCGTCGCGATAAGACCCGCGATGTGAGCCATATCGACCATTAGGATAGCGCCTACTTCGTCAGCGATTTCGCGGAACTTAGCAAAATCGATGGTACGTGGAATAGCACTACCACCTGCGATAATCATTTTAGGTTTGTGTTCAACAGCGAGTGCGCGAACATCTTCGTAGTTGATTTCTAGCGTTTCGCGGTCAACACCGTACTGAACAGCATTAAACCATTTGCCAGAAAGAGCTGGGCGAGCACCGTGTGTCAGGTGGCCACCTGCGTCCAGAGACATGCCTAAGATAGTGTCACCAGGCTGAAGTAGAGCCAGTTTTACAGCGCCGTTGGCCTGTGCACCTGAGTGAGGCTGAACATTCACATATTCACATTTGAACAGTTGCTTAGCACGCTCAATTGCGATTGCTTCAACCGTATCCACGTGTTCACAACCACCGTAATAACGACGGCCAGGGTAGCCCTCGGCATATTTGTTGGTTAGACACGTGCCTTGCGCTTGCATTACCGCTTTAGAAACAATGTTCTCAGAAGCGATAAGCTCGATTTGTTCGTTTTGACGTGTGAACTCGGCTTGGATTCCAGCGAATACAGCGTCGTCAGTAGCAGCAAGGTTGGTAGAGAAAAAATTCTCTAGGCTATGATTTTGAAACGGTTTGTTCATGGTAGATGACCTTCCATTCGTGCTGACGAGATTTATAGGTACGTTAATTGGTACTCGTCAGTTCTACTTCTTAGTCTGCTCATATCACTTAATGAACAGGGTGAATTTCCATACCCCAAAACAGCGGGGAAAACTGAAACCAACTCGTCAATTTGTTCGACGTTTGGCTTCTGAAATAACATCTCTACAACTAACAAGTTGGTAACATAGCGGTTGTCGAAGGAACAATCAACCAAAAATTTCCTATTGGAAACAAGGTTTCTATTTTTGTTAACAAGAGCACGGTTTATTTCTCATTCGCACCTTTCTTCCATTTTACGCTTCGTGCACAATGAAAATGAGACAGGAAGTAGCAGTAAATAAAGAGGGAAATATGCCCGAAGATATCTTTGACGAGTACCCATCATTGACTCTGGCTAAAGAGGCAGACGAAAACATTGAACCGCTGAAACTAGGGCAACGAATTAAGGACATTCGCGGCAAGCTCGGCATTACCTTAGAAGAGGCCAGTCAGCGTACTGGACTCGCTCGTTCTACCCTAAGTAAAATAGAGAACGAACAGATTTCTCCAACCTTCCAGGCGATGCAAAAATTGGCGGTTGGGTTGCAGATAGATATGCCGCAACTCTTTGAACCACCAAGGAAAAAGGTTGCAACAGGGCGTAGGGATATTACCAAGGCGAATCAGGGTAAACCGCATCCAACGCCAACCTATGAGCATGAGCTACTCGCGACGCAACTCTCTAACAAGAAGATGATGCCGTTTAAGAGTCAGGTGCATGCTCGAAGCTTCGATGAATACAGTGACTGGGTCCGCCATGATGGTGAGGAGTTTCTGTTGATTCTATCGGGTTCTGTGATGTTCTATTCTGAGTTCTATGAACCTGTTGAAATGAGCGAAGGTGATAGTGTCTATTACGACGCGAATATGGGGCATATGTTGATCTCCACGAGTGACCAGGACGCACACATTTTGTGGGTAACCGCTAAATAACGTCATTCGTTTGTTAATTTCTTATAGTGAATGCAAACGGTTGCTTTTGATTTTTGCGTGAATACAATAACGCCATCTTGACTAATTCTCGGTCAAGATGGCGTTTTTATTTGCAGTTGTTATTGTGAATATGATGTTAAATGTCACATTTTGAACGGTTCTGTTGTTGTTAATCGTGCAAATTCTATCTACTCGTGTTTATTATTGGAAACAAGGTTTCCTTGAATGGAAAACGAACCTGACTAAATGGAGACAACAATGACTCAAGAACTACTCAAAACACCTTTGCACGCTCTGCACGTTGAAGCAGGCGCGAAGATGGTTCCTTTCGCAGGCTACGATATGCCGGTTCAGTACAAACTTGGTGTAAAGAAAGAGCATCTGCATACACGTGATGCTGCTGGCCTATTTGATGTTTCGCATATGGGACAACTACGCCTGCATGGTGAAGGCGCAGCTGCATTTCTTGAGTCTCTGGTTCCTGTTGACATCATTGACCTTGCTTCAGGTAATCAGCGTTACGCTTTCTTTACCAATGAACAGGGCGGTATCATGGATGACTTGATGGTTGCTAACTTAGGTGATCATCTATTTGTTGTTGTTAACGCTGCGTGTAAAGAGCAGGATATCAATCATCTAGAGGCGCATCTGCCTTCTGGCGTAGAGCTGGAAATCATAGACGACCGCGCTCTATTAGCTATCCAAGGCCCTAAAGCCGTTGACGTTCTTAAGCGATTCAACCCTGAAGTGGCAGATATGCTGTTTATGGACGTTAAGAAACTCGACATTCTCGGTGTTGAGTGTATCGTCAGCCGCAGTGGCTACACAGGTGAAGATGGCTACGAAATCTCTGTACCAAACACTCATGCTGAAGAGCTTGCACAAAAGCTAACAGGTGAAGCAGAAGTTGAGTGGATCGGCCTTGGTGCTCGTGACTCACTACGTCTTGAGTGTGGTCTGTGTCTATACGGCCATGATCTTGATACGACGACGACTCCAGTGGAAGCTAGCCTGCTATGGGGCATTCAGAAAGTTCGTCGCATTGGTGGTGAGCGTGAAGGTGGTTTCCCAGGCGCTGATATCATCCTTAAGCAGATTGAAAGTAAGGATGTTTCACGTAAGCGTGTCGGCCTTGTTGGTCAGACGAAAGCGCCTGTTCGTGAAGGCGCAGAGTTATTCGATGCTGAAGATAATAAAGTTGGTGTTGTAACCAGTGGTACTGCTGGTCCAAATGCAGGCAAGCCAGTTTCTATGGCTTACGTGCGTGCAGACCTTGCTGCGATTGGCACTGAACTATTTGCAGACGTGCGCGGTAAGAAGTTACCAATGACGGTTGAGAAGATGCCGTTTGTACCGCAAAGGTACTACCGAGGTTAGAATAGGTGACCTAAGTAAATTCTTATGTTAAAACCTCTCAATTGTGAGAGGTTTTTTTATACTTAATAGGAAACCGATGATAAGGAGAGTTTTCAGTGGTTCGAAAGTTAGCAGTTTTACTTTCTAGTTTGTTCGCAAGTAGTGCCTTATGTGAGGATTTCACCCCCTACGTTGTTAATGGCTCAGATATTAGTGCAACCAAATATCCGTCATTTACCAGCTTAATGTACGATCGTATCGACTACGATCGTGTTTATGGGACCTCACCATATTGTGGAGCTACCTTGCTTACCGAGTACTATGTACTGACGGCAGCCCACTGTATTTATGGCAGTACTAATAAACAGCTATTTACCTCCGTTGTCCCACAACTGCAAAATGAATCAGACTTTCCTTATTCAGTGACTCAGCGAGTGATGGTCAGTGAATACTATTACCCTGATAACTATAACAGCAGCACTCTGGCAAATGATATTGCTATCCTAAAGCTTGCTGATCGAATTACCGCGGTCACGGACTATGCAATTCTTGCCGACTCTATGGTCGATGAACCAGAATATCGTGGTGCCAGCTCAGGTGATCCTTTCTATGCTGTTGGTCATGGTAATACTCAATCTGGGCGGGATGACACGAATGAACTTCAGGAGACTCAGTTAAGTTACGTTGCAAATGCTAGCTGTAATATCTTTGGCGTCGACATCTCTGCCAACCTATGTATGGATGGAGCGGCGACGGTAGATGGACTTGATAACGCAACATGTCAGGGTGATTCAGGCGGTCCATTGTTTTGGAACGATGGAGCAGATTATAAACAGGTAGGGATAACCAGTTTTGGTCCATTGACCTGTGGTGACCCAACCAAAGCAGCTAACTCAGTATTTACAGAAGTTTCAGATCATCGAGCATGGATTGCTTCAGTACTGGCTGGGGGCGAGACACCTAAAGTGACCGTTACTGACGCACAGCGCACTGCATATTTGAGCTCTATTTCAAGCTCTAGTACGTCAGGCGACTCAGGCGGGGGCGGCTCTATTCACTGGCTAGGTCTACTATTTTTGAGTGGCCTTGCGGTATGGCGTCGTCGTTTCACCTTTTAATCCTCTAGTCTTAACCGTCACTCTGCTGGTAAAAATGTTATTAAGCCTCTGGTTTACAGGGGCTAACTCCCTGCCTTCTCAAAAGTGAGAATGTCCATTTAAGACATTGATAAAAAAAGATAAATTAACCAGTAGCTAATCATTTTGGTTAATCAACGTGTTGACTATTTGTTGCTAAACGATAGTTTTAAACCATTGACAACATGCGCAGGGACTTCCGCTATGACTAACCGTGATAACTACAAAATTACTCTGATTTCTGATGTAAGTATGCAATCCAAATTGCTGAAGGACTCTTTAGAGAAAGGGTTAGGGATGCAAGTTAGTATAGTGACGGCTGAGACCTTGCAGAGAATGGATGACGGTCAATCTCAACTAGAGAATCTAGTGCTAATTGATTACCACTATCTCGATGATAGCAAATTCGAAAGCTACAATAGCGCTAAGGCACAAAGTGAATCAAGCATCAAAGAAATCGTTTTTAACTGTCCGACGGATGCTTCTTCCAGTCAATTGTTCAAATGGCGTAATCTGGTCGGTGTTTTCTACCTTGATGATGAAGTGTCACTGCTTCTTAAAGGTATGGATAAGATCATGAATGATGAAATGTGGCTGTCGCGTAAAGTGGCTCAGGACTACATTGAACATTTCCGCTGTGCTAATACCGTCACTACCTCACAAGCGTATGCTAACCTGACCAAACGTGAAAAAGAGATCATGCGACTGCTTGGTCATGGTGCATCTAATATCCAAATTGCCGAAGAGTTGTTTGTCAGTGAGAATACAGTGAAAACCCACTTGCACAATATATTCAAAAAGATCAACGCTAAGAATCGATTACAGGCTCTGTTATGGGCAAATAACAATATCGCTTTGGAAGAACGTGTTTAGCTTCGCCCCTAGGGATATTAAATAGGTCTGGCAATCTGCCAGACCTTCGCGCTTAGAAAACACAATGCTTAGCGTAACTGGTGGCTTGGTTAGCGCTCCAGTCACCTTTAGGCGTATCCTCAAGATCGTTACACCATGCTTCACTGCCTACCGCATCCTGCAGTACACAATGTTTGGCGAAGTCTACGGCTCCTTGAGCATTCCATTCACTTTTCGGTTTATCTGCCATCTCATCACACCATTGCTGAGTTCCGACCTCAGTTTGACAAGCAGTTAGCGACATAAGCGCAACGAAACAAAAGATGACTTTTTTCATACCAAATTCCAAATAATGTTGATGGTACACACTATACCTAAAACGGTTGAAGCTTGTTGTTTGGATAATGAAAAAAGTTAGAAAATGGCATATCGAAACGTTTCGATGGGTGATCTGAATCACCTTGAACGTAGAAGAGTGGCTGTCAAAGAGGATCAATTTCACACTCTATACAAAGGGGACTCGAATTTATGAAGTGAGCGATTATTATTCTATCGAAACGTTTCGATGAGTTTTTTCTCAATAAGAAATCTGATAATGAACAGAAGACTCATCATTGGATAAACGTGTATTTGATAGGTCGATGAGATGAAGAAAAGTACCCTAATAAATTCAGAACTTTCGTATTTGGTTGCCACCTTAGGCCATACCGATGAGATAACAATTTGTGATGCTGGCCTGCCTATTCCTGAGCATGTACAGCGTATTGACCTAGCCCTAACACATGGTGTCCCTTCATTCCTGGAAACGGTTAGGGTCATCCTGTCGGAATCCCAAATCGAAGGGGTAGTTATTGCTGAAGAATTTGCCTCGGTGAGTCCGGCACATCACGAGGCGCTAATCGAACAGTTGCGCAAAGAGAGTGAGCTAAGTGGAAAAGAGATTTCAATTAGTTATGTTTCTCATCAAGAGTTTAAAGCGCGTACGCAGCAAAGCCGAGCCGTGGTTCGCACAGGTGAGTGTACACCTTATGCGAACGTAATTTTTCAAGCTGGCGTGGTTTTTTAAGCCTCGCGATTGTAAGGAAGAGTTATGACTCAAGCCATCCTACAGTTGAGTTCCATCGAGAAAGCTTTCCCTGGTGTCAAAGCTCTCGACAAAGCGAGCCTGAACGTTTACCCCGGACGTGTTATGGCGCTTATGGGCGAGAACGGCGCAGGTAAGTCAACCTTGATGAAGGTGTTGACCGGTATCTACAGCAAAGATGCTGGCACCATTCATTATCAAGGGGAGAGCGCTGCGTTTAAAGGCCCGCGTGATTCTCAAGAGGCGGGTATCAGCATTATCCACCAAGAACTGAATCTTATTCCAGAACTGACAATTGCTGAAAACATTTTCCTTGGTCGTGAGTTCACCAATGCATTTGGTGGAATTCAATGGCACAAGATGTACCAGGAGGCGGACAAACTACTTGCGCGTCTTAATGTTAAGCACAGTTCAAGCACTTTGCTTGGTGAGCTGAGCTTAGGTGAACAGCAGATGGTCGAAATTGCCAAAGCGCTGTCATTCGAGTCCAAGGTCATCATTATGGATGAACCTACAGATGCGCTAACGGACACTGAGACTGAGTCGCTATTTAAGGTCATTAACGAGTTACGCGATCAGGGCTGTGGCATTGTTTACATTTCGCACCGCCTCAAGGAAATCTTCGAAATCTGCGATGATATTACCGTACTTCGTGATGGCAAGTTTATTGGTCAGTGTCAGGTGTCGGACACCGATGAAGATGGTCTGATTGAGATGATGGTTGGACGTAAACTGGATGAGCAGTATCCCCGAATTGATGTTCGTCATGGTGAAACAAGTCTTGAAGTGATTGGCTTAACTGGCTCCGGTATTCACGATGTCAGCTTTACTCTCAAACGTGGTGAGATTCTGGGTGTTTCTGGCCTGATGGGAGCGGGACGTACCGAACTGATGAAAGTGATTTACGGCGCATTGCCAAGTGAGCGTGGCGTCATCAATCTCGACAACAAAACCATCAATCCAGTTAGCCCACAAGATGGTTTGGCTAATGGCATCGCCTACATTTCCGAAGATCGTAAAGGTGATGGTTTGGTGCTTGGTCTCTCTGTCAAAGAGAACATGTCACTGTGTGCATTAGACAAGCTAACGGCTGGTGGTCGAATTCAGCATCAGGATGAGATTGTTGCCGTCGAAGATTTTATCAAACTGTTCAATATCAAAACCCCAACACGAGACCAGATTATTGGCAACCTGTCAGGTGGTAATCAGCAGAAAGTTGCCATTGCAAAAGGGTTGATGACTAAGCCTAAGGTACTGATTTTAGATGAGCCAACCCGTGGTGTTGACGTCGGTGCCAAGAAAGAGATCTACCAACTGATCAATAAATTTAAAGCCGATGGTATGAGCATCATCTTAGTGTCATCCGAGATGCCAGAAGTGTTAGGGATGAGTGACCGAATCCTGGTGATGCATGAAGGCCGAATTAGCGGTGAGTTTGATGCAAAAGACGCCGACCAAGAAAAACTACTCGCCTGTGCCGTAGGCAAAAAGATTAATGAGGAAGCAGCATGAGTACCAATACCATGAGCAAACCAGTACCAACGAACAGCAAGAAGCTGTTTACCAAAGAGTGGTTGATTGAGCAAAAATCTCTCATCGCACTTCTGTTCTTAATTGTTGTTGTGTCGTTTTTGAACCCGAACTTTTTCACTGTCGACAACATTCTGAATATTCTTCGCCAGACTTCAGTTAACGCCATCATTGCTGTTGGTATGACGCTGGTCATCCTTACTGCTGGTATTGACCTGAGTGTCGGTTCAGTGCTCGCACTATGTGGCGCATTTGCCGCCAGCCTGATTGCGATGGAGGTGCCAGTTCTCATCGCTGTACCAACCGCTCTGTTGGCTGGTGCGGCCTTAGGTGCAATCAGTGGTGTCATCATTGCCAAAGGCAAGGTGCAGGCGTTTATCGCCACCTTGGTGACTATGACCTTGCTGCGTGGTGTAACCATGGTTTACACCGACGGTCGTCCTATTTCTACAGGCTTTACTGATACAGCGGATGCGTTCGCTTGGTTTGGTACAGGTTACGCACTTGGCATCCCGGTACCTGTATGGTTGATGGTGATTGTATTTGCCGCTGCATGGTACCTACTGAACCACACGCGTTTTGGCCGCTACGTTTATGCTCTGGGTGGTAATGAATCGGCTACTCGCTTATCTGGTATCAACGTTGACCGCGTTAAGATTGGTGTATACGCAATTTGTGGTTTGTTAGCTGCACTAGCGGGCATCATTGTTACTTCTCGACTTTCTTCTGCTCAACCAACAGCTGGTATGGGCTATGAGCTGGATGCTATCGCAGCGGTTGTTCTGGGTGGTACCAGCCTGATGGGTGGTAAAGGTCGAATCATGGGCACTTTGATTGGTGCGCTGATCATTGGCTTCCTGAATAACGCTCTGAACCTACTCGATGTCTCTTCTTACTACCAAATGATCGCTAAAGCAGTTGTTATCTTGCTCGCGGTACTGGTGGACAACAAAAACAAGTAAATCATAACTAAATAGAGCCAAGTGACGTGTCTTGGCTCGCCCTACACAAGGACTGAGAAAATGAAAAAACTCGCAACTTTAATTTCTGCTGCACTACTTTCTTCAACCGTTTCTGTTTCAGCACAGGCGCAAGACACGATGGCAATCGTACTGTCGACGCTGAACAACCCATTCTTTGTAACGATGAAAGATGGCGCAGAAGCGAAAGCACAAGAGCTAGGTTATGACCTGATTGTTCTCGACTCTCAGAATGACCCGAGTAAAGAGCTATCGAACATTGAAGATCTGACAATTCGTGGTGTGAAAGCGATCTTGATCAACCCAACGGATTCGGATGCGGTATCAAACGCGATTCGTATGGCAAACCGTTCTAACATCCCAGTGCTAACTCTGGACCGTGGTGCGAGCCGTGGTGAAGTCGTGAGTCACATTGCGTCTGACAACGTTGTTGGTGGCGAAATGGCCGGTAACTTCATCGTTGAAAAAGTTGGCATGAAAGCAAAAGTTATTCAGCTAGAGGGTATCGCGGGCACCTCTGCGGCACGTGAGCGTGGTGAAGGTTTTATGAACGCTGTTAAGGGCAGTGACATGAACGTACTTGCTAGCCAACCTGCTGATTTTGACCGTACTAAGGGTTTGAACGTAATGGAGAACCTACTTGCTGCTAACCCAGATGTACAAGCTGTGTTCGCTCAGAATGACGAAATGGCTCTAGGTGCACTTCGCGCAGTACAAGCGTCAGGCAAAGACGTCATGATCGTCGGTTTCGATGGCACCGATGACGGCATTGCTGCAGTTAACCGTGGCAAGCTATCTGCAACAATTGCTCAGCAACCTGATTTGATCGGTGCACTGGGTATCGAAACGGCGGATAAAGTACTGAAAGGTGACAAAGTAGAAGAGTACATTCCAGTACCTTTGAAAGTAGTAACTAAGTAAGTTCCATTTTGCCCTCCCTTCAATATGCAGGGGAGGGCGAATAGCCATAAGTTTTGTTGCAGAGCTTATCGCTATTACTCCTGTTCACATTTGAGAGGCTCAATCGAGCCGAGGATTACCTTATGAATAAGTTAGTGGTTTTAGGTAGTGTTAACGCTGACCATGTTCTGCAAGTGCCTTCTTTTCCTCGCCCAGGCGAGACGCTTCATGGTCGCAATTACCAAGTTATTCCGGGTGGCAAAGGGGCAAACCAAGCCGTAGCAGCGGCCCGTTTAAACGCAGATACTGGCTTTATCGCCTGTGTGGGTGATGATGCTTTCGGCATCAATATCCGTGAGAACTTCAAGATGGACAACATTAACATCGCTGGGGTAAAAATGGAGCCGAATTGCCCAACGGGAATTGCGATGATTCAGGTTTCTGATAGTGGTGAGAATAGCATCTGTATTTCCGCAGAAGCGAATGCACGTTTAACGGCTGAAGCCATTGAGCCTGATCTTGAACGTATTCGTGCTGCCAAGTACCTGCTAATGCAATTAGAGACGCCGATGAGCGGTATCGAAAAAGCGAGTCGCGTGGCAAAAGAAGCTCGTACTAATGTTATTTTAAACCCGGCACCTGCACGTGAGCTTTCTGATGAGTTATTGGCATGTGTTGACGTTATCACTCCGAATGAAACCGAAGCAGAGGTGCTGACTGGTATCACTGTCATTGATGACGACAGTGCGCAAGAGGCGGCGAATGTACTGCACCGCAAAGGGATTGAGATTGTTATGATCACTCTCGGCGCTAAAGGTGTGTGGTTAAGCGAAAACGGACGCGGTGAGCTGATTACGGGCTTTAAAGTGGATGCAACGGATACCACAGCGGCGGGAGATACCTTTAATGGGGCATTGGTCACTGGTCTACTTGAAGATTTACCTCTAAAATCAGCGATTAAATTCGCTCACGCAGCAGCGGCAATCTCAGTAACTCGTTTTGGTGCCCAGACATCAATCCCAACCAGAGCTGAAGTTGATACCTTTCTTGCTGAGCACAGTTAAGCACTAATAATCGTTATTTGATGGAGAAAATGACATGGCGACCATGAAAGATATCGCAAAACTTGCCGGAGTCTCGACCTCAACGGTTAGCCATGTCATTAACAAGTCCCGCTTCGTTAGTGAGGAAATCTCGCTGCGCGTTAACAATGCTGCTCAGCAGTTAAACTATCGCCCGTCAGCCTTAGCGAGAAGCCTTAAGATCAATCGTACTAAGACGATTGGTATGTTGGTGACGACGTCGACTAACCCCTTCTTTGGCGAAGTGGTTAAGGGGGTAGAACGAAGCTGTTACCAACAAGGTTACAACCTGATCCTGTGTAATACCGAAGGCGACAATGAACGAATGCGTGAATCCATTAATACCTTGCTGCAAAAGCGGGTAGATGGATTGATTTTGATGTGTTCGTCGCTAGAAGGTGAACGCATTGATGTCTTTGAACAATACCCTGATATTCCGGTTGTTGTCATGGACTGGGGTCCAATGTTATTTACCAGCGACAAGATTCAGGACAACTCGCTACGCGGTGGATATTTGGCGGCCAAGTACCTGATTGAGTCAGGTCATCAACAGATAGGCTGTATTACTGGTCCGTTAGTAAAACATCAGGCGCAGATGCGTTATGAGGGCTATAAGCGTGCGCTGAATGAAGCAGGTTTAGACTTTAATGCAAACTGGATCATTGAAGCGGACTTTGAATGTGAAGGTGGCTATGAAGCATTCAATAAGATGTTCGCTAAAGGTTCATTGCCCAGCTCAATCTTCGTTTGCAATGACATGATGGCAATGGGGGTGATCAATGCGGCTAATGAAAAAGGGATTCGCATTCCCCAAGACCTCTCTATTATTGGCTACGATGATATTCACATTGCCAAGTTTATGAGCCCGTCTCTGACTACCATTCACCAGCCAAAATACCGTTTAGGTAAAGCGGCCGTTGAAGCTCTGCTTAATCGACTGGAAAAAGGTGCTATAGACGCACAAGTCGTTCAGCTGGAACCAACGCTCGTCGAGCGCTCAACAGTCCTTAATATCAAATAAGTCAATTTAACGCCGGGTATTTTTGCCACGACAATCTGATATAAACTTGCGAATTTGTGCTAAACCTAAAGTATCGTAGTTAATCAACTTTTGGCCGATAAATGGACTTATTTGCTGATCATCGAGAACAAAAAAATACACAAAATGGGGCACACGAAGGTTCGCACAAACTTTCGGTGTGGAAAGTCCTGCTTGTTGATGATGATGAGCAGATGCATCAAATCACTCGTCTTGCACTATCGGGCTTTTGTTTTGAGGGACGCAAGCTCGAACTGATTTCCGCATATTCTGGCATTGAAGCGAGAGAGATTTGTCTGCAGCATACAGACCTTGCTTTAGCGTTAGTCGATGTGGTTATGGAGAGCGAGCATGCCGGCTTAGAACTTGTTAAGTATATTCGAGAAGAACTCAATAATAGTTTAGTACGCATTGTTTTACGTACTGGCCAGGCTGGGCAGGCTCCGGAAGATAGAGTCATCCGTGAATATGAGATTGACGATTACAAAGAGAAAACCGAACTCACCACTCAGAAGCTAAAAACACTACTCTATTCGATGCTGCGCTCCTACCGAGACTTATGTCTGATCGAAGAGCAAAAACAGGGCTTAAAAAAAGTCATCGAGTCCTCAGCAAAAGTCCAAAATACCACCACAATACAGGACTACGCTGCGTCAGTGTTAGAGCAGCTGACCTCGTTACTACAACTAGAAAAGTCAGCGTTTTACTGTGTTGTTCAGCCTCAACCAGACGGGGAAGTTTCGCGAGCATTAACCCTTGCCGCGACGGGCGACTACGTCGATTTCTGCTCTGAGTGCGAATTTGAACGTTTGCCCGAAGAGGTGTCGCAACGCTGCCAACAAGTGCTTAAGCAGAGGAGCTCACAACATTTTGGTGATGCCTTCATCCTGTTTACCAGTGATGAACAGGGAGCCGATAGCCTCCTCTATGTTAACTTTTACAAGAACTTATCCAGCCTTGATATCCAGTTACTGGAAATCTATATGCAGAATATAGGTTTAACCTTTGAAAACCTCAGTTTGCTGTTTGACTTTAAAGAGACGTCAAAAGAGCTGGTATATAGTCTTGCCAACGCCGTTGAAGCGCGCAGTCGCGAAACGGGTGCTCATGTACAACGTGTCGCTCTGTTTTGCGAGAAGCTCGCGTTGTTGTATGGGTTAACGGACAAAGAGGCCAGCGTAATAAAACATGCTGCTCCTCTACATGACGTAGGAAAAGTGGCGGTGCCAGACTCTATTCTTCATAAGCCAGGAAAGCTGGATAGTGATGAATGGGAGGTAATGAAGCGCCACGTTGACTATGGTGTGGAAATATTAAGTCGCTCACGACGTCGCTTGATTGTAATGGCGAAAGAGATTGCTGCCTACCATCATGAAAAGTGGGATGGAACTGGCTACCCCAATGGAATAAAGGGAACCGAGATACCAATCAGCGGACGTATCGCAGCCTTGGCTGACGTGTTCGATGCGCTCGGTTCGAAGCGTAGTTACAAAGAACCCTGGAGTGACGAAGAAATAAGACGCGAGATTACGCAACAAAAAGGACGTCACTTTGACCCCGCCCTGGTCGATTTATTAGTCGAGCACTGGGATATGTTTATTGAAATCCGTAATTCTTTGCCAGATTAACTGTGGCTATCCTGCTGTGGTGATTGAGACGAAGGGAGGTTTTTCGGTAAACGCAGCTCAAAGTAGACCCCTTTGTCCAGTTCAGACTTAAACGTTAACTCACCTTTAAGCTTTTGCTTAACCAGATTAAATACCAAGTTAAGCCCTAACCCTGAGCCTCCTTTTCCACGTTTGCTGGTGTAAAAGGGTTCGAATATTTTTTGATGCAGGGACTCCTCGACACCACAGCCGTTATCGCGGTATTCAACAATGACTAAGTCTTCCAATTCCCTGAACTCAATCTCGATTTGGGCTGTAGGTTGGTCGTGAAAGGCGTGATTGATGCTATTCATGATTAGATTCGATATGACCTGGGTTAACACACCTGGCAGACTGTTCATTGTCAGGCTTTGTTGCCCTTTGAGTTCGGGGACGACAGGCACTTTACGTGTTTCCGGATGCAGACTTGCTATCAGCGCTTCGAGAACCTGATGAATATTAAACTGACTACGGCTTTCAGAAACTTGATCGACAGCGGTTTGTTTAAAGTCTCTAATCAGCTTAGCGGCTCGGTTCAAATTGTGTTCCAGCATAGTTGAGCTTTCAGTGAGTTGTTCCATTAGCATGGAGAACTGTTCGCTGGTCAGGCTCTGGTTGGCAAAAGCTTGGGTCGCTTCATTAGTAATATCTTTCACCACCGATGTCGCGGTTACTGCAATGCCGAGTGGTGTATTCACTTCATGGGCGACACCAGCCACGAGCCCGCCTAACGCTGCCAGTTTTTCAGATTCGACTAGCTGCTCTTGAGTCTTTTTCAGTTGCTCCATGCTTTGTTTGAGATCAAGAGTCCGCGCGGCGACGGTATGTTCTAGATTCTGGTTAAGCTCTTCGAGTTCAATCTGGGTCAGCTTAAGTTCGGTGATATTGATAGTCGTGCCGCGAAAACCAATAAATTTGTCATTTTCGAAGCGCGCTTTTGCCTGGAATAGTAAGTAGTGGGTAATACAGTTGATAGTGACCGTCTCTTCACACATTGCAAAGTCACCCTGATGCATGAGCTTTTGGTGTAACTGTTCGCAGTGAGCCAGAGCTGACAACTTCCTGAGCAGTGGTTTGGTATCGTTTGGGATTTCAAGTGCTGCCAGCATACTATCGGAGGCATAAGTGAGATGACCCAACTGGTCGGTTTCCCACAACCAATCAGAGGAGACATGGGCAAACTCCTTCAGTCGTTCCTGCTCCTGCTGAATGTTGTCATATAAACGGGTGACATTACTGGTGATCTTATTTGCTTCTTCTGCCAGCCAGTCTATTTCGTCATCCTTTTCTGATATCCAGCGGAAGTGGGGAAGCCGCAGGGCTTTGGCTGGATGTCTGGGATTGTATTTTCGTAAGTACTTTGCGATAGCAAACAATCGACGATTGACACTCTTATGGAACACCATCAAAACAATAAAGCAGACGAACAAGGTTTTACCTGCATTCAATACCAGTGTGTAAATGGCCTGCCAAATAAGATAGTCATATATATCCTGAGCATCAGTCTGAATTTCTATTTCACCTATTTCCTCAACAAGGGTTGAGTTTGGGTGATGATAGAGCAGCGTATACCGTTTGGTTATGGGGTTATCGACAACTTCAGTACCAGCCTGAAAGGTGTATTCACCACTGTAGATACGCAGGTAGTCTACTCGGGGCAAGTTAACCAGACCGTCTATCTCTTGTTGCAAAGAGACTAAATTAAAATCCCACAGCGATGCAGCAATTAACGGAGCGTGAATATCCCGAATTTCTACCTGACGCTGTTTGACGGTATCAAATTCCTTGCGGTAATCCCATGTCAGTTGAAGGAGGGTAGTCAATACGGTAATGGCGCCACTCAGTAGCACCATGATCAAGATAATCCGCCGTCCTATGCGGCTATAGAGGGGGTTTTGCTGGCTTTCTTCGATATCTCTGGTTCGGCTCATACTTAGTCATTCAAAAGTTTATTAATTCATTATAGACCCCTGATGTAATTTTGATTGATAGATGTATGTGGAGAGTTGTGACAGGGCAACTACACTAAAGGAACATGGTAGGAGAAGTGTTATGCGCTGGATATGGATATGCCTTATTTTCTCGTCGCAAGTGTGTGCAACTAAAGTGCTGCTTATAGAGAGTTACCACTCTGGTTATCCTTGGGACGCGAGTTACGTTAAGGGGATTGAACAGACCCTGTTACCATCAGTAGAATTTGAAAGATTTGAGATGGACACCAAGCGTTTGCCCCCTGAGGAGTTTAAGCGAAAAGCAAACGAAGCGTTCGCTGTCTATCAGAGGTTTCAGCCCGATATAGTGATGCTAGGTGACGACAATGCATTAAGTCATATGTTGCCTAAGCTCTATGATGAACCTATTTCTATCGTCTTTCTTGGTGTCAATGCCAATCCGAGAGCATTGTTAAAGCAGTATCGGGGGAAAGCCAAAGTCACAGGGGTGTTAGAGCGACCGTTGTTTGTTAAGTCGCTTGGGGAGTTAAGGAAGATCTTCTCAACGCCGGACTTTAAGGTGTTGGTTCTGTTTGATTCTGGAGTGACATCGAAAATAGCCAAAGAGTATATCGAAAATCAATACACTCTGATCCGTAAGAACCTCGGAATTGAAGTAGAGATTAAAGCCATTGCGACCAAGCAATCCTGGAGAGAGCAGGTAATGGCCGCTAAAGAGCAAGGCTTTACATTAATTATTGTCGGTCTTTACCAAACCTTAGTTAATGAGAGTGGGGCTAATGTGCCCGCGGCAGAAGTGATTAAATGGACCAGTGAAAATTCACAGTTGCCACTGTTTGCGTTCTGGGATTTTGCGGTTGGCGTAAATAAAGCCGTTGGTGGGGTGGTCTTGTTTGGTCAAAGCCAGGGTGCTGAAGCCGCGAGCATGGTCAATCAGATTGTAGAGCATGGGCAGCCGTTAGTGATACCGATTGCGACAGGTAGCAAGGGGAAGGCGATTTACTCAAAATCAGAATTGGAGCGTTGGGGAATCACAATGCCTCCTCATTGGCAGGCGATCGATTAATCAGATAGCTATAATCTGCAGATAGTAAGAAGTTTGAAGTCAGTTTAATGATTCGATTTACAAAATATTGAATTGACGTTAAAAAGTATAAAAGTATTAGTAATTGATGACGATAACTAATAGTGATCAAAAAATGAAAGTAGAATTATGAGCGGATCTAGTAGTACGATTTTAACGGAAAGCGGCACCAATGAACTGGAAATAATTGAGTTCCACTTAGTCAAAGAGTTGCCTGATGGGAGCAAGAAAACCTGCTACTACGGTATTAACGTTGCTAAGGTTCGCGAAGTCATTCAAGTGCCAGATACGACAGATTACCCCAATGCCCAACCGCACATGGTCGGTGTTTTTTCATCTCGCGATATTTTGACACCATTGGTGGATTTAGCGGGTTGGCTGGGTGTTCCGACGTCTAACGACAATGCACGTAAGTTCGTGATTGTGACTGACTTTAACAATATGACTAACGGCTTCTTAATTGACAGCATTAGCCGTATTCACCGTATCTCATGGAACGATGTTGAGTCACCAAGTCAGTTCCTGGAAGCGGGTGAGCAAGATTGTGTGGTTGCGGTAGTGCGTAAAGATGGCAATCTGATCATGATATTGGACTTTGAGAAAATCATTGCTGATATCAACCCAGAACTGAGTATGGAAAAATACGATGTCACCCTGGATAAGAGCGTCGACCTCAACCAGCGTATGGTGCAAAAGCGTAATGCCAGAACCGTTATGGTGGTTGATGATTCAGCGTTTATTCGTTCAATGATTCAGGAAACGCTAAGTTCTTCTGGTTATAACATTATTGCGTGTAAAGACGGCGGCGAAGCACACGATAAACTGATGAACTTAATTGAAGTCGCTAAGGAAGAAAACCTGCCGATCAGTGAATTTATCGATGGTGTAGTAACCGACGTAGAAATGCCACGTATGGACGGTATGCACTTAGTCAAACGACTAAGAGAAAGTGAGTCATACGCTACGCTTCCGATCGTGATGTTCTCTTCATTGATGAGTGAAGATAACCGCGCGAAGGCATTAGCGTTAGGTGCCAATGATACGATTACCAAACCTGAGATTGGCCGCATGGTCACTTTGATGGATAAGTATATTTTTAATAACAACGCATAGTCGTCACTATGTTGTCGGCATAAAAAAAGGATACGCATTGCGTATCCTTTTTTGTTTGAGTTGGTTGATTAACCTTCGCTGCGGTTACCGCGACCATGGCCACGTTCGCCACGGTAGTTACCACGGTGATCGCCACCACGGTTACGGTCAAAGCGACGCTCGCCATCACGACGGCCACCTTCACGGTTTCCATCACGACCGCCTTCACGGTTACCACGGTAGCCACCGTCACGGTTGCCATCACGGTTACCGCGGTAGCCACCACGGTTACCATCGCGACCGCCTTCACGGTTACCACGGTAACCACCATCACGACGACCACCACCATCACGGCCACCGCCACGACGAGGTTCACGGAAATCGTTGAAGTCACACACTACTGCGTCAACTTGTTTTTGGCGGATGCGTAGTTTCTGTAGCTTACCTGCCGTTTCAGACGACATTGCTTTTGGTAGCTGAACGTAAGTTTCACCTTGTGCTAGTTTGATAGCACCGATAGAACCTTTAGTCAGGCCTAGCTCGTTTGCAAGAGCGCCAACGATGTCTTTAACCTGAACGCCTTGCTCACGACCAACTTGCAGCTGGTAAGTATCCCAATCTTGAGTATTGAAGCTACGACCGCCTTCACGACGACCATCACGGCCACCTTCACGACGCTCTTTACGGCGTTGTTTATCGCGCTCGATTGCTTCGATCATTGGGTCTTCGCCAATGTAGAACAGTGGACGTTTACCTTGCTGACGCTTAAGCAGGATTGCTGCTAGTGTCGCCGCGTCTAGCTCTAGAGACTCTTGTAGCTTATCAACAAGCTCAGCAAACTTCTCCAGTGCTTTGTGTTCTTTCTCAGTTTCTAGTTCTGCGCCTAGCTTAGCCAGACGAGCTTCAGCAACCTTGTCACGGTGTGGAAGTTGAATTTCTTCCATTGATGACTTAGTTACACGCTCGATAGTACGCAGCATACGTAGCTGGTTAGTGCGAACGAGAAGAATCGCTTTACCTTTACGACCAGCACGACCAGTACGGCCGATACGGTGGATGTATGACTCAACATCGAATGGGATGTCGTAGTTGAATACGTGTGTAATACGTGGAACGTCTAGACCACGAGCAACAACGTCAGTCGCTACCAGGATGTCGATAACACCTTGCTTGATATGGTCAACAGTACGCTCACGTAGTGACTGAGGAATATCACCGTGAAGTGCAGATGCTTTAAAACCACGAGCACATAGCCAGTCAGCAAGACGCTCAGTGTCTTGACGAGTACGTACGAATACGATTGACGCGTCAGTTTCTTCTGTTTCTAGAAGACGAGACATTGCTTCGTCTTTTTCTACACCTTTAACCACCCAGAACTGCTGTTCTACTTTGTCTACTGTGTGGTTTTTACCTGCAACGTCGATCGTTTCTGGATCGCGTAGGAAGCGCTCAACAATGCTCTTTAGCATTGGAGGCATAGTTGCAGAGAATAGTACACGCTGTGCAGACTCTGGAGCATGCTCCATGATTTCAGTAACGTCATCAACGAAGCCCATGTTTAACATTTCGTCAGCTTCATCAAGTACGAATGTATGAACTTCGTCTAGGTGTAGACGGTCACGGTTGATAAGGTCTTGAACACGGCCTGGAGTACCTACAACAATGTGAGCACCGTTCTTAAGTGCACGCATTTGATCAACGATAGATGCACCACCGTAGATCTCTAGAACTTTAAGGCCAGCGATGTTTTTACCAAGGTTTTTAACTTCAGCAGCTACCTGAATCGCCAGTTCGCGAGTTGGGGCAAGAACAATAGCTTGAGGCTTACGTTGAGCAAGGTCTAGCTTGTTAAGAAGAGGTAGAGAGAAAGCTGCAGTTTTACCAGTACCAGTTTGAGCTTTACCTAGTGCATCTTTACCAGCCAATAGGTGCGGGATAGCAGCAGCCTGAATTGGAGTTGGTGAAACGAAACCCATACCATCAAGTGCTGAAAGGATAGAGTCGTTAAGCGCTAGATCGCTAAACTGAATTACAGAATCTGTCATTGGGATCCTACTATATATATGTCAACAAAAGGTCCCACGAGCTCTACCAATTCCAATACCAATCCAGTTGAGAGCTGATTCCATTCAGATGCGGAAAAGTCGTAAATCGCATCAAGCCACTAGGGACGTAAAATTATCGATGCCGCTAGCTATCTGTTCACTACTGCAAAGCAAGTCTGTGAGCACATAGTGAGGGGCACCGATATTAAGGGGGCGGATTATTCCCTAAAAGCACAAAAAAAGCTAGAAAAAATTGAATTTCATCACAATTTTTTCCTATATTGAGAAATCTCGTTTATATATTAGTCATCTCACCATACGGATAGCATGAAATATAAGCATTTGAGACGATTTGGTAACTGACTGAATTAGTGACTAATCGATAGATTGTCATGCTTATACGCTAGCTAGGCTATAGACGCAGTGATATAGTGGGCGCTATTTTATGGTTAGATACTTACTCGGTAAAACAGAATAGATGTTCCAAGATAACCCTCTACTGGCTCAACTCAAGCAGCAAATTCAAGAAACACTTCCTAAGAAAGAAGGTACGATCAAAGCGACAGAGAAAGGTTTTGGCTTTTTAGAAGTCGATAGTAAAACCAGTTTCTTTATCCCACCTCCGTACATGAAGAAATGTATGCACGGTGATAAGGTCAAAGCGATCATTCGTACAGAGAAAGAGCGTGAAGTAGCTGAGCCTGAAGAGCTGATTGAACAGGGTATCTCACGTTTTATTGGCCGAGTGAAACTATTTAAGGGTAAATTAAATGTTGCCCCTGACCACCCTCAGCTTAAAAAGCTTGCACTAAAAGCAAAGACACGTAAGGGCATTAAGAGTGATGACCTTAAAGAGGGCGATTGGGTCGTTGCACACTTAACGCGTCATCCATTAAAAGGTGACAACGGTTTCTTCGTCGAAATCAGCGAGAAGATCACTGATGCGGACGACAAGATCGCGCCGTGGTGGGTAACTCTGGCTCAGAATGATCTACCGAATAGTGAACCTGCAGGCATCGACGACTGGCAAATCAAAGACGATGCTGATCTAGAGCGTGTCGACATGACGCACGTTCCATTTGTCACTATCGATGGTGCGTCTACCAAAGATATGGACGATGCGCTGTATGCCAAGAAAACAGAATCAGGCGATTTCGAGCTGACCATTGCTATTGCAGATCCTACCGCATACATCACTCCAGATAGTGAAATGGATAAAGTCGCACGCGAGCGTGGTTTTACTATCTACCTTCCTGGTCGCAATATTCCAATGTTACCGCGCGACCTTGCTGACGAGCTATGTTCACTGATGCAAGACGAAATTCGCCCTGCACTATGCTGTACCGTGACGATTAGCAAAGATGGCGTCATCGCGGACGATATCCAGTTTTTCGCTGCCAACATCAAGTCACACGCACGTCTGGTTTATGATCAGGTATCTGATTGGCTGGAAAATGGTCAGTCACCAGAATGGCAACCAAGTGAAGAAATCGCAACAATCGTTCGCGCCCTTTACGAATTCTCACTCGCTCGTGCCGACTGGCGTGAAAAAAATGCGGTAGTATTCCCGGATCGTCCTGATTACCGTTTTGAGTTAAGTGAAGATAATGACGTCGTTGCGATTCACGCTGACATGCGTCGTAGCGCAAACCGTTTGGTTGAAGAGGCGATGATCACAGCAAACATCTGTGCAGGTCGCACCTTAAAAGAAACATTTAACTCAGGTGTATTTAATACTCATGCTGGTTTTAAACCGGAAAAAATTGCTGATGTTCTATCATTCGTAAACCCGGACGGAGAACTGCCATTTAGCGCCGAATCTGTTGCAACACTGGAAGGTTTTGCAGAATTACGTCGTTGGTTAGGTCAACAAGAGACTAGCTACTTAGACAATCGCATTCGTAAGTTCCAAAGTTACAGTGAGATGGGTAACCAACCTTTGCCGCACTACGCTATGGGTTTAGATATTTACGCAACATGGACGTCTCCAATCCGTAAATATGGTGACATGATTAACCATCGCATGCTCAAAGCGCATATTCTCGGCAAAGCGCCTGAGCAGACTGCTGATGAGACAGTGGGTGAAGAGTTAGCATTGCATAGAAAACACCATAAGATTGCTGAACGAAATGTTGGTGATTGGTTATATGCTCGCACACTGGCTGAAGAGCCAAACAAGCAAACAAAATTCAATGGCGAAATATTCGATATCAATCGTGCAGGTATGCGCGTCCGTTTACTTGAAAATGGTGCGGCAGCCTTTATTCCTGGCTCTCTGATTTTAGCGAACAAAGAGCGTTTGGAATGTAATGGTGACGCAGGAACAGTCTCGGTCGATAAACAAGTGACCTACCGTTTGGGTGATGCGCTAGAAGTGGTTCTGACTGAAGTGAACCAAGAAAACCGCAGCTTGGTGGCAAAACCGACGCAGGTATTTGCAGACGTGGCACCGCTAGAAGAAGACGCGTCGGAAACGGAATAATCGATTTAAATCAATAGAAGGGGTGCTCATGTGGCACCCTTTTTTAATCGTCCCAAAACATCGATTTGGGGTCTTTATCCACTTCTCGCATGATGGCGGTCAAATCGTTGCTTTGGGCAAGAAATGGGTAAGGTAGCCAATGATCGATAACCAAGTCATCGGGCATAAACAACTCCCAGCAGCGCCTTTTATCACTCCAGGCGACTTTCGCTACCGGCGTCATGTAATCACAGTGACTCGAGTCAAGGAGAAAGTGCTGTTTAATAAACACGACACCATGACCAATGGCTTCATAGCTCGCTTTGCCCAGTTCTGCGGGCAAACTTCGATTGCGCTGCTGACAAATCAGTTGTGCGCGACTTTCGACTTGTCTTTGTAGCAAACTGACAACGGACATGGCGACTCCTTATCTCAATCTAATCATAGTATTTAATGGCTATTCCGCTGTCTGTATAGTTTTTCACAAAAATGTCATCTAACCGCAATAAGATGGCTGCCAATAAAGTCACTTACTCAGATTTGAATTGGAGAAAATTATGGTTCGTTTTGTGGCCGCGGCACTGGTTTCTTTGCCTTTCATGGTGCCTTTTGGTTTTGCTAACGAAGTGAATGTTTCGGGCTCGACTTCAGTCGCACGCGTGATGGATGCCTTGGCAGAACAATATAACAATGCCCATCCAGATAGTTACATTGCGGTTCAGGGGGTCGGGTCTACAGCGGGTATCACTCTCATCAAAAAGGGGGTGGCGGATATTGGTATGAGCTCTCGCTATTTAACGGAGAGTGAGCAAGATGAATCATTGACTGTTACTCCGATTGCGTTTGACGGTTTAGCCGTCGTCGTCAATCAATCAAACCCAGTTCAAAACGTGACGCGTGAGCAGTTGTACGACATCTATAAGGGAAAAATTACTAACTGGAAACACGTCGGTGGTAATGATCAGAAAATCGCGGTCGTCACACGCGAGGCATCTTCAGGCTCACGTTACAGTTTTGAAAGCCTTTTAGGCCTGACGAAAGTGATTAATGGACGTTTGGTTTCGGATATCAACCCAGACAATCTGGTCGTGAACAGTAACAGTATGGTTAAAACCATTGTTAATCATAATAAGCAAGCAATTGGCTTTATCTCGACTGGTTCAGTCGATCGCTCGGTAAAAGCGGTTCAGTTTGAAGGTGTTGAGGCGAACCAAAAGAATATTGCTATTGGCCGCTATGAGCTCTCCCGACCATTCTTAGTGCTATACCAACCTGACAAGATTGATAGCGACGGAAAGGCTTTCATCAACTATATACTTGGTAGCGAAGCGAAAACGATCATTGATGAGTACGGTTACACGCCAATTAAGTGATGTGCAAGAGGAGAGCCGGTGCTCTCCTTATTCAAATTCGGTCACACTACACGAAGGATAGTCTACACTCAGATCAACAGTGACGATTGGGTTGGTCGATGCTCCTGCGAAAATGCAAAATGCTCGTAATGTGCATGTGGGTTGTATTGTGGCCGTCAATAGGCATTCCAACGCAAGTTGCCAATGATAAGTCGATTCAGACGGTCGCAGTTATTTCTATCAGTGGAGCCATAGGTCCCGCTGTAGGGGATTATGTCGCCAAGCAAATTCTACTCGCCAATCATCAATCACAGGTTCCCGCTCTGATCATCACCCTCGATACCCCGGGAGGGTTAGTCAGCAGTTTGCGCGATATCAATCAAGCCATTCTCTCCTCTGAGATTCCGATTCTCTGTCTTGTCTACCCGAAAGGGGCGAGGGCGGCGAGTGCCGGTACGTTTATCCTCTACGCTTGCCATGTTGCCGCGATGGCGCCGGCCACGACACTTGGCGCTGCAACGCCTGTGAGTATTGGTGGCGGGAGCAGCCCCCCGAATCAATCGGAAGAGAAACCTGAAAGCCCCAGTGCGATGGAGAAAAAAGTGCTCAACGACTCTATCGCGTATATTCGCTCCTTGGCTCAGTTACGAGGACGTAACGCTGATTGGGCAGAGCTGGCGGTTCGTGACGCTGCAACGTTGTCATCCAAAGAAGCATTAGAAAAGAACGTGATTAATCTTATCGCGGACTCACCTAAAATGCTCATCAATGCACTGGATGGCAAGACGATCAATATGGGGCAAGCAGAGCTTACCTTATCTTTCTCTGAGCCGTTTTTAGACCACCGTCCGCCAGACTGGCGCGATCAGTTCATCTCCACCATCACCGACCCTAATATTGCCTATCTACTGCTCATTATTGGCATCTATGGGCTATTACTGGAATTTTATAGCCCTGGCTTTGGGGTGGCAGGTGTCGTTGGTTCGATTTGTTTGTTGGTGGCGATTTATGCATTCCAAATGCTGCCAGTTAACTATGTCGGGATTGGGTTGATAATGCTGGGGATAGGGTTGCTCGTGGCGGAATCACTTGTTGCGAGTTTTGGCATCCTGGGCTTTGGTGGTGTCGCGGCATTTGTCCTGGGTTCGATCTTCTTGATAGACAGCGAGATACCTGAATTGCGCATATCAATGCCGCTTATCTATATCATCGCTTTTACCTCAGCAGCCTTTGTGGTGTTTGTTTTACGCCGAGTGTTACAGCTACGAAAGAGCCAAGTGGTGAGTGGCATTGACAATCTAATTGGCGCAGATGCAGTGGTTGAGGCGAGCTTTTGTGGCAATGGGTACATACGAGTGAACGGCGAGCGATGGGCCGCTATGGGAAGTGATGAATTTGTTTGCGGTGAAGTTGTTACCGTTGAAGCGATTGAAGGTTTGACACTGCGTATTAGAAAACGACAAGAGGGTTAATATGATGGAGCAATTGCTATCGAGTGGAATGCTAACGCCAGTGATCCTTGTTGGTTTGGTGTTACTGGTTGCGTTTAGTTTATTCCATGTTTTGCGCGAATATGAGCGAGGTGTTGTGTTCTTCCTAGGTCGGTTTCAAACGGTCAAGGGACCGGGACTGATTGTGGTTATTCCTATTGTTCAGCAAATAGTCAAGGTTGATATGCGAACGGTAGTGATGGATGTGCCCAGCCAGGATGTGATTAGCCGCGATAATGTCTCGGTTAGAGTCAATGCGGTGATTTATTTTCGTGTGGTGGATGCACAAAAGGCGATCATCAACGTAGAAGACTATCTCGCAGCAACCTCTCAACTCGCACAAACCACCCTTCGCTCTGTGCTGGGTCAGCATGAACTAGATGAGATGCTTGCGAACAGAGAAATGCTGAATATTGACATTCAGACTATCTTGGACGCGCGCTCTGATGGCTGGGGGATCAAGGTTTCAGATGTAGAAATCAAGCATGTCGATCTTAATGAAAGTATGATTCGCGCCATTGCGAAACAAGCGGAAGCCGAACGAGTGAGGCGGGCGAAAGTGATACATGCTTCGGGTGAGATGGAGGCGTCTGAAAAGTTGGTTGAGGCCGCGAATAAAATGGCGGCGGAGCCGAATGCGATGTTATTGCGTTACTTGCAGACACTGACAGAGATCGCGGGAGAAAAAAGTTCGACGATTGCTTTCCCACTTCCGATGGAGCTGATGGAAGGGCTATTTAAACGAAATACCTCTAACGACGTAAACGAAAAAAAACCTTAGGGCGAACTGTCGTGGCCAAAAAGATTTGGCCACGACAGTGGGAGGCCATCCATACGTAAACTAATCCGTATTTCGCTAATTTAGAATAGATACTCCTAAAACTACGCTAAACGGCTCAAATGCAACATTGAAGTATCAAGCAAACCTTTATTGAAGACACTTGTGAGTCAAATGACATCTATTGATCTTTATCCATATTCTAAAAGCACCTAATTGCATAGCAAAAAGTATAAAATTAAAGTCTTACCCACGATCAATATCGTGAAGGACTCCTCAGGCTCGGTATGTTACGAAATGGAGTTAATTTGTGTATTCAGTGATGGCACAGAAGAAGTCGTAAAGACCAACGCGAAAGGGCAAATAAAAGGTCTAGCAAAAGGTGCTTCGATAAAAACGGTATCTCTCAAGCCTAACCCAACTAAGGATTGGTTCTTAGGGGGCCATTAATGACTGACACTGTTTGCTTAACCCTTGTTACCGATGTAACTCCATATGAAATATATGTCTCCGGTACAGAAGATTTCCTGATACCCATAGTATTTCCTGATTACGAAATTCTTGTTGCAAGCGAACAGACATTCGATCTATTTGGGTTGGTATTACGACCCCTAAAGTGAAAGCACCGTACCTCGGGCATGCTGGGGGCAGATTGATTAACGGAGAGACCGGAGTGACGAGGTATTGCGAATATGGTCGTTACCCGAACCGAGCTTCTGATATCCCAGGAAATGTCAGAAAGGTCTCAATTCCAAATGTGAAACTAATCAACGAATACGTTAGTCGTATCGGAGTAATATGAGAAATGTAATAAAGTGGTTGTTAATCTTAGGAGCAGCAACTGTATTAGCACTTCTAGTTCTTTTCTTCACCTTCTTCAGGTTCGAAGAAACAGCATCAACGCAACACCAAATGCTTGGTGAAATGTTGTGGATCTCTGCACCTGATGGAGGAGTTGGTTTCAGAATACTTGAGTCAAATCATCCTAATTACAAGATGAAGATACTGTGTGGCACTCCAGATAACGTATGCGATGAAGGTAACTTTAAATATTCAGGAAGCAAGCTTGATCTAATCAAACCTGATGACATTGCTTCTTACTTTGGTGAAAACATTGACCTCATAAATGGTGAAACTATGGTCAAAGTTACACAGAACGAATAATATAGAATCATACCTTGGTGGCTTGGTATTTTTATGACCAAACCACCAAGGGCTATCCATGTACAGAAAGGCCAAAGTGCAATGCCTCTGCCCACTAAACTCTACTTACTTCTGCCTCATTATAGTTTTCGCTCAAAGTATTTATGGGCGTAGACAGCGGGAATTTGCCCAAATACAGCGTATGTGACAGCAATGATAATTATGCTATAAAATTGAATTTTTCGATTGTGATAGTAAGTTGCTTCGGGATACAAGTAACTTACAATTAGTAGTGATAAAAAAGGAGCCAGACTAGAGGCTCACTTTAGTAACACCAACTATAGGGGGGAAGGTGTTAGTTTTTAGCTCTCAGGAGCGATAGCTTGAGGATTTTAAATGCGGCCTTCACTGCCACACATATGAATCTTGTCCATAACCACTCGCTTCATTGCTGCTTTTCCTGGAGTAATATATTTTCGTGGGTCATTAGAATCCGGATGTTCATCAACAGTGTATATCAATGGGAAAGCAGCGGCGATAACTGGTGGAGTTGTGACTTGTGGTGGTGTAACGATTGGAAGTGGGACGGTAAATATTGGAGATGCTCCTTCTTCAAGAGGGGCAATGCCTGGAAACGTGGCAATAACTAAAGCGATTACTTCTGTTTATTGTTCTTATGGGCCAAACTATGAACAACTCTCTGGTTCCTCTCGCCACTATACCGATATTAACGTTCATGCAAAAACCATCGGTTATCTTCCGGGTGAGAAGGTTTCAATCGTCTTATCTGGACCAGTTAACATAGTCGTTTCGGGTTACGTAGATGAAAGTGGCGAAGCGTGTGTTGCAGGTGTCCTTAAAGGTGCTCATATAGAATTTGAAGGAAAGGATATGTCATGACAGGTTTAGTTATAACAGCGGGCGACTCATCTACGTCAGTGGATATAAAACGTCCTCGATTTTCTGATATTTGGGCAGCTTACTCTGAAGTTGGCACCAAGGAAGCCCCAAGAGTATATGAGATTGTTGGTGGGAGAGCGTTAGAGCTTTATCTTGCTGACAGTGTGAGCTATTCCAACGCCTGTGCGTTAAGAATGAGCAGGGGCTTCAATTATGGTGGCTTCCTTGTCCCAAGTGGAACAATCATCGAAACGTACCCAATATATCGTGTTCGAGGGGCTGACAATAAAGTTTATATCCTTCGAGTCAAAGACCTAATTCAATATATTAAATTTAATTGGGGAAACGCTGAGTACGATATGGACCCTACGGATATTTCAGCGATATCAGGCAAGAAAGGAGTGATCATCATTGAAGTTAGTGGGTGGGGTGACGCATCTGGACACGTTACGCTTTGGGATGGTGCGTCAACTGGAGACGGTACTCATTACCATGAACTGAGTTACTACGAACGATATGGTGGCGCAGTTGCACCGAAAAGAGTATTGCTATGGGAACTAAAAGATTGAAAACCCCAGTACTGGCGGTAATAGCAATTCTTGTTGCTGGATGCGCTTATTCCCCAATATCCTTCAGTGGGCAAATACTCGAAGCTAGAAATAGTCTAAAAGACTACGCTCTAGTAAGCTGTCTTATTACTGTAGATCCAGATAGCAAATTGGCCGAAGACTTGAAATTTACTAAACGGTCGCTGTCTTTCATGGGTCACGGTAACTACAAGATTGTTCAAAATGAAGAAACATTTGAAACGGTGAATGACCCCTACTCTGAAGCGGTTAACTTTTTGATGAGTGAAGCTAAACGCTCAATTGGGTACATGAAAGATGGCTCCTCATCTAAAACGTATGGTTGTTTTAAGGCCGCTCAATCAGATGTATTTGATGAGTTTATAGCCAGTCAGGACGAGTTTATTGAAAATTGAGGCAGTAACCAACGGGAACATTTTCAAAGAGAGACAGTTGGGAGTATACCAGCCCTTTTTTAGTTACCTAGATTCGCTAGGATGTCATCTGTCTTTGAGGTTTACTCAGGCCTGAAACGGACTTTTGTCCAGATGTGTGCTAGCGGGGCATGTAACACAAAAATGTCCCGAACCTTCATAGTTGGCACTTCGTAACTCATGTGATCACCTATAGCATAGTGATCATCAAGTGAAGTTGTCGTTAATTCTGTACAGTTCGTATTGGATTACTCTCGCCTCCTAAATCATGGTTTATTTATCTTTCAGGCTGGGCGAGTTTTCGAATTGAAAATGCCCCTGCATTTTCAATTCGTCACCACACCCCTCGCTAAATCGAAAATCGATTTAAGTGGTTGTCTGTACTGAAGTTATTGGTAAATAAAAAGTTTTCAGTTTTTGTTTTCAAGTTTAATGGCCCGTTTGAGCGCGATTTATGGTTCAAATGTGCCCCTGTAAAAGGGAACTTGAAATGAAAAAAACATCACTTACCCAACGATTTGTCCATCGAGTCAAACCGACCTCTACCACACAAGAATATTATGACTCCGAGGTCTCCACGCTCTACTTGCGAGTGTACCCATCAGGAAAGCGGTATTTCTTTGTGCGCTTTCAACACCGAGGGCTTAGAAAAAACCACAAGCTAGGCAGTGCCGAGGAATACTCACTACGAGAGGCAAGACGCGAAGCCTTAACCGTGATCCATCAGGGATGTAGCCCAGTCAAAGAAGCCTTGCCGCAGATCACCTTACAGTCATTCGCACAAGAATTTTTCGAGCGTTACCCGCGTCACTGGAAACCGAGAACTCTGATCAAGAATCAAAGCGCTTTTCGTCTGCACGTTGCCCCGATGTTAGGCGACAGACTGGTTCACACCATAGAGCGTCGGGATGTGGAAGGGTGGTTCAGTCAGTTGAGTCATGTAAAGGGCTCTGCCAATCAGGCTCTTGTATTGTTATCCGTCATGATGCAGCAGTGTGAAACGTGGGGGTATCGGCATAAGAATACCAATCCCTGTCGTCGGTTTAAGCGCTACAAAGCAAAAGGCAGAGAGCGTTACTTAACACCGGAGGAACTGCGCCGATTATGGCGAGTGCTCGATGCGTTAGAGGTAGATGAGCCCGTTGCAGTGATGATCGTACGCTTGCTGGTGTATACCGGTTGTCGCTCTACAGAGGTAAGAACGCTGCAATGGAAAGATTACCGAAGTGGGAACTGGTATTTACCCGACAGCAAAACAGGGGCGAAAACGGTGTTTCTTTGCTCAGAGGTCAGAGCGTATCTGAAAGGATGGCAATCAGGGAGTGATTACCTGTTTCCGGCCGCCTGCCATACTCAGCCCATATCAAGTGCAAAATTAGGTTCGTTCTGGGATCGTGTTCGTCAGTCAGCTGGGCTGGAGGGAGTGCGCTTACATGATTTACGACATACTTACGCCAGTATCGCAATACAGGCCAAAGTGAACTTGGTGGTACTGAGCCGAATATTGGGGCATGCCGATCCTGAGACGACATTAAAATATGCGCATTTAGGGCGTGCGGATATTGGTAAGGCGGCATCTCATGTGTCAGGGGTTCTGGCTGAGGGAATGCGCTTATGAGATCACAACGCTTAACGTCAAAAGGACTCCGTTCTCTTCGTCCTAAAACTCGAACCTACACACTCTGGGACACTCAGTTGCCCGCGTTAGGGGTGAGGGTGTATTCGGATGGCCGCTGTTTTTATGTGACCCGCTTGCCGAGCGCCAATAAGAAGATTGCTTTAGTTGGTCAACTGAGCCTGAAAAAAGCGCGTCAGCACGTACAGGCACTCATTGACTCCACGCGAGAGCAGGAGAACAGCAAACCAGTTCGACTTGCGCGCTTTGATGCGTTTGTGAAAGAGGAGTGGACTGTGAGGGGGTGCCCGACATGGAAACCCAGTTCGAGACAGAGAGCAAGGAGCGCATTGAATCGCTACTTATTGCCAGAGTTTGGGCGCTACCCCGTAAGCTTCATTGAGTCGCATCATGTGCAGCGTTGGTTTGATGCGCTCAGTCGAACTTACGCAGGCACTGCGAACCGTAACCTGGATGTGCTTCGTTCTATCTTTAACTATGCGGTACAACGGGGTTATTGTCAGTCGAACCCTTGTGCGGGCATTAAAAAAAATCGCAAGAAAAGACTGAATCGTTTCCTGAGTCTGGAAGAGCTCGGGCAAGTGAATCACGCTTTAACGCAGGTGAGTCAGCAAGGGCAGTTGGAAGCGTGCTGTTGTGAGGTACTCAGGCTTCTTCTTTTAACTGGGTGCCGAGTATCTGAGGTGACGGGGCTGAAATGGTCATTTGTCAATGGCGGGGAATGGCACTTGCCCGACAGTAAGACTGGACCTAGGGTGGTGTGTGTAGGGAAGAAGGCGCAACAGCGACTTTCACATATCTCAAAACAAACATGGTCGCAAAGTCATGAACCTCAAGGTGATGTGTTTACGCCCCTGAGTCGCTTTGTCAGTAAGCCGGACAAGGTTGGAATGATATGGAAGCAGGTGAGAGCATTAGCGAACGTCGAGGACGTGCGCATTCACGACTTGCGCCATACGTTTGCCAGTTACGCAGTGCTGGAAGGGTATCCGATCCCAATGGTGTCAAAGTTGTTAGGTCATAAGCGTATGTCGTCAACGCTTCGCTATGCGCATGTGAATGATGCGCAAGTGACACAATCTGTTGAGGCAATAGGGGAGGTCATTCGTGGGATAGTCTCAGAGCAGAATGAGACGCCACCCAAACGTCGAACAGTCAGCGAATCCAAACCTAAAAAGACGACATCGTCCCCCAAGCGAAGAAGAAGACCTGTCAAAGCCGTGCCAAAACCTTCCGAAGATATACTGACCAACGAACAGATACAGAAGCTACTTCATGAGGTAGATTTTCTCGATAACTTTTAACCTTCCATTCAGCAGGGCTCCGACTATTGGGGCCTTGTTTCCTGAGAACAACGTATCAGCATGACTGCTGTATCACACTAATTGACCAAATGAGACGACTATACTCATAACTAAAGGCCAGTGTCGAAAAACCTTTTTATAACATAAGTTTATGTTAATCTAGGTGACTATATGTCTTTAGTAGTAGTGATGTCTTGTCGTGGTTGTTATGGCATTGAATGCAGTACCCATCATTAAACCGGTCAGCGATATGAAACCGTTGACTCTTCGGAATCCCAGCGATATTCTTCAATGGCACTGGCAAAATCCAGTGCCAGGATTAGTACCCTGCCTCTTGCACTCGACACATAGTCGTTAACCAAAGTTTTGGTTTCCACTATGTGTGTTTCGGCACACCTGTCGGAAATGGGGTTGCTTGCTTTTTAAGCAATCCCCTTCGGTATTACGGTGGGCTGGATGAGGCAGCTTCGGCTGGCCGTCCCGAGTGCGCGGTAGTACTAACCTTGTTCAGTTCACCACCCTTTGTTTTGGGGTCTCTGTGTGGTGATGGAAATTTCATCCTGCTGGAGGTTGTCATGCCGAAGCCTAATGATAGTCATGTTCTAAAGACCCTCAATTCTATTTGTTACCGCATTCATACAGAGCCTGCGTCTATGCGCTTACATATGAGTGAGCTTTCTACGCTGTTAAATGTGCACGATCCCAAACAAACGTCGAAGTATTGCTGGCTCGAAATGTTCATCAGACAGGCGCAACTCAATCGATTCACAGAGCAGTGTACGCAATCAGGTGACAGTCCCGTGCTTTGCTTAGTTAAGATTCAAAGAAAAAATGCCTACAATTTGTGCTTTACTCACGATGTTGACCAATGCATTTGTTGTTTGCGGTCACTATGTAAGACACCGATTGAACTGGTCGCGTATGGGAAGGCGAAACTGAGCCCAGAGGCGCTGCTTGAAGTGCTGTCCGAGCCGCAGATTCAGAAGAATCGTTGGTTTTCGCTGACCGATAGTCAGCTAGAGCGTATCGTCAGGACGTTGAAGCCACAGGAAAGTCTCATTTCGAGATGATAGTGGTTTCTTCTAGCAGGCAATGACTCATTACGGTTTAGAGTGGAGTTTTCACTCTAAACTATTAGTTGCCCCGAAATTACTCAGACCTTTTACTCATTCGTAACCTGTTCATGTGTTTTTGCCCTACTAAAAGTTATCCATTCTTCTCATGCTGTTGGCTGTTAATCCCCGAGATGTAATACGGGGTGAAAGTCCTATGTTTTTGAACTGATCTAATTTCATTTTTGTTTAAATAGTCGACACATAGTGCATTTTGTTGATATGCAAATGATGGCAATGTGGTTCAGATAACAGAGATAACTAAGTTTCAGATGTAAGATTTGAAAAGTTGCTATACGGCAAACGGTAAAAGGCTGTCAATCGATGCCCGCACATAGCACTAATATATGATTTACACTCAACCAAGGCTGTATGAGAAAAAATGAAACTAGTATCTTTTAAAATAAGTAACTTTCGCGCCATTAATGGTGATAACAATAATATTTACTTTAAAGACAACAATATCGTTTTCCTATTTGGTAAAAATAACATAGGGAAATCGAGCATACTTCATGCGTATAGATACTTCGCTACACCAAATCAAAAAGTTGAACTTACCGACTTTTATGATCAAACAACAGACAATGAAATTGTTATCGAAGCTACGTTTCTTAAGGAAGAGAGCGATAATGAAAACTTTGATGATAAGGGTCTGAATAAGTGGGTGGACGATGAGGGCTTAGTCAAGTTTAAGAAGACTTGGTCAGAGGTAGGTAAAGCCGCTAATAAGCAGACTTTCAGTATTGAAGATGGTGAGTATGTAGACAATGGATTTGGTGGGTTGGAGCAGATCTTAACGAATGCCACGCCAAATATAATATACATTGAGGCAATGCCTAGTGTGAAAGCTCTTACGGACTGGCTAGAGAAAGAGATAAAAAATAAGTTGCTGAAACAACTCAAGAAAGATCATCATGAGGAATATTCACAAGCTTTGAATGCAGTCAAGTCATTACAAGACAAAGTAGAATCATCTGGATACCTGGGAGATATTAGCGAAGCCGCGAATAAATATTTTTGTAAAACCTTTCCTGATCTTCAATTGAACATTCAATCGACACCTCACAAAGAAGCTGACTTGAGTAAGGCTTTTGAAAAAGATTTCAGTGTAACCATTGGCGAAGCTCGTAAAGCAGAAGAAGCGAAGTTAGCGGAAGTCGTCGAAATTGCTGAAGAACTTGCAGATGAGATAGATACAGCAAGCTCTGAACGAAAATTTGACTTGCATGGTCATGGTTTGATTAGACAAGCTATTATCAATATTTTGGCTTTGTTTAAAGATACCAAGGATGGTGAAAAGCATATTATTCTGTTCGAGGAACCTGAGCTCTATTTACATCCGAGTAACAAACGAAAGTTTAGAGATACACTTTACCAAATAGCAGAACAAGATGACTATCAGATAATTTGCGTCTCTCACGACCCTCAACTAATCGACATGAGTAGAGAGCATACATCGCTAGCTAGGTTTGTGAAAAAGCCAAACGGCGAGACTGAGGTATATCAAGCTGGTGACGACATTTTCTCTAGAGACGAAGAAACCAAAGATCGCATATTGATGCTTAATAGATTCAACCCACACATTTGCGAAACATTCTTTTCAGATGAAGTCATTTTGGTCGAGGGGGACACAGAAGCTATAGTTTTGAGAGGTATGCTATCAGACCACTACCCTGACAAAGAAATTTTTGTTCTTAATACCGGAACTAAAAACAATATTCCATTTTTCATAGAAGTTTTGAGTCACTTTAAGATTACTCAGCATGTTATTCACGATTCAGATGAGCGCTATTTGTACGTTGATGGTGAAGTCTCATTGAAAAAAGATGAAACTCCAAAGGCCAATAGTGCTTGGACGTTAAACCAAAAGATTTGGGATGAATTAGTTACAGCGCGTGAACAAGGGATTGTTGTTAAAAGGTATGTCTCTATACGTAACTTTGAGCATAGCCACGGCTATAAGCATGATAGTAAGAAAGGCAAACCATTATCTGCTTATGAGTTTGCAAAGACTCTTGATATGAATGACCCTTCAATAAGTATAGTGCACTTTTTGAAGCAGATAGTAGGTGATATTGAATACGAACATGAGTTCACACAAGAATTTTTGGAACATACTGTAGTTGAGCCGTTTTAAGCTTATCGCGTTGTATCTTATATAGGGGCTTAAAGCCCCTTTATTCTTTCAAGTGATCTAGCTAGCCTTAACAACTGCGTAGAGGTTTTGATTTCTAACTCTGAGTTTATTTGAATTAGTCCGATCCCGGCTAGAACCTCTTGAGCCGTTACCAGTTGACCCGTGGGCAATTCTAGGTGATTTTTCTCATTTTGAAGCCAAACCACACGTTATTTGGTGATAGTTCAAGCCACTTATACATTCTCATCAACCTTAGGGATATCTTTCCCTCTATCCCATTCCTTGAAGGTTCTCACACCTTTAAAGCAAAGTTCCGCAGTTTGTTCTATAGAAAGACCGCATTCAAATTCACGAAAAAAGTAATTTTTGGTCATTTCGTGATACTTCATGATGTACTCTCGCTAAAGTGCAAGAGTTTAATAATTCATAAATTAATGTGATACCACTTCCATTGAGCATGAGTGCGCATAATGCGCACTTCTTATGATGTTTGTTTGAGAGAAGCACCGTAACGCTTCTCCCATTTTCGTCTTATCTCATCGCTTGATTTGTATAGCTAGCGAGATTATTTGCAAAGCTAACATTAGCATGTCGACATTACTCATAGCATTCTCCTTATCGAAAAAACATACCTAGCAAGGTTTCAAAGGCCCAGAACGGCGCTTTTGTTCCTATAGGCAGTTCCAATAACTCGAGAATGTATTTGGCAACTAAGATCAAAAAAGGCAGCCGAGGCTGCCGAGTGATTCCTATTAGCGTTCTAGCTAGATTCGCTCTTCTTGATATTGAAATTCTTCTTCTCTTAGCCTTGTCAGCTCAGCTTTCGCAGACTCTCTAGCTTCAAAGGCAGCACTATGATGAGCTTCATCACATTCACCAGATCGATACTTCTTTGCAACTTGGTCATATTCCTTACTTAGTGTTTTTAAGTTCTGTTCTGCCGCTTTAATTCTTGCTACAGCATCACTAGATAAGTTTCGATATCTTAAAAAATTAAGCATGTTATCTTCTCCATATACACCCTAATAAATTGAATATGCAACAAAAAAAATAACTGAGCAAGTAGGTCAAAATGAGCGACATTTTATCGACGTTACCTTAACATTTGAGGCATGTAACCCATTCCCCCTTGGAGGTCATTACACATGAAAACTAAAGCTAAACCACTTGTTCGACACAACAATCAGCTACTATTACCTGATGAAAATGTACCATTAGAGGAAATCGACCTGTCACAGTTTGAGTTTCAATCTATAGTGAATAATCTGAGGCAATCAGAATTAAAGTTTCCTTTTGGAGCACCAGACCGTAAGCATTACTTGGTAGATGGAAACAAGCTATACAAAAAACAGCCTTAACTAATACTCATCAAAAGAAAGTAGATCTAAGCCCCATATTCATCTGAGTATGAGGGGGGCTCTCTTGGCCGTTATTTCAAATCTACACTCGCTACGCTTTTGATTAGATCAATTTTTCTCAAGTGTGCATGAATCAATGTTACCAGGCTTTAGTCTCGATGGAGCTCAAGTCATGCTGGCTACAGAAAGTCGTCGGGCTTCTTACAGTAGTTTTAAGGCCACTTACGAAAATGCTAACCTTTGGTTGAAATATGGAGAATAGAAGGGACATGCACTATTACATTAAAAGCTAGGGATTGCAGAACCGATGGCTGAGAAACCAATGGGGGAGCCACTAAAAACGCACCCAAGACCATCACTCTTGATGATCCGATTCCCAGGGAGAAGGTTAGCGAGGTTTGGTATAGCCCTAACTATATGGTGCAAACGCTGGATGAGGCTGTCCCACCTGCATCGCTAAAGAGCCAATAGAGGGGCGGGTAGGCGGGTACAGCACGAAATCTGCTTTTCGTAGCATTGTCATCACGCCTGTCTATGCGATTAATCACCAAAGGAGTGTAGCAGGTGGTTCGTTGGAGGCTCTTGTTGACGGCAAACCCTCGGCACGTTTAGGTAATTTTATTGCGCTTTGTAGTTTGAGTGCTAGCACGTTTGTGCCCCAAAATCGTTTAGAGCCTGTACTCTATAAGAATGAGGCAACAGGCATTTACCCTACTAAAAGTAATCACTTCCCCCTTAAAACGCCTAAAAATATTCCATCTGTTTGATATGCCTACCAGTTGCACATATTCGATTGTGTTAGCATCCGAAAGGTCAGTGTTACACCACATCAAAGGAGGAAAACCTTGGCTAGACGAGGTAGTGGTTTACGAACGGCTATAAAGGTTGTTAAGGCAATAGATCGAGCCAACAAGCAAGCAGCTCGTGAATCCCAGCGCAGGCAGAAAGCTCGTGAGCGAGCGCATGCTCACGCAATGAGAGAGCACGAAAGAGAAGTGCGAGAAGCTCAGCGTGAATTACAGAGGCAAGCAAGACTAAATAAGTCAGCAGCAAAACAGGCTTTTAAAGACGCAATAGCTAGCGCCGCAGAAGAGTATCAGGATAGATGCGAAGAGCGAGCGGCTTTAAGGAAGCAATTCATACAAGAGGTTTTAAAGTAATCAATGGATAATAATTTACTGATGTTGGCGGGCTTGTCATTAGTAGCTGTCGTACTAACTTATATTCTAACTAAAAGCTCAGCCGATAAGAAAATAGAGAAATTCAAATCACTAGATGAAGCGCTAACAAAAACAAAAGAAGAATACGACTCAGCATGTATAAGCCGCGAATCAATAATTGCTGCCAATGCAACAGCAAAACGAGAACTTGAAAAGATCAACGAAGAAACTGCCGAACTTCAGGCACTGAAAGGACAAGATGATGCGCTAAAACAAAGTATTCAGGAGCAACAATCGCTTTTGGATTCCGCTAAATCAACATTAGACGAGCTTAACTCCAGTATTGATAAAGGGGAACTTGATCTAGAAGAGTTAATGGGTGATATCGATTTATATTCAAGACTTGATGAATACACTGCTCATGGTCATTTTGAAATGCCACAGTACCTTTACGAAACATCGACCCGATTCGCCGAAGAGATCAAGGATGTTAGGCAGCAGCAAAAAGACATGATCAAAGATAAAACAGCGATCACTTTCCCAGAGTCAACGGTGATATCTAACGACAAGTCATTCAATAACAAAATTCTAAAGGGTCAGGTTAAGCTCATGCTTACGGCTTTTAATATTGAATGTGACCTGCTTATTGGGAAGGTATCCCCAAGTTCGTTTGGGCGCACTCTAGAACGTATAGAAAAGCTTGCCAATACACTAGAAAAGTCAGCCGCGACATTAGAATGTGGATTCGATATAGATTACATCGAACTTAAGTTCGAAGAGTGTAAGCTTCAATACCAATACACACTTAAAAAGCAGGAAGAAGTCGCTGAGCAGAAGCTTATCAAAGAACAGATCCGTGAGGAACAAAGAGCAATTAAAGAGTTTGAAAAAGCGATTGCCGATGCAGAGAAAGAAGAAAAAATGTACCGTAATCTCCTTGATAAAGCACAGCGAGAGCTTGCTAAAGCTACTGATCAAGACCGTACTGAAATGGAGCAACGCATCGCAATCCTTGAACAACAGCTTGCTGAAGCTGAAGCGAAAGAAGAACGAGCTAAGAGTATGGCAGAGCAAACCCGTAAAGGGCATGTCTACGTGATTAGTAACATTGGTTCGTTTGGTGAGGATGTTTACAAAATCGGTCTTACTCGTCGACTAGAGCCTATGGACAGGGTTAAAGAGCTTGGTGATGCAAGTGTACCGTTCCCATTTGACGTACATGCCATGATTTACACGGATGATGCTCCAGCTCTTGAAACAGCACTACATCGCGAATTCAATTCTAAGCGTGTAAACGCTGTAAACCTTCGCAAAGAGTTCTTTAATGTCGACCTTGCATCTATCCAAGAAGCCGTAGAAAAGATAGCTGGAATAGAAGCCGAATTTAAAATGACTGCTTTAGCTGAGGATTACTATGAAAGCTTGAGATTAAGTGAAGCAGCATAAAGTGGAAATGCACAGAGCTAGCTGCTGTAGCTAGCTCAATTCTGCCCCAAAGTTATTTAGAGCAGGTGCTTTTCACTAATCTGGTATCGTTTTTTGCGTTTGCTATTGGAGCGATGTTGAGAGGCTGTTCAAATTGAGTTTCATATAGTGTAGATTACTGGAAAACATAACTGCATGAAATACTTATGAGTTCTATCTTACCCTTGGAAAAAAGCATAATAATAAGTGTCCCTTCTGATTACACCACTTCAAAGAAAGGGGCTTTTTTTGAAAAATTGTGTGCTCAAATACTGCGCAAGCAATCATACGAGATCACTGGCTGGGAAGTTAGAAGATCTGGGATGGAAGTTGATGTAGAGGCGGTGCATAAGCCGTCCAGCAAAAAAGTATATGTAGAATGTAAGTTTTACAACGACAAGAGCACCATTGACTCAAAAATTGTTGATTTATGTTTTGCGCAGTCATTTCGAGGAGACTTTGACAAGATTGCTCTATTTTCGACAGTCAAGTTAGGCAAGGATGCACAAACCACTTACGAAAACTTTATAACAAAAGGAATAGACTTTTCCTTTTATGATAGTGATGAAATCTTATCTGCACTGGAAGTAAGCGGTTTAGTTGCAAATATTGATAATCTTAACCTACAAGCCAACATCTCATCCGCAACTCTCTTGATACATCCTGAAATCGACCCTGTATGGTTATTTCAGGAAAGCTCAAATGGCTCTCCAACAGCTTTGATAGCATACGTAAGGCAAGGACATTCTGTTAATACCGAGAGAGTGAGAGAAATATTAGATACTGAAGGTAAGCTAGAAGAATTAGACATTAGGCAGTATCAAGATAAACAGAATTCTAATATCGAAAACTCTTCCTTATCACAGCCAGTAACTAGAGAAGTCGTCAGTGGTATCGTGTTGGCAGATGACATCATGGATCCTAAGCCCTGTCGTCCAAAAGACTTTATAGGTAGAGATGACATACAAAAAGAGATCTGGGATTTCTTAGAGTCGGTAAGGTCAAGTGATAGTGACTGTCGAGTTTTGTCACTAACTGGATCATCGGGAAATGGTAAGTCATCTCTTGTTGCTAATCTTGCTGAGCGATTCACAAATAAAAAGTGGAAGAACAAGCTTTATCTTTATCCCATCGATGTCCGTTCAGCAAGAGGCTCTCGATTTGTAGCCGAAGCTGTTTGTAAGGCTTTTAATACTGCTATTGATGATGGCTTCATTGAATACGAACACAAATTCTCAATTGAAAATATTGATGAAATCACAGGTGGTACTGCATTCCGTGAGTGTGCTGAGTACTTAGAGCGGAATAATAAAGTCATGGTTGTCTTTTTCGACCAATTCGAAGAAGTTTTCATGAAAGAAGAGCTTTTCTCTCTATTCCGCTCATTTAGAAGATTCGCACTTGATGTTTCGGCAGAGAAGACCAATGTGGTTGTCGGCTTCTCTTGGCGTACAGGGATATTTTTAGGAGATGATAATCCAGCTTACGGCCTGTGGCATGACTTACGTGATCATCGCACTGAAAGACGCTTGAAGACATTTGATGAAAAAGATTCAAGAAAACTGATTTCCACATTCGAAGCAGAAGCTGACATTACCCTCACCAAGCCTTTAAAGGCACGCTTGATACAGCAAGCTCAAGGTTTTCCTTGGTTCTTGAAAAAGCTATGTATCCATCTTTTCAAGAAGATAAAAGAGGGCAACTCTCAAGAAGAGCTACTTATCAGCCAGATGCAAATAAAGAATTTGTTTGAAGAAGATCTAGATCGCCCATCTCGTGAAGTTGATTGTTTAAAATTTGTTGCTAAAAAGTCCCCTGTAGACAGATATGAAGCAACCAAAGAGTTTGGTGATAAGACGGTTTCTCAATTGATTTCTGACAGACTGCTAATTAAGACAGGTGAGAAAATCTCGGTCTATTGGGACGTGTTCAGGGATTATTTAACTACAAATGAAGCTCCAGTCATATCTTGGGCATTTATGCCGAACTACGGTACAAATATGTCTCTAAAGCTTATTGAGCTTATAAAAGATGATGCTGCTTCGATAGATGAGTTGGTTGAGAGGACTAGTTATAGTAAAGGGACAATACAAAACATTTTTATTGACCTTTCATCATTCTCATTGGTTGTTAAGACTAGTGATGATAAGTACAAGCTGAACTGCGATATTGACGAGATACCTGAAAAAGTGCGCACCCAAATGTTGGGACATACGATCTATAAAGAATCTATGTCTGCATTTAAAGCAGGCAACAAGTCGTATATCTCTATCGATGATATAGCTCAGATAACAAATAGCGCATACTCTTCCGAAGCAGGTAGAGCACATGATCAGTATGTAAATCGAATTATTTCGTGGCTAAGGTATTCAGGACTAATCAGCCTCTTACGTGACAAAGTTAGGGTTTATGATGCAAATAATTATTCCCCTGATTTCGGTGAGATAACAGGGGGCAGAAATAAATCTAGTCTATTCTTGGCTGCTAGCAACTTTGAAAATGCAGTGCTACTTATTGATAAGTTGATTAAACAAGGCTCTATCGAGCAATCTGCACATGGGGCTAGGAATGTTATTGCTGATTTAGTCGCTCTTGGAATTTGCCGAAGAGTGAGTGGTAACAAGATAGAGTTAGTAAAAACCAGCGATCCCGACCTGACAATTGAGCAACATCTAGCAATACAAGTTTTAAGTGCTGATACTGTAATATTGCTTGATGCGTTGGTTCTGAAATACGGTGATGACTTAAACACTCTTGTTGAAAAAATGTCGCATGAATTAGGTAAGAAGTGGAAGCCTGCATCGGGGCAGAGATATGTAAGAGCTTTATTGCGTTATCGTAATTTAGCAAAAGATACGATAGCAGCAAATATGGAGAACGACTAAATTAAAATGTTTAAAAGCAGCCCAAGTGGATTAGTCTGGATTCGACCCGCCGCTCCCAAGTCATTATACAATCAAATCAGATTTGGCTGGTTACCCTAACCTAACTCATTTCTGTCCAACCTCGTGCCAGATCGATCTGTTCTGGCACGTTTATGCCCCGAAACGAGCTAGTCCTCATTTGGAGTGTCGCGGTGCTTAGGTGTATTTGGTGAAGTCGGATTAATTCCGTTTGTAAACGCCGCGCCCCTAAATTGCGTTTCTCACGCATCGTAAGGATCAATGCTCTTAGGTCATCGGTGACTTTGGTATCTGGAGATGAATGAGGGCGTCTGCTCTGGCTTTCCAGACCAGCTATTCCACACTGCTTATATCGCTTAGCCCACTTGCGTAATGTTGGTCTGGAAATACCACAGCGTCGACATACGAGACCTGCGTCACCACATTCCTCATACATTTTTACCCACTGTAGTCTTTGTTGGATTTCTCTGTCCATAGACACTCAGTATAGTTGAAAGGATGGCTATGAATCACACACTTAAATACCCAAGAGAACTGTGCCTTCTTGTTCGGTTGTAATCAACCTCATATATTCAAATACCGTTTGCCGCATCATTTCATTGGTCATAATCGGTTCATATTGGATAGCTTCAACTTTTAGCGAGTGGAAGAAGCTTTCTACACAAGCATTATCCCAGCAATTTCCTTTTCGACTCGTGCTTTGTTTTAAATTATGAGAGTTGATTTTTTGAGCCATTTCGCCATATTCACGCTAATGGACAGGTACGACACAATCCTATCATTTTGACGAGCAATCAAAAATCTAGAAACAATGTGCTATTTGATGAGTATCTAAAATGTTAAACTACTCAACATGTTAATTAACTAAGAGAGTTAGTTGTGGAGTTCGAAACTGATTTAAAAATAGGCACACTTGGTGAGCAAACTTTTTCGACTTGGTGCTCTGCTGCGCATCTGACTAGTAACCGTTCATTAGAAGAAGATCGTACAGGCTGGGATCATCAGATTGAGTTTCCATACATCAAAACTCATTTACCAAGAGATAAACAACTTAGTCCTATTCAATGCCGTGTTCAGGTTAAATCTACACAGCGACGAGATCGTAAATGGTCTATCAAATCCAGCGTACTAAAGAGACTTATTGATTATAGTTATCCGTCTTTCTTGTTGTTTCTCGAGTTTACTAAAGACCCAGAACCAGTAGTTGAGAGTGCTTTTCTAGTCCATATCGACAAAAGGATTATTGAAAGAACATTAAGAGCTATACGGAAAAATGATACTCAAAAGGTTCCAAAAGAACTGCATGAGCTAAAGATTTCGATTAGCTATAGCAAGAAACATAAACTTCTAGTCTCGTCTGGAGAAGCGTTCAGGGATGCTGTTGTAACGTATGTTCCCGATGGAGATATTACGAAGTACCAAAAATCAAAAAGACAAGCAGTTGAAACTGTTGGTTATGGCGAGGGGAGCTATAGAATGCAGTTTCAAATCTCACCAGAGGAGCTTGATAAACACATCTTGGCTCAATCAATAGGATTAAACAAAGAGCCTATTGAAGTTAGAAATTCTGTAATCCTTGACAACAGATTTAATTTGAAAAATGGTTCTATTGAAATAGAACGCTCTAGCGAAGCAAAACTCACCATACAGCCAAACGTACTAGATACATGTCAATTAAGATTCAGAGAAACTGAATTTTCGCCTTCAATTAACTTTGGTGGTGAGTTTATTTCTTCGGCAGACATCTACAGCGTCGGCAAGAATAAACTATTCTTTAGAACGAGTCTCTTTAGTTTCGAGCTTGGCGATTTAGATGATAACAGCAAGTTTGATGGGAAGCTTCATTTCACGTTAGAGAAAGAGGTTCCATTAGACGACGTAATTAAAGTGTTTCGACTATTTCACGAAGACAACGTTGGAAAGCAACTGATATGTGAAGTCGAGTTGTTTAAAGAGCAACGAACTTTGAATTTCCATATTGGAATGGATCATAACTTTAAAGATGCTAGATCGGTTGCAGATGCTCTTTGCGTGCTTAAAGATAGCTTTAGTATTGATGGTGGAACTCTAACTACACCAGATGAAATGTTTTTACAGAGAGATAGATTAAATGCATTGGCTTGTGTAATACAAAATAAAGTCGATGGTTTTCGAGTAAAGTTTGACTATGAAGTACAAGAGTTTCCAGAAGAGATAAAAACACCCTATACAATAGGTGCTGAGATTGGCAAATTAGCCATTGGTGTCATTACGTTGTTTCACGGGACTAGAATTGAAGATAATAATTATCAAGTTATCAAATCTGAGGTACTACAACCTCTAGTTTTTAGTAATGGAATGCCGTCTAATGAGACACTCAAACAATTAGAACAACAGGCAGTAGCGAAGATTGAATAGAACAAGGCTACATTATGTCATTTTTACTCCAGATTGACTGGTAATTAAGTCAAGCGACTTTATCATCAAGAAATAATGTATCGATTGCTAAATTAGTAAAGTCGCTGACACACTTTTGTCCAAAAACGCGCCAGAACAAGCAATGTACCGTGTGTGATCACCGAGCGATTCTGTCGTACCTTAATTACCAAGCGACTTTGTCATGTATTGTCATCTCACTATTGCTAATTGAGTGGTAAAAGTGGTCTGTAATCTCATCATTCTAGCCTGCTATTTTGGAGTGAAAGTGCCCCTGTAAACGAGAAGTTTGGTCTTAACGTAAAAACAGTGTGGTCAAATATACACCCCCAGCCCCTTTTAATAGGGGCGTTTTTCACCGATAATTTAGGCTCTTAGCGAAAACAAAGACTGAGCGAAAAGCATTCCAAAAAATGCCCCTGCGTTTCCAATTCTTCACCACACCCCTCGCTAAATCGAACGTCGATTTAAAAGAGTCGAAATTGTTTTAAGCTTCTCCACTGACATTTCAATAATGTGGCTATATAGAGCGGAACGAAAAAGCCCGAGCTGGGATGCTCGGGCTGGAAGAGAAACTGTCGTTTTAAGCTTGAGGGCGTTCAACACCGGATTCTTGGTGCAAGCGACGGCAGGCTTTACCATCGCTGTGGAATAGGTGACAACGGTGAGCTGGAATACCTACAGCTAGCTTGTCCCCTGGCTCAACAGCAAGTGTATCAGGCTGGCGATAGATCATATCCGCATCCGCAGCATCAATGTGTAGATAAGCTTGAGTTTCGTTACCCAGTTTTTCTACGATGTTCACTTCACCCTCGATGGTTGCGTCACCTTCGTTAGCCGGTAGTAGATGCTCAGGACGAACGCCCAGAGACATACGCTCGCCACGAGTCACAGTGGTTCCGTCTACTGGAATCCAGAAAGTGGTTCCGTTAGCCAGCTGTACCATGACGCGATCTTTCTCAACCGCTTCAATAAACACACTCATAAAGTTCATCTTAGGTGAACCGATAAAGCCTGCAACAAAGCGGTTTTCCGGGTAGTGGTATAGCTCCAGTGGCTTACCTACTTGCGAGACAAAGCCTGCATCCAGTACTACGATCTTGTCTGCCATTGTCATTGCTTCTACCTGATCGTGAGTTACGTAGATCATGGTGCAGCCAAGCTTGCGCTGTAGCTTTGTGATCTCAGAACGCATTTGAACACGTAGCGCAGCATCAAGGTTTGACAGAGGTTCATCCAACAGGAATACGTTAGGTTGCGATACTAGGGTACGTCCAATAGCGACACGCTGACGTTGACCACCAGATAGAGCTTTTGGCTGACGCTCTAGTAAGTGGCTCAGCTGTAGGATTTCTGCAGCATGTTCAACGCGTTTATCAATTTCACTCTTATCCGCTTTCGCAAGTTTAAGGCCGAAAGACATGTTGTCATAAAGGTTTAGGTGAGGATACAGGGCGTAAGACTGGAAAACCATGCCGACACCACGCTTTGAAGGTTCGACATCATTCATGCGCTCATCGCCAATATAGAGATCACCTGAAGTAATATCTTCTAGGCCAGCAATACAACGTAGTAGGGTGGATTTGCCACAGCCTGACGGACCAACAAATACTACAAATTCGCCTTCCTGGATGTCTAAGTCGACATTCTTTGAAATCAGCAAATCACCGTAAGCTTTACATACATTTTTTAACGTGACACTCGCCATCTAGCTCGTCCTCGATCGATTTTATATTTTACTGCCTATCATTATATGAATTATGGACACGGCAATAATAGTAGGAATTTGGTAAGAGGATGGATTTTTTAAACGGGTAAGAAAATATGGGTGAAGGAGTCTCTCACGACACCCATCAAGCCAAAGTCAGATTTGCTTCCCCCGTGTAACACAAGTGTCTCCCCCGGATTAATCAGTTTCCTGAACACCTATGTCACTTGTGTACTCTTAGCAAACCCTCGCGGCGTTGTAACCAGTCGCATAAATCATGTCGTACTGGAAAGGGTTCTTACCATCCACTCTTGGATGACTGTAGTTTGCTGAAAACGGAGGCCAGCGACATCCTCCTATAGTGATTATTTGTAGGGGGAGTAGTTAGGGATGAGGGCAGGAAAGGAGTAGAAGACGTAAAGAGATCGACTTCAAATAATTGCCCGCATTTCTATTGAGTCTGATCACATTAGTGAATGGATTTGTGACTTTTGTCGCTAACCTGTGCCGATGGGGATCACGAAAATAGTCCATAATAGCGAGGGCGTAGGGAGTAGGAGGATGAGCCTTAAGTCCGTTTAGCTGAAAATAACTGCTGAAATACGGTGAAGCCTCTGGTTGAGCCCTACAACACAAATATAAAAAGGATATGAACATGAAAAATGCCCTAAGCACAGTAGCACTTGGTACTCTTGTTGCTCTTGGCTCATTTGGTGCAAATGCTGCTATCGAAGAAGGTCAATTAACTATCTGGATCAATGGCGATAAAGGCTACAACGGACTTGCTGAGGTAGGTAAACAGTTTGAAGAAGACACAGGTATTAAGGTAACTGTTGCTCACCCAGACGCGCTTCAAGATAAATTCCCACAAACAGCTGCAACGGGTGACGGTCCTGATATTGTGTTCTGGGCTCACGACCGTTTTGGTGGTTATGCTGAAGCAGGTCTACTGGCTGAAGTAACTCCTTCAAAAGAGCTAAAAGAAGGTATCGTTGATTTTGCGTGGGATGCAGTGAAGTACAACGGTAAGCTAATTGGTTACCCAGTCGCTGTAGAATCTCTGTCGCTAATCTACAACAAAGATCTTGTTCCAAATCCACCTAAGAGTTGGGAAGAAGTTGCTGAGCTAGATGCAAAACTAAAAGCTGACGGCAAATCTGCAATTATGTGGAACCTGAAAGAACCGTACTTCACATGGCCTCTGATGGCTGCTGATGGTGGTTACGCATTCAAATATGGTGCTGCAGGCTACGACGTTAAAGATGCTGGTATTGCAAAAGACGGCGTAAAAGACGCGATGAACTTTGTTAAAGGTCTGGTCGATAAAGGTGTTATTTCTTCTGACATGGACTACTCAGTATCAGAGTCTGCATTCAACCAGGGCAAGACAGCAATGACAATCAATGGCCCATGGGCTTGGGGTAACATTGAGAAGTCTGGTATCAACTACGGTGTAACTACGCTGCCTAAATTCAACGGTCAATCTTCTAAACCTTTTGTTGGTGTACTGACAGCGGGTATCAGCACTGCTTCTCCAAACAAAGACCTAGCGGTTGAGTTCATTGAAAACTACCTGCTAACTAATGACGGTCTGCGTAAAGTGAATGACGACAAGCCACTAGGCGCTGTTGCTCTTAACTCATTCCAGCGTGAGCTAGACGCTGATAAGCGCATTGCTGCGACTATGGATAACGCAATGAACGGCGAAATCATGCCAAACATCCCACAAATGAGCGCATTCTGGGGTGCCGCTAAGAACGCTATCGTAAACGTAGTAGATGGTCGCCAAACTGTGGATGCTGCACTAGCAGACGCAGAAAAACAAATGACCAAATAATTAAGTAATACCCTTTTGAGGAGAGGGTAACCTCTCCTCCTTTTCAAAGTTTTATTATCGCTAGCAGGTTCTCTTATGCAGTCAGTTCAAGGTACAGATGTTATGTCATCTACAACAACGAGCTTGCCATCAAGTAAAAGTGTATTCATTAAATGGGGCCTTCTTGCCTCAGTCGGTATCGTTAATGGCTACGCAACCGTTCTTATGTATTCTCGTGGTGAGACCGCTTTTGCGTTGCTTACCCTTATTTTAACCGCACTGGCGTTGTACATTTTTGGTAGTAAAAAGACCTACGCGCACCGTTACATCTATCCAGGCATTGCGGGCATGATCTTATTCATCCTGTTTCCGCTTGCTTATACGGTCAGTCTTGCTTTCACAAACTACAGTGCGAAAAACCAACTCTCATTTGACCGTGCCCAAACGGTATTAATGGATCGTACCTTCCAGAGTGGAGATAGCTATCCATTTACGCTGTACAAAACAGAAAATGGTCACCGCCTCTCAGTGAAGAAGGGTGATCAACTGCTAGCAACAGATGTGTTTGACCTGGCTTCTCTTTCAGCAACTGATATGGATCTGCAACCTGTTGATTCAGTTGTTGGTGAAAAAGAGAAAATCAAAACCATCATCAGTAACAAAGTCGCTCTGGGCAACTTAGATCTGCACCTACCAAATGGTGAAGATATCCGTATGAGTGGACTGCGTAAGTTTGCTGCTGTGGTGCCCTTGTACACCATGCAGGATGATGGCGAGACGCTGTACAACAACCGCACTGGTGAAACCCTGCGTCCAAATACTGAAATCGGTTTCTATCAGCCAATCGACGAAAACGGCAAATTTATCGGTTCAACCGTATCGCCGGGCTTTATTGTCGACATTGGCGCTAAGAACTTTGAACGTGTATGGAAAGATGATGGTATCAAAGAACCGTTTGTTAGTATCTTCATCTGGACAATTCTATTCTCTGCCTTGACCGTTGGTCTGACCGTCATTATCGGCTTGGTTCTGGCAAGTATTGTGCAATGGGAAGAGATCAAGGGCCGTGCTATCTACCGCGTGCTACTGATTCTGCCATATGCCGTTCCAGCGTTTATCTCAATCCTGATCTTCAAAGGTTTGTTTAACCAAAGCTTTGGTGAAATCAACATGGTACTTGAAGCGCTATTTGGTATCAGTCCTTCATGGTTCTCTGATCCGCTGATGGCGAAAGCGATGATTGTTATCGTTAATACCTGGCTTGGTTTCCCTTACATGATGATCTTATGTATGGGTCTGTTGAAAGCGATTCCGGATGATCTCTACGAGGCTTCAGCAATCGATGGTGCTAACTTCTTAGATAACTTCCGCACTATTACGCTGCCGCTAATGATTAAACCTTTAACACCGCTACTCATTGCCAGCTTCGCGTTTAACTTTAACAACTTCGTCCTTATCCAGCTATTGACTCAAGGTGGACCAAACATGATTGGTACCTCTGAGCCAGCGGGTTACACCGACTTACTTGTAAGCTACACCTACCGTATTGCCTTCGAGGGCGGCGGCGGTCAAGACTTTGGTCTGGCAAGTGCTATTGCAACGCTTATCTTCCTATTGGTTGGTGGATTGGCATTACTCAACCTACGCTTCACTAAGCTGTCTCAAGATTAAGGAGTACTGATATGGCTATGGTACAAGGTAAGTCACTTAAATACCGCGTATGGGCAACGCACATCGCCCTATGGATCTTCTTGTCAGCGATTATCTTCCCACTGTTGATGGTGGTAGCGATCTCATTCCGTGAGGGTAACTTTGCGACAGGTAGCATTATTCCGGACAACCCATCTCTGGAGCACTGGAAACTGGCGTTAGGTTTCTCTGTCACCAATGCAGATGGCTCTGTTACACCGCCACCATTCCCAGTATTAACCTGGTTATGGAATTCAGTGAAAGTAGCGGGTATCACCTCAGTATTGATTGTGGCACTGTCTACGACATCGGCTTATGCTTTCGCTCGTATGCGTTTTAAAGGAAAAGATACCATCCTTAAAGCGATGATGATTTTCCAGATGTTCCCAGCTGTACTCGCTCTAGTGGCACTTTATGCTCTGTTTGATAAGTTAGGTCAGTACATTCCTTTCTTGGGTCTCAACACTCATGGCGGTCTGATTTTCTCTTACTTAGGTGGTATCGCCCTGCACGTTTGGACTATCAAAGGCTACTTTGAAACGATAGACAACTCGCTTGAGGAAGCCGCAGCACTCGACGGCGCGACGCCTTGGCAGGCATTCAGATTGGTACTCTTACCGCTTTCTGTACCGATTTTAGCCGTGGTGTTTATTCTGTCTTTCATCGGTGTGGTAGGAGAAGTTCCTGTAGCATCTCTACTACTTTCTGATGTAAACTCTTACACATTAGCGGTTGGTATGCAGCAATACCTCTACCCTCAAAACTACTTGTGGGGCGACTTTGCAGCAGCAGCAGTGTTATCTGCATTACCAATTACCATCGTATTCTTACTTGCTCAGCGCTGGTTAGTCGGAGGATTGACGGCCGGTGGTGTGAAAGGTTAATAAGAACGATAAGGGCGACCGCAAGGTCGCCCATTTGTTTCTCTGCTTAACACTTTTGGTTTGGCCGCCGATCAGTTAAGAAGAGGGCAGAACTGGCGTTACGCATAGCTGGCTGTTAGCTAGATTCCTTACTAATTAACTACTAACAGTTTTTGTAACCATTACCCGGCATGTCCGGGTATTTTTATGCCTGTATCTCAGTTACTTGCGCATTATACGAAGGGCGTGATTGAAGGGCAGGCTAGCTTACAAGTGATGCGAGGAAGTCATGATTAAGGAGTGTAACGTGGTTACGTGTTACACATAGTTGCGGCGAAACGCTCACTAATTTTAGGGTTAAAGCTCTCGGCTGGAAGGAGCACAGCCTAAATGCTGCAAAAGCACATAGATACTTTCCTGCGACAACGCGACTTTTCTAAACAGGTCGGCGAACAGTTCATCTCCGCCAAAGCAGGTGCGTATGTAGTGGTTTATCTCTGCGTCACCATAGCCTTCAACATACATTGTCCGAACCCATTGATACTCTATCGCTTTCAGGTTCAGTAGTGTTGATTCACTCAATGTGGTTTGACTAAGGTTCAAGAGATATTCCTTTCGATCGTTTCTATGCTGTTGGATTTAAGCAAACAAAGATGAAAGAAAAATGACAAGGGTGTGGCAGCAACGAAGAAAAATTATTGCTGCCAGCAGCTTACAGGGGGAGGGCTACTTAAGGTACTTAACGTGCGCTTCCATCTCTTCACCGATCTCTTTACGCATATTCATGAGTCGAATAGCCGAATCACGTAATTCAATATCTTCTTCGGTTTCCGGAACCCATTCTGGAACCGAGGTAGGTTTGCCTTCTTCATCGACCGCAACCATGATGACAATACAGTGAGTAGTTAGCCTGTTTTTGAGCTCTTTGGGATCGCTCGCTTGTACGTCGATAGCGATATGCATTGAGCTGCGACCTGTGTAAATCACTTTGGCACTGACTTCGACGAGGTTGCCAACATGAATCGGCTGAACAAAGCGAATCCCGCCAGCATAGGCGGTAATACAGTACTTACCGCTCCAAGCGGCAGCATTGGCGTATGCGGCTAAATCGATCCATTTCATTACGGCGCCACCATGGACTTTACCGCCAAAGTTAACATCTCCGGGCTCAGCTAGAAAACGTAGGGTGATATCTCGTTGACCATTACTCATCTGTCAATCCTTGTTGTTATAGGTGTGTTCGCGACTTGCTAGATTATTAAATAACAAAGCTGTTAATTATCTGCAACATCTATTGGAGTGTAGACGCAAAATCGTGCCGAGAAGATTGATATTGTAGTCCTAGGTGGAAATAACACGTCTCACTTCTGATACGTCAGAAGTTTGAGGTATTGCCCTACATTATTCGTTCGCTAGATGTGTATAAATAGCGCCAAATGATGCAACGAACTGGCAGAAAACAAGTTTTTCTGTCCGTTCTCGGATGAGTAAGAGAGATACTATGAAGTTACTAACGGCGAGAAAAACGCGATTAGCCGCGGCTTTGTTCAGTATGACAGCGCTGTTGAGTGCATGCAGCCCAGCTGAAAAAGTAGCAGAACCTGTTAACAATGATGGCCCGTCTGGCACCCTTTATCTTGGTGCTTCAGTCATTACCATGAATGATGAGCAGCCGAGAGCCGAAGCGGTTTTTGCCAATGATGACGGTAAGATTCAGTTTGTTGGTAAGGAAGAAAAAGCAAAAGCACTCTACCCGACTGCAAAGGTTATCGATCTTGGTGAGCGAGTCATTATGCCGGGTTTTATAGAGCAGCATCTCCATCCATTTCTAGGTGCTTTAACCCTTAGCATGCCCGTTATTGCACCAGAAGAGTGGCAGCTGCCAGATCGAACCTGGCCTGCGGTAAGTGGTCATCAAGAGTATATTTCTGCACTGAAAGCGGTAGAAGCGGAGCTCACCGACCCAAATCAAACACTTTGGACATGGGGCTACAACAACTTTTTCCATGGTGAGTTAAACCGCGAAGTATTAGACCAGATCTCTGACACTCGTCCGATTGGGGTTTGGCACCGCTCGGCACATGAGTTTTACGTCAATAGCGCATTTGTTGAAAAATATGGTCTCAACCAACAGGATATCGATGCGTTAGGCGCTGAAGTTAAAGGCCAGTCTGACTTAGCGGCAGGTCATTTCTGGGAAGGGGGCGCGCTAATCTACCTGTTACCACGAATCTATAAAGATCTTGGCAACCAGGAAAGGTTTGAGTTTGGCCTCAATCAGATGGTTGAAATGCTTCATCAGAAAGGTGTGACTGCTTATAACGAGCCTGGCGCGTTTATCCCGCAAGAGATGACGGAAACCTATTTGAGAATATTGGGCGCTGATTCAACGCCAATGTACTCATTCTTTACGCCAGAGAGCAAAACACCATTCCTGATGAAGGGCAAAGAGGGGGTGGTTAAAGCGGTAGAAGAGGTGACTAAGACTCTGCCTGAGCAAGGTAAGGTTCGTTACTTCGACAAACAGATCAAAATTCTGTTCGATGGCGCGATTATCTCTCAGCTAATGAAGATGAAAGACGGCTACTTAGATGGTCACCACGGCGAGTGGATTCAGACGCCCGAAGACGTAGAAGCGATTACTAAAGCATTTTGGGACAAAGACTATCAGATCCTGGTCCATGTGAATGGCGATGAAGGTGTTGAGAAGCTGATTGAAATAATGAAACGACGTCAGGCAGAGTATCCGCGTGAAGACCACCGCTTTACGATTGTTCACTTTGCTAACTCAACGGATCAACAAGTGAAGGAGCTTAAAAAACTCGGTGCGATAATCAGCGTTAACCCTTATTACGTCACCGGATTTGGCCAACGTTTTGGTGAAGTCGGCTTGGGTGAGGAGCGTGCCCACGCTATGGTTCGTTTGGCAACCATAGAGAAAGAAGGCATTCCGGTTTCACTCCATTCAGATATGCCAATGGCACCGTCTGATCCGCTGCTATTAGCCTGGAGTGCGGTGACTCGTCAAACTAATCAGGGGCAGGTGCTACGCCCAGACCTTGCGTTGTCACTCGATGGCGCGTTGCGAGGCATCACTATCGAAGCCGCATATTCGTGGGGAATGGAGGATAGTCTCGGTAGCATTGAAGTGGGTAAAGTCGCTAACTTTACGATATTAGACCAAGACCCATACAAGGTAGACGTCAATACACTTAAGGATATCCCGGTATACGCAACGGTGTTTGAGAGCAAACTATTCCCTGTCGACAAGTAATAACTACGCCCAACATTGTTGGGCGTTTTTTTCTTAAACATCCGTTCATGTTTGATTCATTTTTGTTTGGTTAAGCTGTATCTAAATTAAGAGAGGATTGATTATGAATAGAATGATTACCGGCGTATTTACGCTTTTCATCGGCTTCTTTACCCTCATAGTTGGATTAATTCTGGCGATCCCATTGACCATCGCGGCACTGATTACCGGTAAGAAAATCGAGAAAGCGATCAAAATGAACAACCCTGTATTCAACCAAGCGAGCCAAAAGAGCGCGATTGAGGGTGAATATGAAGAAGTGACTAAATAACGGATAAAGATTGGCTGTTATGAAAGGAAAACTCTCCGCTTTAGCCTGCACGATTGTTGGTATTACGATAGTAACGTTTGGCTGCAGCTCGTCTGAACCGATTGCTGCTTACCAAAAAGCGCAGTCACTACCTAGTTATCAGCAACAGAGCTTTAACCAGTATGTTGAAGAGACTAAGCAATGGTTAGCTGAAAACCGCGTGTTTATTACTGATGATAAGCAAGCGGAACTGGCTCAGGTTCTTCCCAAAGAGTACCAGCCTGCTAATCCTAATGGTCAGGGTATATTACTGGTTCACGGGCTCGGGGATTCTCCCTACTCTTTCGTCGACGTCGCAACACATCTAGCGAGTCAGGGCTATTTGGTGAGAACCATATTGTTGCCAGGTCACGCGAGTAAGGTTGGAGATTTACAGCTGCCAACAGTCGAAGACTGGCAGGGGGTTGTCGATCATCATATTGAACTGCTTAAGAAAGACACTGATGGCGTATGGCTGGGTGGTTACTCAACAGGTGCCAACTTAGTCACTACTGCCGCCCTTAAAGATGATAAAATTGAAGGATTACTACTGTTTTCTCCGGCTCTGCAACCTCATTCAAGTAGTGTCCAGTTCGCTGAAATGGCAAGCTACTTTGTGACATGGGCAGATCAGGATCCAGAAGACAATCCATTGCGTTACAACTCGCTGCCAATGAACGCTGCAGCAGTGTATTACCAAACATCAGCCGACGTCCGTCGCCAACTTGAGGCGCACAGTTACGACAAGCCAGTATTCATGCTACTCAGTGAAGGGGATCGAGTGATCAGCACTCAGTTTGCGATTGATACCTTTGCCAGCAAGATGACTAACCCGGCGAATCAACTAGTGTGGCAAGGTGAACAGGATCTCTCAGAACCTCGCTCTACACGATTTTCAATGAAATTACCTACACAACATATCTCTAATGGTTCACATATGGGGCTGCTGTTTTCTCCTGACAATCCAAACTATGGAATTTCTGGTAGCCAGCGAATTTGTAGTAATGGACAAGGTGAAGAGGCAGAGAAGCTTTGCCCGACGCAAAGTGATATCTGGTATTCTGCGTGGGGTTATGTTGAACCGGGTAAAGTCCACGCGCGGCTGACATACAACCCTTATTTTGAACAATCAATGAACCTTCTCGACAAAGTGATGCAGTCAAAGTCCTGATTGATAGGTCTTACCCCTGATGATCAAAAAAGCCACCTTCATAAAATGAAAGTGGCAACTACGGGGGATTATTATAGGTATAAGTGTTGTGGAGTTTTGCTCCTGAGAAGCTAGGAGCGATATTTAGTTCAGTCCGACTCTATCAACGAGAAGGAGAAAAGAGCCAGACTGAGTTATCCCGCGAAATTATTTTGTAGGGTAAGTTTTGTAGCGTACACCCATCATCTGTTCCATACAGTGAACAACCTGACAGCTGTAACCGAACTCATTGTCGTACCAAATGTATAGAACACAGCGGTTGTCTTGAGCGATAGTCGCCGCACCATCAACTACACCAGCGAAACGAGAACCAACAAGGTCAGTAGATACGATTTCCGTTGACTCAGTGTAATCGATCTGAGCCGAAAGCTCTGATGTCAGAGCCATTTCACGTAGGTAGTCATTAAGCTCTTCCTTATTAGTACCTTTCTCAAGGTTAAGGTTCGCTACTGCCATAGAAACATTAGGTGTTGGTACGCGGATCGCGTTACCAGTTAGCTTACCTGCTAGTTCAGGTAGTGCTTTTGCCACTGCTTTTGCTGCACCTGTTTCAGTCAGAACCATGTTCAGAGAAGCACTGCGACCACGACGTTCACCTGAGTGGAAGTTATCGATTAGGTTCTGGTCGTTAGTAAACGAGTGAACGGTTTCGATATGACCTGAAGTGACACTGTACTTATCATTGATAGCTTTAAGCACTGGTGTGATAGCGTTGGTAGTACAGCTTGCAGCTGAGATGATAGTGTCTTCTGGCTGAATAACGCTGTCGTTAACACCGAACACAACGTTCTTGATGTCGCCTTTACCAGGAGCAGTAAGAAGTACTTTCTCAGCACCTTTACATTCAAGGTGCTGACCCAGGCCTTCAGCATCACGCCATACACCTGTGTTATCAACAACAAGTGCGTTGTTGATGCCGTATGCAGTGTAGTCTACTTCTTGAGGCTTGTTTGCGTAGATAAACTGGATGTAGTTACCATTGGCGATGATTGCTTTACGCTCTTCATCAACGATGATGCTACCGTTGAACTGGCCATGAACTGAGTCACGACGTAGTAGGCTTGCGCGTTTTTCCAAATCACCTTTCTTGCCGCCACGAACGACAACAGCTTTAAGACGTAGTGGGTAACCCGGGCCGTTTTTCTCGACAAGAAGACGAGTAAGCAGACGGCCGATACGACCGAAACCGTAAAGAACAACGTCACGTGGTTCAGTTACTGTCTTGCCATCCATTGCACCCATCAGAGAAGTGTGAAGGAAATCTTTTACGCCATGAGCGTCGTCTCGACCTTGCCAGAACTCGTGCGCCAGCTGGCCAACGTCAACACGGCATGGTGACAGTTCCATTTCTGACAGAGCTTTGATAAGAGGAAGAGTTTGTTCTGGGGTGAGAGGAGTACCTGTGTAACGGCGAGCTAGGCGGTGCGTTTTGATGATATCAATGGTTGCCGCGTTTACTAGTGTTTTACCGAAAAGCAAAACTTCTACGCCTTTTTGACGGTAAAGCTGACCAAGTAGGGGAGAAATAGATTCCGCAATCGTTTGGCTAGTTTGCCAGTCTAAAAGATGTTTCTCTGGACTCATGTTTCGTTTGGACCTTTCACGTTTTGGGGACTGACTCTACTTTGCTGTTGTAGGGAAGCAGGTAGAGATAAATTTACTATGTAGTAGTTTTGTAATTTTTATGCGGCAGGATTGTAAGGCCTAATATCTTATTCTGCTAGTAAAATTAATATGAGCCCTTAAGGCTGAGAAAAGCGGATAATTTGGCGAAAAATACTAAATTTAGTACGAGGTATCGCCTATTGACATTTCTGAAGGGGGCGGCTTATTTTGTGGCTAAAAATACTTGTCGCACATAATTGATGTAACACGATAGTTTAGGTAGTAATTTAATTATGATCTTGATCGCTTAATACACCTAAAACGTGAACGATAATCCAATAGAGACAACGTCGACTTTAGATGTGAGTGGTTTAGTGGGATCTTGAGGTTGAGTAAACTGTCCACTGATCACGTTTTCCTCACCCGCAAACCTTTGCCACTCTACAGAAGTGTTTAATTGTGGGGTCCAGTCATAACGAAAACCGATTAAATAGCTCTCACTGCTTGTTGATACACGAGTCTGCCCATACTGAATATAGGGAGTGATCTGGCCAAAATTATAATCAAAACCAGCGTACCAGTTAGCACTGATATCATTAGTCAGCATGGTTTCTGCCTGAAAATGAAGCGGACCAAAATAGTGGCTCAGACCAAGAGAGAAAATGTTCATTTTATAGACCGGAAGTCCAGGCAAATCGCCTTGCTGCGCAGCGTCAACATTCACGTACGCAAAGCGAACCAGGTTATCCCCATAATAGAGTTCAGACGACACTCCAATCGCACGAGATATATCTAGGCTAAGGGTCTCACCGTAATAGAGATAATCGACTTCTCGCGGTATGGAGTAGAAGGGACTAACACTTAACTGTAGGTCATCACCTAACAGGAAAGACATGTCGGCGGTCACCCCGTCATAGTAGGTGATACCTAAATTATTGGTGTAGATTCCAAGTGGTAATCTTAACCAGGGATAAGCGCTCGAAACATAATAGTATTCGGACATAATGAAGAGCGGTACCCGCAGCCTACCCGCTGTCACTCGGGTGTCGCCGAATGAGTACTCAAGAGAGGCCCTTTCCAACTCGGGTGATGAGAAGTGGTCTTGCGGCCTTTTAACCACTTGAAGCGTTGATCTTAAATTGGTGTCCATTAGCCAGTTAAGCTGTAAGCCTAAGGTTGTATCGCAGTCAAAACACCACTCGTCGGTCACATCCCGATTAGCAATCACTGGCGTGTCATTGTCGCTCTTGGCTGCTGACACGGTGCCGAAGCCACTTACCTGGATATTATCTGAGACGGAATACTGGGCGTAGCTACTAAACGGGAGTATTGCCAGTACGACCAGTCCGGTCTCTTTAAGCGTTTTACTCAGTAAGTTTATAGATGACATAAGCGTCCTCTGGAAGTAGATGTTCTGGAACATACGCAATGCCATTCGCGTTGTTCCTAAGCCAATTAACGATGACGGTTTGTGACTCATCCTTTATCTCTATCGGTGCTACTGCGTTACCGGAAAAGGACTGCCTGGCCCAAATGGCTGCCATTTGGTTCGGTGTCTTATTTAATAGTTGTTGGTAGAAGTGTTTTCTGTAGTCAGATTCACGCGGCAGATCCATCAATCGGGTTGGGAGCCCATTGATGTTAGATATGCGTCCACGATAGAGCATTTTGACTTGATTTGAGTGTAAAGCGTCTATTTCCGCATTCATGGTAATGATGACAAAAGTTTGCCCCATTACTGGAAAGCAGAGCGAAAATAGAATCGCGAACATCAGCAATCTGTTCAAAAATATCCTCACAATGTTGGATAAGAATCTTGTTTCTTATCACATTTTAGTTGATGAAAGATGTTTTGCTTGTTTGAAATACCATGCGGTAGTGTAAAAGTTCATCTAAGCTTATATTTCGTTAAACCAATTTGATTCAAGGAATGAATCCGGATGCGACTGACCAATATGTCTATAAAAAGTAGACTATTTATCTTATGCCTTATACCTACTTTAGTGATCATTGCGTTCAGTGCCAGCCTAGCGAGAGATTTTCAGAGCCGACTTCACAGCTATCAACTTGTGAATGAGAAAAATAGCTCGATTGCTCTACTCACTGAGTTCTCGCACCACCTATCTTCGGCCCTTAATAAACGCCTGAATGGACAAAGCGCGGCGACATCAATACGTATGGCGCAAGAATTACTGGTTCATATCTCGCAGACGGCTCACACAGAAAAACATGACCACCATGGCCAGCACACGGTCAGTTACACGCTAAGTTATATTGAAGAGTTGCAGCAACTCATTCCTGAAGTTGAAAGCGCAGATCCAGAGTCTACCGTAGAAGTGGGTCGGCTTATTTATACTGTCTACCATGACCTAATTATGGAGGTTCAATCGTTAACAAGTCATGAAGCGTCCATTACCATCCACAATCTGGATCTAGTGTTATCCGATCTGAGTTGGCTTTACTACTGGATGGAGAGAGAAGCCTGGTTGACACAAGAGATTGACTGGTTTGACTGGCAGTACACCGAATATGCTGAAGAGTACTTTCGCATCAGTGAACGACAGCAGTTTTACTTAGATAAGTTTATTAACCTTGGCGCTGACTCCGAGCAGATAGAAGTTCTATTAGATATCTTCGCTAGTCGCGAATTTCAGCAAGGTTTATTAGTTAAAGACAGATTGCTGACTTTCTCACAAGCTTCGAACATCCCTTCTGATTTTGTAGAGATAATCCAAAAGCGAAATAAAACCGTTGAGCGTCAACTTATTTCTTTTTCGCAGCAGCTACAAACCGAGCTAACGAGAAGTATCGAGCGTGCCGAAGATGGCTTATGGGCAATTATCGTCTCGGGCGTGACTATTTTCGTGGTTATGTTTGCATGGGGTTCTAGTACGCTTGGGCGTATTAACAGTAAGCTAGCGAAGATCATCTACGTGATGGGCAGGCTAAAAGAAAAAGACGGTGCCGAGCAAATCCCTGTTGATGGTAAAGATGAGTTCTCGAAATTTGCTCATCAGTTGAATCAGATCATCGATCAACAAAAAGAGTACGAGCGAAACCTTGTCAGCGCGAAAGAGAATGCTGAAGCCGCCAGTCAGGCCAAGAGTGTTTTTCTTGCCAACATGTCCCATGAAATAAGAACCCCCTTAAATGGTATTATTGGCATGGCTGAAATCCTCTCTGACAGCCACCTGTCTAGTAGCCAGAAAGAGATTCTGTCTGATATCGATACCTCTTCGCATGCGCTGCTGGTACTGATTAACGACATCCTAGACTTATCTAAGATTGAGTCAGGAAATCTGATACTTTCGGTTCACACTGTCTGCTTGCGAGAGATGGTCTTTGACACAGTAAATATGCTCACCTCAAAAGCATTAAAACAAGATGTTGAGCTAAAAGTTGATTTTGCCGACAACTTGCCAGATAACATCGAGATTGATGATTTCCGTTTTAAACAGGTTCTGATGAACTTGCTGAGCAATGCGGTCAAATTTACCCAGCAGGGAAGTGTCAGTGTCGAGTTATTGATAGAAGGCCAACAGTTGGTTTGCCACGTTGCCGATAGTGGGGTGGGCATCTCGCCTGAGAAACTAACGGAAATATTTAAACCCTTCACTCAGGAGGATGGCAGCATTACCCGTCGCTTTGGTGGAACGGGTTTAGGTTTAGCTATCTGTAATCAGTTAATAGAAATCATGCAGGGGACAATATCCGTGAGTTCGACACCGGGTGTTGGTAGTCGTTTCACGGTTTCTGTCCCGCTAGAGGTTAGCGAACAACAGCCTGAGAAGTTTAAGCTCGAACAACGCGCCTTGCTGGTGGTCAATGAGTCTAAATACAGAGAGTTGGTCATCAAAGAAACAGTACGACTTGGGGTTGAACTGGTCACGTGTGAAACAGTTGAAGATACCCTTTCAGTTGACAGCGAATTCTCGTTAGTTCTTTACTGCATTAGCCAGATTCGAAGTTCACGTAATGATCTCACCCAGCTAAGAACTCGCTTTCCAGACGCTGAGCTGATTGGTTTACATCATCATCTATATGCAGAGCCTGAACTGGATATGTTGCTCTCCGCTCATGCGACGTTGCCAATCTTAGGTAAGCGTCTGGAGTCAACGCTGAAAACCGCGTTAGCAGCCCGTAAGCTTGATAGCTACAGTGATGATCAAAGCATGGATGACAATCTCCATGCACCAGTCAAAAAGGTCCTTATCGTCGAAGATAATCTGATGAATCAAAAAATAGCTTCGTTTTTTCTCAATAAAATGGGTATCGACTACAGCATTACCAGTAATGGGCTTGATGCAGTGAATACGGTGAAATCTGGTCAGCGGTTTTGTGCAATTCTAATGGACTGTATGATGCCAATTATGGATGGCTTAACCGCAACGCGAGAAATACGTCAATGGGAAAAGGAACAAGGTAAAGAGAGTACGCCAATCATTGCGTTAACAGCCAGCGTATTACCTGAGGAGATCCAAAGCTGCTTTGACGTCGGTATGGATGCCTACTTACCCAAACCTTACAAATCACAGCAGCTATTTGAGACCTTAGAGCGGCTACACGTCACCTTCTGATCTTTGCTTAGGGCTGGCCTAAGTCACTTAGCGGCAGCCAGTTCACTTTTACACCAGCCTGAAGGAACATCTCTTGGCTGACCGTGATCTTGTCACCCCAACGAGATAGGAAATCCTCTGTTTGTTCAGGACAGTGCACAGCAGAAATGCCAGTCTGAATGATTTTTGCTGCGCAGTTAGGACATGGGAAATGAGTTACCCAGATTTCACAACCATCTAAGTCGCGCTTAGCGAACAGAATTGCGTTTTCTTCTGCGTGTAGAGTTTTCAAATACTTCATTTCTCGATCGTCGGTCATTGCGCTATCAGAGATACCGTGCGGATAGCCGTTAAAGCCAACGGAAACGATACGGTTCTGTTTGGTGATTACCGCACCAACCTGAGTGGAAGGATCCTTACTCCATGAGCCGACTAATTCGGCCATTTGGTAAAAACGTTGCGCCCACTTAGAAATCATTGAGTCTGTCCCCTAAAAGATATCTGCCTAGACTTAAGCTAGGTCAATCGAGTTCTGTGATGTTGATCTAGTCATAATATCCTAATTTAAAGCCAGTTAGTCCAGTAAAAAGCGCGATTGTTAAAAGTAATTGCGGTTGAGCAGCTAAAGTTAGTGATCTAAATCACTCGATAAAAATGGATATTTTCAGCCATATGCCAATGAGCGTGTGCGAGATCTCTCACAAGGTCGTGAGCGTTGAGAGCCTGCTTGGTTGAGAAATATAGCGTTTTTTTGTCTAACTGCATGTTTTATATATTTTTGTATGTTTCTTAACCGTTGGGGAGAGAGCCAAAAAACGAAAATTAACCGTTGTTAATAATCGCTGTTGGCTTAATCTTAAGTTGTCAGCAGGAAGCAGACACGGAACAGGAAAGACCCAAGGATAGGTCATCTTCAGGAAGAAGATTCGATTATTCAGGACGAATAATTGGCAAGGAAAGCGAAGGACATTGGCTGGACGCTAGTAACTAGGATGGTTACACAAGGAAAGACAATGGACGCTTAACGGACTAAGGCAATTTCTATCAGGACGATGGAATCAGGACACCACTCAGGAAGGGTGATGAGAGTTAGCCAGGATAGCTAACGGGCTGGATTGCCAAGGACACCGCTAGGAAGGCGATGATAAGGAAAGTGCTGAAGGATTCAGCGTACTATCAAGGAATAGATGCAGGGAGCACCTATTAGTAGCCGGATTGCTGCGAGTATGAATAGACCCCACTAGGCGAAAGCTTAGTGGGGTTTTCTTTTTCCGGTAACCTTCTGTTACAAACATGGATATTGCTAAGCGACCAAACTGGTGATTTACTAGCGTTTCCTAAGTAACAGAGGTATACAACTTAAATGGACGACCCCTTTAGTCGACTGAGCACTTTCCTGACTTTCACAACTGTGGAGGTTGAACAATGTTAGATCTTTTCATGCAACCCGAAACCTGGGTTATTTTCTCCACACTATTCGCACTTGAAGTGGTACTTGGCGTTGATAACGTCGTCTTTATATCGGTTCTCTGTGAGCGATTGCCACTACACCAACGCAAGTTCGCGCGTAACTTGGGTATCTCCTTAGCTGTAGCTGCACGTATTGTGCTGGTCTTTTCTATCTCGTGGGTAATGTCCCTGACTGAACCTTTGTTGGTGGTTGGTGATTTTAGCCTTACCGGACGAGAACTGATTATGATTGCTGGTGGTGCATTCCTACTAGCGAAAAGTGGTAAGGAGCTATGGTCGTGGTTGATGCACCATGAAACGGCCCATTCTACCCATGTAAGAACAGGTCTGGCAGTCGTGCTGTTACAGATTGTTGCCGTTGACGCTGTATTCTCAATGGACTCAGTGATTACTGCGGTAGGTTTGACTGACCAGGTGCCGATTATGGTGGCAGCGATTCTGGCTTCCGCTGTGGTTATGGTGTTAACCGCAGAAAAGATTAATAACCTGGTGACTCAATATCCAGGCTTCAAAACACTTGCCCTGTTGTTTTTGATTCTATTGGGTGGTCTTCTAATGGCTGAGGGCTTTGCCCTTCATGTCAACAAAGGTTACGTTTACTTTGCAATGGCGTTTGGTTTGATTCTGGAGCTGTGTCATATCCAGCTTAAGAAGAAACAAAAAATGCAGGTCAAACGTATACGCTCGTTAAGAGTTGAAACCAACATCGCTTAACAAAGTTGAGGTTAAGCACAATAAAAATGGGAAGCCTGAGCTTCCCATTTTTGATCGAAGTGAATGCAACTTAGCGTTTGAATGTCACTTTTTCTTGTTCACCCAGATAGATGTCAGTTTGCGCCGGTTGGGTTTGCGCAATCACTTGGCCGTGACGAACGGAGTAACGCACCGGAACCTGACGACGCACTGCATCAAAGCCGTTCTCAGCTGGAAGAATCAACAGGCTACCCGGCTTGCCTTCCTCAATACCGTGTTTATCGGAAATGTTTAGCGTGCGAGCTGAATTGGTACTGATTAACGCAAGGCTATTGTTGATTTGATCGTAGCCCATAACCTGACACACATGCAGGCCCATATGCAGAACCTGCAGCATATTTGCCGTACCAAGCGGATACCATGGGTCGAACACATCATCATGACCAAAGCAGACATTGATATTTGCTGCCAACATCTCTTTCACACGAGTCACGCCGCGGCGCTTAGGGTAATCGTCAAAGCGACCTTGAAGGTGAATATTCACCAATGGGTTGGCGACAAAGTTGATACCTGACATACGGAGTAGACGGAACAGACGTGAAGCGTATGCACCATTGTAAGACCCCATTGCTGTTGTATGGCTCGCGGTGACCTTCTCTCCCATCTGATATTTATGCGCCAGTGCAGCAAGTGTTTCGACAAAGCGTGACTGTTCATCATCGATTTCGTCACAGTGAACGTCGATAAGACAGTCATATTTTCTAGCTAATTCAAACACATAGTGCAGAGACTCAATGCCATACTCACGAGTGAACTCGAAATGAGGAATCGCACCAATGACATCTGCGCCCAGCTGGACAGCCTGTTCAAGGAGTTCTTTACCGTTCGGGTAAGAGAGGATACCTTCTTGCGGAAACGCCACAATCTGAATATCTACCCACTGTTTCATCTCTTCACGCAGCTCCACCATCGCTTTTAATGCGATAAGGGTCGGATCAGAAACGTCAACATGGGTACGAACGTGCTGAACACCATTAGCGATTTGCCATTTGAGTGTTTGCTTCGCTCGGGTTTTAACATCTTCAATAGAAAGCAGTTCTTTACGCTCTGCCCATCGCTCAATGCCCTCAAACAAAGTGCCAGAAATGTTCCAGCTTGGTTCACCTGCTGTTTGAGTCGTATCTAAATGGATATGAGGTTCACAGAATGGAGCGACAGCTAAGCCGCCCTCTGCGTCTAGAGTTGCACCGTCAAAAGCAATCTCTGCATCGTTGTCTAGTATCTGCTTAAATTGACCGTCTTCAATCAGGATCTGTTTTAAACCGTCCTGGTCTTGTAGCTTAGCGTTTTTGATCAATAGCGTTGTCATGATGCTTCCTTACGCTGTTTGTGTTTTCAGCGCGTGTTTGTTGAATAGTGGGTTTAGAGCTGCATAGCAAAGAGCGCCACCGAGAACTGCGTTCAATGGAACGACGCCCGGAATGAATTTACCCGCTGCTACGCCAACTGCAACCGCGATAATGCCAGCCCAGTTAACGGTTTTGAACTGCGCGTTGGCAAAGTCTTTGTAACGTTTCCGGTTGATTAGGAAGTCCGCAATGATAACCCCGCCGATAGGAGGGATTGCCGTTGATAGGAAGGTTAGCCAACCGACGAAATTATTGTAAAGCCACAGGGCGAATATTGTGCCGATGATACCGTTGATAATAGACATGATTGTGCTTGAACGGCCAGTAATGTTTGAGAAACCAAGACCAGACGCGTAAAGGGCGTTTTCGTTAGTCGTCCAGATATTTAAGCCAAGTACAATAATTGCCGGAATAAGCAGTCCCTGAGCAATCATCACATCAGAGATATCAGCCTGACCTGTTGCAGCTGCACCAGCGGCACCGAAGATAAACATGAGTGAGTTGCCGATAAAGAAGGCAACCATAGTAACCAGCACTGCGCCAGCAGGTTTTTTACCGAAACGTACGAAGTCGGCCGTCAGGGTGCCCGCGCTGACAAATGAGCCGACCACCATTGCAAGTGCGACGGAAAAGTCCATCGGAGTTTCAGGTTCAATAAGCTGTAATTGTTCCAGACCTCCGACACTTTCAACGGCCATCGATACAGAGTAGCTACCCAGAACAGCAATAGCAGGAACCGCAATTGCTGAAAGCACCATCAAAGCTTTGATGCCGAAGTAAACCGTTGCGGTCATTAGTAGCCCAGAAACAATGATCAGAGTATTGGTATCAATTCCTGTTGCTTTGTGCACCGGAATGGCAAACATTGCGACGCCGACACCAAACCAGCCGACCTGAGTACCGCCAAGTAGAGCGGAAGGAAGCCAAGAGCCTTTAGTACCAAAAGAGAAACGAGCAAGAAGGTGAGTAGAGAGACCAGTAGAAGCGCCGATGTAACCGAGGAAAGAAGTGTAAATACCGAGGATGAGGTTACCAATGAGAACAGCGAGGAAGAAGTCGTTGAATGAAAGACCAGTTCCGAGGGAACCACCGGTCCACATACTAGCGGAGAAGAAAGTCAGTCCTAACATTACCATAGTAAGTGAAGCGACCCCTTTTCTAGCCGTGTCCGGCACTGGTCCAAGACTGTAGTTATTGTCCGCAGCCATCTATAACCTCCGCAAATAGATTAGTATTACAAATTTTCAGTATGTTTTAGGCAAACGGCGCGTATTATGGAGATAAATATGGTTGCGTCAATAAGAAAATATCTGATTGTAGTGTAATTTTATACTTATCTATTTAAATTTCTTAATTAACAGTGGGTTAGTTTATGGGTAATGTTTTTTATTTACAGTCTAACCTAAGTTTTTTCTAAGATTGTTGTTAACAAACTGTGTTTTGTTTTGATTTTCTTGGTATTTGTTATGAATGTGACGTTCTATAAATTAACGGGGCGAGAAGGGTGGTATTGGTACTCATACGCAAACGTTATCTTATGATTTTTTACTCTCCATGCGCGAATCTTGCCGATGTTACTGATGAAAGAGTGCTAATTTTGAGGGTTTGGTCTCTAATTCGACTTAGTTTGCTATTAACTTATGTTTATTCTGAGGTGAGTATTGTGAGGCTATATGGCGTCCAGAAAACAAAAAGGCCAATCTCAAGAAGGGAGATTGGCCGCTATAAGTGTGAACAAATCAGGTTCACTAACAACGTCAGTTGGCTAGGTGACCCTCGGCTTAAGAAGGGTCAATATTACTATTGCAGTATATGTGCCAACTTTAATAGCACCTAATTGCTCTGAAATTGCTAGTTTTGGAACTTTTTTGTTACCCTATTTGCATATTGAAATTGCAAAATGCAATTCATCTCATATTTGCTAATGACAGGTTTGATAATTCTCAGCTATAGCATGACTAAGCTGGCTGTCCCAAGAAATGCAAAGAAGCCAACCACATCTGTGACGGTAGTAAGAACCACTGAACCTGCAAGAGCAGGGTCAAGCTTCAACTTGTCGAGCGCGATTGGGATCAGGACTCCGAACATAGCTGCAGTAATGATGTTTACGATGATCGCCAAGGCGATAGTTGCACCGAGAATAGTTGACTGAAACCAAAGCCCGGCAATGGCACCAATGATCAACGCCCACAGTAAGCCGTTAATTGAACCAATACCAATTTCATTCTTTAGTAAGGCCCAACGGTTACCCGGCGTGATCTGATTGAGCGCCATAGCACGAATCATCAGTGTCAGAGTCTGGCTTCCTGCAATACCACCCATGGAAGCAACAATCGGCATTAATACTGCGAGAGCAACAACCTGCGCTATAACATCTTCAAACAGACCAATAGTGACTGAGGCTAAAATCGCTGTCATCAAGTTAATACCAAGCCACACGCCACGTTTTTGTGAGCTCTTAATTACCGGAGCAAACAGGTCATCCCCTTCATCCATACCGGTACCCGCCATCAAGCGAGCTTCATAGATCTCACGTTGATTGCTTAAGGCAAACTGCCAGTCAACTTCACCAATCAGCATTTGTGCCTCATCAGTAACAGGCATCGCAGGTTGGGATGAGTGCTCTAACGCCTCGATACTTTCCGCCAAGCTCATCTTGGCGTTGAGCGTGACGATGTTTTCTAAAGCCAGATTTTTCAGTCGTTCACTAGGCTCAGCGCGCAATAGGTCGATGTAACTGACGACACCACGAAACTGTTTACGCTTGTTGATTAAGTAGATTTGTTGAGGAGCGTCGTAACTGTAGCGCTCCATCAGTCCCTTGGCTTTGTCGACGGAAATATTGAAAGGCAAGGTAACGATTTTTCGTTCAGCCCAGCGGCCGAGTTCATCATCTTCGTATTCGTTAGCTTGATCGTAGAGTTCTAACTCGTCTTTCTCGATGAGCTGCAGAGCTTCATTAATGATCTCTTCTGGCAGAGAGTCTGCCCATTCAATCAGCGACAGGTTATCGAGCTTTGCCAGAGTAAGTTTTAACTCGGTTTCTGACAGTTCATCAATAATCGAATGGCGAACTTCAGCACGAGCTTCTGTTAACGCTTCAATGTGCAGCTCAAGAGGCAAACCGCGCCACAGTTTGACACGCTCATCAAGGGGAAATGCTTCAAGGATTAGAGCGATGGAGCCAGAGTCCAACCCGAGTTCGATCGAATCGTTTAGAATGCTTACCTGATCGGTTTCTTCTGCTTGTGCTATTTGTTCAATGAGTATCGAGAGATCTTGGAACTGGCTCATTGATTACCTCGTCGGTCGGTGATGCGTTATTCTGTTGTTCAAGGTACTCGAAAGTAGCAGAAAAACAATACTCTATCGAGCGACTATCACCAGATAAGACCTGACCTATCGCTGAATGGCGTTTTTTGCACCAAGCTGTGGAGCGACAAAATAAAAAACCGCCAGACTGGCTGGCGGTTTAAGGTAACAATTAGCGAACTTAAATAGAGTAGAAGTAGTACAATTGAGACTTCATTCGAATAATGATGCCGCGAATCGCATCAAGAAACGCCATGAATCCAATTGGCTTTTCGCCACTTACCCAAGCAAGTCCTACTGAGCCGACCGGAATATCATAGTCCTGACCCTCTTCGATCTTGAGGCGCACAAAGTGATGTTTGTTCTGCAGGTTTTTGCCAGTTGTTGTACGTACCGCCTGGTCTAAGCCGAGAAGGTTGCTTTGCGCTTCACCGGTCGCTTCAACAATGCCTTCAACTTGCGCCGAGAAAATCTTACCCGGATAAACTGAAGAGGCAAATTCAGCTGGTTGACCTGGTTTTACATTGCGAATCGCCTGATGGTTAACGCGCATAAGTACGTACTTCTCGTTGGTGTACATTTGCAGGCGAGGCATCATAGATACCCGTTGGCCTTCACGCAGGATAAAGTTGGTCACGAAACCATCTGCTGGCGCGTATACTTTGGTGCTATCTAAGTCCCACTGGGCTTTAGCCAGTTGCTCAGTTGCTGTTTTCCAGTCTGCTTCTCGACTCTGAACGGTTAGCTCAGATTTAGTGATTGCAAGCTTGGCTTTATCCGCAGCGACTTTTTTGCTGCTTAGTTCAGACTCAATGGTAGCGACATTGTGTTTGGCCTTTTCTACTGAAGTAATTTGCTTATCGATGTCGCTGGCCGTAATGGTGTTCTTAACCACACGGTTCTGCTCCTGATAACGCTTAAGCATCTTTTGTTGTAGCTCGTAGTCAGCTTTAGCGGAGGCCAAACGGCTCTGTGTCGTTTTCACATCCTGTAGCATTGATGTGTAGTTCGCTTTGGCAATCGCAATATCTTCGATCGACACTTTGTGTGCCACCAGTGCGGCTTCTTCCGCGACTTTGGCCTGATTCAGAGCAATTTGGTATTGGGTCGGATCGATTTCATAGATTAACTGACCTTTGTACACCTGCTGATTTGGCTCGATATAGATCTTGTCGACCTTACCCGTTACGTTGGTCGAATCCGGACGTAACTGAATATGAGGAGATTGAACCACTGAGCCGCCCGAGATATCCATAGGCGTATAGTTAATCAAACCAACCCAGACGAACATCAACCATGAGACGCCACCAAGATAAGCAAACGCTTTGGTTCCCTTATTCCACGGCATGCCAACTAAGCGAAGTAAGTAGATAAACAGCGCCCATACTGCTAAACCTTCTAACATTACGCCCCCTCCTGATCATTGGTTGTTTTTGGTGCATGGCGCCACGTGTCACGCAGGTTGATGATGGCTTTCTCCATATCAACAAAAGCGAGAATTACGGCGATGACCCAAACCCAGTGCCAGATAAAACCAATCCAAGTGAGTGCAGTTATCAATCCAATTTGATGATGATCTTTACTGTGGGCTTTATTGATTGGTAGTTCGTGGAATTTCCAGAATCCAAATAGTGCTGCACCTATAGTGCCGACAAGCACAACGGTTGCGACGACATGTAAGACAGTATCAGCGCTAGTTCCAACGAACGGGACACTTAGTAAACTCATTCAAGGCTCCAATGTAATAGCGAAGCTTAATTGTGATCTAGATTTGATTAAGGGCGTAAGTTGTGACAGATTAAGTCATATATCGACCTAAATTGAATGGATCTGTAATTGAAGAAAGTGAGATTTATGCGAGCCATTGGGATTTTTAATATCCACCTGGAAGCTCGCAGGCGTTATCAGCTAAAAGCAGACTCGCTCGGCATTCCTGAAGATGTTTTCAACCACCCAATGACCTTAATCCCAATATCAGTGGTGAACGAGTGGTACACCAGATTGGAGCAGTGTACGGGTAATCCTGACATCGTTCTGGATCTGGCCAAAGATCATGATATTTCCAGAGCAGGGGCTATCAGTCACTGGCTGCTGTCCGGTGCTGATTTTGCTGCTACGATCCGCCGCCTGAATTATGGTCTTAGCAGTTTGCAAAACGGTGCTTTTCTCTCCGCGTCGATCAGTGGCTCGATAATTAAATGGGCTTATCGAAATCCTCACGTTGCGCCGAGCTGCAAGGTACACGACAGCATTCGTATGGCGATGATATTGGTCAAGATAATGAGAATGTATCTGGGTAGTGACTTCGCGCCAATGAGAGTTAGGCTATCAGGGGTACGTAAGAATGAGCAAAAGTATCGCGACTTCTTTGGCTGTGATATCGACTGGAGTCATTCGTGCACTGAGATATGGTTCCATTCTGATTCGCGTCTGGCCTCCAAACAGCAGGGGCAGGTTAAAAAGGCTAAGTTAGCGATGAATTTTTCTGACTTAGATGAACTGCTTAATATGCCCGACCCAGAGGATGAGGTGAAGGTGATTTACGAAGTGCTTAACTACAGTCGTTATTATGGTCTGCCAACTCTGGAGCATGTCAGCACATTACTTGGCATGTCGACCCAACAGTTGCAGCGAACCCTGCGTAAACTCGGGATGAATTTCTCTACAGTATGTGGCTACGTGTTGAGTAATATTGCCGTTTCGATGTTGGCCAAAGGCGTCGAAATTGAAACGGTCGCCAGACGACTTGGTTATCAGAACACCGCTAGTTTTAATCGGATGTTTAAGAAAAACCGTGGTTTGACGCCCAGCCAATATATTCAGCACTTCTCATTGGACGACCATTAAACTGGCGCTGCCTGCGAACTCCCGTACTATCTGAGAGGATATCGCCTCAAAGTAGTGAAGTTGTCCGGTGGTGTGGCACGTTGAACCCTTGCCGAACGATTCGAATCATGATGTTATGAGAGGGTGTTAACGTCATATGAGGGAAAGATATGTGCCGCTGGTTAGCTTATCAGGGAGAGTCCATTTATCTGGACGAGTTAGTCTATGAACCTGAGCATTCGTTGGTCCACCAAAGCCTGGAGGCAAGAAAAGCCGTTACCCGAGTCAATGCTGATGGATTCGGCTTAGGCTGGTACACCGAACGCGAAACACCGGGGCAATTTCATGAAGTCCTGCCAGCATGGGGAGATGAAAACCTGCGCTCACTCGCTCACCATATTCGTTCACACCGTTTTATGGCTCATGTGCGTTCGTCTACCGGCACTCAAGTATCCCGCTCAAACTGTCATCCATTTATCGACGATAACTGGATGTTTCTGCACAACGGGCAGATTGGCGGTTTTGAACAGGTTAAATATCAACTGCAGCAGCAATTGAGTGAAGAGCTGTATTTAAAACGAATGGGAACCACAGACAGTGAGCTGATCTTCTTGTTAATGTTGCAAAACGGCTTGGTTAATGACCCGGTTAAAGCGATTAAAACCACATTAGAAAGCATCGTTGTTGCGATGAAGAGTAAACAGGTTACTGAACCTCTTAAGGCATCAATCTGTATTTCCGATGGGCAAAGCTTCTGGGTTGTTCGTTATAGTTGTGACTCTGAAGCGCCGACGGTATTTATCAAACAGGATGGAGCTAATATTGTGCTGGCGTCAGAGCCGCTAGAAAAAAGTGCTGAGTGGAAGCAGGTGACTCCGCAGAGTATTTTGCACATCCACTCAGACACTGTTGAGCGATTTGCTATCTGATGTTGCCCTGTTTGATGGTTCGCCATCTTTTCCATGGTAGATTAAGTACAGCGAATACAGTCACGGCATACAGCATTGACCAGCCGAGGCAGATAAATACCGCACTGCACAACAGCAGTGACACCCCAGCAAGTCGACGACTCAATCCACTAAGCAGCTTATACGCCGCTAACATGGCCAGCAGGTATATCAGAACGAAGATACCGTTGGCCAGTTTAAGAAAGAATTCCAAGTCCAGTCCTGACATCTCGCCAATCACACATGAGACAGCAACCACCGCGCCGACAGCCAGTGTGGCGTGAGCGGGAACGCCTCGGATTGAAAGACGAGAGAGTGCACTGTTGGGACTATATTCCCTTGCTTGTGCCCACAGCATACGCGATAAGCTTTGGGTGTAGAGATTGACACTGGCAAAGCAGGCAGCAAAGCCAATGATGCTGATCACCGTTTTGAACTCTACGCCGAACAGTTGCTCAGAAATCCACGGAATAGAGGCACTGTCAAAGGCGGGAGTACCATAAGCACCCATTTTAAGAATGATGACCGAACAGACCCAATAAGTCGCCCCTGCAACGAAACAACCCACCACGATCGCGATTGGGAAATCACGTTGCGGGTTCTTAAACTCTTCACCCATATGGGCAAATGCTTCGATACCTACAAAGCACCAGAACATCACCCCAAGCGCTAAGCCAATAGGCCAAACGCTGTCAGCAGATAGGGGAGGCAATACAAGGTCTTGGCTGGTAAAACCGCCTTTCCACCAGAATGCAGCAATAAGTGAGAAAATCGCAATCGCAATAATAGTTTGTAATCGCCCAGAGGATTTTGCTCCAGCGAGGTTGACGGCAATCAGCAGGGCGACGGTGATTATCTGGGCCATTAGTGATGAGCTAAAGCCTTGAGGTAAAAGCTGCTGAAGAAATCCGGCTGCTAAAGCAATGGCAGCAGGTACGCCAACCGGGATAACACTTAAGAACAGCCAGGCAACGCTTTTCTCTAGCTTAGGGTTGAAGGCTTTACGCACAAAGTAAGCCGTTCCACCTGCATTTGGAAAGCGCTTGCCTAATTGAGCGAAGGTGAGGGCGATGGGGCAGATCGCGATAAACAATAGTAGCCATGCCCACAGTGAAAACTGTCCGGCAATGCCCGCAGCGATAGCGGGCACCATAAACAGTCCTGTTCCCAATAAAGTGGTTGATAACTGCCCGATGCCTGACAGTAAGGTAATTTCTTGTTTTAACTCGCTCATAGTGCTTTCCCTGCATCTTTTCTGACTTTGTGATTAGGTTATCTGAAGCGGCTTATCTATGCATTAGTCATTTCGTCGCAGTTTGCTGTCATTATGTCGGTTTGAAGATAAATCGCTGACAATTTGTCTGCTTTCATCTGTAGCGGTTTTATGTCACATTGCATTTAACCGACAGGATAAGTTGGGGGTAGACAGGAAGTAATAAAAATGGACAAATTTGATCAGCAAATCATCGATATCTTAAAACTCAACGCCCGAGCGAGCGTTAGTGATATTGCGCGTAAGGTAAACCTCTCTCGTTCGGCGGTGACGGCGCGAGTTCAGAAGCTTGAGAGTGAGAAAGTCATTCTTGGCTATCACGCTGATGTGGCGAAAAAAGACAACATTGAATTGATTAAAGCGTATCTGGCGTTGAAGTTTGATATGTCCAGCTCGACACAATACTGCGAAACCTATGCAGAACATATTTATCAGATTGATGGTGTGAAATGGTGTCATGCGATCAGTGGCGAGACAGACATGATGCTATATGTTGAAGTGGAAACCATGACTCAACTCAATGCGATTCGTGATGAGTTACAAAAAATACCGGAACTACGTCATTTGATGACTCATACGGTACTGACTGAATTCTTTAATACGTTATCCAATGCTAACTAACCTCAACCTAAATTTACTTCGCTCACTGCATGTGCTGCTAGAAGAAACTCATGTCAGCCGTGCAGCGCAAAGATTGCATATCACTCAGTCTGCGATGAGCAGACAGCTAGCGCAGCTTCGTGACCTATGTGGCGATCCGCTTCTGGTGCGAGATGGTAACAACCTGGTACCAACCCCGCGGGCATTGGAGATGCAGGATAAACTAAGAGTGTTGTTGGGTGAATTTGATGTGCTGCTGGCGGATAAGCCTTTCGATCCTCAACTATGGCAACAAGAGTTTGTTCTCTCTTCGAGTGACTATGTTGCCCAATATATCTTGCCGGATGTGGTCGCCGTGACAACGGAACAAGCGCCAAAGGTCAACATTGCCTATCGATTATGGCAGCCAGAATTTTTGGCCAACTTTGAACAGACAGGTATTCATCTGGCGTCGACTATGCTGGCTCAAAAGCCTCAGCATCTTAGTAGCTTAGAGATTGGTCACGATAAGTCGATGTGTGTGATGCGCGCCGATCACCCGTTGTCTGGTCGCGAGGAGATAAGTTGTGAAGCGCTGGTCACTTATCCGCATTTGAAAGTCACAGGCGGTGGCGATAAGGATAGCAATGCTGACCTGGCGCTGGCGCAGCATGGCTTCCAACGTCGTATCGCTCTCAAAGTGCCGTTCTTCTCAGCAGCGGTGAATGCGTTGAAAAATAGTGATCACCTGATGATAGTACCTGAGCATATTGCCTATCATTTAGCGCGCGAGTCTGAGTTAACTTATCGTCCATTACCCTTTGACACCAGTGAGCATCTTTACTGGTTAATGTGGCATCCAAAATATGATCACGATAAGGCGCACCAATGGATGCGAGATAAAGTACTCCATGCAATGCAGACATCACCTTACTCAATCGGTATGATCTGAAATCATTACCGCTATAACGAGATTTGATTTCAGATCATTAGCAGGATGCTTTAACGTGAAAGCAAGTTTTCAACGTCGAGACTGACTCGGCGATTATAAGGATAGAATTAATGACGTTCACGATTTGGCTTTCTCTATTTACCATCTGTATTCTCGGCGCCATGTCTCCGGGACCAAGTCTGGCTATGGTTGCTAAACACAGTCTCGCTGGCGGTCGACTTAACGGTCTGGCGACCGCTTGGGCACATGCCTTTGGTATTGGCATTTACGCCTTTATTACCCTGATTGGCTTAGCCGTTGTTCTACAGCAATCTCCACTACTGTTTAAAACCATCAGTTATGCAGGTGCCGCCTACCTTGCATACTTAGGCTACAATGCACTGCGTTCTAAAGGTGGTGTCGCGGCTCGACTTGAATCTGGTCAACAAACCACTATCTGGCAATCTGCTAAAGAAGGCTTTCTAATTTCGCTACTGAGCCCAAAGATTGCTTTGTTCTTTATCGCTCTGTTTAGTCAGTTTGTTGCTGTCGGTGATAGTTTCACCGCTAAGAGCCTGATCGTAATGACTCCGTTGGTTGTCGATGGTTTATGGTATACATTGATTACCTTCTTACTCTCTAGCCCTAAGCTGATCGACAAAATTCGCTCTAAAGCAATGTTGATCGACCGATTATCAGGAGCGGTGTTAATTCTTCTGGCATTGAGAGTAGTACTGACTGTGTAAGGCTACTGCGCTGCACAGACACGCTGATGTTGTAAGGAACAAGTGAAATGATAAAGCTAGCTGTCATAGGCACTAACTGGATTACCGACCAGTTTATTGAAGCGGCGTTGATGACCAAAGAGTATCAACTCAACGCGGTATACTCGCGTTCAATCGAGCAGGCACGGAGTTTTGCCTGCAAATATGATTCACCCGCTCTTTTCGATGATCTAGACCAGCTAGCGAATTCAGATTTGGTTGATGTGGTCTATATTGCCAGCCCTAACTCCCTGCATGGTCCCCAGGCGATTCAAATGATGCAGGCGGGTAAGCATGTGATTGTTGAAAAGCCGATGGCCGCTAGTTATGCGCTAGCGAAGCAAATGTTTGAAGTGGCTGAACAGAATCAGGTGGTGTTGTTTGAAGCCTTTATGTCAGCCCATTTGCCTAACTTTAAAAAACTTAAGCAGTTACTCCCATCGCTTGGTCAACTGCGTAAAGGTATGATTAGTTATTGCCAGTACTCATCGCGCTATCCTAAGTTTCTTGCTGGCGAAAACCCGAATACTTTCAACCCGCAGTTCGCCAATGGTTCGATCATGGATATCGGCTTCTATTGCCTTAGCTCTGCCGTTGAGCTATTCGGTGAACCTATTTCGCTTCAGGCACAGGCTCAACTGCTCAGTTCCGGGGTTGATGGCAGCGGCAGTGTGATTCTAAATTACGACGGTTTTGAGGTCGTGCTACAACACTCTAAAACCAGTGACTCTTATTTGCCGAGTGAGATTCAGGGGGAAGAGGGGGCTCTGCAGATGGAAATGATCTCCACCGCAAGCAAGCTGATTAAAATTGAGCGCAAGGATAAGGTCGCGCGAGATGTGAGTGTTGAGCAGGTATCTAATCCTATGTACTACGAAGCACTTGAATTTGCAGACCAATTTAAGCAACAATCAGCCAATCAACAATGCAGCCAGCGTTCGCTTGTTGTAGCTAAGTTACTGGAGGAAATCCGTCGTCAAACCGGGATAGTATTCCCAAGCGATGATGCTGTTTCCTCAAACCAATAGAGAATATAAAGATGCAAGCTGAAGTAAAGTGGGTAGAAGAGTTTAAATTTCTGGGTCAATCTCAGTCAGGTCACTCAATTGTTATGGATGGCAACGGTGGAGCAACTGCGCCGAGCCCGATGGAAATGGTGTTGATGGCTGCTGGTGGTTGTAGCTCAGTGGATGTCGTCGATGGTTTGAAAGAAGCGGGCCAGAAAGTGACGGCATGTAATGCCAAGCTAACGACTGAGCGCCGAGAAACTGCGCCACGTATTTTTACTCAGGTAAACATCCACTTTGAAGTGTCTGGTGAAAACCTGTCTCCAGAGATCGTTGCCAAAGTTGCTGCTGATTCGCTAGAGAAATACTGCTCTGTGTGTCTAATGCTGGGTAAAGGCATTGAGATGACGCACAGTTGGGAAATTGTCTAACTGCTGCAAACAGATTACGAGCCGAGCGTTCAGCTCGGCTTTTTTTTGAGTAAATGACCATGAACAATAATACTCATAAGTTCACTATCGCCGGTATGGTTGCCATTCTGCTGTGGAGCAGCGTGATGGGTTTAGCCAGAGCGGTAACTGAAATGCTAGGACCAGTTGGGGGGGCGGCATCAATTTATACTGTTGCTTCACTATTTTTGGTGCTTGTTATGGGACGTCCAAAGCTACGCAACTATTCGTTACGCTATGTCTTAATTGGCGGCAGCTTGTTCGTCGCCTATGAGATCTGCCTGGCGTTAGCATTGGCAATGGCAAACTCGCGCCAGCAAGCGATAGAGATGTTGGTTATCAACTACCTTTGGCCAGCTTTGACCGTGCTATTGGCGGTGCTGACAAGTGGTAAAAAGACCAACTGGCTCGTCTATCCAAGCATAGCGCTGGCATTCTTTGGTGTAGCGTGGAGTATTACGGGTGATCAGGGGCTGACTGTGGGGCAAATTGCAGCTAATGTCGCGACTAACCCAACCACTTATGCGATGGCATTTATCGGCGCATTCCTGTGGGCTATCTACTGTAACCTGACCAAGCGTATCGCTAATGGCCAGAATGCGATTACCTTGTTTTTCATCATGACGGCAGTGGCACTATGGATCAAATACGCTATTAGTGATGAAACGGGGATGACACTGACGCTAGAGTCTGGCGGATTGCTGCTGGTATCGGGTATTGCGATGGGCAGCGGCTATGCGCTGTGGAACTACGCGATTATTGGCGGAAACATGGTGTTTCTTGCCACCATGTCCTACTTCACGCCAGTATTATCGACAGTGATTTCATCGTTTATTCTGGGTTTAGTACTGACGCACAGCTTTATTCAGGGGGTGGTTATGGTAACCGTTGGCTCTTTGATGTGCTGGTGGGTCACTCGCGAAAAAGCGCCTCGAGTTACCAAGTAATGTCTATTGGAGTACCCACTTCAACCAGTTGAAGTAGCTGATCCATTTCCTGATTACTGATCGCAATACAACCATCTGTCCAGTCAAAGCTTTGAACATAGTTGGCTGGGCGGGTTTCACCATTCTTCAAACCGTGAATCTTTATGTTGCCCCCCGGATCCAGATTACGGTTCATCGCATAGGCCAGGTCCTGAGCGTTGGGATAACTGATGTGGATGGAACGATAAAACTCAGAATCTTCCAGCACAAAATCTAAAAAATAACGACCTTCAGGAGTGCGCTGATCACCTTCATGGATTTTGTGTCCTTTTGGTCTCTTACCTAAAGCAATTCTGAACTCTTTGACCACCTCATTGTTCTCAATCAGGTACATTCGACGTTTTGATTTGTCGACTTTGATGAGATCTATGCTCGCCCAGGTAGGGAAGCAAACAGCCAAACCAACGACAAACAACCACTTAGCCAAAACAGGATACCTTTGTAAAACTCTCTTCTATCAGTCTAATCGATCTTGTTACTAATAAGGAGTGATTTTGTCGTCTCGAAATGACCGGAAAGTTGATGGGTTATAAAGCTGAAATTAACAAGGCAGCCGATAAAGGCTGCCTTGTTTGCGATTGGCCTGATTTATAACGAGGCCAATGTTTCTGAGCGAGATGAGCGTTTGTTTGATGACTTGTTGGCTTTTTTGAGTAAGGTGATCAACTCTTTTGCCTGCCATTTGTCTGCTGAGTCCGAGTAACCACTTCGGTTCATTGCCGAGCGCTGCTGCTCAATTTTCTCAGTAACCGCTGGATCCAGTTGAGGATGTTCATCAAGCCAGCAATTGAGCAGGTAATTCGCCTGTACGCTATTTCCATTAGCCAGTGCATTGAGCAATTTGTCCAGAGTTGGGCTGTCAGGCAGCTCGGTTTCAATGTTTGATTTAGTTTTACTCGCTCGGTACCACAAAGCTAAAGTAACCAACCAGAGAAGCGCGAACAATCCAGCGATATATGGCCAGATACCTGCCTGGTAGACAGTGATGGTTTTCGTTTCTGTAGCGGGTACGTTTGGTGTCGCAATGACCTCATTATTGATCAGGCTTGCTGGCGCCACATCCAGTTTCAGACCGCTGAGAGTCGCTTTATCCTGACGGTGATTGCTACTGTCCCACCAGTTTAGCGTGACATCATTAAGGCTTACTTCGCCCTGTTGTTGAGCAATTAACACCTGTTTGACTGTCATTCGGGTTACACCTTTTCCAAGGTCGTTAAACTGTGGCTTTTCTTGATAGAAACGTACTGAACCCGGGTAGCTAACTTGTATATCAGGGAACTGTTCAGAAGCGAGTCCGGCAATATCGAGATGGATTTCGCGGGTGATAGACTCGCCAACCGTGGTTTTAAAAGGCGTCGATGGGTAAATTTCCTGACCTGCAGAGTCACGCCACTGTTGTGAGAGAGTCAACGAAGACGCTGGAAGCCATTGTCCCTGATAGTCACTTGGGATTGGTTTCACTGAAACCTGGAACTGTTTTGCTGGCGTATCGGCTGAAACCAGTTTCGTGGTACCCGTGCGATTATCCCCATACACTACGCTGCCTTTAAAACCGATACCTGAAAGGGAGAACTGACCCGCTTTCTCAGCTGTGATGTTGTAGCTCTGATCGACAACTGTCACCTCGACGCCATCAACCACTGCTTGATATTGGTTTGGTTCGCCAATCGGTTTAAGCGCAATGCCTTGAGCTTTTGGCGCAATAATGTTTGGGTTTTGTAATCTCCGTGGATCCGCCTTGACGATCAATCGAGTGGTTAACAACGCGCTTTCATTCGGGTAAAGCGTGGTTTTGCTGAGGTTACTCTGCAACTCTACCAAATCATTAACATCTGGCTGGTTGTTATCAACTGATACCTGAATCGATATTGGCTGTGACGAGACGCCATCGACAGTAAAACTCGGTATGGTAGCGATACCTAAACGCTGAGCGGCTAACGAGACATTCCATTCACTGCGACTAGAGCGTTTACCATTAATGAAGTTCATCGAACTGCCAAAGTTTGGCCTACCGACAAAGAAGTCTTTTTCAAGCACAGAAAGGTCGAGCGCATCAGAAGAGACTTTAGCATCGACCACGATTCTTAGCTGGAATACCTGATTCTTGACCACTTTGTTGGTACTGACTGTTGCCGTAATATTGGTGGCTAATGCTAACGGGCTCATCAGTGCAAACAGCACAGCGATTAAGCTGAAAATGTATTGTTTGATTGATCTATTCATTACCATTTCTTACCTGTGTCTTGAGGCGGTGTTTTCTGTTGTGCCTGAAGCAGCATTTGTGCACGGAGCAGTCGACTCGGATCTCGGGCACTTTCTACTTGTTGGAGTTTTCTCAGCTCGGGTTCAATTGCTTGCTGATTATCTTGGGCCTGAGCCTGATTTTGTTGTTGGGCAGAGTCATCGGGTTGTGGTGAATTCTGCGTTTTTTGGCTTTGCTGTGCTTTGTCCTCGTCACCATCTTGCTGTTGTTGCTGCTGGGATTGACTCTTTTCAGCTTGATTCATTTCAGCTTGTTGCTTACCAGATTCCTGTTTTGAATCAGAGGATTGCTGATCCTGTTGTGGTGAACTCTGCTCTTTTTGCTGGTTTTGTGACGCTGATGAAGATTGGCTATCACTTTGTTGTTGACTCTGATCTTGAGACGACTCACCTTGTTGCTGTTGCTGTTGCTGTTGCTGTTGCTGTTGCTGTTGCTGTTGCTGTTGCTGTTGCTGTTGCTGTTGCTGTTGCTGTTGCTGTTGCTGTTGCTGTTGCGCCTGACGCACCACATCCAGATTGTGTTTAGCGTCCTGATGATCAGGCTTTTCAGCAAGTATCTGTTGATACATCTGTGCCGCTTGATCCAGCTGCCCATTCTGAGCATACGCGTTAGCCAGATTGTATTTATCCTCCAACTGCTCGGAACCCTGTAAAGAGTCAATCGCAGCAGGGAAGTCTCCAGCCTGATATTGAGCAATACCTTTCCACTCTTGATCTTCAAATAGCTCCGCAGCAGCAGTGTAGTCTTTGGCCTGATACCGTTGCATCGCTTGTTGATCATTGGTCAACCACGGACTTGCCATTGCAGGCTTAGGTGTCAGTGTTGGTATCAGCATCAGTGTTAGCGCAAACAATAAACCGCGTCTAAATATCAGTAGGGCAGGGATCAACAGCAATGGAACTAACCAGAAGCCCTGATTAACTCGCTCAGAAATTGTCTGGTCTTCTTTCGACGTTTTGGCTTGATCTATGTGGGCAGTCGCCTGAGTGATAGTTTCGATATCACTGTTGGTGACTTGTACCGGTACAAAGTAGCCATTCACCGCTGAAGTGAGTGCACGCATATTATCGAAGTTGGCTTTAGCAACCACAGGTTGTCCGTTGTCTTTGGTCATCAATGAGCCGTCAGACAGCTTGATTGGCGCGCCAGAGCGTGTGCCGACACCTAAGATCACCAGTCGCCACGAGGTTCCTTTCAACTGATTCTCTATCGCTTGCTGTTCAGCGTTATCAATATCATCGCTGATCAGCACTATATCACCGGAAGCCAAACCAGCATTGGTCATCATCTCAATCGCAAGTTTAACCCCAGCTCCAGCGTCTGCCCCCAGGTACGGCATCAGTTCTGGGGATAGGTTAGGCAGTAAGTTAGCTATGGTTTGCGAATCACTGGTCATTGGACTTACCTGATAGGCATCACCCGCGTAAGCAACTAATCCGGTGCTGCCTTCTTGCCAATTCTTGAGCAGATCGAGGGCTTTAAAACGGGCCTGAGTTAAGCGATTAGGTTTGATGTCGGTGGCGTACATGGACATCGACATATCCATAACCATTACCCGAGCACTGCTATTAATGTAACTGGGACGCTGTTGCTTGGAAACGCTAGGGCCTGACAAAGCGACAATCGCAATCACACCACAAATGCCAATGATACGTAGTCTGGCTGGCTGCTTGACGGCGCTGGCAATCCCCATTGCGCTAGCAAGGTGAGGAGCAATCAAAGTTTGTGATCGCCCTCTGTGCATCAGCCAGACAATAAATCCGGCCCATGGGACGAGCGCGACGAGCCATAAGGGGTAGAGCAAGATAAAATCAGACATGATCTCTCCTTAGGACTAGCAGCAGTGAAAAGCTTAATAAGGCGATGGTAAGCGGCAAGCCAAACCACTCTTTCTGCGGTCGCCAGACTTGTGTTGCGTTACTGACTGGCTCCAGGCTATTGATGGTGTCATAGATGGTTGCCAGTTCATCGGCATTACGTGCACGGAAATACTGCCCGCCGGTGAGATCTGCAATCTCTTGTAAGGTCTTTTCATCCAGATCTTTAGCAGTGTTGACCTTACGAGTCATAAAGAACTCTTTCACCATCATTTCACCAGCCCCAACTCCTATGGTGTAGATAGTTGCGTTGTACTTTTTGGCAATTTTGGCGGCTTCAATCGGGTCAAGAACGCCGGAAGTATTACTACCGTCGCTGAGCAGGATCATCACACGTTGCGGCGCATCGCTATCGATAAAGGTTTTGGTCGCCAAACCTATCCCTTCGCCAATCGCGGTTTTATCTCCGATAAGACGCAGAACCAGAGATTCCACTTGCTTGGCAATCGTGTTTCTATCAAGGGTTAACGGTGTTTGCAGATAGGCGTGATCGGCAAACAGTACCAGTCCGAGTCGGTCACCCTCACGCTGCTGCGCGAAGTCAGAAACGACTTTCTTAACGGCGGTTAGCCTGTCGATGTAGTCGTCTTGGCTGAGCATATCTTTTTGACTCATCGAGTAGGAAAGATCGACGACTAACATCAGGTCGCGATGTTTTGGTTGAGTGGTAACCGGTTCTCCGTACCAAACGGGTCTAGCGGCGGCGGCGAGCATACTAAGCCAAAACAGTGTCGCGAGCAGTTTCGCTACACTGTTTTTCGGCGCCTTACCACTATTTGACTGTGGCAGATAAGGCAAGCGAATAGGCGTTGATGCTGTGACGCTCGGTAGCAAAAAGTAGATCAATAGTGGCAGTGGTGCCAACAATAAGACCCACCACCAGACGAAGCTGATGTTAGCCACGCGACGCTCTCCTTCTTTTCGGTGGCAGCGCTTGCTCTACCCAGTCACTGCAATGCTGAATGAGTTCCGCTGCATTGTCTACTGGCTGAGAGCTGTATAGCGCTTGCTGCCATAGATCATAGTTATCGCCAAAACGAGAATCTGTCGTCTGGCTATCAAGAAATGCATACCACTCTTTTCCCGTCAGTTGGGCAATCTCCTCACGGGGGAAGTAACACAGTGCGGCTTGTCTCACCAACTCAATCGCCTCCGACGGTTTTTCTCCACGGGCTAGCAGGCGCAGTGCCGTTTTCTTGGGGGCAAGTCTCTTTTTGTTCCAGCGAATGAATAGCCAGGTCGCAAGCAGTAGCGTCAAAGCGGCTGCAATGGTCGCCCACCATCCCCAAGCTAAAGGCAACCATGATGGTGGCTCAGGAAGGTGCATAGGGTTAAGAGGTAAAAGTGATTGTTGAGTCTCGTTGCTCATTCTTAAAATCCATGTATTTGTTGAGTAAGAGCAGCATCGCTAGAGAGCGTTGAAAAACTGATACCCATTTTTTGTGTGAGTTGTTGGAGGTAGTGCTGCTGTTGTTCGAAAGCCTGCCCAATACCTTGGCGGGTTTTCGTTGATGAAAAATCTAGCCATAACGTTTTAGTTTGATCGGAGACTTGTTCGCTGCCGCGAAACTTGGTCTCACCTCGTTCGAGCGGATCGACAATCTGTACCAGTCTTACGCGGTTGTGCTGGTTTAGTCGGCTAAGCTGAGGTTCTAGTTCAGGCGTAAAGCGTGAGAAATCACTCAGTACAATGATCTCACTTCCTTTTGGGCACAGACGTGCGACAGCGCGTAAGCCCGTTTCAAAACCGTATTCACTATTTGCGCGCTGTTTTAATTGCTGTTGATGTAAGCTGACCAGAGATTGGATTACCGCTAATGCACCTTTATGTCTTGCTGTAGGTTTGAGCTCAACCAATTGGTTGCCAGTATCAATAACAGCACCAACACGATCCTGTTCGGTAACACTGAGCCAGGCAATCAGGCTAGCCATATGAGCAACCTGTACCGACTTAAGCATCAGCGTCGAACCAAACATCATGCTGCTCGACAGGTCGATATACAACACGATTGGTTTCTCGCGTTCTTCTGAAAAAAGCTTAGTGTGCGGCTTACCCGTTCTGGCCGTTACTCGCCAGTCGATGGTGCGAATATCGTCGCCTGCCTGATACTGACGAACCTCACTAAAGTCCATCCCCCGCCCAAGCTGACGACTCTGATGTTGACCGAGCATCTGCGACCATAAACTCTTGCCCGGCGGCAACCATTTGATGCACTGCTGTTTGTAATAGAGCAGCTCATCAAGAGTCAGGTTTACACCATCGCTGTAAGGGGGCAATCTGCTATCCATACTCAATCGCCTTAAGCACTGCCGACTAAGGAGAGTAGCTTATTGATCACTTGATTCGGCTCAATACCTTCGGCCTGCGCCTGATAACTCAGTAGTAAACGGTGACGCAACACAGGAAATGCCATTGCCTGAACATCTTGAGGAGAAACATAATCACGGCCGTTTAGCCATGCATAAGCGCGAGCACAGCGGTCAAGAGCAATAGTTGCACGGGGACTGACACCCATATCTAACCACTGAGCCAGTGTAGTGTCATATTTGGTTGGCTCTCGCGTTGCCATCACTAGTCGGATAATGTACTGCTCAATGGATTCCGCCATGTGAGTCTCTAGTACCGCTTTGCGCGCCGCAAAAATCTCCGCCTGAGACAGGCTTGGAGGGGTAACACCTGTTTCACCTTTAGCTTCGCCACGATTTAAGCGCAAAATCTCCAGTTCACTTTCGGCATCAGGGTAGCTGACATCGAGATGAATGAGAAAACGGTCTAGTTGAGCTTCAGGAAGAGGGTAAGTACCTTCTTGCTCAATCGGGTTCTGTGTAGCCATTACCAGAAATAGCTGAGGCAGGGGATAGGTTTTGCGTCCCGCAGTGATCTGTTTTTCTGCCATTGCTTCTAACATTGCCGCCTGTACTTTAGCAGGTGCGCGGTTAATTTCGTCGGCAAGAATCAATGAATTGAAGATTGGTCCGGGCTGGAAGCTAAACTCCCCCGTTTCCGGACGAAAAATATCGGTACCTGTCAAATCTGCAGGTAGCAGGTCTGGAGTAAATTGAATGCGGTGAAAGTCGCCTTCAATGCAATCGGCCAGAGATTTAACCGCGCGGGTCTTAGCAAGACCTGGAGGGCCTTCAACAAGAATGTGACCATCGGCGAGCAAGGCAACAAGTAATTGGTTCACGAGTTCGCTCTGGCCAATGATTTGGCTGTTCAAGTATTCGCGCAGGTGTTGTAGAGCGTGTGAGTTCATGATTTTGTTTCTCCTCATTTTTTCACTTAGTAGCTCGCGAATTGAAAAAGTTCCGCGTGAAAGTCATCTCATTCGTCGAGAGATGAATAAATCAGCAGTCGGCGATTTTAACATTCAGACAAATGTAAGTATTTCAGTTGGTTAAAATATGGGGGTGAAAATCTCACTTCCAAGTTGTCATTTATGCAAAGTTACCTTGAATAGCTGATAGCCCGCGAGAAAAAAGTCCTAATTCTCACCTTATTGATTAATTTATAAAGAAAACTGGAGCGCTGCCGATATGCTAATCTGATGGAAAGGGTCTAATGTAGGGAAAGCAGCTTGGGGAGTTTCCCCTTAGTTGCAGACCAAGAAATCGATGAATGTAGAATGGCTTGGAAAGGCACAGAATATGAAATTGAACTCAATCAGTATCAAACAGAAGGTTGTTGCGGGGATTACCTTTGCGGTATTAGCGTCAACCATCATTGTTGGAGTCATGGCTCAGAGGCAAGCGCGTGCAGTGTTAGAACACCGCTTGATTGATATCGAACTGCCTTCGATGTTAGAGCAGATTAACAGTGAGATTGACCGCGAAGTTAGCCAACTTTTGCTGGCTGCAAAACAGCTAGCCAACAACGAATTTATTAAACAAGCGGTTGATACTAATTCGATCTCCCCACAAGTAGAAACAATGCTGGTGAAGCAGCTTAATAACGTCCGCAATCAGTATCAACTGAATGATGCGTCAGTAGCAAACCGAAATACGGCTTATTACTGGAACCAGAATGGTTTCCTGCGACAACTCAATCAACAGCAAGATGGCTGGTTCTTTGGCTTCAAACAATCAGGCAATGAGACTTCGGTAAGCATTTTCCAGGAAGCTAACGGCGACGTAAAAATGTTCGCTAACTACCAGCTTAACAATGGTCTGACTATGTCGGGACTATCAAAGTCTATGGACGACATGGTGTCATTATTAAACGGTTTTACTATCGAGAAAACGGGTTTTGTATTCCTTGCAGATGCAAATGGCGATGTTCAGATCCATCGCGACAGCAGCAAAGCTAAGTCATCGGTATCAGGGCTGTTTGGTTCAGAGTCAGGAGCACTATTGAATAAATCAGGTTTTAACCTGATTGAGACTGACTATGAAGGAGCGCATGTGTTTGTCGCGAGCACCTATATCCCTTCAATGAACTGGTTTGTTATTGGTGTAGTACCGGTAGATGAAGTGTTTGCCGATCTTGATGCGGTAGCGAAACAAATGATGGTTACAACTATTGTTGTGGCGGCACTGTTTATCTTCATGGGTATCTTTCTTGCAAACAGTATCGCGCGTCCGATTCGCGAAATTGCCTCACGCTTTGCCGACCTTGGTAAAGGGGATGGTGATTTATCGCAACGCATCGCGGTGAAAGGTAGCGATGAGATTGGTCAGCTATCTGAAGGCTTCAATGGCTTTATCGAGAAGATTCATCAGTCGATGAAGGAAGTGGCATCAACCAGTCACTCTTTGCAGGCTGCTGCTGACGGTGTATCGAGCAAAGCGAACACCACTCATGATAACAGTCAGATTCAACGCGACCAGACGATTCAGGTTGTAACAGCGATTAACCAGATGGGTGCAACCATTAGTGAGATTGCGAGTAATGCCGCGACAGCAGCGGATACAGCGTCGCAAGCCTCTGATAACACCCAGGTAGGTCAGGATGTCGTGTCGAAAGCGAAAGATGCAATCAGCCGTCTGGCGTTAGACATTGAGAATACGGGTCAGGTAGTAGAGCAGCTTGCTTCAACCACTCAAGAGATTGGCTCAATTCTGGATGTAATTCGTGATATTTCTGAACAAACCAACTTGCTGGCACTAAACGCTGCAATTGAAGCGGCCCGTGCGGGTGAGCAAGGGCGAGGTTTTGCTGTGGTCGCCGATGAGGTGCGTAATCTGGCCAGTCGTACTGCTGATTCGACGGAAGAGATTCAGAAGATGATCAACCAACTGCAAAGTGATGCGAAAGACGCGGTTTCAGCGATGGAAGCGGGTAAGAGCGTTACCGGAGAGGGTGTGAGTGCATCGGATGAAGCGGTTGAAGTGCTGGTGAGCATTTCTGAGCGTATCCATGATATCTCTGACCGAAACACTCAGGTTGCAACGGCAACAGAAGAGCAATCGACGGTAGTCCATACCATTAACCAGAATATTGAAGAGATTAATGCGATCAATGAAGTGACCACAGGAACAGCGGAAGAGCTTGCTGCAGCAAGTGCTGAGCTGAAAGAACTTTCAGTGCGTCTCGATACTATGGTTGGTAGCTTTAAACTCTGATGCAGACTGGCATAACGGGGGCTAAGTGGGTAAACTTAGCCCCAGTTGTTTTTTAAAAGGTAAGTGAGATCATGAGTGATTTCGAAAAAGAGCTAGAGCAGATGTCTCAGGAAATGGGTGACGAGCCAGAAGTGGCGCTTCCATCGATTGATGAACAGAAGGCGATTGCTCAAGAGCTGAAGAAGCTTGAAGCAGAAGGCAAGTTGACTCCAGAAGTGTTAGAACAGTACTTTGGTAAGTTCTACGCTAAGAACGACAAGCCAGTGCACTAATCTGCACTTTGAATGATTCAGAAGCCGCCGAGTGCGGCTTTTTAACGTTTTGGAACCAATAATGTTTGTTGTATACCGATTGCTAAAACTGGCAGTAATTTCTGCGATATTTTTTACCATTTACGATCTGATCGCTTTTGGCGAGATCACCTGGGTAGGGCGTTTACTGGCTCATATCTAGACACCAAAATGCAAAAAAATTGAGCGCGACACTAGAGATAACTCTTTGTAAAGTCTAGGCTAATAATATCAACTCAATCAAATAGAGATACCTGATGGAACAGAAGCTCTACTATTGGCTACATAGACTTTACATGTTGGGGCTCAAAATTGCTGCCAAGGTTCTGCCTATCTCCAAACCGACCCTGTTTATCGGTAAAGATGCGCTCAAACAGCTTTGTCATAGCGTCTCCATCATGGGGATTGATAAGGTTCTGATCGTTACTGATCAGGGCATAGTTAAGCTGGGCTTTGCTAAGAAACTGGCATTCGAGTTCGAGCGGGTTGGCGTCCATAGTGCCATCTACAGTGATGTACTTCCTGACCCCACTTATGATCAGGTTGAGGCTGGACTGGCAATCTATCGCGAGCAACAGTGTCAGGGTGTGGTCGCGATTGGTGGTGGTTCTCCGATCGACTGCGCTAAAGTCATTGCTGCCTGCGCAACCAATAACAAACCTGTGCGTCGCTTGGTGGGCCTGCTTAAAGTATGGAAGTCACCCGCACCGACTTTCGTTATTCCAACTACCTCCGGCACTGGCTCAGAAGTGACTGTGGCTGCGGTCGTCTCTGATCCCAAAACCCATCAGAAAACACCCGTTATGGATCCTAAGCTGGTACCTATCGCTGCGGCGCTTGATCCCTCTTTAATGCTGGCTTTGCCTGCGCCGATTACAGCTCAGACAGGTATGGATGCGCTAACCCATGCTATCGAAGCGTATATCTCCTGTAATGCTACGGCCGAAACCGACCGCTACGCTCTGGCGGCGATTACTCTGATTGATGAAAATCTGGAAAAAGCGGTTAAGTTTGGTCAAAACGCGACCGCGCGGCAAAATATGGCGTTAGCCTCATACTATGCAGGGCTGGCATTCACTAAAGCGAGCTTAGGTTACGTGCATGCCATCGCCCATACTTTGGGAGCTAAGTATGGTACGCCGCATGGTCTGGCAAATGCGGTGGTTCTGCCCCACGTTTTGGAATTTTCAAAGTGTGCCGCGGAGGCGAACATGGCCAAGTTGTCGACCGCGCTTAACCTGACTAATCAATACACGCCAGACAGAGAGAAAGCGCAGGCATTAATTGAGTATGTCAAAACGCTGCAGAAGACATTGGATTTGCCGAGTCACTTTGATCATATTCGTCATGAACACGTCAACGAGCTGGCCAGGCAATCTCTGCACGAGGCGCGCTGGAACTATCCGGTGCCCAGATATATGGAGCAGGAGCAGTGTGAAAAACTGATACTCGCTATTGCTGCTAGCACTAAATAAAAACAGCCCTCGATGCATTGATCGAGGGCTGTTTGTTTTCAGGTTGAGTAACGCGTTGAGATTACTTTACTGTCCAGGCAATAGTTTCGCCTGCGCGGATTGGCACAACAATGTCACTACCAAATGGCATTGACTCTGCTACAGGCCATTCCTGTTTAGTCAGAGTTACCGTGTCCGTGTTGCGTGGTACACCGTAAAAATCAGGGCCATTGTGGCTGGCAAACGCTTCCAGGTTGTCAAGCTTACCTTCCTGCTCAAACACTTCGGTATAAAGTTCTAGTGCAGCGTGAGCGGTGTATGAACCTGCACAGCCACAAGCGGCTTCTTTCATGCCTTTCGCGTGTGGTGCTGAGTCAGTACCAAGGAAGAACTTCTTGCTGCCACTGGTCGCTGCTTCAATCAGCGCTTGCTGGTGGGTGTTGCGCTTAAGAATCGGCAGGCAGTAGAAGTGCGGCTTGATGCCACCAACTAACATATGGTTGCGGTTGAAAAGTAGGTGGTGAGCAGTGATTGTCGCCGCAACGTTCTCATTGGCGTTTTTAACGAAGTTTGCTGCGTCAGCCGTGGTGATGTGCTCAAGAACAATCTTCAGGTTAGGGAAGTCATTAACGATTGGCGCGAGAACGGTGTCCAGAAACTCTTTTTCACGGTCAAAGATGTCGACATCGTGGTGAGTTACTTCGCCGTGCACAAGCAGTAGCATGCCAACTTCTTGCATCGCTTCAAGCACATGGTAGATGTTCTTAGCGTTAGTGACACCTGAATCTGAGTTAGTTGTCGCGCCCGCAGGGTAAAGCTTAGCAGCAACGACAGCGCCAGAGGCTTTAGCTTTACGAATCTCATCCGGGGTTGTGTTATCAGTCAGGTAAAGTGCCATTAATGGCTCAAACTGCTCACTTGGCTTTTCTGCCATGATGCGTTCACGGTAGGCAAGTGCCATTTCGGTATCGGTAACAGGTGGGACTGTGTTAGGCATGATTAGCGCGCGTCCATTGTAGCGGCTAATGTCTCGCACGGTATCCTTTAGAACTTCGCCGTCACGTAGATGAACATGCCAGTCGTCAGGACGTGTGATCGTAAGTGTTGTCATTTTTGCTCCCACCATTGTAAAAAGTTGTCTGATTGGAGCCTAAACCTGGCGAAAACCGTGAAGGCAAACGCTTACGCTTAGGCGACAGGATGATAGAGCAATCTGCTTACTATTTCATCCTCTTTTTTGGTGGAAGCAATTGGTTGCCTAATTACTAGGCGGGGAGAGTGCTGTTTAGCGAACAGTTAACCACAGAGCGTGGATTGATCCTGGAATGAAGAAGAAGAACGTCAGAATCAGATTGATTAAGAAGTCTTTGTTCAACCCTTTATCAAGAAACACCGCCAAAGGAGGTAGGAAGATACACAGTAGGATCATAACGAGTTTGTTCATAACGTTGCTTAACTCCAGTAAGTTGATAATGGTCAGTATCAGAGCTGATAGGGCATTATCTCCCTCCGCAACAAGAAGTCTATTGCCTAATCCTTACACTCGTTGATATTCAGCCTATTCTGACGTGTTTTTTGCACGTCTCTCACATTTGAGAACTCACTGCCTTGTGTTGTTTTTGTTAAATAAATTCAATTAAATCAGAGAGAGTTGGGTATAATAATCCGACAATTATTATCGCTTAGGATAAGCAATGTCAGCTCCAACTCTTTCCCAAATCAATGTCTATCCGGTCAAGTCTGTCGGTGGTTTATCACTATCAACCTCCTGGGTTGAAAAGCAAGGTTTGATGTTCGATCGCCGCTTTATGCTAGCGTTCTCAGACGGCTCCATGGTCACCGCACGTAAATATCCGCAAATGGTAAAGGTTCAGTCTAACCTGACTCCAGACGGCATTATTTTTACCGCGCAAGGCTATCAGCCACTACGCATTCGTTACTCTGAGTTTAAGATGCAACAAGCGCCAGCTCAGGTATGGAAGGACAACTTTGTCGCCTATACAACCACTGATGCCGCAGATGATTGGTTTAGTCAGGTTTTGGGTCAACGCGTTGAACTGCTTTATTGTGGTGAACAGTCGAACCGAGTACGTGAGAAGCTAGGGCACAACGTAAGCTTTGCTGACGGTTACCCAATGCTAGTGATTAGCGAAGCTTCACTGTCTGAGCTTAACCGCCGTAGTCCTGAAACTCACTCCATGGATCAATTCCGCACCAACTTGGTTGTGTCTGGTACCGAGCCTTTTGAGGAAGACAGCTGGAAGCGTATTCGTATTGGCGAAGTAGAATTTGAAGCTGTGAAGCCATGTGAACGCTGCATTCTTACTACGGTAGATGTTGAGAAAGGTGAGTTTAGAGCCAGTAAAGAACCACTAAATACCTTGTCCCAGTTCCGAGCTAACGAACGAGGCGGCGTGTTTTTCGGCCAAAACCTGGTCGCTCTGAATGAAGGTGTGATTCATCAGCACGATAAGGTTGAAGTATTGGAGTATAAGGACAAAGAGGTTTATCCCGATAATACGCCTAAGACACTGTACATGACTTGTGTCGAACGTGAAGAGATCGCACGTGACTTCATCACGTTCTGGCTGGAACCGCAGCATGGTGAACTGCCCGTTTATCAACCGGGACAACACCTACCTATCTCATTGCGAATTGGCGCTGAAACGGTCGCACGTCGTTATACTTTATCATCCAGTCCGTCACGTCCTGGCCGTATGGCAATTTCGGTTAAGCGCATTGATGGTGGTCGAGTGTCGAACTGGCTGGCTGACAACCTTGCTATTGGTGATACGCTTACCTGTGAACAGCCAGATGGTAGTTTTCACTTAGGCGGTCAGTCCCATCAGCCTCTGTTGCTTCTTTCGGCAGGCAGTGGTGTCACACCAATGTTGTCGATGCTGCGTTATCTGGCTGATCACCAACAACTGGAAGATGTGGTGTTTTATCATCAGTGCCGCAGCGTTGAAGATATCCCATGTCAGCAGGAGTTGGATGAGTTACGTCGTCAGCATCCGGGTTTAACAGTGCTTATTTCTCTGTCACAGGCTGCGATGGATTGGTTCGGCTTAAAAGGGCGTTTAACCTTAGCCCACCTGAAACAGGTCAAAGATGTTGAGCAGCGCCAGGTGTTTGTTTGTGGCCCTGACGGCTTTATGCAGAAAGCGAAAAACCTGCTGCTTAAGAAAGGGTTACCTGAAGAAAACTACCACCAGGAAGCGTTTGGTGTAAGCCAGATTTCTCAACAGCCACTTAAGGAGTTGATGTTAAGTGTCAATGGCCATGTGTTCAAAGGTGACAACCAGAAGACGTTGCTGGAACAGGCTGAGGAAGCGGGTGCGCCAATTGCGAATAGTTGCCGTGCTGGCTTATGCGGAGCGTGTAAGGTGACCGTTGAATCTGGCAAGATCCATCAGCCGGATGTTCCGGCGTTGCAGGAACATGAACGCCACATGGGAATCGCACTGGCGTGTTGTAGCGTACCGCAAACGGATATTGAAGTGGTTAGCTAACCGACGCCTTTTAAATAAACCAACAGCCCTCAACAGGGCTGTTGGTTTATTCGATATAGGTTTGATTACGCCCCTGATGCTTGGCGCGATATAAAGCATTATCAGCGCGACGATAGAGATCAAGAAACTCATTATCTTCGGGGTTAAGTTGTGTTACGCCGCAACTCAGTGAAAATGGCTTGTGTTGACTGTTCAGTGACGATTCAAGAAACTGCATACGCAATCGCTCAGCAATCTGGTACGCCTCGTCTTGAGCTGTACGATTGAGGACAACCAAAAACTCTTCACCTCCGATACGCCCACAGCAGTCTGTCTTTCTTAAGTTGTGACGGATAATATCGGCCAGCTCTACGATGACATTGTCTCCAAAATCATGACCATGGTCGTCATTGACCTGTTTGAAATGGTCAATGTCAATGATGATACAGCAGAGTGGCAATTGGTCGAGTTTTGCTGCGTGGTAAGATTCAGAAAAGAATTCCCATAGCTTGCGACGATTGTACAGTTTGGTTAGCTCGTCGGTATTCGCTTGCTCGGTTAGCAGCTCTCGCATATGGACGAGGTCGGTAATGTCCGTCGATACACCAATAAGACCGATGACCTCTTTGGTCACTTTGCTAAAAATGGGTTTCTTTATTGCCCGATAGATTTTGAGCTTGCCGTCAGGTTTAGCGCGAGTGCGTTCCTCGTTAGTAACTGTCTGACCTTGTTCGAATACCATCTTGTCACTGTGAAGAATATCGCTGAGCATGTCAGCATGGAAAAATGCGTCGTCGGTTTTACCGACCAACTGTTCGATAGTGGTATTAAAAAGCTCGAGGGTGAGTTGATTGGCATACAGGTATTCTCCCTTACGATTCTTGATGAAGACGTAAGAGCCAATCTCGTTAAGGACAACTTCGTGGAGAGCAAAGTTGCCTGGGTTACTGATGTCGTCTATACACTCTAGCTCGATCATTTAACCTCCTAGCGGGTATGAGGCATGACACAATGGCTAAGAACTTGAACTACATACACAATACGCTGTAGGTCACGAGTCATTAGGTTATAGAAAAAGCCTCTTCTATAACCTTATACCCTTTTTCGTATTAAGTTTTAGATCTGTTCAATATTATGTGAGATTTTTGACGTACGACCTCGCAATTTTAGCTGGGAGAGCAACACGCCAGTTACAGTGAGTAAGCCGCCAATCACATGATAATCACGCACTGTCTCACCCAGCAGAGAGGCGGCGAGAGTGATTGCAACCACAGGCATCAGATTCATAAACATTGCACTAGAATCTGCGCCAATTAAATCAATTGCTTTGACCCACATCCACGGTGCTGCGATAGAAGCGGCCAGTCCTGCATAGGCGATGAGAGGCAGAGCCTGTTTGGCAGGCAATAGCTGTTCGCTTGAGAGCCAGAGTGGGGTCAGCATAATCAGTGCAAGCGCGCCTTGCATATAAACCATAGTCCAGTTGGATAGCGGCATCTTCCAGCGCTTTAGCAGCACGCAGTAGGCGGCATAACAAACTGAAGCGATGACCATGATCCCATCGCCCGGAGTTACCTCTTGATGCAGAAAGAAAGTCGCATCGCCTTTGCCGAGCATAAACACCAGTCCGGACAATGCCAGAACACCACCGACGATACTAATTGGCGATATCGGTTTTCCGAGCAGTGGTACGCTGAGGAAAATTGCAATCAAGGGCACCAGAGAAGTAATCAAAGCCATATTGGAGGCAGTCGTCGTCAACCCTGCGTAGTAGGAAAGAGACTGGTTGAGAACCATGCCGAGCATGGCCAAAAATGCCAGCTTGGCTAAATTTGGTCTGATAATTTGCCAGCATTTGATGACCTTTGGCAAACAGAATGGAGTGAGGATGACGATCGCCAACAACCAACGATAGAAGCTCATTGCACTTGGCTCTATAGTTTCAGCGGCCATCTTGTTTACGATGGCATTACCGCCCCATATAAAGACGGTAAAAAGAGGAAGTAGGTAAACCATAGTAGCACCAGGCAATGTGATAGACGCTGATAAGTTTGACAGGTCGATATAAAAATATATATCTTTAAAAAGACATTGTGAGTCATAGGAAGACAGGTTTGAGAAAATCGGCAAAACACCTTCACCCCTCGTTATCGATCGACAAGGCACCATCAGATGTGTTTATGAATTTCGAGGCGTTTCTATCTAATACAGAAACGCGGATGCACAGCCACCCATGGGGACAAGTACAGTTAATTAGCGGCGGTATTTTGGAAATGGAAGCTGAAGGGACACGATTTCTTGCACCACCTCATCTTGCTATCTGGGTGCCAGCCGGAGTGATGCATACCAGTTACAACCGAAAACCACTTTCTTATTGCTCACTCAACGTCGATCAAGCGTTTACCAAAGAGTTTCCTGACTGTACCAGTTTGATCAAGGTAACGCCGATAGTTTCAGCCATCGTCGATGATTTCCGTCGACGGGATATTAACGTCGCCCAGTCAGAGTCTGATAAACGTCTGGTTCAGGTGCTGCTTGACCAGTTGGCGACTCGGGATACTCAGCATCATTTTCTGCCTTCAACCGATAATAAATATCTGGCGAAGATTCTGGCGGCAGTGGAAGAGAATCCCGTCGACAACACCAGTCTTTCTCAATGGGCTGAACGTGTGCATACCACTGAAAGGACGTTAGCGAGACACTGTCAGTCCGAGCTTGGAATGAGCTTTACCGAATGGCGATTACGAGTGCGCTACTTATACTCGATGGACTTGTTACGCAAGGGGCATTCAGTTAAAGAAGTCGCTTTAACGCTCGGCTATAACCAAGCCAGTCCATTTATTGCCATGTTCAAGAAGTACTCCGGGCAAACTCCGGAGCAGTATAAAGGGCGATTGCTTTAAGGGCGTTAAGCCGCCATCATCTGCGGTAGTATTTATCTATTCAAGTGACACCGTTTCCGCGTTAGATTAAACACTAATGATGGGTCGGCCTAGACTGGCTACTTTTAAATCGCATTCAAGCCTGGTGGAATCAATAAGGACATAGCGTGCAGTACGTAAAAATTAAAGATACGATTGTTGAACAGATTGAGGCGGGTATGCTTGCCTCACGACAAAAGCTCCCTTCTGAGCGTAAGTTAGCAGACTCGTTTAGCACCACGCGTGTGACGCTACGTGAGGCATTGTCCTTGTTGGAAGCGGAAGGTCGTATCTATCGTGAAGACCGTCGTGGCTGGTTTATTTCACCAGAGCCATTGCATTATGACCCAAGCCAGTCGTTGAGTTTTCCAGATATGGCTAAGGCGCAAAACCGCATTGCGAAAACTGAATTGTTGTCGGCACAAGCGATTCTGGCTAATAAGCAAGCGACGGCGCTGCTTAATCTACCACCATTTTCTGATGTCTATCAGCTAAACAGGGTTCGTTATCTGGAAGAAAGACCCGTGGTCTATGTGACAAACTATGTCCGTCCTGAATTGCTTAACAACTTACTCGACTATGACCTGACCCACTCGTTGACTGATATCTATCGCGAACATTTTGCCGTGACTTACCATAAAACCCGCTATCGAATTGCCGCGACAATATTACTTGGTGAGGTAGCTCAAGCTCTGCGGGCAACGGTTGGCACACCAGCCATGCTAGTAGAGAGAACTAACTACGCTGAAAATGGTGAATTGATTGATTGTGCTATCGAGTATTGGCGTCATGATGCTATTAGCATCGGCTCTGTTGCTGAACTGGTATAAGCGAATTTGATTCAGACTAAGGCTCCCGATTGGGAGCCTTATTCGTTGCTATAAAACCTATCAGTCAATAACCCTTGGTCGGCTCTAATGGTGTTTATCCAAATACGCCTGGGCTTGTTCTTTACCCATATATTTACCCAAGGTTCGCGCGGGTACCGTTGTTAAATCAACCACGATTAATCCGTCCAGAGCGTAATTGAACGCTGGGTCAACGTTGAAGCAGACCAGTTTTCCATTCATGCCCAGATACTGTCTCAATAATACCGGCAACCCCATTCCTTGTTCTAAACGACTTAATACCTTGGATAGCAGCGGTAGCTTAGATAATGAGCTGAGCATATCCGGGCGCCAGAACTCTTTGCCACTGCTCTCTAACGGGGTTGTGGGTGTCACCAGCTTAGCTTTGTCATTATCGTAGTAATGGACGGACATAACTGAGGCGATAAGCTGTCTCGCGACTGGACTGTAATCATTACTAATACTCACCGGACCAAACAGGTGGGTGTATTTCGGGTTGCTATCGACGAAGCGCGCAATACCTTTCCACAATAGTAATAATGAGTGCATATTACGCTGATATTGCTTAGCGACCACAGAGCGACCCAGTTCGATTGACTGCCCGAGACTCTCAACAAACGCCTGATCGTAGTTGAACAAACTGGTTGAGTAGAGAGCATCGATTCCCCCTTGAGCGATCAGTTGATCCACCAGGCCCAGTCGATAGGCGCCAACTAAATCGCGATTGGCTCTGTTCCAGACAAACAGTTGATAGTAGTGCTGATCAAATCTGTCTATATCGCAGCTTTGACCACTACCTTCACCGACCTCTCTGAAACTCTCTTCACGCACACGACCAATCTCGCGCATCATACCTGGCATTGCAGGAGTCGGAGCGCAGTAGACCTCGAAGTCTCCCTGCTCTAACAGTTTGTATTGCGCCAGATTCGACAGTTCACCTTCGAGAGTGTCGACTGCTAATGGAGCAATAATCGGCTCTGCATAGTTTTCCTCTAGGTTAGCAGATTGCTCATTGTCCATACTTCCCATCAGATAGGTGTTTAAGCGGAAGTATTGGGTAATATCTTCTTCATTATCAAAGTCTTTGATTTCACTGTAAGGGATCGGATTACCGACTGAGACTGATATTGTCTCACCAGATTTGTTGAGTAGCTCTCTACCCAATAACGCTGTCCTAAGCAGCGGGTGAATTCGTCCTGCCTGATAGAACAACTTGCTGTTCATACCTTTAATAAACAGCGGAACAGTGGTCGCTTCAGCATGCTTAACAAACTTGGCCACCGACTTGCTCCAGGTATTGTCGGTAATTTTATTCTCACTTGCTTGCCATGATGATACTTCACCGGCAGGGAAGATAATCAAGACACCGCCTTGCTTGAGGTGGTAGTTAGCCTCTTTGATGGCACGCCTGTTGGTTTGTCGCGCCTTTTCGCCACCAAACACATCGACACCGATAAACAACTCGTCAAGCTCAGGGATACGCTTAAGCAACTCGTTAGCGAGTACTTTGACATCCTTACGCACCTGAGAGATCAACGAGGCGAGGATAATCCCTTCGATACCACCAAACGGGTGATTAGCAACAATCAGCACTGAGCCTTCAGTTGGAACATTATCAAGACTGCCATGGTCAATCTGGTATTGAGTACCAATTCGGGCTAAGGCTTCCTGCATAAACTCAAAACTGTCTTCCGGCAAAGCATCTTGCTGATAGAGGGAGTCCAGCGTAGAGAGGCCTGTTGCCCATTCGACAACAGACTCACCAATACCAAAGGGCGTTTTACGTGGTAAGCGGAAAGGACTATCAATCATACTAAGCTCCTTGCGCTAGTAATTTATGAGTGAAGCTGCCCTGGGTTTTAATATCGCGAACAAACAGAAACAGACCGCAGCTCCAGACGATACATGCCATACCAAACAGCAGGCCACCATCGTTACCTATTACTTCACCCATGGCGTTAAACTCGGGCATCACGACACCAAGTGGGGTAAATAGGTGGAATACAATAGCGCCAGTCATAATGCCGGCACTCATTGCTGCGCCGACACCGTGAAAGCGTGTGAACAGCAGGATTGAAGCAATCAGTTCTGCAAAACCAATCAGATAGCCACCATAAACCCCAAACCAGCTAATGCCAGACCATTCCCCTAAGGTGCCGAAGATATGTTCAGTTTCGTAAGATCCTGAAAACTTAAAAAACAACGACTGAATAAAAACGAATGCGATAAACGCTGATGGAATATGCTTTAACGGAGCAAACTTCATGTGATAACTCCCAATTATTGAATCAGTGTTGGCCAGTTTTTGTCAGCTTGTGAGATATGGCCTGCACGGTCGTCATCCCACCAGTTTTTAACTTCGGCGTTATAGTTGAGGTAAAGTTTGCCATCGACGATTGCCCACTGTTGCGGATCGGAAGGAGCAAAATCATTTTTGGCCGAAACTGCCCAGGCGCAGTAACCACCGTACTGGGGTGCATAGGCCTCCGGATCGGCTTTGAACGTGTCAAGGTTGGCCTGAGAGGAGAAGTACCAATCCGCTCCTTTATATTCAGTTTGCCATTTGCTATCACCTTTCACTGGTTTGCCTTGAGTAAAGTAGGCCACTGTGTCATAGCCGCTCACCGCCTTGTTGCTAAAAATGCCAGTTGAGATTTCGTCAGCTGCGAGAGCCGGTAGACTGAACAGGACGATGATTAGGGCAAATAACTTTTTCATTTAAAAACTCCTTGTTCGACAATGCTGTTTTTGAGGCAACTTAAGCTAGTGCGAAAATCAACATTGCGATGGTTGTCGATAGACTGGTAATGCATTTCTTGTTTAGTAGAAGACACGATAACTGAAGTAAAACTTACAGTGCGTGCATCATTTCTTGCCATTAAAGGCGAAAGGTGTGGGTAGTTAATGTCATAGGTAAGATGAAACAGTCGTCCAACTTCCTGACTTGCTACTGTAGTCACTAACTCGTTAAAGAGTTCCCGGCGATAGTGACGTGCATCGTCAAAGTGCTTTGCCGCAGAGACGATAGGGGCAAAGGCATGAGAACGGTTTAGCTGTTTTCCATCCCAGGTCCAGAGCACAGTTTCATTGGCCGTCCGTCTGGTATCAAAAGAGACCACGGTAAAAGGTGCGAATGATGTTAAGTCCATCACCAGTAAGCGATCGTCAACAGTCTGACTCGAGCAACTACTCGCAAGGCGTTTAATGATATTTCCGCGACTGACAAGCGCACCAGCAGGCGTTTCGCCTTGATAAAAGTTGAGTAAGCAGACCGTGACACCATGTTCGTTGGTTGAAATCCAGCTTCCGCCGCCAACGGGGTCAATCGGCATCAAACAATGAACCCCATCTATGACAACACTTTGTGGTTCAAGTGCTGGAAGACGGGAGCGTTGCTCGTCTCGGTTAAAGTAGACTTCATAGTGATTATTGCCGTGATAAAGCCAGGATAATGTACACATCGCTATTGAGCCCTTTGATAAGTTGCTGTTGTTGGTGCAACGCCAAAGTGCCTGTCTGACTCCAGACCACGGATTGAGGCGACCACTTTCGCCATCGCAAAGTGATGAGTGGCGTGAAGCGCAGCAAAGGTCAGCTCGCGAACTAAAGTGGAAGAAACTTCTTCGACATGAGTTTGCGAGAGCATAACTTCCGTCTCGACGCTTACGGTTCGATTGAGCTGATTTGACGGCAACTTAAATAGCCACTCGATCAATTCACGGATCTCCTGCTTAGCGACTTCAAGCTGACGTTCTACGCTATGACCACGGCGACGGACGTTGTAGTCGATTGTCGTTGGCTCAAGCCTGATTGCGTGGAACAGATCCAGCCAGTGGCGAAAATGTTCTCCAATTGAGCTGCTGACATGAGGGTGAGCGATATAGACGTAATCTTCTTCGTTGAGTGATTCGAGAAACTGGTAGCCCTGATTCAGGGTTTCGATGCAACCCACGATCGCTTGAGAAGCGTGTATCTGCTCATGTGCGTTTGGGTGTGTCGTTATATTTTTCATCTTCTATTCCTAAGCTAAGCAGCGAGTTAATCGGTCATCGGGTAAAGTTGGGTTAAGCGCTTTTCTTCTTTCCAGGCTTGCAGCAATGTGCCAAGTGTTGGGGTGCGATAACCTTGCTTCTTGTGTTTAGAACCAATCTGATAGAGCAGGCGATACTGCTTTAAAAGGGTCGAAAAAATATCGCTCAGGGGTGTGTCACTATCCCAAATGTGGGCGGCTTCACTGCTGGCGCCATTGATCTCTAAAATGTCGAATAGCTCGCCATTCATCAGAGTGTGAATATCACGGAACTTGATATCGAGCCGGCCGAAATTAAAGCCTTCGAAATCACCAAGAACCTCATCCAGTTTTTGTTCCAGAGCTTGAGTAATGAATTGGTTGCCGTCTCGGAATATAGCGCCTCGCGAATGACTGCCAGCAAACGCCAACTGAAACTCGTCTTGAGCGGGTATTACGACATCGAGTTGTTGTTGGTGGCGTGGCAGATAAAGGTGCTGCAACTTGCCAGCGCGGGGACATTGCTCAATGAGTTGTTTTAACGTCGATCTACCATCGCCGATGACTCGAGGCGAATACTTCAATGTGATTGATATGATCTTTCCGCGCGCTTCGCCCGGCTGCCTTACATAAAACACGCCAGCTTCGGCACTGTATTGAGACTTCTGTTGCAGCAGAAAGCGACCCGAAACAGGGAAGCTTTCAATGTAATCTTTTAACTGAGCATCGCTATGAATTAGCTTTACGCCGACACCACGACAGCCCAAGTCGGGCTTTGCGACCAGAGGATAAGTGAGCTTAGCGTCTAGCAGCCGATTTTTAGCGTCGGCTAATAACTTTTGGCTAGGTTGGTGACCTTTGGTCAAAGTGATAAACGGCAAAATCCACTGCTTAGTCTCTTTACCCGCTGAAGTGAAAATATCGTGTTTTGACTCGCCGACCATGCCACTGAGTTTGATGGCTGGGTTGGCAATTAATGGCAATGCCCAATCACGATGGATAACGCTGAGCGCGGCACTTTGCACGACGACGGGCGCATAGAAAAACCATGCAGGCAAGAATTCAAACGGAGAAATAATGCGTTTTGGCTGGTGGAGAACGGGCATACCCGCGTTGACCATCCCTTGTGGAATCATTTCTATGTTAGCGAGCTGTGTCATACGCATCCCTTAAAAGTACTCTGGAAATCAGTTTGTTAAGCAATAGCATTAGGCAAATCCCGAACGGAACCAGTAACCAACCTGTCTGACTGTCCTGTAGCCATTGCGCGTTGCCAAGTTGAAAAAAAGAACCAAAAACGATCAGCGTCCATAGAGCAGTAGCAGTGATTACTGCGAGGAAAAACTTAGTTTTTGGCACATCAAGAAAACCACTTAGAGTGAATCCAATGGTTCTTAAACCGGGAATGAACCGGATGATGAATAGGGTGATAAAGGCTTTATGGTGTAATTTACGTCGCATGCTTCTAGCGCGCTGGTAACGAAACAGGCGATAGCGTAGAAACCGAACTCGTTGCGCAAGTTTTCCAAGCAGGTAAAGGCCCAGATCGCCAGTGCTGATGCCAACAAAAATGGCCAACAGTGCAACAGAGGTGGGCATTGCTTGCTCTACGGCCAAGGTCGCTGCAGTTACAATTGCCAAATCCTCCAATAGGTAGGAGAGTAAAACGACGCCAAGAAACAGCATGGTTAAGGTCACATTAGTTTGCAGTAACCAGGCTTCGATTGTGGCGGTTATTTCTGTCATCACTCTTCCAAACTACCTATCGCTAAAAACGATGTTTAAAACGGATGCAAATCATTGCTTGCAGTCATCAGTAGCGATCTGGAATTCACACAATTTCTAAATGCTACTCAGCTAAAGAAAGGGCAGGTGAGTGAAAAATTTCATGCTAAGACGATATTTACTCGCTGCTAGTGCTATGAGACTACTCCGAGATCAGTCTTTGTAGACCGTAAGATTAGCCCTTATGTGTAGGTTTAGTCGGAACTAATTAGGTTACAGTTCTGGCAGGTAAATAATCATTTATGTTGGTTCTGTGATTGCAATTCGATTACATATGTAATTAATAAATCTAATAAAAATGGTGAATATGACATCGCTCCATTTAATTAACATAATTTATATTTAACATTTTCATAACCTTTATTGTTCGGCAACTATATGTTCGCGGTTTAATATAAGGAGTCACAAATGCAAGTAAGCATCACAACAACAAAAACTATGCTCGCGACGGTTATCAGTTCAACCCTACTTTCAGGGTGTTACTGGGATGATCCGGAAAAAGCAGCAAAATACGTCAGTAGTAAAATTGACCGTGACGAAGTGGTCGAGCACTTAGTCGAGTTAGAAGGTAGAGCTTCTAAAACCAGTGATGGCAGTTCCGTCACTCGTGCAGCCGGCACTGAAGGTTACGCGCAGTCGTTAGACTATATTGTCGATACTATGCGTGAGCACGACTACCAGGTTTCGATACAAGAATTTGATTTTAGGGCGTGGGAAGAGCTTGCCGGCACTTCGCTAAACGTTAATGGTGTGGATCTGGTTAGCGTCAGAAACGCAGGGGAAGGCGTCGAAGCAGACTTTGCTGTGATGTCTTACTCAGGTAAATCAAATGGCCCACTGGCTGGAGAAGTCGCTTTCGTTACTCCAGACTTTAGATTCGATGCGCCAGATTACGATGATACCGATGGGTGTGAATCTTCGGACTTTAGCGGTAAAGATATCACCAATAAGATTGCCGTTATTCAGCGAGGCGGTTGTAGTTTCAGTACTAAGGTCGTTAATGCGCAAAGCGCTGGTGCTAAAGGGGTTATCGTCTTCAACCAAGGCAATGCAGAGGGCCGTACCAGTGTGGTAAACGGAACTCTAGGTAATGATAGTACAGCGGTTATCCTGGCTTTTGGAGCTCGTTATGAGTTAGGTAAACAGTGGTACGAGCTAAGTCAGACAAGTGCAGTGCCCGTTAACCTTCAGGTCGATGTTGAAGATGAAGTCGTGTTAACGCAAAACATCATCGCAGAAACTAAAGGTGGCGATGAGGAACAGGTGATTATGTTAGGGGCTCACCTTGATTCTGTTCCAGAAGGCCCTGGTATTAACGATAATGGCTCTGGTACAGCAGGCCTGCTTGAATACGCTGTGACACTGGCGGACCTTAAGGCGCCGGTGAAGAATAAAGTACGCTTTGCATGGTGGGCGGCAGAGGAAGCGGGTCTGGTCGGCTCTGAATACTACACAAACGATCTGTTTGCCCCTCTTCGTGCTCAGGCTGAACAAGAAATCCTTAAAGAGCTAGGGCTGGACGATCCAAGTCAGTTAACTCCTGAGCAGTTAGACCTGGTCGATGCCCGTTACTACGAATTGAATAAGGTTAAGCTCTACCTCAACTTCGATATGATCGGGTCGCCAAACTATATCTTTGGCGTGATGGATGGCGATTTGTCCGATACCAAGGATAGCCCGGATAACGCCTACACCGGCGACTTCGAGCCTCCATACGGCACATCGGACATTGAATCTACTTTCAACAGATTCTTTAGTAATAAGTCACACTCTACTGTACCGCAAGCACTATCTAAGCGTTCTGACTATGCAGGATTCGCCGATTGGGGCGTGGCGTTTGGTGGCCTGTTTACGGGGGCGGAAAACGTGAAATCTGCTGAGGAAGTTGAACAGTTTGGTGGCGAAATTGATGTGGCTTACGACAAGTGTTATCACCAGGCGTGTGACGACCTGAACAACATTAGCCAGACGGCGCTATATGTAAACACTCAGTCACTTGCCTATGTAACAACCTTCTACGCATTTAGCCAGCCAGTGTTCCCAGAGCAGCAGGCTGAGCCAGTAAGCACAATGCGTGCAATGGATGTTCAGATTGCTCCTGCGGATAAGCTTCGCGTCGGGGATAAGCTAAAAGCGGCGGACAGCGTGTCGGATCATGACCATTTCCATGGCGATTTTGACCAGGATCGTGAGTAAGCGTTTCTGAGTCTGAAATATAACAAAAGCCGCGTAGCTTAGGATACGCGGCTTTTTATTATGTTTAAGAGTAACGCTACAAAGGCTTAGAGATCCTTATAGAGAGTTACCCAGGTCCCACGCTCTAATCCACTAATATTGACACCAGTGACCTCACTCACTTGTGAGGCGTTCGTTGGTAGCCATGTGATATCGATATGCGAAAACTGGCTATAGACCGATTCTGAACCCCCCTTCATTTTAAGGATATGATAGAGGCTTGTAGATCCCCAATCCATCCCGGGGGTCTCCGCCCATTCATCTTTAAATGAACGGGTCATGAGTTGTGCTGCGACCTTAAGTTTTGGACCGGAAATATCGCTAAACTGGACGTAATTGAGACCATCACTATGCACTGTCACAGCCTTATTGTTAAGGACGAACAACTCTTTGACATCGCTACCCACAAGTGTCACTTTTTTAACCTTGGTGCGAGATTTATTATTGAGGATGTACAGTGAATTGTTGGTTACTGCGGCAGAATACTCACCATTCGGAGACGTTTTCAAAATGCGTATCGTACTATCCACATCCAGTGAAGCGAGTTGAGTCGCAGCGGTTGTTTTTTCTACCCAAATAATCTTATTCGACTTCAGGCCAAACAAGAGTTGATTATTTGCAGCAAAGGTTGCGGTCGATGCGTTGGTCACGGCAATAGTTGCTGGTCTTGTCTCTCGAAGTGTGCGTGAGTTGAGTAAGACTGCATTACCACTTCCGCCGTCATCCACCACGAGCAGCTCTGTTTCATCAAGAGAGGGAACCACCACATTTTGTGTCGAGCTTAATGCAAAACTCTCACTCCCCATTGACAGGGAATCAGCTTTTAATCTGCGAAGCTGGTCAGGGCTGCTATAGCCACCGTCGAGTTCCGCCAGAATAACGTTTTGTGAATAAAGAGGTTTTATCCAATTAAAGTTGTCATTGAAACAACCCTTTGCTCTTTTGTCGGTAGTCTTAGGGATCGGAGTGGGTTTAGGCTTAGGCAAGGGAACACTGCCGGACGCACTCGCGTAAGCATCTATCTTTTGAGTGTGGCTAGCTGCCTGAGGTTTGTTTTCGTAAAGACTGGCTAAGAAAACGCCGCTTGAACTTTCCGCACTCGCCTTAGTACAGGTTTTACTGTTATTACTGCTATAGCTGTTCTTTGGCTGGTAAAGCTTGTAACTCTGTACACTGTTCAGAGCAGGTACTATTTGAACCAGTTTATGCTCTTGTGCTTGTTGTCCCAAAAGGTCAAGAATGGTTTCCCAGTCATAGTGATCGTCATCATCATCGTCGTCGTCATCATCGTGAGATGAGGCTGACGAGTAGGCGTCAAACTGAAGCTCCTCCTGAAGTTGACGTGCCGCCTGAAGTTCTGCTAGCTCGGAGCTATTGGTGTTGGTGATGTCTATTTGTTTAACACTTTCCGCAGAATCTACCAACACAATCTTGTTGTTTGCCGGGTTAAATGCAACAGATTTTGCCCCTGTCAACGAGCTATCAGTTTGCGAGCCATGAATGATTAGCTGACCATCAAGCGATACGTGTCTGTTTGGCTCATTTCTGAGATCAAATCCTGATAAATCAAGGGTTTGTTTGGAAATCATTACATCCAGTGCATGGGCGATGTTGAGCATTGGACCATGTTCACCTTGTGTCTGAGCTTGACGCAAAGATTGCAGTAAGGTTTCCGTTTGCTCTTTAGGTCCTTGCGTAGACGAAGCGGTTGAAAAGTTGACCCCTACTTTGTCTCCGAGAGCAGTCTGCAGATAGGATGAAGCTTGTGCTGGCTCTCCATTTAACGTTGGGTTAAACAGCATTTCACTGTGGATCAGAGTCGTAAAAGGAGAGACCAGATCGGAACCCTTTGGTGCCGTTAGGATAGCACCATCATCGTTAACAATATTAGCGTAGTCGCCTGTGAAGGCAATCTGTTGTTCGTATGTACTGCAAGTGCCATCTGAATCTGTGTCTGCACATGGAGTTAAATTCGAGTAGCGGTAAACGTTTGATGAAGTTTGTGCTGAATCTGAATCCCCAGAACCTCCACCACAAGCAGAAAGTAGTAGCGCTCCGGATATGCTAAGTGCCAGATTGCATAGTGAGTGTTTTTTGAGCATATATAACCAATAATTTTAACAGTACGTAATTAAGTTAGTATTTATCTCTACTATTTAATCATTATGCAAAATAAAAGATCAAATGATATTGATAATAAATATCATTTAAATTAGTATCTCGGCTCGATTTTGTGATTGATTGGTAAATTTGGAGTTGAACGGTGGGATCTCTGGTCAAAAAGTTTGGGGCAGGAGCAATATCTGTCGCGCTTGTCGGTTGTGGTGGGGGCAGTGAGTCAGACAGTAAGCTACCCTCTGCAGTTGAACCTACGGCTAGCCGGACTCTTTCCGGTGTGGTAATGGATGGTTATCTGGTTAATGCCAACGTATGTCTTGATAAAAACCAAAACTCTATCTGTGATAGTGGCGACGGTGCGGTTGTTCAGACTAATTCGCAGGGCAGATATCAACTACCGATTGATGGTGACATCTCAGGGATTCGTCTTCTCGTCGAAGCAATAGAGTATCAAACCATAGATTTGGATAATCCGAATCAACCCATAGAGTCAGGCTATACACTCGAGCAACCAGCAGCACAGTCAGCGATTATCAGCCCAATGACATCAATAATTGCAAGTCTGGCTGAAGTGTCCGGTGAGAGTTTTGACCAGGCTGCGCAAACTCTTGCCAGTGATCTGAATGTTTCCGTAAATGTCCTTAAGTCAGATTATGTTGCTGGCTCTAGTGTAGAGAGCCGTAACGTTCATATGCTCGCTCGCGCTGTCACTCGTGTCATTCAATCAGGCCAGAAAGAATCACAAGTAACACTTAGTCTTACGCGTAAAGGCTCCTTTAGTCGCCTGGCCAGTCTGGATGTTGCCGCAATTAAAGCAAGTACTGATAAAGTCTCTCAAGGTACGCAAAGTGCAGAGGATACTCTGAATCAAATCGCGATTGATTACCGCGATGAGCTTAAGATAAGCCAGCAAGATGTCAAAAATGATGCAGTCATTACTGTCCCTCGAGCACCAAAGCATGGCCTTGTTAATGATGCTGCCGATTCGTTTGACTGGAAGCCGGTAAAACCATTTATGGCCCTGTCAGATTACGAATACTCACTAGATTCTGGTGCCACGTGGCAGGCGGTAACGCAAAAACCTATTTTGGTGGGAGCCGTTGCCAAAGCCGAGGGAGCGGTGCAAATCCGTGTGTCAGCCAAACCGGACAAGTCTATTGCTGCGGGTAAGCCTTTAAAGTCGTCAAAACCATTTACTGAAACTCAGGTCCCGGCTGCGCCAACCAATCTGGTTCTCGATGATGCGAGAAATAGGTTTGACTGGATACATTCGGCAGGTTTTAGTCAACTGACAGACTATGAATATACTGTGAATGGTGGGACAACATGGCAAGTCGTTAATTCAAAACCACAAGTTTTAGCTGATATGGCTATCCCGGCAGGCGCGCTGCAGTTACGCGTGCGTGAAGATATGAATTCAGCGCGTCCAGCTGGGCATAGGGTCAATTCAAGCGTACCAATGACTCTCACCCCAGCAGCGCCAATCGCCCCGAATCTTGTTCGTGTCGATGATGCTGCTGACCTGTTTGAGATCCAGCTTGTAGATGGGTTCAGTAACCTGGCCGACTATGAGGTCAACCTGGGAGCCGGTTGGCAGCCATTGAGCTCTAACCCCTATAGCGTCGGTAACATCGACATTGCAGCGGACACTATTCGAGTCCGCGTTAAAGCAAATTCCGCTGACGCAAGACCATTTGGTTCGCAACTGATTGTCAACCAAGTGTTTACTAAAGTTCTGAATAAGCCTGTCCAACCTACACGACCTCAGGTCGACGATGCCAATAACAAGTTTGGCTGGACGGTCGTAGCTGGCTATCCACAAGCGAGTTTATATGAGCTATCGATAGATGGTGGTCAAAGCTTTCAGGCTGTGACAGAAAACCCTCAAACGATACCCGATCAAAGCTACCACATTAGTCAGGTCTGTGTGCGTGTGACGGCTAGTTTAAGCAACGCTGCCGGTAGTCTGTTGTGTAACGATAAGCGATACACAGTGACACCGGATGCACCTGCTGCGCCGACCAATGGTGTTACAGACGATGCTATTGATACGTTTGACTGGACTTGGGTGCCGGGCTTTGAAAACACCACAGACTATGAAGTAAATATTGAGTCTGGAGGTTGGGGCCCGGTAGCGACGAAACCTGTTGCTCTTGAAGATCGCGCCTATGCGCCGCGCAGCATTCAGGTTCGCGTAAAAGCTAACCCTATCGATGGTCGACCGGAGGGGGGGATTGTATCTAATAGCCTCGCTCTTACTAAACGACCAGACGCGCCAGCAGCACCGATAGGCATAGTGGTTGATGATAGCGCCAACACACTAGATTGGACTAATGTGACTGGTTTTGACTCTGAGGCAATGTACGAATGGTCAGCTAATAACGGGTCAAGCTGGAGCCAGGTAACAACCAAGCCAATCGCTGTTGGTGACATCGATAAAGCGGCAGGAAGTGTTCATATCCGAGTACGCGCCAATGCGTTGAATGGTATGCCTGCGGGTGCGTCAGCGTCAAACCGACAGCCATTTACTCAATCGCCTAAAATCCATGCGCCAGCGTGGGCCCTCATCCAAGTTGAAGAGGGAATAACGACCAATATGGTTTACTGGGAATACGTTGAACTTAATGGAGTGTCTTACGATCAACCACACCACTATGAGTTCACCAATGATCAGGGAGCGACTTGGCAAACCGCATCAGCTGAGCCGCAGTTTATTGGTCCACAAGCGTATGCCAATAGTGACGTCGCTATCAGGGTGAGAAAAAATGCTGTTTTCGGTCGCTCAAACGATGCGGGGGAACCACTTTGGTTTGATACGGATAAAGTGGCTGGCCAGTTTGCCGTTGTGCAATATGTGCCGATGCTGACTAGTCATGAAGTTGCTGAGGTAGAAGCATTTAACCACTGGTACTCTTCCAAGATAGGGTGTATCGCACAGTACGATGCTCAGGGCAAAGGTGAGCCCGTATTCTGGACAAGGGGAAATTATGCCAGCTCAGCAGGCCAAGTAAATGTAAGCAAAATCGATGACTGCGGTATTTCTGAATGGACGTTGCTCAGTGTTGATGAGGCGCTACAGTTAACCCAGCGCTCGAGCTCATCGATCCCTCAATTTGCGCAAGGAATGATGGTCAGCACAGGAGATTCAGTGTGGGCTGAAGATTCATCAGGACAGATTGTTTCAGTAAAAGATGGGCTAACACCTTCGAATAGCTGGTCGAGCTATCCGCATGTTAAATGGCAGCTGCCAGGCAGTGATAAGTTACTTGCCAATGCCAGCAACCAAGTGAGTGCGTTAAGTACCACGCTTACGGATCAAAACAATCAACTGGTTCAAGCGCAACAGGCGCTAACTGACTGGGTTCGTGACAACCAGAATAGCTCAAAAAGTTATCCTACTCTGTCGAGCGAAGCGAGCTCACAGCAAGCGGCATTGGATTTGCTCATCAAACAGTGGGATGTGACACGAGAATCGGCCATTGCTACCTTGGCGAAACTGCGCTTTGAAGCGAGTGCGATTCAAAGTCGCGCTGACGCCGACAGTGTGAGTTTGATGAGTAAGGTGTTTGAGTATCAACGCCAGTATGATCAGCTAGAGAACAACTATATGGCGATGAACAGTCTGGTTGAGTCGAATACATTTGCGGCAAAACTCGCGGACTTCCAACAGCACTCGGTTCAAATGGCAAATGCCGATGCAACCTTAGCAAATGGTTCGGCTGGTCTTGAGATACACCAAGCTACGTTGGCATTTTTCGAAACAATGTCGATGATTGAGTCTGACTACAAAGGAATAAAAGCATTAAAACAAGCCTTGTCGAATGTACTGCCTGGGCTTGATCCCCAGTTTGCTGATCTGATTACCTCGATCAACGAGCTGCTAGACGAGCTTCATACCGTGTCAGAGCAAAATGATCTGGATTCGCTTGCTGCTACAGCCCTTGAAGGCTTAAGGCGCGCTCATCAGGCAGGATATCAAGTCAGTGAGAGTGCTGCTCTGATTGATGGACGTTTTGCCAAAATAGATATGCTTGGTCGATTCCTGCCTAAGTCAGCGACTTATGCTCAAGGCTGGCGATGTGTTAAAGATACCAGCGCGATTGGCAATCAGAGACTTTGGACGCTTTTACAGGATGGTCACCCAAATGGTGTTGACAACGTAGCCTATCAGAGTGAAAACGCTGAGCAACCTTCGTTGTTAGGCGCAAATGGTTATCTTGAACAGGCCAATACAGCAGTACTTTGTGGCGTATCTGACTGGGAAATTCCGACTGTCAGTGAGCTAAAAACATTGGTGAGTGTCAATATTGCAGACGTCAATAATGGTGGTGATACTCTTGATGTTAGTGTTTTCCCTCATCATCGTGCACTGCAGCCTGAGTACGACAAGTCGTCGTATTATGGTGGTAAAGAGTTTTCCTACTGGTCATCAAATTCATACGATGACAAAACCCAGTATGCATACCAGTTTGATTCAAAGTACAGCTACGCAGATCGTAGCGGCTATAACCGTTCTGAGCGCCAGCTAGATGAAAATTACATGCTTGCGAGGTTGGTAAAGCGTGTCCCGGTCGAGTGGGAGTTCGTGTCAGATTCTGGTGCGACTGTGGCAGACCGTGCTAGTGCACAATGCGTGAAAAATGTTGCCACCGGAGAAACCTGGCAGTTATTCCAGCCTGATGCGAGTTCTCGATTCTTAAGGTATCAAGACATAAAGACTGAACTACAAAATTTTGTGGATTCAACGGTCTGTGGCAAATCAAACTGGACGCTAACATCGGCGAACGAATTGGTGAACCTAACCGTCTATCACGACTCGATCTTTACCGACATCGAAGTAGCGTACAGCGGTTACCCAGCGCAATTAAAGTACGTCACTGACGCTTCCACTGAGGATCAATTAGAGCTGGTTGACGCATCTGATGGTGATGTTAGTACTGCCCGTTATTATGGTTCGAACACCTACCTATACCGCTTTACGGCTAAATAAATACACATTCTAAAACAATAACCAATCCAGCCTCTTGAGGGAGGCTGACTGTCTCACATTAGGAGTCTATTCATGCTGAATAAGAGAAAACAACGCGGTGCTGCCGCTATTGAATACGCCATCTTAGCTGCTGCAATGTCAGTGGTATTACTAGGACTGGTCGGTGGTAGCGATGGGCGATTAACCAGTGCAATCACAGGTGCGTATGAAACGATCATCTCGTCGCTAGAACAGACCAAAGATTCAGGCCAATAGTTTCGTTGAGTTAAGGAAAAATCATGACAGCGAAACGACTTATGTTGCTTTCTCTTCTCCTTTCAGCAGTGGGGATTTCCATTCTGTTGTTAAGTCAGAGTGAGCAGAAAAACGATCAACAGCAAGCGGCAGCGGAAACGTTCAAACGGGTTCTTGTGGCAAAGCAGAAAGTGGATATCGGCCAGCCTTATACGCTCAATATGTTTGAGTGGAAACAAGTATCGCAGCAAGAGCTTGATAACTATCTGGACTATATCTCCAGAGAAGGGTTTTCTGTCCAGCAGTTTACACCGGGTATTGCCCATATCGAAATTCTGGCCGGACAGGTGATGTCAGCAGGCGATTTCTCCACACCAAAGGGCGGGGTATCGCTGGCATTCAAAGTACGTAATGGCTATCGCGCCATTTCTGTCCCGGTGGATTCAGTGACCGCCAACTCTGGCTTTGTTCAGCCTGGCGATAAAGTCGATATCTTGTTGTTGGGCTCAGAGGTTGAAGAGCTTAAAAAATACGACAATAAGGTGTCTGGTCTGTATGTCACTACCATTGCTAAGGATGTAAGAGTTTTGGCATTTAACCAGTACTCTGACGCAGATAACTTCCAGAAAAAACGGAGCGCTTATGGTGCCGATCTTCCTGACAATAGTTCGGTGTCACTTGAGGTGAATCCTGAGCAAGCAACGCAAATTGTGCTGGCTAATCAGATCGGCAAGCTGACACTTTCACTACGTGGTGCAGGTGAAGATGACTCTGATGACAGCATCTACACCGTCAAGTCGACTCAAATTAACCCACAGAGCAAGCAAGTCGCGCCAGATCTAGGTTTGATTCAATTGAGACCGACAAAAGATAAGGCTAACTAGCAGTGATAGGAAAGGACACAATGAAAACAACATTCCGCAGGTGGAGCTTGTTACTGCTTCCTGGTCTGTTTCTTTCGTTTGCTTCATTGGCTGCGCCTCTGGAAGTAACGATTAACCAAGCAAAGATGATCAATTTGCCTCAGGATGCAAAATCGATCTTCATTTCTAATACTCATGTTGCCGACTACCAACCGATGACCAACACAAAGATTATGGTATTCGGACTTCAGGCTGGCTCTGCGACCATTACGATTTTGAACGCTCAGGAGCGAGTTATTTATAACAATAAGATCCGGGTGACTCATGATACGTTCGAACTGAACTCATTGATTTCAAGCCAGTTCCCGGAAGCTTCCGTTCAGTCTGAGTCGTTAGGTGGTAAGTTGTGGCTCAAAGGCAGTGTGCCGACTCCGGTTATGGCTCATAGTATTGTAAATATCGCTAAGGGCTACCTGTCACCGCCAACTGCGGGACAAAGCTCGGACAGCAGCTCGGATTCTGAATCATCAAACAGCACAAGCGAACAACAGGGCGATTCTGGCAATGAGCTGGTGAACCAACTGGTCGTAACGATGCCAACTCAGGTCAATATCCGAGTGCGTATCGCCGAGGTATCACGCAATGTATCGAACAAGCTGGGCATAAAGTGGGGTTCTATAGAGTCAGGAATGGGTAGCTTCTTGTATACCAAGGCCTGGGACGTGAGCAGTTGGGGTAAGCCGACTTTAGGCGCTCTGATTGATGCCCTCGCATCAGACGGGACTATGTCCATCCTCGCCGAACCAAACCTGACGGCGATGTCTGGAGAAGAGGCAAACTTCTTAGTGGGTGGCGAGATCCCACTGCCTCTTATTATTGGCGACACAGCGACGGTTGAGTACAAACCGTTTGGTGTAAACCTCAACTTTACTCCTGTTGTGCTGGGACCCGATCGAATCAGCCTGCGTGTTTCTCCAGAAGTGAGCAGCGTTTCTGTGGATAACCAAACCACATTGAATGGTAATACTTATCCGTCATTCACTTCTCGCCGAGCAACCACCACCATTGAGTTGGCAAGCGGTCAGAGCTTTGCCTTAGGTGGCTTATTGCAGAGCAGTGAAATTGACCAACTGCAAAAGCTACCTGGTATTGGAGATATGCCAGTGTTGGGTGGTCTGTTTCGTTCCAGCGATTATCAACGCCGCGAAACAGAGCTGATCATTATTGCCACGGCTTATCTTGTCGAGCCAGTTCGTAATGACGCTATTCCATTACCTACGGATAGCTTACTGCCGCTAAGTGATCTCGAACGCTTACTGGCAATACCTCGTAAGCGCGATAAGCAGGTTAAAGGTAAAGCGACCTATACAGACAACCGTGCACCCCGCTTACTCGGTGACAACGGATTCTACTACTAAGGTAATGAAACACATGATCAAATACATTTTACCTGCCTTGGTATTGCTTGGTGGGTGTACCTCTACACCAATTGAGAAAGCGCCCGCTCTGGATGTGGTGTCAGTGACTAACAAGCTAACGCTCAAACTCAACGGCGCAACGCTAAGTTCGAAACAGAGTGAAGGGATTCAACAATTCTTCGAACGTAAGGGTTTGGCGTATGGCGTGAAAGTGAAGCTGGTTAGCTACAGCGCAATAGGCAAGAGCAGCCTTGATCAGATCGAACAGTTGCTGATTGCCCAAGGTATCGCGGCAAACAATATTCAGCGTGTCGATAGCAAAGAACAGTCACAGGGTGACGTTCAGATCTTGGCGGAATCTTTCAAGGTTAAACAACCAAAATGCCAGGCGCAGAAATATTCCAATAACTTCCTTAACCGATATAAGCAGCACCCTTCTTTCGGTTGTGCTAACTCGGTCGCTTTAGCGCAAATGGTCGCCAACCCGAAAGACTTGGTTGTTGGTGAGAAGTTAGGCCCAACCAATGGCGCGAAAGCCGTTTCGTCGATTGAGGGTTATATTTCGCCTGTTGATACCTCAACAAGTGAGACGGACAGCCAGGGCGCAATTACTACCGGGTTTGGAGCTAACTGATATGAATAAACACTCTATGTCTGTATTAGTTGCGGCGACGAATGATCTCGATATGTACTCTCTGTCGGTCGCTTTTGCCGAAAAGGGTATCAGCAATATCGATCAGGTCGAGGTTGATGATCAACAGATAGTAAAAAGCGTTGTTAAGCACGGCTATGACATCGTGGTACTGGATGTTTCTCAACTCTCCCTATCACAAGCCGAGAGCTTACTGCATACCGTAGCGGTTAAAACGGGGGCTCAAATTGTCGCAATTGGTGATAACCCTGAGATCGCTTTCTATCGATCTATGGTCGCGGCGGGGGCGTGCGAATACGTACTAAACCCGATCGATTCAAATGCGTTTGCCACGACTGAGTTCGCCGCAAGCAAAGCGGATGCTTCGCAGGGTAAAGTGATCTCTGTGGTAGGTGCAAAAGGTGGTGCTGGCGCGTCAACAATCGCTGCAAACCTGGCCAGAGAACTGGTGACAAGGGGGGAAAGCGTCACGGTTACTGATATGGATTTCGCCACCGGTGACCTCGACCTTCAGTTTAATGTTCAGGGCAATACCGCTTTGGTGGAGATGCTTCAGTACCCAGAACGATTAGAGCCGGTAGTGTACGAACGCAGCGGTATAAAAGTTGCCGATAACCTGATGTTGTTTACAGGCTATTTGCCGCTCGACTCAGCGCCGTTCTGGCCAGAAAAGAGCGCTCTGGATCACTTCAGAAGATTCACACTAAAACATTCAGATACCTTAGTTCTGGATCTACCGTCATTCTCTATGCGTGACCAGATTGGATTTAGCTCATTGGCACAAGCGGACGTACGCATTCTGGTCGTTGAGCCGACACTGGCATCGATCCGCAACACAGGTCAAATCCTTGCTGCATTGGAATCAACAGCCACGGTGCGTGATGGCAAACTAAACCTGATTGTTGTCAATCATACTAAATCTGATAAAGCCTCATTGATTAGCTGTAATGACGTACAACGCGCCTTGGGTGTCACTGTTGATGTGGCAATCCCATATGCTCCTAACCACTTCCTGGTTAAAGAGTCACTCGGGCGTTCGATGTTGAATGGTAATCGCAAAGTATCCCGTGCGTTCGAGCAGCTCGCCAGCAAGGTGAATGGCGATGTGGCTATCAAGCGCAAACGTTGGTTACGAGGTGCTTAATGTTTACCACTTCTAGAAGAAAAGTAGATTCCAGCGCAGCGAGCACGACAAAGCGAGCGATGTCCGCAGTCGATCCGGCGAGAGAACACTACCAGTATATTCACGGCAAAGTGGTTGAAGCTATTGAGCCGAGTGTGGTCGTGAAACTTAGCCCTGTCGAGCTGGAGGGGCGTATTCATCATCTGGTGACGGATATCGTTTCGGCGGGTCAGTTGCCTCTTGGTCATCGCGAAGTCTCGAGTGTCGTCAAACAGCTGGTGGATGAGATGTGCGGTCTCGGTCCTTTACAGCCTTTGATTAATGACCCTGCTGTGTCCGATATCATGGTTAATGGCTATAAAGAGGTTTATGTCGAAAAGCTAGGTAAGCTGCATAAAACCGACGTTGTTTTTCGCAGTGAAGAGCAGCTAATCAACCTGGCACGACGTATCGTGAGCAAGATTGGTCGAAGAATCGACGAAACCTCGCCGCTGGTCGACGCGCGTTTGGAGGACGGCAGTCGTGTCAATGTGATGATTCCACCATTGGCGCTAGACGGAACCTACATCTCTATTCGTAAGTTCACACAGGACAAGTTGTCGTTAAATCAACTGGCTGCCAACGGTGCAATGTCTGACAACATGGTTCATCTGCTTGATGTCATCATTCGTTCAAGACTTAACGTGTTGGTTGCAGGGGGAACGGGCGCAGGTAAAACCACCTTGCTCAATGCGATGTCCTTCAGCATCTCTCCAACAGAACGAATCGTGACCATTGAAGACGCGGCTGAACTCAAGCTCCAACAACCCCATGTCGTCAGAGCCGAGACTCGACCAGCGAACGCAGAGGGACTGCCGGCTATTGGCCAGCGTGAACTGGTTAAGAACTCACTGCGAATGCGCCCGGATCGAATCATCCTTGGTGAGGTTCGTGGTGAAGAAGCCTTTGAGATGATGCAGGCGATGAATACCGGTCACGATGGCTCGCTCTCTACACTGCATGCCAACTCTCCAACTGATGCATTGGTACGTTTGGAGAACATGCTGATGATGGCGCAATCCAATCTACCGTTGTTCGCCTTAAGACGTCAGGTAGCCGATACGATTGATGTTGTTGTTCAGGTGGAACGAATGCGTGACGGCAAGCGACGTGTTGTCGCAATCACCGAGATTTTGGGTCTGGAAGGGGACCAGTACGTTTCTCAGGATCTCTACCGCTACATTTCCAGTGGTGAAGATGTTCAAGGTAATTTGATCGGTACATTCAAATCGAGCCGAACTTTGCCTCAGTTTGCGGCCAAAGCTGCGCACTACCAGTTAGAGCCGCAATTACGTCGTGCGATGGAGCTAGAGCTATGATCTACCTCCTCGTCTCATTCGTTGTTGTGTGTGGCGCTGTTTGGGCTATTCGTCGTCGTGTGCTCAAAGTCAGGCTCGCTGTTCGACTTGATGGGTTAAATCTGCAAGGGCGAGAAGAGGCTGCGCCATCAATATTGAGAAAAGCGGCCCCTGCAACAGTTAGCTCGCGCTTTCTAGTGCGTTTAGATGCGCTGTTTAGTGCAAAGGACAGAGCGCTGCTGTTGTGTTGCTGCGCTGGTCTTCCTGTTGGCGGTTACTTGTTTTTGACCATGTTGGATATTCAATGGCGACTAGCGGCAGGACTACTTGCTGCCCTTGTTATCGGCTTGGTTTTGTTCGTCGTTCGTAAGCGACAACAGGTAGAAGAGTTTGAGCAGAGTATTGTTCAGGTTCTCGGTTTAATCAGTCGAGCAGTATCGGCTGGTTTATCCGTACCTCAAGCCATTTCTCAGGTCGCAGAAGCACAAGATGGTCTGCTTGGTCGTGAGTTTTCACGTATAGAAGACCAGCTTGCTTTGGGGCACGGGATGAAACACACGCTGAATGAAGCGTGTGTTCGCTTGCCCTATAAAGCGTTTCGTTACTTCACCATTGCCTTGGTGCTTAACCAGAATAGCGGTGGTCAACTGCGCGATATTTTGCATAGCCTGAGTCGTACCCTGCATGACAATCGTACTATGCAGAAGAAAGTGAAAAGTCTGACCGCAGAACCTCGTATGGCTGCACGTTTTCTCTCCCTTCTGCCACTTGGTCTTCTGGCAGTGGTTGCCTGGGTGAATCCTTCTCTGTTCGGTGTATTGATTGAAACCGAATCCGGTCAGTCTGTCTTAGTCTACTGCGCTGTGAGCATTGTAATTGGTGCCTTAAGCCTGCAGTTAATGACCCGAAACAGGAGGTTCACATGATCCTGTCAATCGGAATCATTTGTCTGCTGTTGGGCGTATTAGGCTCCATCGCCGGGTATCTTCATGCAACGCAATATGACAGCGTCAGGAAACGTCTTGATAGTGTTGCTCGTTTTGGTGCGGTACAAGCGTCACGAGGTGGGATTTTACGTTGGCCGAGCAACCCTCAACGGGCAAGAAAGTTAACCATGCTTGGTTACCACTCTCCTCAGGCAGAGTCGATTTTTATGACCCTTCGTTTGGTTGCGATGGTGTGTGGCGGCGTTGCATGGTTCTTCTACCAGCAGCTGTCATTGGACGCCACTGGGATTGCCGAGATCATCGCTGTTGCTGTCATAACAGGTATTGCCATCGACAGAGTTGTTGACTGGCGAGTGAAGGCTGTAATTCAGGACATCGCGAAAAACATTCCCGATGCACTCGATCTCATGGTGGTGTGTGTCTCTTCAGGTCAAAGTCTCGAAACGACATTCAACACTGTGGGTGAAGAGATGAAAACCATTTCTCAATCCCTGTCTCGGGAGTGGTTGCAGACGGCGAATGAAATCGCGGTTTTGGATTCCCCGCAAAAAGCACTGTTTAATCTCGATGAAAGACTCAAGCTACCTGAAGTGAACAACATGATTGTCACTATGGCTCAGGCATTAAAGTTCGGTACGCCAATGGCGGAAGCACTGAAGTTAATTGCTTCAGATAATCGCCAGTATCAAATGTTAGAGCTGGAAGAGTGGGTGGGAAAGATTCCAGCCAAAATGTCTTTTCCTCTCGTGGTTTTCATCATGATGCCTGTTGTCGTTATCATCGTAGCACCAATGGTGCTGAGCCTTTTCCAAACCATAGGTCAATTATGAAAAAGTCGATTATTGCCCTTGTTCTTGGGGCTGCATTACTCGGTTGTCAAACTACCCCACAGCAAGTGGAGAGTGATGAACTCAAGCTGGCAAATACCGCATTGATCAATGGGCATTCAGATAATGCCTTACTGATTTACAAACAAAGACTGGAGTCAAACCCAGAGGATATTGAGTTGCTGTTTCTTGCTGGCACAGCCTGCAATCAGTCAGGTCGGTATGACGAGGCACTGCATTATCTCAATAAGGGACAGGCGCTCTCGCCATCCCCTCAGTTTGAGCGTGAAATTGGTCGCGCGCAGCTTGCGTTGGGTAACCTGAATGAAGCGCAACAGGCGTTAACTAACGCGAGTGATGCCAATAAAACCGATGATGTAGCGTTGAACAGTCTTGGTGTGACGCGCTCTCTGCTGCAGGACTACCAGTCAGCCAGAGAGTCATTCAAGCAAGCGCTGGCGATTAAGCCTGACAGTGTTGAGTACCGAAACAATCTTGCTTTGGCATGGATGCTTGATGGTAAGCCAGGCCAGAGTATTCGAATTCTCTACCCAATTTATCAGCGTGGTGAAGCAAGCAGTAAGGTGCGGCTTAATCTGGCGTTATCTTATGCCATGAACGGTGATGTCGCGGCAGCTAAGCAGGTGGCAGCACAAGATCTATCGCAGGCGGAACTTGAGCGTAATGCGCAGTTTTACTCGAACCTGGCAAGTCAGGTTGAGGAAGCGGTTCAATGAAGCGTCAACAAGGCAGTCAGACGGTAGAGTTCACCCTGATCGCTTTTCCATTTGTTCTATTGTTGCTGGCCGTTTTTGAGCTGACTCGATTTTTATGGCTCAACATGGTGTTTGATTCTGCAGTCAATCATGCAATGCGCCTTGCCCGCTCAATGGAGCCTTCATATAGCGCAGACCAGAGTGTCGAGGCCAAACTGGCCTCTTTCCCGCTGATTGATATCGAAAACCTGACTCTATCCAGTCCACGTTACGCAAAGACAATTAGCGATTTGGCTAACTACCGCAGCTCTTCAGCTTCTGAGGCTAAGTTAGCGCAGTACATCGTGACCTACGACTTTTCGTTCTTATTGATTCCCAAGCTCAGCGCGATGTGGAAGGAGTCGATGACACTGCAACGTATAATGGTGGTGGCATATGACAACTAAGTTATTACGTCAACAGCGAGGGGTTGCTTCGGTAGAGTTTCCGTTTGTTGTTGTCGGCATTATGATCATCGCCTTTGGTCTGGTCTCTATCTATCGTTTGATCTATACGCAAGCACGGCTCGATAGCACCGCTTTTATGCTAGCAGATGTTGTCGCACGTACGTTTGATGACAAGCTTGTTATAGCATCGCTAGCAGATGGGAAGTCGCTTAAGGAGTCGGTCAATCAGCAGCTGAGCGCCAAGGATTTACTCACCATTGCTCAGCGCATGTTGCCAAGTGGGTTTGATGACGACAATGTCTCGTTAGTGATCGACGTTCGTCGTCAGGATCCAGTGACAGGCTTGCCTGATTCTGTTTCGTTAGTTCAGGGCGCGAACTGTGCAGCAGCTTCATCTATTGATGCACTGTCAGAGTTAGCTCCTAAAAGCCAGCGTGAGGAAAAGTCCCTTAAAGGCAGAACGGCAACGCTTATTCAGGCCACTCTATGTGTCGAGCAGCCTTTTAGTCGCGATTCCCAGTTTGAGTTAAGTGGTTTGGTATTACCTGCTCGTTTATCAAGCAGCGCTGTAATGATTGGAGGTCGCTATGCACTCTAGTCGTTTACTGTCGAAACAAAGGGGGTCAGTCGCAATTAGCTATCTGGCGATGTTGATTCCCATGATCATTGCTGCGGCTTCGACAATTGTAATCGGCTATCAGGTACTGCTGTCCAACCGGGCAATGCAAGCCGTTGATACAGCGAGTCTTGCATGTGAGTTTCGGGGTGAGTATGACCGCAGCATTGCTCAGGGTTATCTGGATTACTACAAGCCGAAGATAGATAAGGTTACGGCGACTCTGGGCGCAAGCAGTGGCTGCAAAGTCGAGCTTGGCTATAGTTATTCGTCGATATTCACTTCGCTGACATTTTCCGATGCGTCTTATGTGGCAGGTGTTACAGCAGCGCAGAATGTCTACGTTACAGAAGTGACAGACAGCGACCCGATTGAATTAGTGCTAGTGCTGGATATTTCAGGCTCGATGATGGGGGCTCTTGATGAACTCAAATCGATTCTAAACCGAGGTTTAACAACCCTGAGAAGCCAGCAAGCTAATGTCGCAGGGCAGGATCATATCAAGGTCTCTATTGTGCCGTTTTCCAATGGTGTCTCCGTGACGGATGCTCCCTGGTTGAATTCGGGTGGGACACTTTGTGTTGATGCAACGGTTAATTCTGGCGGAAGTTTTTCACCAGCCAATACGGTCGCCAATCTCGACGTCACTCATGACCAAGCGCCGGTCACGACTTCTTCATCAAGCTCAGATTGTAGCTTTACCTCTGTGATTTTGCCGCTTACCTCAAATCTGAATGATGTCGTTGATTCGGTAAACCGTCTGCAAACAATTGGTAGTACGGCTTCTTATCAAGGTTTGCTGTGGGGGCTTCGTCAGTTAACGCCCAATTGGCAAAGTGCATGGCGAGTTGGTCCGAACCGCAATCAAGATAACGTCCAGCGTAAGTTAGTCCTGATGACAGATGGCATGGACGACAATAGTCATTTGGATGAACTGATCAATGCCGGCCTGTGCACGCGCGCCAAGGATTTAGGCATTGAACTTAACTTTATCGGCTTTGGTGTTCAAAGCTGGCGATTGGAACAGTTCACGCGATGTGCCGGTAGCGCAGGGGCTGTGTTCTCGGCAAACAACACCCAAGACCTTGACGATTATTTCTCTCAATTGCTGAGCATTGAGTACGACACAAAATTCAACTTTGGCAACAACTAGGTCTATTCAGATCAAAAAATAAAACAATAACTTAAGGAGAAAACATGTTTAGAAAATGGCTTATCACGCTTGCTCTGGTGATGTCCTCGCCGTTATGGGCTTTTCAAGAAGGTGAGATGTTAACTGATACGGCTAAGTCGCGGCTGTCACTTGACTCAAACAAATTAACCATTGTCGATTTCTTCGCTGAGTGGTGTGTTTCTTGTCGCCATGAGCTTCCTGAAGTCAACGATCTATACCAGTCTCTTGAAGGGACAGGCGTTACTGTTCTGGGGGTCGATGTGGATGAAGAAGTCGAGGTCGGCCTGGCATTTCAAAAACAGCTTGGTCTGGACTTTCCAGTCGTTAATGACCCTGACCAAGAGCTAGTCAATGAATTTAAACCCATTGGTATGCCAGCGCTTTATTACATCTATCAGGGGCAAGTTCTTAAAGTACGTTTTGGCGCCATCAACAATATTAGTCAAGTGATCACCGCAGATCTGGCTGAAATGGGAGTGGAGCTATGACGACTCTGTCTCGCTTAGTTTTTATGACTCTGGCGCTATTGCTTTCGTCTACTGCTTCCAGCGCGCCAAAAATAGACCTCAGTGGTCTTGGCAAAGTTCAGCCCAAGCAAACACAGATCGCTAATGACTCAGGATTGATTGAGGAAGAGGTTGTTTCAAACACAGTTTATAGCAGTGATGGCTCGGCATCGGCTGCAAGACGCAAAGTTGAGATGGTCAAACCAAATACTGCGCAACTGAAACTGAACAAGCCGAAAAAAGTGAATAAGTCTTCCTTAGAGTTTGTCGATAAGGCGCTTGGCATTAAGCAAGTTAAACCGTGGGAAAAGGGCACGCTGGCGAAGAAAGAGATGAAGCCTGGTGGACCAGTGCCTGAGTTCGATCTGTTTTCTGAAAAAGTCTTTGCTTACAAGCAAGGTTCGGTCGGTGGTAGCGGCGTCGGTGGTGGCGGTTGTGGTTGTAACTAACAAATAAAAAATACAGAAAAATGAAAAAATTACCTTTAACGCTGCTAGGTGCAGCGGCAGTGGCAAACAACGTAATGGCAGAAGACCATATTTCTATTCATTACTTAAATTACCAAGAATATGACGATAAAGTTGAAGCGAAAGACAGCGTGTTCTCGCTAGAAAAAAGCATTGGTCTGGACTGGACAATCAACGTTGAAGTTGGTTATGACTCGGTATCTGGTGCCTCTCCGGCGTGGGGAGCAACCACGCCTGTCGAAACGGTTCCCGATGCGATTAACCGTGCGCAAAAAACCGAGGCTGCTCAGGCTAAAACTGATCAGGTCATTCGTTCTGGTTACGATCCCCATGCTAGTGCTTATAAAATTCAGAAGGTGCCTTTAGAGGATAAACGTAAGTCGTTCAGTGCCAGTGCAACCTATAGAGATGAAGATCGTAACGAATGGACATTAGGTCACAACTTCTCGGTTGAAGAGGATTACCAGAGTCTGGGCCTTAACGGAAAGGGACTGATTTATGCCGACTCACAAAAAAACCGCTCATACAGTCTGGGGGTGTCTGCACTTTTCGATAGAACTCTTGCCTTCCAGAAATATGAAAATTACGCCAACAGCCAAGAGTGGGAAAACATTTTCACCGGCAGTGCTGAAGCCGGTTTATCGCAAGTCTTTTCACCAAACTTATATGCGGTGTTCACTGGTTATGCTGGCTACCGACAAGGTTACTTGAGCAATCATTACCTTACTGTACTTCGTGAAATCGATATCAATGATGATGGCAAGATCGGAGTCGATGAAGTCTTTCTGGCACAGGACTCCAGACCCGATACTCGTCTCTCAGGTGGTGTCAATCTTCAGGCATTCTGGTCGTTAACTGACTCATTGGTTTTAAGACCGAGATACAAGTGGTTTCAGGATGACTGGGGAGTTAAGTCTCATCAGATTGGCGGTAAAGTCTCTTGGGCGGTGACAGAATGGTTCACCATAGCGCCGGGGTATTTCTGGTACACCCAGGACGCTGCAGACTTTTATCGAGATCCTTATAGCGAAGATAAAACCTTTGCTGCGACAGGGTACGCGACCTCAGACCTTAGACTAGGTGACTACACTGCTAATGCTTATGAAGTTGGCGCAAGTTTTAAGGTCTATAAAGGCGTACGGGTAAACCTGCTCGGTGCCTACTATGAACAGTCAAACGGCTTTGAGGCCAACTGGTGGGCAATTGGAGCGAGCTATGCCTTCTAGAATGCCTGTAGTGCATCGCTTTACCGCGATGACGGTACCGTGTGAAGTACAACTGTTTGGCTCGTCTAAATCGAGCCAACTAGCGCAGATGATTGAGCACAATACGCGTCGACTGGAAAAAAAATATAACTTCTATTCAGATCAATCATGGCTGACCTGCGAACTGAATCAACGCAGTGACAATCGAGTACAACTCGACGATGAATCTCTGGTGGTGTTTCAGGCGATCAAAAACATTGTAGTAGGGACTCAAGGGGTGTTCGACCCAACCGTCGGCTCGATTAAATGGTTGCTACGCAATAATCATCAGTTGAGCCGAGCTGAGGCATATCAGCTCGCTAAACCTATGATGGGAGTATCAGCCTGGGAAATCATTGGTAGCGAATTGCTCTTCGCACACCCACAAACCCGCATTGACTTAGGCGGGGTGATTAAAGAGTTTGCCATCGATCAGGCGATTAATATTGCGCAAAATCTTGGAGCAAAGGCGGCTTTGATTAACTTCGGTGGCGACATTCGTGCGTTTGGTATGAAACCAAACAATGAGGCGTTTAACGTCGCGGTGGTCAATCCGGCTAACCCCAGTGAGGCGTTTTTCTCTCTCCCGCTTGCCAATGCAGCGTTGACGACGTCTGCCCATTACGAGCGCCAGACTAAGTTCTCAGACGGCAAAACCTCGCACATTCTGGCAGAGCAGGGGACGCATACAAACGTTTTGTCGGTTACTGTTGTTGCGCCCACTGCTTTAGAGGCTGGCGCAATAAGTACTGCGTTAACGATCGATCCCTTACTTTCTATTCCCAGTGAAGCTGGCGTCATCTTTATCGATGATCAACTTAAAATACATCAAGATACGGAGTTTCTAACTCAATGAAACGGCTCTTTGTCACCTTAATGGTGTTTCTGTCATTCACCACTATTGCACAGCAAGATGAGTTCCTACCTGTCGAGCAGGCCTTCCCTTACCAGTGGGCAGTGAGTGACTCTGGTTTGCAAGTTCATTTTGCTGTCCACCTTGATTACTACCTTTATAAGTCTCGCTTTCACTTTAAAGCCGATGATTCAGTGACATTGGGAGATGTAAGCTACTCCTGGCCAGGTAAGTCTAAAACTGACCAGTACTTCGGTGAAGTTGAGGTGTTTGATAAACCCGTTACGGTCACTTTGCCTTACAGTGGTCAGGGCAATATCAAAATCCGTTATCAGGGTTGCGCGAATAAAGGATTATGTTATTTGCCTCAGACTATCACCCTGGCTGTTCCAGAACAGGCAAATCCAGCAACGACGGATAGCAGTGTCTGGCAAGATGTTGCTGCGCTGGCTGAAGATACTGATGGATTATCTGAGTTTTTAGGCAGTGCGTCGCGCGTTCAAGCCGTATTGGTGTTCTTCCTGCTGGGGCTAGGCTTATCGTTGACCCCTTGTGTATTGCCAATGGTGCCAATATTATCCAGTATCATAGGTGGTGACTCTCAGATGACTGGCCGTAAGGGCTTTGTCTTATCAACCTCGTATGTATTGGGAATGGCAACCAGTTACGCAATAACCGGTATTCTTGTTACGACAATCGCTAAAGGGGTCAACCTACAGGCAGCAATGCAACAGCCTTGGCTGCTGACTCTTTTCGCGCTGGTGTTTGTCGCGCTGGCATTAGCCATGTTTGGCTTTTATGAGCTCCAGCTGCCTTCATCGCTACAAAACAGACTCAATACCCGTTCCGATAAGTTGGGTGGTGGTCGTGTCGCAAGTGTATTTGGCATGGGGGCGGTATCTGCTCTGGTTGTCTCTCCCTGTGTCAGTGCGCCACTAGCAGGTGCTCTGTTGTACGTATCAACTACTCAGGATTGGGTATTTGGTGGCATCACACTATTCATCATGGCTTTGGGCATGGGTATACCATTAATCCTGATTGGGGTTAGTGGAGGTAAATTGCTGCCGAAGAGCGGAGCGTGGATGATTGCAGTTAAACAGATGTTTGGTGTGTTGCTACTGGCCGTCGCTATCGTATTGCTTAGTCGTTTCGTACCTGAATGGTTAATCATGTTGTTATGGGCGATGTTGGCGATTGGCACAGGCGTTCATTTTGGTGCGCTGGAAGCTGCTTCCCCCGGTTGGGCCAGAACGCGAAAGCTGGCTGCCTTTATGTCACTCTTCTATGGTTTAATCCTGTTTGTAGGGTTTGTGACGGGCGGTTCAGATCCGCTCGATCCCCTTCATTCAAGTTCGGCAAAGTCTGCTTCCCAGCAACAAGGGCAATCATTTGTCAAAGTAGCAAATATCTCAGCCTTACAGGATGAGCTAGTAGACGCCAAGGAGTCCAAACAGCCTGTGTTGGTTGATCTCTATGCGGACTGGTGCGTGTCGTGCAAAGTGATAGAAAAAGAGATCTTTAGCGATTCCGAAGTCAAAGCAAGGTTGGCTGACTGGAAAACGGTAAAACTCGATGTTACAGACAGCACCCCAGAGCAAATGGCGTGGCTGTCTGAACGCAAGGTATTTGGTCCACCGGCGATTTTCTTCTATTCCCCTAATGGAACCGAGCTGGAGTCAAATCGTATCGCAGGGGCGGTAAGCTTAGAAAAGTTCAATGCCAGATTCCCGAACCTTTAAACAAAAAAAGAGCAATGCCAGTCATTGCTCTTCTCATTTCTAACCGCCTTATCCGACGAGGTTACGCGCCTTGGGCGATAACGTAATCGAGTCCGCCGACAATTGCTGCAACCTGAGCGTCATTACACTCTTCATCGGTCACTTTCGGGCTGTCTGGATACACTTCAGTGGTTGTGCCATAAGTGCAGTTAGTCACGCCGCCACATAGGCCAAGTTTAACCATTGGATAGTTGATCACGCCATGCTGGACAACCGTTGAACCAATGATTTCGCCTTTGTCGTCAGCAGGAGCAATATGAGTCACTTTTGCGACCGACTCAATCACCGCTGCCTGGAATTCCGGTTGAGGGTTTTCGGTGTCACCTACGGTGTAGAAACCATCTGGAATCATACCTTCAATGTACTCAATGCCGTCACGTGCGGCGAGCGCCGGGCGAAACTCTTCTTCGTCACTGTCGGTAGTTTCATGCAGATCGATATGGACAAGGAAATCGCCTTCAATTGAAGCGACAAGTGCCATTAGATTGGCTGATTCTTCTGCCGGGCTATCTGGATAGAATGAGCGGTTTGGGTCAATCGCCAGTGGGTTCCAGCGGTTGATGATTTCGTAGCCCCAAGGACTCACGCAAGGCGCAACGACGATATTAAAGTGTTGGCTGTATCTGGCCATCTCATTAGCCGCAAACTTTAATGCGCCATGGACACCACTTGTCTCATAGCCATGAACTCCACCTGTGATCAACACAACTGGTTTTGATGCATGCCAGTTTTTGGTTTTGATACAGAATAATGGGTAACGTTCTGGGTCGTAAGAAAGAGCTCCGTACTGCTCGACATCAAACTGGCTGGCCAGTGCTTTAATCTTTGGCACCACTTCCTGCTGATATTCTCGTTTGATTGAAGTTTGTTCACGCCATGCGATTTTTTCCGCATCACCCCATTTTTGACCAGGAGTACCGATTGGATAAGTGTAAGTACTGCGCATTACCTTGCCTTAATTATTATGAATAAACAGCGGTTAGAATAGAGTGCTGGTAGGTTACAGGCAAATATTCTCTAACGTAACTGAAAAGATTGACCTGGCCCTGACCTCAATTGAGTTTGAGCTTTAGGTTGGTGGTGTTACATTTAGTTACATTATGAATGAATTTAATATGAGACCGAATAATGGCAGGTGCGAGTTTATTAACCTTACTTGATGATATCGCGACAGTTCTTGATGATGTTGCATTGATGTCCAAAGTCGCAGCAAAAAAGACAGCCGGTGTATTAGGGGATGATCTGGCGCTCAACGCGCAGCAGGTTTCCGGAGTCTCAGCTGAGCGAGAAATTCCTGTAGTTTGGAGCGTGGCGAAGGGGTCATTTCGCAATAAACTGATTCTGGTACCAGCAGCGCTATTGATTAGCGCCTTCATTCCGTGGCTGATCATGCCTTTGCTGTTGATTGGCGGCTTGTTCCTTTGTTATGAAGGCGCAGAGAAAATCATAGAGAAGTTGACTCATAAACCCGACGAAAAGCACAGTGAGGCTATTGATACGACGCTCTCGATCGAAGAGTATGAGAAAAACAAAGTTGCAGGAGCGATTCGTACCGACTTTATCTTATCTGCAGAAATTATCGTTATTGCGCTAGGTACCGTTCAGGGTGAGTCTACCTTAGCGCAAATACTTGTTGTCAGCTTGATTGCTGTACTGATGACTATTGGTGTTTACGGGTTGGTGGCTGGGATTGTAAAACTCGATGATCTCGGCTTCTATCTGGAGCGTCGTTCGCAAGGTCAGGGTTTCGCTGCAGCATTAGGTCGAGGGCTGATTAGCTTTGCGCCCAAGTTAATGAAAGCCTTAGCTGTGATAGGGACTGCGGCGATGTTTCTGGTTGGTGGTGGTATTGTGGTGCACAACGTGCCTGCGATTCACCACTGGATTGAACCTATCATCATGAATATCCCAAACCTTTCCTTAGCTAAGGCACTATTCCCGTCATTACTTAACGGGTTGATAGGTGTGGCAGCAGGTTTGATTGTGGTGGCTGTCTGGCACCTGATTGCGAAAGTGAAAAACTAACACTCCGCTTTAAAGAGCTCTGATATCAACAGAGCTCTTACTCGCCGTTCGCTTGTTCTGCACTTTCGCTGATTTGTTGTAGGGCTGACATCAACAATTCTGTCGTTTGTGCTCCGGAGATTAGATGTTTTCTATCGATGATAATTGCCGGAACCGCATTAATTCCTGCTTCTAGCCACTGCTGTTCTGTCGTTGCTACGGCCTCGGCCCAACTTTCATCATTGATAATGTTGCTGGCGACTTCGCTATCAAGCCCGACAGATGCCGCGCACTCAAGCAATACCTGTGAATCACTCACATCCATAGCATCGGAGAAATAGGCCTTAAACAGAGCCTGTTCCAGCGCAAACTGCTTATTCTCACTCTGTGCCCACATCAGCAACTGATGAGCTTTGCGCGTATTGTAGATTCTCATCCCGTCATAGAAGTTGAACTTGAAGCCAACCTCTTTGCCTAGTTGAGTCAGTGTTTCGCGAGCCGAGATGCTGGCTTCTTCGCTGGTGCCGTACTTTTCGTGCAGGTGCTCACGCAGGTTCTGACCTTCATCACCCATTGCCGGGTTTAGCTCAAACGGGTGCCAATAGATATCTGCTTCAATACTATCACTAAGGTTATTAAGGGCGTGCTCAAGGCGTTTGTAGCCAATAATGCACCATGGGCAAACAACATCTGAAACGATGTCTATCCGAATCCTGTTCATATTGCGGTCCTTCTATCGCCTCTAATGATAAGTATAGTGTTGAAAAGCGACGTGTAATACTTAGTCGTTTGAGGCTCTACGCCTGAATACTACTACGTAAAAAAATAGCCAGAGGCTGAAGTCGTCACTCATCATGGTTTGCTAGGATAGACGAAATCAATGATGAAACCTAAACCTTGTTAGGAATCTTGTTAAGGAAATCGTGATGTGTACCTCTCACGCGACAGATGTCATTTTACATGCTTTTGACTGGCCCTATGCGCTGGTTGAACAACGAGCTCGTCAGATTCAGCAGGCGGGCTATAAATATGTCCTTGTATCACCACCAATGAAATCTTTAAAAAGTGAACAGGGGACGAAGTGGTGGCAACGCTACCAGCCACAAGACTACCGTGTTATCGATAACCAGCTAGGAAATCTACAGCAGTTCAAGTCTATGCTAAACACCCTTAAGTCGAGTGGTGTTGGCGTCTATGCCGATGTGGTGTTTAACCATATGGCGAACGAGTCTGCTGTTCGTAGTGACCTTCAATATCCTAGCCAGACGGAACTCTCCGACTACCAAGCGGAGAATGATTACTATCAGAACCAGTGTTTGTTTGGCGATCTCTCTAAACCGCTGTTTGACCATGATGATTTTGTCGAGGCGTTTGGTATTGAAGACTGGGAAGACCGATGGCAAGTACAAAATGGTCGCATAACAGGTGGCCCGAGCGATCCGGGATTACCAACACTGCGCGTTTGTTCTCATGTTGTAGAGCAGCAGCAGTGTTACCTGAAAGCTCTTAAAACTTTGGGTGTCCAAGGCTTCCGTATTGATGCGGCTAAGCATATGACACTAGAGCATCTTAAGCAGGTCTGGACTGATGAAATCTGTCAGGACATCCATATTTTTGGCGAGATCATCACAAGTGGTGGGGCAACTAAGCCTGAGTATGAACTGTTTTTGCAACCGTATTTGGCTCAGACAAAGCTTGGCGCCTACGACTTCCCCCTTTTTCAAACCTTACACGATGCATTGCAAACCAAAGGTAGCCTGAAAAGTCTGGTTGATCCGTATTGCTTTGGTCAGGCATTGTCTGAAACCCGCGCTATCACCTTTGCCATTACGCATGATATTCCCAACAATGACGTGTTTGCGAATCTGGTCATGACCGAGGCACAAGAGTGGTTAGCCTACTGTTATTTACTAGGGCGAGACGGTGGCGTGCCTTTAATTTATACCGATCTCGATACTAGTGGAATAGTGGATAAATCCAAGCAGCCCAGGTGGCTTAATGCATGGAATGATAGCAAGATGATCGCGGCAATAGATTTCCATAATCGTATGCATAGCAAGCCTATGAAAGTTGTCGAAGCGTCTGACGATCTGTTGGTTTTCGCTCGTGGAGAGGATGGCATGGTTGTTATCAATAAGTCGGTGCGAGCGCAGACGGTTGAACTGAACAGCGATTTGACTTGGAAAGATCTGTTTTCATCTCAGCAATATAACAGTGATAAGGGTCGCTGCATCGTCGAGGTAGCTGCGCAAAGTGCACAGATGCTGGTAGCCAGTTAAATGTTAAAAGGCACTCCACCAAGGGAGCGCCTTTTAGTTTGCTGAGTGTTAAACAGTAAACTTATTAAGTATGCCGTCTTGTTCACGAATGTTTTCTGTTTGTGCCTGCATAGCGATGTTGGCATTGCTTGCTGCGTCGGCAACCTGAGTAGACAGGTCTTTAATTTTAACCGTGTTGTTGTTGATCTCTTCAGCGACCAGACTTTGCTCCTCAGCAGCAGAGGCAATCTGGATATTCATATCGCTGATACGTTGAATCGCATCACGGATGCTTTCAAGGGCAATGTTGGCCTCCTGAGCACGTTCGACCGCAGTACTTGCCGTGGTCTTACTCATGTTCATTGCGTTAGACACTGACGTTGCGCCCGCCTGAAGTTGCTCGATCATGTTGCGGATTTCAGTGGTGGATTCTTGAGTACGTTGCGCTAACGTACGTACTTCGTCAGCGACTACCGCAAAGCCTCGACCGGATTCACCAGCACGCGCAGCCTCAATCGCGGCGTTAAGCGCAAGCAAATTGGTTTGGTCGGCGATATCGTTGATGACTTTCAAGATGGTTTCGATGTTATCTGTCGCAGACTCCAGCACTTTGACCTCTTCCACAGCCTCATCAATTTTTTGTGACAGATTATCGATAGCGCTTGTGGTTTCACTAACTACCGAGGTACCAACACTGGTGGCGTCATCGGCTTCTTTCGCAGCTGCTGCAGCACCTTGGGCGTTATTTGCAACATCGCCAGAGGTGGTCGCCATTTCATGCATCGCTGTGGCAAGTTGCTCGAGCTCGTGGAGCTGATCTTGCATCGCAGAGGCGGATTCTTGAAGGCCCGCTGAGGTCATTTCTGAACCGCGTAGGATCTCCGAACCGATCGCTTTCGATTGGGTAATCAACTGCTGTAACTGACCAGTAAACTCGTTAAAACCACTGGCAAGGATCGAGAACTCTTTATCTGTATTGGTGTCCAGACGCTGGGTCAAATCACCTTGTCCCGAGGCTACATCCTGTATGGCGTCACTTAGGGAATCGAGAGGACGCATCAGAGCTTTGATTAGTACTAGCAGAATGACAATACTGATCACCAGAGCTATCAGGGTGTACACGATTGAACTGTTACGTAAATCGGCTAAAGATTGGTAAGCGATCTCTTCATCTAGCACCACCCCTATGTACCAGTCTTCCCCCGGCACTTTTGCAAAGTCGAGGGTGTACTGTTTGCCATCAATCATGGCTTGTTGAGGCTCGTCTTTGATAGGCGCATCACCGAGGTAATCTTTCATCGATTTACCATTGAACTCGGTCGTCGGGTGAGCAATGGTGGTGCCATCTCCTGAGACTATAAATACATAACCGGCGTCAAAAAGGTCGACCTTGTTAACCAGTTCAGCCAGAGCTGCCAGGCTCACATCGTAAAAGATTGCACCAATAAACTGACCGTTATCCCGAACAGGAGTCGCGATAGAAACCAGAATTTCACCGGTTCCGGAGTCTGCATAGGGTGCGGTGATGACCAGATTGCCAGTGTTCTTAGCATCGATATACCAGGGTCTGACACGCGGGTCCCAACCAGAACCGGGGTCCCAACTCACTTCATTACCTATATGAGAACCATCGCTTTCAAACCCCAACCCAGCGAGTAGGAACGTCTCTTTGATCACTGGTCTGGTGATGACATCTGAAATGGCGTCAGGAGAAAGGTCTAGCTCAAGCATGCTAGTTGCGTATGAGGCGATTGCCTTTCGAGAGTTGATCTCGGAGGCCGTGGTGTCTCGTACACCGTTAACAATTTCTTCGACGCTAGAGGTGACTTGAGATTTGACTTCGCTTCGTACGATATAATATTGCTGAAGGGTCAGGAGAGTGACCGTCGCTAAAAGCAGGACAGACGAAGCGGCCACAATCTTATGGCTAAATTTCATTTCATGATCCTCATCTACAGATAAAGTAGTTACTTATAGATCTATAGTTATGAAATGTTTATTCAGCCAGAAAAAAGTAAAACTTTCCTATCAGTTAGCGCCAAGAATCGCTTGTTCTAACCCTGAGAGTAGCGATTCGTTCCCATCAAACAGCGTCGCGACGACATCCTCGCGCTTTTTACCTGACTTCATCTGCTTGCTGGCTTCTCTCACTGTCAGAACCAATTGCAGCTCATTAGGTAGCTGAGATGGTTGCTTTGCCTGCCATTGGTTCACAGCCTTGGTAAATTTGCTCTCTTTCAACAGAGGCTTAAGTGATGTTAGCTCGTGACGTAACACGGCAAGCAGATCCACTTGTGCATCACGATTATCGGCAAGTGTCGCAAGTCTATTGAGGATGGCAGAAGATAACTCATTGAGCTCGACATATCCGCCCTGTTTAGGGAGTGACAATGTCACGCGTGATGAAACTTGTACACTTCGAACCAAAGTAGCAGGTGTGAATGTCACTGAAGTGAGAACATCGAAAGGAAGCCAAAATGCCTCACCAGCTTCGACTGTATACTCTAGCTTTCCTAGCTTCACCAACACTAAACCTTGCTCCACACAAATAAGTTGATGTTTCAGCAACTTTTTTCGTGAGGTAGAAACAAGGAAGTCGTATCGATCAGTTTGGTAAGAAATAGCGTAGTGCATGGTGTCGCTCGTCAGTAATGGGGCGCTAAGATTAACGTTTATTACTAAAAAAGCCAACTTTGTGGAAGGTATGGCTCAAATTCCTATAAATAGTCTGGTCTGACCTTGACGATTCTGAGAGAACTGTAGCTGCTAAGAACCATTTCTCAGCGTAGAATAGTGCGGCTTTTTACCTAACGAACAAAATAATGACGACAAACACAGACCCATTTATTGAAATTCGTCCATACAATGACGAAGAGATTCCTGCGGCAATTGACCGCTTAGTGAACGATGAAGAGTTCATCAGTGCTATTTTGCAGCACCGTTTTTCTAATCATGCTGGCTGGTTTAAGACTCTGATGTCTCCAGTGGTTAAGATTTACCTGAAAATGAAATGGTCCAAGCTTAATTCTGTTGAAGCTATTCAGCTTGAGGTTAAGAAGTATCTTGACCAGACTCTCAAGTCGACCACTCAAGGTGTCAGCTACAGTGGATTAGACAAGCTTGATACACAGCAAGCTTACCTATTCGTATCTAACCATCGTGATATCGCAATGGATCCAGCGTTGGTTAACTACGGCCTGTTTAAAAATGGCCATAAAACGGTACGTATTGCCATTGGCGACAACCTGTTAAAGAAACCTTGTGCGACAGAGCTAATGAAGCTTAACAAGAGTTTTATTGTTAAGCGCTCGGCTAAAGGCCCTCGTGAAATGATGAAAGCTCTCGGAACCTTATCCGGCTACATCAAGCACTCTCTTGAGACTGGACACTCTATCTGGATCGCACAAAAAGAAGGTCGTGCTAAAGATGGCAACGATTTTACCGATCCTGCGATTCTGAAAATGTTCCATGTTGAAGGTAGAAAGCAGAAGATCTCGTTCGCTGAGTACATTAAGTCGCTTAAGATTGTTCCGGTTTCAATTTCTTACGAAAACGACCCGTGTGACATTGCTAAGGCGATTGAGCTGCACGCTAAAGAGTCTGCTGGTAGCTATGAGAAGGGTGAATTCGAAGATATCGAAAGTATCATTCAAGGTATTGTGGGTGATAAAGGTCGTGTTCATGTCGCATTTGGTGACGTTATTGAGCAAGACTTTGAGACGCCAGAAGAGTTAGCGCAGGAGATTGACCGTCAGGTTCATGCTAATTACAAGTTGTTTCCGATTAATGAACTTGCGGCGGGTAATGAGCAGGTTGACGATCAGGTTAAAGCAACCTTGGCTGAAAAGCTCAATCTATTGCCAAAAGATGCGCAGCCATATCTGGTTGCCAGCTATGCAAACCCGGTTAAGAACCGACCATAGTTAGGTAAGACTGGTATTAAAAAGCTTCATGCGTCGCGTGAGGCTTTTTTTGTTGCTGTCGAACGGTGAAGTTTATGGCGCGACTGCGCCTCCGAGCGTTAAGTTAGTCGGCCACTTAGATATACGGTTACCGCCAAGGAAGATATGGCCATTGACCGTCATCGTGTCTGGGAACTGGGTGATTTTCGAACCACCGATATATAAGTTACCTTCAACCACTAAACCTTCAGGAAGCGATTCTAACGGCGTGCGTATCACGCTGAGGTCACCTTTGACCTTAAATCGTGGTGGAAGAGAGTTAAGCGGTGTATCTGTTAGGTTTATGTATCCGCCTACTTTGACGCCTCGCGGCCAGCGGGTGATTTTAGAACCAATTAAGTTAGCGTATCCACGAATATTCACCCCCTTGCCTAGCTTTGAAAGTTCACTATTCGAAGCATCCAGGCTGCCTTGAATATCAATGCCCTCTGGAAGCTTCTTGATACTGGTTTTGCCAATATTTAGGTTGCCTTCAATAACAAGACCAGCAGGTAGCGCTGTGTAAGGTTTATTGCGTAAGTCGAGGTTACCGTAGTTATCAAGGTGATTGAGGATACGGTATTGGTCTAGCGGCTGTGCAACAGCGTTGACGCTCAGGGCAGACAGCAATGTAAGCAAGTAAAATGAGTTGCGTAGCATAGTGGATAGCTTAATAACGTTTCGTTCACTATGAATTCTAGGTTAGGGCAGGTCAATGACAATAGTGTTCAGAGACAAAAAAACGGGCTCAAGCGCCCGTTTTATAAAGTAGAAATCACTGATTATCGTGCTAGCGAGCGAGTTTTTAACTCAAAGATCAGTTTTTCTGCGCTTACTTCGAACTTAAAGCGTGCGGTTAATTCTGATGAATCTTGCTCAACTGGCGTTACTTCAAATTCAACGTTGGCACACACTTGTTTTGCAAGCTCAATGTACTTATTAAGTTCAGTTTCAAGTAGTGCTTTACCCGCTGCGTATATAGTCACTTCAGCAACATCATCGCCTTCTTTGATGATAAAACCCATTTCGCCTGCACAGCCGCATGCTTCGCATACTTGATCTTGTTCGGTGCTCATTTTTTGACATCCTCCTACAAATAGTGCGGATATTTTAGCGAGTTCTTTGATGTTTATCCATAAAAAGCACTGTGTCACGTTTCAGTGCTATCACAGCATGATATGTTGACAGTTGAGTAACTTCTAATCTTTTGTTCGAGAATGGTTCTTGTTTAAGTGTGATGGGGATCAACTTCTGACGAAAGCGGGTGTCATTATTTTGTCAGAACGTCATTTATTCCGTTGTCAGAGCGAGCAATTTGTAAGATTATCGATAGCTCACAATTATATAAATTAAAAAATAATGCCTTGTGATTTATAACTATATGCAACGTGTAGTTATAAAAAATTAGCTTGCACAACAATTAGGTAAACACGCGGTATAGCCGTTATTTAATCTATGCGTTTAACGTAGGACTAGCTGTTCTATTAATAATGCGAAGGTTGAAGTGAAAGCTAGTCACTTGGCGTAAATAATTAACTCATAAAAGAGTTTAGACGGATTTACAGAGAGAAGAGCCTGAACATGCCAAAGCGTAGTAAAGAAGATACCGAAATCACGATTCAGAAAATTATGGATGCCGTTGTAGATCAGCTGTTGCGTCTCGGTTACGACAAGATGTCGTACACGACACTTAGCCAACAAACAGGTGTTTCTAGAACTGGCATCAGCCACCATTTTCCAAAGAAAACGGATTTCACAGCCGCACTGGATGGTCGCATTTTCAAGATGTTTGTCGAACACGTAGATTTTGACAACGGCTTGGACGCATTTTCTACTAGCTGGATCGCAGCACTAGATAATGAAGAGTTCCGCGCGATCCTTCGCCTGCTATTCCACCATATTGTTACATCACAAAGCACGCACGAGTTTGCTAGCAACGGTGTTGACCGTTTGTATAAGATGGCAGAAACACAATTTGGTGATGGTAGTGCTAAAGAGTTAGAGTGGCTGATGGGTAAATCACTGATTCGCATGGCTCAATAGCCGATAGCTAAAAGCCTTCTACGGAAGGCTTTTTTAATTTTTGGCTGTCGGTCTTGTTCACACAAACCTTCAGAGCTTTCTAAACTGCATAACAAGCTTTCCTTGTGAGTCGAGATCTTTTACCAGCCCTTCACACTCAGCCTGAGTATCACCAGCCAATACATTAGTCGCCGCGCAGACATCACTAATAGACTGAACGCTTGAGTTCATTTCATCGGTTACTCTTGCCATTTCTTCAATCGCGGTTGCAATTTGATTGTTTCTATCAGAAATGTCATTAACTTGGTCGAGCAGGGAATCTAACTTCTCGCCGGATTTTTCTGCAGACTCAACACATATATCAGAAAGCTGAGTGCCTTCGTTCATGGCTTGTACGGCCTTATCTGTGCTGCTTTGAATGAGTTTGATGATGTTTTGAATTTCTTCGGTTGATTCGTGGCTGCGTTGGGCCAGTGAACGAACTTCGTCTGCTACCACAGCAAACCCGCGACCTTGTTCACCCGCACGAGCTGCTTCAATAGCTGCGTTGAGAGCCAGTAGATTGGTTTGCTCCGCGACCCCTTGAATGATAATAAGCACTTCACCTATGGTTCTACCATGCTCTACTAACTGCTGAATCACCTCAGAAGCAACGCCAAGTTGGGTCGCTAACTCGTTGATCGAACTGACTGTCTGACTCACTGATGAACGGCCTTCGTTGGCCGCATTGTTAGCGTGTTCGGTAGCATCTGAAGCACTTTGGGCATTCTGTGCGATTTCATTAGCGGTGGAATGCATTTCGTTAATAGCGGCAGCGACTTGTTCCGTTTCGGATGTTTGACCAACCAGATTCCCTGCGGTCGTTTCGCAGTTCTTAGCTGATGAACTTGCTGCCTGTATGACTTGTTGGTTGGAGTCTTGTATACGCCCGACTATAGAGTTGATCTCAGATTGACGCATTTTAAATGCAAGTTGAATCTCAGAAATATCATCGACGTGATTGTTGTAGAGTAGCTCCATTAATGGGTTATCAAATACCTTGCGAGCATCGCCTGATAACTGCTCCAGGCGTCGGGTCAGAAAGTACGAAGCCCCACTACTGACTAAGAAAAAGGTCCACAGTGCGATGGTGGGTGAAAAGCTGGCAATGAAAGTCGATATCAAAGCGATGATGAAGAACGAAATCGACAGCCGTTGCCATAACCGAGTACGAGGAAGTTTTAGCTTTAATGGTACTTTGCCTTTATTCAATTGAGCGTAAAGGTTCTCCGCATTTTTCACATGTTCGCGTTTTGGTGACAGACGAACAGACTGGTATTCGACGGTTTTTCCGTTTTCTTTTATTGGAGAGGCAAAGGCATCAACCCAGTAGTGATCACCATTCTTACATCGGTTTTTTACCAGCCCCATCCACGAATCACCTTGTTTTAAATACTTCCACATATTTTCAAATGCCGCCGGAGGCATATCAGGGTGACGGACAATATTATGCGGCTGCCCAACAAGCTCTTCTAACGTATACCCTGCGACTTCGCAGAAATCTTTACTGGCATAAGTAATGTGACTTGATGGTTTAGTGATCGAAAGTAAGTTGAACTCAGGAGGATAAATTAGTTCTTTTTGAGTCACGGGTTGGTTTACACGCATAGCTCGTATTCCTTCTTCAGTGTCAAACGTGTTTGAGCTGATGCTGTTAAGTATATGTACAATTTTAAATACCTGACAAAATTAGTCGGGTTTGTGGCTCTTTTTTCACTTACTAGCTGAAATCTATAAATCCTGGTCTAACATTAAACTTATTCATGAGCCCTGTTTCATTTCGTTGAGTCATAGTGTTCGGTTAGATAAGGGAGTGTTTTCATGCCACATGGAACTTCGGTTGGTCAGTATGCAAGCGCTGAAAGTTTATTAAAACTTCACGACTTGAACGAGGCAGATCTAGCGTTAATTCGAAAGTTTGGCGATATGATGGTGCCGAAACTGGATGATTATGTACGCCACTTTTATGACTGGTTAGAAAAACAGCCGGAGTACCAACAGTTCTTTTCTGAGCAGGTCAAGCTCAAAAAAGTTCAGGCATCACAAATTGAGTACTGGACTACCTTCTTCTCGGCCAAGATTGACGAAAAATATATCAGAGAACGAAGGGAAGTGGGGGAAGTACATGCCCGCGTAGGTCTTCCGTTACCAACCTATTTTGCTGGTATGAACATCTCGATGGTGATTTTCACCAAACGCATGTATGACGGAAGCCTATACAGTGACGAGTACAGCTCACTAGTGACTGCATTTACCAAACTGCTTCATCTCGATACCACCATAGTGGTCGATACCTATTCACGCCTGATTAACAAGAGAATCGCGGAGCAGAGTGAGGCGTTGTTAGCCATGTCGACGCCTGTGACTATGGTGTGGCAAGACATATTGATGTTACCCATCGTCGGCATTATCGACTCTAAACGGGCACAAGACATCATGACCGCAGTGCTGAACAAAATCTCAGAGCACCGTGCCAAGATATTCATCATGGATATTTCAGGTGTAGCTGTGGTGGATACTGCGGTTGCCAACCACTTTATTAAGATAACCAAAGCGACCAAACTCATGGGTTGTGACTGTTTAGTATCAGGTGTGTCACCAATGATAGCCCAAACTATGGTTCAGCTTGGAATCAATGTTGGTGAGGTTAAAACCAATGCGACTTTACGTGATGCCCTAGAGAATGCATTTGAGATTATGGGCTTAAATGTCCAGGCTTTGAAACAGCTGTCTGAGTGATTGAGAACCTATGTCAAAGTCTATTTCAATCAGTCAACTGAGTGGGGTTTTAGTCGCTACGGTTCAGGTGGATTTGAGCTCAGAAGTACTAGACAACTTCCGCTCCGACCTATTGAACAAAGTCAGAGATCATTCGATTCAAGGGGTGCTGATTGATTTGTCAGAGGTAAGGACGCTAGACCGAATGGATATGGACGCTTTGTTACAGATTGTGACCACTGTTGAAGTGATGGGAAGGGGGTGCGCCTTTGTCGGTATAAGGCCTGGTATCGCAATGGCACTGGTTAATATTGGCTATGAGACAGACAAGTTGCATTGTGCGAGTGATATTGATGATGGCCTGGCAATGATAGGTAATGCTTGTGCCCGACAGTGACTACCGAGAAGAAACCATCGAAAGCTATCGTATTGCCTCTGAACCTGAAGCAATGAGCGCAGTTATTGCTGTCTATTCTTTAGCTCAGAATCAGGCATTATCTGCAACAGAAGTCAGCGAGATGTCTACGTCTGTGTCTGAGCTGGCAATGAATATAGTTAAGTATGCTCAACAGGGGGTCATTACAGTCAGTCATCTTGAGGACCTCACTAATTCACGGCAGGGTATTAAAGTCGTCGCAAAAGATAACGGCCCTGGAATTGAAAATATTGCCCATGCGTTGGAGGAGAATTATTCGACTGGATCTTCACTCGGCCTAGGCTTACCCGGAGTACGAAGAATGGTGGATGAATTTTATATCGAGTCACAGCTTGGTTCCGGAACCCGAGTGACGATTATTAAATGGAAATCCTAATATGGGCTTTGAATACAGTGTTTACTGTGTACCGTATCAAGGAGAACCCGAGGCCGGGGATGGCTATTATGTCGCTCGTCTCGGCGATGATTTGCTTGTGGTTATTATTGATGTACTTGGCCACGGTCCGAAAGCTGCAAGTCTTGCCCGTATTATAGAATCGAAGTTGGAGCAATTAGCGTGTAAAGATATTAACTGGGTGGTATCGGACTTACACCAGCAGTTGATTGGTTCACTGGGAGCGGCTATCACAGTTGTCTATTTCGACAGTGAATCTCAGCAGGCAAAGGGAATTGGCATTGGTAATACTCTGCTACGTCAGTTAGGCCAAAACTATCGTTCCTTTGCCGCCCAGGCGGGAATTGTTGGCGAGTTATTACCAACTTTGCGCCCGTTCGAATTTCGATTTGAGTTTGACGAAACCTATCTTTTCACCACTGACGGAGTTAAAGAGAACATTGACCCGACCGAAATGGAGTTTGCTAATGGGAAAGCACTCGAGTACCTCTCTTCATTTTTTGTACGCAACTATAGCAAGCCTTATGACGATGCAACTGCGATAGTAGTCAGGTATTGCGATGAATAGTAATAGTTCGTTCTCGTTCACTGTGTTTAATAGTGATGTAGCAAGGATTGCTATGCGGCGCAAACTCGCGTCAATGCTAGAAGTAATGGGTTATAGCTTTCAGGCGAGAGACCAGTTACTGGTACTTGGCGGTGAAATCATGCTGCGTGCGTTTGAACAGGGTGAAACGTTAAGTGTCGAGGTTCAAATTCTCACTGACAGCGTGGCCGTAACTTGGGCATATCAAGAAGACGAAAAATCGATTCAGGCTTTCTCAATACCTCTGCTCAACCTAACAAAATCGACCAAGGGTTTAGTATGGACCTTAGACTCAATGGTGCCGATTACTGAAAAAGTACATATGCGTCTGAGCGAAATTATCAGTGAGAAATCTCGTGATGAGCTTATGCATGAGCTGCGCATTACAAACCAGCGATTAGCGCAGCATCAAGAAGGTCTTGAACAAGAAATAGAATTAAGAACAAGGGATCTACAAGCCAGTGAAGCGCTGTCGCGCACCATTATCGAAGGCGCTCCATCGAGTGTCGCTATCATCGATAACAAACAACGTATCATCTTGTGGAATAACACCGCAGAGCAAACCTACGGTTATCGGTTTGAAGATATTGAAGGGAGCAACCTTTGCGAGCTGTTACGTATCGAACTACCTGAAGAGCTAAAAGATATCTTAAGTGGCGAGCTGCGTTTCGAAGACCAGAGCAAAGTCAGTGGTGGATTCTTTGAAGTGGAAACTTATACCTCGACTGGGCGAATGATTCCGATTGATCTCGGTATCACCATATTTCTCTTTGACGATCAGTGTCGAGCCGCAATGTTTCTCCGCGATGTCACCTCCCGTAAAGCGGTTGAAGATGAACTTAATCAAGCGCGCTCTAAGGCTGAAGAGGCCGTTGAAGTGAAGTCGATGTTCCTGGCTAACATGAGCCATGAGATTCGAACTCCGATGAACGCCATCATAGGTATGTCGCATCTGGCACTCAAAACTGAACTCACACCCAAACAACACGACTACATTTCGAAAATACATAACTCTGCATCGCTACTGCTTGGCATCATTAATGACATTCTGGATTTCAGCAAAATTGAAGCGGGTAAATTATCGATTGAGACGATTGAGTTTCATCTCGACGATGTGCTGCATAACGTTTCGATGGTCACTGGGCAGAAAGCGTTCGAAAAAGGATTAGAGCTCATTTTCCAAATAGATCGAGATGTGCCAAAGGTGCTCTATGGTGACCCGCTGCGCTTGGGGCAAATCATCATCAACCTCGTCAATAATGCCGTTAAGTTTACCGAGCAAGGGGAGATCACTGTTCACGTAACAAGAACTCCCCATTCAGATCAGAAAGTCGAGCTAAAATTCTCTGTTCAGGATACAGGTATTGGCATGAGCCCGGAGCAATCGGACAAACTATTTAGCGCCTTTACTCAGGCCGATGGTAGCACCACTCGTCGTTATGGCGGCACAGGGTTAGGCTTATCTATCTGTCGACGGTTAGTGGAGTTAATGGGTGGTTCTATTCAGGTCGAAAGTATTTTGGGTCAGGGGAGTGAATTTACATTCAATGTTTTCACTGGTTTTGCAGAGGGCGACAATGCGAAATCTCGTGTTGTTCCTCAAACGCTCAATGATGTTAAAGCCATGGTGGTCGACGACAATGAGCACGCGTTGTTAGTGATGGAAGATTTATTGGATGTGTTACCTAATGCGCCGAGCTTAGTCTCTAGTGGCGAGCAAGCTATTGCACAACTCAAGCAAGCGGCTGCTGAAAAGCAATCCTATAATCTGGTGTTTATGGACTGGAAGATGCCGGGGATGAGTGGTATCGAAGCGACGCAGAAAATCCGCCAGACGCTGCCTGATGATGCTCAGCCCAAAGTAGTTATTGTGACCGCTTATGACAAAGAAGACATCTCGTTAGACCTTGAAGATCTAGACGTATCGGGCTTTTTATCTAAGCCAGTTGGCCAGTCATACTTGTTTGATTTGCTGATGGATCTGTTTGGTCCCACGCTTGATAAAGAGAAAAACAGCCATTCAACAAAACGTAGCAAAGATAGCTCGCTTAGAGGTTTACGGGCTCTATTGGTTGAAGATAACGAAATCAATCAGCAGATCGCGGTTGAGCTCATGGAAGAGAAAGGGCTTAAGGTCACGGTGGCAAATAATGGTCAGGAGGCACTAGATACTCTGGAAAGCACTTACCAACAAGGTAGCACCAGTTTCGAAATCATCTTTATGGACTTACAAATGCCTGTTATGGATGGTTATGAAGCGGGGACGCGAATCCGTGCCGATAATCGTTTTGACGAGATTCCTTTAGTAGCAATGACCGCGCATGCCATGATTGAAGAACGTGAACGTTGTTTATCGATTGGTATGAATGATCATGTTTCCAAACCCATCGATCCAGAAGTTTTGTTTAGTACCATCAAGCGTTGCTGTTCAGACTATGAAGCGACGGAACAAATCGAACCAGCTCCCGCTGAGAGCAGCAATGATGACGGTAACCTGCAGATTACTACGTTGGAGCAAGTTGACTCTCTCGACGTTAAAAACGGCATGTTGAGAGTTGCTGGCAATGAAGCCCTTTATCATCGGTTGCTTTCTCAGCTTATCGATAAAGAGTATGACTTTATTTCCCGACTCGATATCGCGTTAGAAAAACAAGATTACGACTATGCTTCTCTTATCACTCATACCCTAAAAGGCTCAGCCGGCAACTTGGGCATGGTTCGACTGTTTGATATTGCCGCCAGACTTGAGCATCAACTTAATGATTCTGAGCAACGAGCCGACATTGAGCCAACTAAGCAAGAACTGTCAGACTATATTGATCCATTCTTTCACCAAGTGTGCGAAGGGCTAGGCAGGCTTTACCCTTCTGAGGTCAAAAACAACCTTGATGACGAGAGTGTCGCGCTGATACTGCAATTAGATTTGTTACTGAATGAATTTGATGCGAGTGCCATTGAGTTTCTTGACGAGCACTATCTCCGCTTCAATACTTTACTTAAGTCAGAAGCTTTCGAAGTCTGTTGTCGTCATATCAATGATTGCGATTTTCTTTCAGCAAGCTTAGCGTTGAGGAAGGCAGCCAGCATTTACCCGATTGATTCGGAGAAGATGTTTGGGGGAACAAATGGATGAATTAGTCTCCAGTGTACTAGTGGTAGATGATAATGCGGAAAACAGAGTGCTATTAAGTGGTCTGTTAAAACCACACTATAAGGTTCTGGTTGCGACGAATGGTAAGCAGGCCCTGTCTTTGGCTGAGTCTAAACTTCCGGATATCATTTTACTCGATATTATGATGCCGGAGATGGACGGTTATGAGGTCTGTCTGCGTTTAAAAGATAACTCTGATACCGCGTTCATTCCGGTTATCTTCTTAACCGCTAAAACGCAGATAGAAGATGAGCAGCGTGGTTTTGAGGTTGGTGCCGTCGATTACATTCTTAAGCCGATTAGCCCACCCATCTTGTTGGCACGAATTGCCACTCATTTGAAATTGCGTGGCGCGATGGATGAGTTATCCCATCAAAATGAGATCCTTGAAGAACGCGTTAAAGAGCGCACCCACGAATTAGAAGCGCTTCAGGACGCGACTATAGAAGCAATGGCGTCGCTGGCTGAAACCAGAGATAACGAAACTGGTAATCATATTCGCCGTACCCAAAACTATGTTCGTATATTAGCTGAAGAGTTGGTTAGCAAAGGGCATTACCAAGCACAGCTAACTCCAGAATCGATCGAGCTGCTTTATAAGTCAGCGCCGCTTCACGACATAGGCAAAGTAGGGATTTCCGACAGTATCCTGCTCAAACCAGGCAAGCTAACCGATGACGAGTTTGACACCATGAAATGTCATACGTCAATCGGGCGGGAAGTGTTGCGCAATGTTGAATCGTCGATTGACTTTGAGTGTGACTTCCTGACTACCGCGATTGAGATTGCCTTTAGTCATCAGGAGAAGTGGGACGGCAGCGGTTATCCTGAAGGATTGTCCGGCCACGATATCCCATTAAGTGCCCGATTGATGGCAATTGCTGACGTTTACGATGCCCTGATCTCAGAGCGAGTATATAAACCGGCTTTTCCCCATGAGAAAGCGGTGCAGATCATTAAAGAAAGTTCGGGTTCGCACTTTGAACCTCTGTTGGTCGAAACCTTCTTAGCTGTCGAAGATCAATTCAAAACGGTGGCCTCGACTTTCCGGGATGAAGGCTTTGATAGTGATTCATTTGATTTGAAAGCCAGCGGGCACGAGTAACCTTGTTGCTATGCAATGACTTGAATTAGCGGTAAGTGCATCGGTCTACAATTATTTGTCCTTAAACGGTTTTTTAGTGACTGACTGGCGAATAAAGCATCAAAATGCGGTATTTGGCATCTCAGTGGTCTGCTACACTGTGATAATAACTACAACCAAAATAGGAGTAGGTGTACGCATGACTTTTCCCGTCCTTATATGCGATGACTCCGCTTTAGCGAGAAAGCAAATGGCTCGCTCATTGCCTGCTTCGTTAAATGCTGATATTACCTTCGCTGTCCACGGTTTAGATGCTCTGGAACAGTTAGAGAAAAATGAATTCAAGCTGATGTTCCTTGACTTGACCATGCCTGAACTTGATGGCTTTGGTACGTTAGAGGAGATCGCTAATCGGGATATCGACATCTCAGTTGTGGTTGTATCCGGTGATATTCAACCGAAAGCGAAAGAGCGCGTAATGGCTCTTGGGGCTAAGGCATTTGTTCAAAAGCCAATTGATAAAGATATCCTTAACGGTGTCCTTAAGGAGCTGGTGGAGCCAGTCACCAAGCCACAAATCATTACCCCTGTTGCAATAGACCTGCCGATCCTTCGTCGACGTGATATCTACATGGAAGTGGCGAACGTTGCTATTGGTCAGGCTGCAGATGCGCTTGCGCGACATTTTGATGTATTTGTTCACCTACCGCTACCCAACGTCAATATATTTGAAGTAAGTGAACTTCATATGGCATTGCGTGATTTGGCCGAGAACGATCAGGTATCTGGCGTTTGTCAGGGGTTCAGCGGTGAAGGTATTGCTGGTGAGGCTTTGGTCTTACTCAGTGATTCCAGTGTCTCTGACCTTAAAAAGCTGATGAAGGTACCGGCGGACAGCGAAGAGCTGGAAGAGTTGGAACTGTTAATGGACGTTTCCAACATTTTGGTTGGTGCATTCCTTAACGGCCTTGGTAAACAAGCTGAGGTGCGGTTCTTCCAAAGCTCACCAGTGCTACTCGGTCAACATATATCAATTGATTCTGTTATCTCATCGACGTCCGGCTCTTTTAAAAAGACCATGACATTTGAGGTCAGTTACAACATTGATGGTACCTCTATTCGTTGTGATCTGTTATTTATGTTTGTTGACGAATCACTGCCGCTGCTTGATAACAAGCTAGCTTACTTAATGGAGGACTTTTAATGTTAAATCTTCCAGCTGAATTTGAGCAGTTCCATTGGATGGTCGACATGGTGCAAAACGTCGATCTGGGATTAGTTGTGCTTGATCGAGACCACAACGTCCAAGTGTGGAACGGCTTTATGACTCACCATAGCGGCATACAGGCGCATGATGCGATAGGTAAATCCTTATTTGAACTCTTCCCTGAAATACCTCAGGAGTGGTTTAAGCTTAAGACCAAACCAGTTTATGACTTAGGTTGTCGTAGTTTCATCACCTGGCAACAACGACCTTATTTGTTTAAGTGCCGTAACGTTCGCCCTGTGACTCAACAAGCAGACTACATGTACCAGAACATTACCCTAAACCCGATGCGCACACCGACTGGAGAAATTCGTTCCCTGTTTATCTCGGTTCAGGATGCTACCGCTGAAGCTCTGGTGTCGAAAAATCAATAAATTGCCAACAACGCCAAGGAATGCCTTGGCGTTGTTGTTTATGCTATAGACTCCACTGTTAACAAGACGCGCATTATGAGTTCAACACTTCCTCGCCAACTATTTACCGGGCAACAAGTCAAACGCGGAGAGCAGCAAGCAGCCCAGCTGGCTGGCGTAGAGATGTACAGCCTGATGCAAAGTGCTGGCGCTGCCGTGTATCAGTTACTCAGGCTGCAATATCCCAACGCTAAACGTCTGCTCATACTGATTGGCGGTGGTAACAATGGCGGTGATGGTCTGGTTGTAGCCAGGCTTGCTAAGCAAGATGGTTTACAGGTGACGGCGGCACTTTACGGTGAGGAGTCTAAACTGTGCGGAGATGCCCTGAGAGCAAAACAGGAGTGGTTAGCCAATGGCGGAGAACTCGTTTGTTTAGATCGCCTTGAGCTCGAACAACTTGATGCGGATGTGATCGTTGATGGTCTGCTCGGCACGGGGCTGCAAGGCGACGTACGTATGCCGATGCAGAACCTGATTGCGCGTGTTAACCATCTAAAGTTACCAGTAGTAGCCATTGATATTCCTTCAGGCTTGTGTAGCGATACCGGGCGTATATTGGGACAGGCAGTTAAAGCTTCACACACCATGACTTTTATTGGAGTAAAACAAGGGTTAACTACAGGGCAGGCGCGCGAAGTCACCGGACAATTACACTTTGCTGGCTTAGGCGTCGATCACACTTTCCTTCAATGTGAACAAATCTCTAGCCAGTTGCTCGATTTAGATGAGCTACGACAGGTACTTCCGCGTCGAACAGCCAGCGCTCATAAAGGAAATCACGGACGTGTGCTTTGTTTGGGAGGGAACAATGGATTTGCAGGAGCGATAAGATTATGCGCCAGCGCAGCCGCTCGTAACGGAGCCGGACTGATCCGCGCTCTATGTCATGTGAACTCGACGGTTGCGCTGCAAGTCAGTTGTCCGGAAGTGATGACCCAGTCATGGGACAATCAACCCTCAGTATTAGAGCAAGCTTTGGCTCAGACTAACGTTGTGGCGATTGGCCCTGGGCTTGGTGTTGATGATTGGGCTAAACGCCTCTATCAAGCCGTTCAGACTATCGATAAACCCAAGGTGGTCGATGCAGATGGGTTGAATCTGCTCGCTTTAGCGCCCAATGTTGACCCGAAGCGCATTATTACTCCTCATCCAGGTGAAGCCGCGCGATTACTTGATTGCAGCGTTAAGCAAGTGGAGCAAGACAGATTTAAGGCAGTCAGAGCACTGCAACAGAAATATGGTGGGGTAGTGGTACTAAAAGGTGCCGGAACCTTAATTTGTGGCGATGGCAAAACCTACGTCTGTTCTGCTGGTAATCCGGGTATGGCTTCTGGTGGCATGGGCGACGTGCTGACAGGTGTCATTGCTGCTCTGCTTGGTCAGGGCTTAAGTCTACTTGACGCGGCGCGACTAGGTGTTCTGCTTCATAGTACGGCGGCTGATGAACTTGCCGAGCGCGACGGTCAGATAGGTCTGTTGGCAAGTGATGTAGTGCAGCAGTCTCGAATCGTGCTAAATCGTTGGGTGGCTGGCTAAAAAGCGAACTTTTTTTAATCATTTCTGTGACTTCGATTGTTATTTCACGCTAATCCGTTACAATGCTTGCTCGTTCCTGAGTTGTGCATCCGTATTTGCATATAAAAGGACAAGTTTTCTTGTCTTTAACTCGATGTTTTTTCAGTTAAAGATACGTTTTAAATACACGTGTTGCTTGGTGTGCAACACCACTGTAAAGGATAGTTAAATGCCTATTATTACTCTTCCTGACGGCAGTCAGCGTCAATTTGACAACCCAGTTTCTACTCTTGAAGTCGCTCAGTCTATCGGTCCTGGTCTAGCTAAAGCTACCATCGCTGGCCGTGTTGACGGTAACCGTGTTGATGCATGTGATCTTATTGAACAAGACGCAAGCCTTGAAATCATCACCGTTAAAGATGAAGACGATGGTCTGGAAATCGTTCGCCACTCTTGTGCTCACTTGCTAGGTCACGCGATCAAGCAACTTTTCCCTGAAGCGAAAATGGCGATTGGTCCTACGATCGACAACGGTTTCTACTACGATATCGACTTAGAGCACTCTCTAACGCAAGAAGATCTTGAAAAGATTGAAAAGCGTATGAAAGAGCTGGCGAAAACTAAGTACCAAGTGATCAAGAAAAAGGTCAGCTGGCAGGAAGCACGCGATGCATTTGAAGCTCGCGGTGAAACATACAAGATGGAAATCTTGGACGAGAACGTTGCTCGCGACGATCGCCCGGGTCTTTACCATCATGAAGAATACATCGATATGTGTCGTGGTCCACACGTACCACATATGGGTTTCTGTCAGCACTTCACGCTACTTAATGTAGCTGGTGCTTACTGGCGTGGTAACAGTGACAACAAGATGCTACAACGTATCTACGGTACTGCCTTCCACGACAAAAAAGCGCTTAAGGCGCACCTAACTCGCTTAGAAGAAGCGGCGAAGCGTGACCACCGTAAAATCGGTAAGCAGCTAGACCTGTTCCACATGCAGCAAGAAGCACCTGGTATGGTGTTCTGGCATCACAATGGTTGGTCTATCTTCCGTGATCTGGAAGTATTCGTTCGTGAAAAACTGACTGAGTACGGTTACCAGGAAGTGAAAGGTCCACTTATCATGGACCGCGTTCTATGGGAACGCTCTGGTCACTGGGACAAATACGCAGAAGCGATGTTTACAACGTCTTCTGAAAACCGTGACTACGCACTTAAGCCAATGAACTGTCCGGGCCACGTTCAGATCTTCAATCAGGGTCTGAAGTCGTACCGCGATCTGCCACTACGTATGGCTGAGTTTGGTTCATGTCACCGTAACGAGCCATCAGGCGCGCTACACGGCATTATGCGTGTTCGTGGCTTCACTCAGGATGATGCACACATCTTCTGTACTGAAAGTCAGATTCAAGACGAAGTAACGAGCTGTATTAAGATGGTTTACGATACGTACCAAACATTTGGTTTCGAAAACATCGTAGTGAAACTGTCTACTCGTCCTGAAAAGCGTGTTGGTTCAGATGAAATCTGGGATCAATCTGAAGAAGCGCTGAAACAGTCTCTTGAAGCGATGGATATTCCATACGAGATTCAAGAAGGCGAGGGTGCATTCTACGGTCCTAAGATCGAATTCACGCTACATGACTGTCTAGACCGTGCATGGCAATGTGGTACAGTTCAGCTAGACTTCAACCTACCGGGTCGTCTGGGTGCAACTTACGTTGATGAAAATAACGAGCGCCAAGTGCCAGTTATGATTCACCGTGCTATTCTTGGTTCACTAGAACGATTCATTGGTATTCTTATTGAAGAATACTACGGCTTCTTCCCAACTTGGTTATCGCCAGAACAGGCTGTAATCATGAATATCACTGACAAACAGTCAGATTATGTTCAGGAAGTGGCACAAAAACTACAAAAATGTGGAATTAGAGCTAAAGCGGACTTGAGAAATGAGAAGATTGGCTTTAAAATCCGCGAACATACTTTGAAGCGTGTACCGTTTATGCTTGTTTGTGGCGACCAAGAAATGGAAGCTGGCGAAATTGCAGTACGTACTCGTAAAGGTAAGGATCTCGGCAAGTTTAAAGTGGATGATTTTATTTCTTACATCCAAGACGAGATCTCAAGCCGTAAGCTCAATCTGGAGGAATAAACTATTAAAGGCGGAAGACGCGGCCAAGTACCGGCCAAACAAAATGCTCATCGTTTAAACGGTGAAATTCGTGGCGTTCGTGAAGTTCGTTTAACAGGTGCTGATGGCGAATCAGTTGGTGTTGTTTCTATCCAAGAAGCAGTAGCCGCAGCTGAAGAAGCTGGTATGGATCTGGTAGAAATCAGTCCAAATGCTGAGCCACCAGTATGTCGTGTAATGGACTACGGTAAATTCCTCTTTGAGAAGAGCAAATCTGCTAAAGAGCAGAAGAAAAAGCAAAAGCAGGTCCAGATTAAGGAAGTAAAATTCCGTCCTGGAACTGATATTGGAGACTATCAGGTAAAACTACGCAACCTGACGCGTTTCCTTGAAGAAGGCAACAAAGTGAAGGTAACAATTCGCTTCCGTGGCCGAGAAATGGCACACCAAGACATCGGTGTTGACGTTCTAAATCGTCTTAAGGAAGACACTGTTGAAATCGCAGTAGTGGAATCTTTCCCTAAGAAGATCGAAGGTCGTCAGATGATCATGGTTCTTGCCCCTAAAAAGAAGTAATTAACGGCTTTGCAAGTAATAAAACTCAGCTGCCGTAAGGTGGCTGAGGTTTGTTCGCCCTAATTACTATTGTTAATACAACTCAACAATGCGGAGTTATTCATCATGCCTAAGATGAAAACCAACAAAGGTGCTGCTAAGCGTTTTAAGAAAACTGCTGGTGGTATTAAGTTTAAGCACGCTACTAAACGTCACATCCTGACTAAGCGTACTACTAAGAACAAGCGTCAGCTTCGTCCAAATGCAATCCTTCCTAAGTGTGAAGTGGCTGCAGTTGCTCGTATGCTACCATACGCATAATTCTTTTTAGTTTATCAATCGTTTAGTTTAGGAGAAGCATAATGCCTCGCGTAAAACGTGGTGTACAAGCTCGTGCACGTCATAAGAAAGTTCTAAAACAAGCTAAAGGTTACTACGGTGCACGTTCACGTGTTTACCGCGTAGCTTTCCAAGCAGTTACTAAAGCTGGTCAATACGCTTACCGTGACCGTCGCAACAAGAAACGTCAATTCCGTCAACTATGGATTGCACGTATCAACGCTGCATCTCGTCAAAATGGTCTATCTTACAGCCGTTTCATCAACGGTCTTAAGAAAGCATCTATCGAGATCGACCGTAAGATCCTTGCTGACATCGCGGTATTCGACAAAGCTGCATTCGCAGTTCTAGTTGAAAAAGCGAAAGCTGCTCTTTAATTAGAGTTAGTTATTAGGATTAAGGAAAGGAGAGCTTAGGCTCTCCTTTTTTATGTCCGTAATTCTTCAAAGGTTTGATAAAGGACTTATCACTCCTGAGCCACCTCTCTTTATCACATGAGTATAAATCTGCGTCGTTTTAACGTCACTATGGCCAAGTTGCTCCTGTACCGTTCTTATGTCAGCACCTGATTCAAGAAGATGGGTAGCGAAGCAATGTCTTAATGTATGGCATGTTACGGCCTTTTGGATACCCGCATCCTTCGCCGCGCGCTTAACGGCTCTCTGAATCGACGTTTCATTAATATGGTGGCGACGAACTTCGCCAGTATAAGGATCGACAGCTAAACGATGAGATGGGAACAAATAGTGCCAGTGAAAATCTAGCCGTGCTTGTGGGTACTTACGCTGAAATGAAGGACTGACATAAACTCCAGTATAACCGGGGAAATTAAGGTCTTTAGTAAAGTATTTTAAGGCTAACTTTTGTTGATCCTTAAGTAGCGGGATAACTTCAGATGCTAAAGTCACGACTCTATTTTTGCCCCCTTTCCCCTGCCATATACGTAACGCATTATAGTCATAATCGATGTCCTGCACCCTCAGTCGGACGCACTCCATTACACGTAAGCCCGAACCGTAAAGCAGCATAATCGGCAGCTTATATCTTGGATCGAGTTGGCTTAGAAAGCAGCGTACCTCTTGTTTAGTAAGAACAATGGGCAACTTTCTATCTAGCGTCGACTTCTGGAATTTCAATTCGAGAGATAGGGGCGTTCGAAAGTACTCCCGATACAGAAAAGACACAGCGTTAAGCGCAAGGGCTTGTGTCTTGGCTGCAACCTTTTTATCTACCGATAAATGGGTTAAGAACGCTTCGACATGCCGCTCATTGAGCTTAGACGGATGCGTTTTACCGTTATAGACAATGAACTTGGTAATCCAAAGTGAATAGGCCTCAATGGTTTTGGTCGCATAATGCCGAGCATACATATGCTCTTTTACACTTAACAGGAACTGACTTTTCATCAACGAAAGTGCCCTAAGTTGGACTGGATTTACATACAGTTCACTTATAATCGAACTATTTCAATAATTAGTAGACACTTTGCCGCCTAATTGCGAGATAAGTGACACGTTCTAAACCATTTAATCCATTAGTTTCATAAGTTTGTGTGATAGTATCTGAAAATGTTTAGCAACTAGAAGTGCAGCCCGCAAGTGAGTTAGTCGTGCACTTTGTTTGCTAATAAGCGTTATGTGCAAGTTCAATGATAAGAGGTCGCGCACTTGAATTATGAATTCCCAGATGAATTGGATTTTTTTGAAAGAGGCTTCGGTTGGTCTGAAGAGTACAGTCATGATGAGGGACAATTCTCATTTATAATGCAGTACGATAATGGAGATAGCTTAATCTTTACTCATTCACCATTTTGTAACTGTTCAGTGAGCGTGAAATTGATTCAAGATGACGTGGTTGTTTTTGATGTATTTAAAGAAAATGTTTCTTCGATTGCTTTCCAAGCATGGGGAGCAGAAAAGGTTATAAGAGTTTATTTCTCCAAAGACACTGAAAATAATGACTTTCTTGTGTATTTTAACCCTAAACCAAGGCTACGTTACTCTGAACTTTGAGTTTGCACATAACAAGCAATTCAAGCTGATTCGCAACGCTCGGCACTTTTGGTTTCAGTTGGTTTAGTGATTAAGGTGAAGTGTTCGGGTAAGGTGGCAGCGTTGCTCACAACTTAATTGGGCTACATGGACTCCCTCTTTTGTCAACAATAGCTACCGCTGACAACAGTGGATCTGACAGCAGCTCTACATTCGGTGTTTCGTCGGATTCTATCCGTCACCCTGATGATATTCGCTTG